>Ga0335072_10002733_pt1 | contig 27129 bp, 21 predicted proteins | sample Lox_Sample_21_FD_206725 | JGI IMG/M metagenome (GOLD analysis project Ga0335072, IMG submission 206725) | Soil microbial communities from Loxahatchee National Wildlife Refuge, Florida, United States - Lox_Sample_2.1 | ecosystem: Environmental > Terrestrial > Soil > Wetlands | place: USA...
CTTACGGTCGTGCTTCCGGCTGCGCCGATGAGCATGGCTTCGAAGATCAGCCCAGCGAGTCCAGCGGCATCTGCCTTCTTGTAGAGCGTCCGGGCTTTCTCGGCCATCTGCCAATCGTGAACGTCCTTCGGGTTTTCTGAGCCGTGGCGTTTGGCCAGACGGCATAGCAGCTCGTGCGACAGCGAGTGCAACACAAACTGCGCCACCATGCGCAACTCATCGGTCCCAAGTTGCGGTTTTACCCGCTTGAGCACATCGGCAAGAAGCCGGTGCCGGAACGCGAGAGTCTGTTTCGTCTTCTGGTTTGCGGCCTTCTTTTCCGCCTTCCATTGGAGCCGCTGCCTTTCTTGTTCTTGCCGCTCCCCGAAGTGAATCTTGCAGGTGGGGTCTGCGCAGACCTTCACGAGTCGGCCCTTGTCCATGCCATCCGCGTGAATAGCCGGAGTCAGATGGCCACAGAGTCGTTCCTCTGGTCGTGCGTCCCTGCCTTTCTTGCTTTTCCGCGTCACGACCTCGACATAGTTGCGACGAGAGAGAACGGGCGTTTGCCCTGCCGTGTTGTAGTTCTCCGAAATCATCACAAGATTCGGCACCTTCGCGACCCGCTGCGCGATGTGTGCGTCGAGCTTACGATTGAAACAGGCGGCATCCGCACAGGAATCCTCCCGTACTTCGGAGAAGAGCAAGGTATTGAGTCCTGTGCGCTTCGGACAGTTCGTGCAACTCCCGGCTTCCGGCACAAGCGTTTCGTCGTCCTTCGAGAACGGAACGGACTTGAGGCTAAGGTACACGTTCTGCTCAATCCATGCCTGCAGACGGCTCGCGGGCACGAGGCTGCGTTCGTTGTCATTCGCTGCGTAGTACCCATCAAAGCAATGCGTCAACGTTGTTTCCTGCACGTCCGCAGCGAGTTTGGCAATCAGCAACGCATGTTCGATGCCGATATGACCCGCCGTGAAGGCTTCGGCCACTGGCGGAACGAGGCCTAGGAGGCGAAGCCGCTTGGCAATGAAGGACGCGGCCTTACCGGTTTTGGCCGCAATTTTCTCCACGGTGTAGCCAGCTCCTTCGCGGTCGAGCAACGCGCGAAAGCCTTGCGCTTCCTCGAAAGGGTGGATGTCGCTGCGAAGGAGGTTTTCCACGATTTGGGTTTCAAGGACTTCCTCGTCCGTGAGTACTGCGATGCGGACAGGAACTTCTCGTAAGCCGGCCTGCTGCGCGGCTCTAAAGCGTCTTGCTCCCGAGATGATCTCCAGGTGGTCATTCGTTCTCCGCACTAGGAGCGGCGACAGGACGCCTTTGCTGCGGATGCTTTCGGCGAGCTCTTTCAATCTTTCCTCGTCAAATGTCTTGCGTGGGTTGGTGCCGGACTCGGTCAACTCCGCGATGGGGACATTCACGTACTCTTGCAACGATTTCAATGACTCTTGCTTGTTCATCTCTGGTTCTCCTTTTTCTTGATTTCTTGAAACTCTTAATACTCTTCTGGCAAAAGAATCGTGGTGACACTCCGGTCAGCCTCGGTGATCACCCAAAGTTTCGTGTCGCCTGCATCGGTGCGGTAGCTGCTCAACAGCCGGAACCCGCGTTTCAAGCTGAACTGGTTTTCCTTACGGTCTTCCTCCGACAGTTCACCCCAATCGCCGTGAACGTGGCGCGCTAGGAACTCCAGCGGGGTTTGACCTGCCTTTTCGAGTGCGGCCAACGCGCCGGGTGTGGCGACGACTTGACCAAGCGAAAACAATGGTTGTTGTTTGGTTTCTTGCATGTGAACTCCTTTGAAGGGTTTGATTTTTGCTTTCGAGGCAACGCGGAGCGGTGCATAAAAAGCAAATGCCCTTCTGGAGGTCCCCGGCGACTAGCCGCCCGCGCTGTCAAGGGCGCGTGGGGTTCGCGTTCACGGGAGCGAAGCGGACGCCCTTGACAGAAGAAGCGGGCGGTCTAGGCGCAGTCTTTCCGCAGGAAGGGCAAATCGGAGAGCAGCTATTCCGGGTGGAACTCGTCGAAGAGTCCCACTGATTTGGAGATCGGGTGAGGAGGTAATGGCGCGAGAAAACGTCGCCCTGATTATGTTACCGAGAACGATCTGAGAAGGGGAGAATCAAATTTTGCGTTAACTGATTGTCCTATATTGGCCTTTCTTGAGGATATTATCCGACTCCAGCACCGTGCTGATGGGCGACGACGCAGATAACATTTCGATCGCGCGTGTCAGTCTTAGACGTCGTCGAAAAGAACCGGAATAAGAGCCGCGAGGTCGGCGAGTCGGTCCGGCTGCAAAGCTTCAAATGATTTCTGGGGGACCTTCGCATATCTCCAGTGCTTATCAGTCAGCTTACTCGCGTTTTCACACCAACGTGCGGCTGCCACGTCCTTCCGAAGGACATCCAGATTTTCTTGGCCCTTCGATTCAAGAAGCCAATGCGTTCCAGTCTTGTCCACGGCGACAAAATCCGGCTCGTAATTCCGAAGATTCATAGCTGTATCTGTGTATTCGATGGTGAAGCCGAAAGCGCGTGGGAGTTTCGCGAACGCGCGAACATCCTTGGCGTTGTCCAAGAATTTCGCAAACTCCCGCTCGAAGTCGTTATCGCAAGGCACGAGGTTAAAAACGCACTTTTGCCCTTCCCAAACCGGACGAGACCACGGGAAAGGCGGGCAGGTCGACAGCATTCTTGCGGGTTCGAGAAGCTGCGGTGTTTGTTCCTCGATTGTTAGCGCCTGGAGAGCCTTCTTGAACACATCCACGCAAACGTAGTGTGCGACCGCCGTGCTCATCGCCCTAACGATGGCATGATCGTTCAAATCAACTGAATGGCCGAATGCTTTTTGCTCGAAGAATTCCCGCAGCTTAGGAGCCAAAGCCGCGAATTGTGCTGGGAGCTTTACGGCCTCTGCAATTCGGCGCGCGTAATAGCCGATGACCTCTTGTGCGGTCTGTGGCTCCGGGATCGTATATTCCCGCTCGAATTCTTTCTTGAGCGTAATGATGTCGTAGCCTTCGTACGTGAATGTTTTTGAACGTGGATCGTCTTCGCTCATAGGTAGAACCACGGATTGAAAGGTCATAACGTCCAGCCCGGCGATTTCTTCGGCCAGGCTCTTTTTTCGGAGCAGCGACGGGGTGAGTACTGGCAGGCCGATATCGAATTCTTTTCGATCTTCTAGGGGCAAGATCGTGGTGATATGGAGTTTCTCTTTCCCGAGTTCGAAGGTATCCAGTTTCAGTTCTTCGAGCTTTTCCAAATCGTCCACAAAATTGAGAAATGCCTTATTACCGATGATATCTACGCGCTCGGTGTAGCTCGTCGGCAAGTCGCGGAACATAAGGCGAAGGCCACGCCCAATCGTCTGCTCGGGCAAGATGTTGGCTTTGGCAGTGTAGGGCCGCAAACCAACAACGACGGTGACATTCTGAACGTCCCAGCCTTCGCGGAGCATCAGCACACTTACAATGGCATGGATCGGACTGTCTTCCTTATCCACTCCCTGAACGACCTTCCTCGCGGCATCGAGATCGTTTTTGCTGACTTCTCCTCCTTTATCCGTATGGATTACCTGCGTCCTCTCGCCGCCGAACTCGCTGGGGTAGGTCGTTTGAAGCCAGCTTGCTACGTCGTCGGCCTCTTCCGTGCTGTTCAACATTACGAACAGAATCGGTTTCTTCTTAAGAGGGTTCAGTTGCTCGCGATATTCGCGCCAACGCTCGACGCCTGCGGCCAGATAGCCTCGATATTTCACGCTCGCGTGCTCGGATTTGGCATCGTGAATGTTGGCAATGCCCTTCATAGGCCGCTTCACGATGCCATCGAGGATGGCCTGCTTGAGCGGATAATCGGAAATGGTCCACGGAAAGATCGCGCCCTTTTGAAACCGGGGCGTCGCCGAAAAATCCAGTTCTGCCATTAGGGGAGTTTTGGAATGTAAGCGGCGGATGACGTTATTCCATTCGCTGCCTTCGTCGTGCGTGTGATGGGCTTCGTCGTTTACGACGAGAAGATTGCCCGACCGCAGTGCGATCCGCTCGCTGAAATCGCTGAGTTCCAACTTCTTCGTGGGCGGCTTCGATCCGAGCACGGCGGTCATCTCATCGGGTTCGTTTTCTGCCGAACGATCCGGTCTTTCATAAAACTGCTGAATATTCGTGAGGAAGAGCGTCCCTTCCGCATGGGCCTTCTCAGCTTCGCCGCGCGTGGTGCAGTCGAAGTCCCAAAAGATTTCAAGCTCCTTCGGTATGATGGGGTCCGCGCGGAAAATCCGCGCGGAGGCAAAGTCAGTCTTCAACCGCTCTAAGACGATCACGTTGGGAGCAAGAACGAGAAACGTCTTGGCATAATCCTTGGCCACATCCTCCGGCTCACGCATGGCATTGAAGAACTGCCAGGCGATGGCCAGCGCCATCACCTTTGTCTTTCCACTCCCGGTGGCCATCTTGATGCAGTAACGGGCAAAGTCGTCGTCTGGTGGCAGGCGAAGATCACGCAAATCTTGTGCGTAGCGTTCCAGCAAGCCTTTGCGTGTGCGAACCTTCTCGTATTCCCAGGCAAAAATCAGTGTCTCGATGGCTTCCTGTTGAGCCTGATTGTATTGGAACGGCAAAACCGAGGACAGTCGGTGATCGGTATAGAACCAGTGATTCAGCAAAATTCGCGTGGTATCGGTAACACCCTTGTAGCCGCCCGCCTTCCATGCCTTTACCGCCTCGCGCAATGCAGGCACGCAAGGAGCGGTACGCAGTTTGGCAGTTATGTCGAGCAGTTCTGTTTGCGACGGAGAGGCTGTCTTGGTCTTTTTTCGCGGCATGGCTGGGCTGTCTCATTTCACAGTGATTTCAAGCGCCTTGGTGGTGTCGTTCCCAAGTATGTCGATGACCTTGACGACGACGTGATGTTTTCCGGGTTCTTTGTATTCATAAGTGGTCGCGATCTCGATTTTCGGCTCCTTGCGGGTGCGGTAGGCTTGCCATTGGTTATGGAATGTGTCGTTCTTGAAATCCCAGTCCACTGCCCAGTAATCAACGAGCTGGCTCCAGTGCTTAACGGCTTTGCGCGCCTCTTCGGGAATATCGTCCGTGGGAATTACAAAGTCAGAGAGCTTGAGTGATGCTTCACGCCCCTTCTGTTTCAAGTCAACGGAAAGCGCTCCAAGTTCGAAGAATTTCACATCTCCTTGTTCAATTGCTTTCTTGTCCAGAACTTCTCTGGGAATCTTCTTGAACGAAACATCCACGCGAGATTCTGCGGCAACCTGCTTCGCCAATTCGTTAACTTCCAACGCGAATTCCCATCCGAGGATATCCACGCCTGCTTTCGTAGGCGCGTTTTTGCCCGAACCAATGGCTTTCCACGCCTCGCGCGCTATCGCCTTGACATCCGCTTGGGTGACAGGAGCATCAACGGCGGCCACATGGACCATGCGGCCAGCCTTTGTCCCGTGAAGCCACGCATGGCCGCTAATCGAATTCGCGCGATAGAGATCTAGAATGAATCTGCGGTAGGAGTTTTCTCTTTGGCATTGTTCTTCGGAATGATTCTTACTGTTTGCAGGGAATTCCGCCACCTGCCAAGCTTGCCGCTCATATTTGCCAAGATTTTGAACTTCAAACGGCTTGACGCTGGGAATACCTAGCAGACGTTTACGGGTTGTATGAATTGCGAATCGGCTCAGATCGCAGGCGATCCATCGCCGATTCAGCTTCTCAGCAACCGCCGCCGTCGTACCGCTACCCACAAAACAATCGAGGACGAGACTGCCCTCATTCGAGGAACTCTTGATAATCCTCTCTAGAAGCGCCTCGGGCTTTTGCGTCGGATATCCAAGTCGTTCTACAGCCTGAGAGTTTGCTGGCGAAATGTCTGAGAATATGTCGCCGATTGCGACACCCGGCATCTCGTCGAGATAACGCTTATAGCGGGGGACAGCGCCAGAGCTAGGCTGAACGATCCGCCCCTCGCTGACCAATACCTTCATTTTGGCCTCGCTGTAGCGCCAAAAGCGAGTCACACCCATCAGCTCGTAACGAGGATGCCCGCGCGTTCCCGATCCCGGGGCGGTCACATCCCACAAGCCAAATCGCCTGCCGTTTTCCTCGTAAGGGTATTTGGACTTGACGTACTCCGGGTCGTAACTAGCGAACGGTTGAACAAAAGTGGGCTTAGCTGCACAATTCTTTACGTAGTACAGAAGAACATCGTGAATCCGCGGCCAGTTGAATGCTCCTTGGACATAATCATTCTTCGTTGTCGTACGTTTCCAGACGATCTCATTGACAAAATTATCTTGACCGAAAATCTCATCCGCCACGGTCTTGGCGTAGTGGACGACGCCGGGGTCTAGATGGACGTATAAGACGCCGGCCTCGGAAAGCAATTCGCGTAATCCAACGACGGTTTCATAGAACCAATGTATGTAAGAATTGAGGCCGCTCCCCCAGGTGTCTCGGTATGCCTTTTGTTCCAGCACTGATGCTTCTTTTGTGAAATAAGCCGCATCTCCATCCGACTCGACTGGGCTAGGAATCCAGGCGGTGTATGAGAAATCGTTCCCTGTGTCAAACGGCGGGTCAATGTAAATAAGATCTATTTTGCCCGCGAATTCAGGCAATAGTGATGGCAAGACGTATTTTTTGTCGCCCCAGATCAGTCGGTTGCGCCATTCGGTATCGCGTCCGCTCGCGAAAAGCTCAAGATTACGGCGGCGGTCTAGGGCGCTCTCATTGACGGTCTCAATCGTTTGAAACGGCAGCGCAATCCGCACCGGCCCTTGTTTCTTGCCATCTTTGTACTTCCCGTCCCAAATGAGTTCTGTCATGTGATCTGGTGGAATCCGGTTGTTTTTCTATCAGTATCGCAGTGTATATTCAAGTTACCTTATACAGTCTTCGCATTGACCTTAGTCCGCTTAGCGGACGAGGTCGCGTGTGCAGGACGGCACAGCGTGAAACGCTAGCATGTTTAGCCCGGTCCGGGTGGAGTGTAATTTGAGCATGTCGCAATGGGACGTTGGCATTCTATCTAAACCTGAAGAGATCGCTGCCTACGTTGACCAGGCTCGGGCGGCATCGGACACAGAGAAAGAGTCTTTAGGATTTCTCCCGGAACGGGCCTACAAGGAGGCTGCTGACCAGGGGAAGCTGCTGATCGCTGTCGTTCAAAAGGGCAAGGATCGCGTTTACGGCGGCCATTTGCTTCATGGTGGTGTGTTTCCACAGGCAAGAATCTTTCAAATTTTCACGGTGCCGGAGTTCCGTCGCAGAGGAATCGCCCGTCGCTTGGTTGAAGCCCTTGTTCGAAGAGCCGAAAGTTTGCAGTTCATGAGCATCGTCGCAAAAGTGGCCGATGATCTCGCCGCAAATCAGTTTTGGGAGCGCCTCTCGTTCGAAGTGGTCCGTACGAAGGCAGGTGGCCGAACCACAGGACGACAAATAAACGTTCGGGTCCGGGAATTGGACAGCCCACGGCTTTTCAGCCTGGCACCGGCGCCCGTGCAATCGTCGCCGGTCGATTTGAAGTTAATCTCTCGATTATTTGACATGTCACCAATTTACGTACTGGACTTGAACATCCTTTACGACCTGGTGAAAAAGAGGGCTAACGTCGAGGATGTCGGACGCGTTGTTCGCGCAAGTTTCAACAATCTTGTTCGCCTCGCGGTCACCGAAGAATTTATCAGAGAATTGGAGCGCACTTCGATTCCCGCTCCGACAGATCCGATATTGGAATTAGCCTTGAGGCTTCCTCGTCTCCAAACGCCACCCGCTGAGCGCCTCACTCAAATCGTTGAACAGTTGGGAGTGCTTCTGTTTCCAGATGAAGTTTCTGCTGGAACGCTCAGGCAACAAGATCAATCGGATTTAGCTCATTTGGCTACGGCAATTTATCACCAGGCCTCTGGTTTCATCACCGGCGAAAAAGCGATTCTTCGTGCGCGCGACGCTCTTCAATCCACATTTTCGTTGGATGTCGTCGGCGCGAATGAGTTTGCGGACACGGTCGAGCCTTCGGATTCCACAGAGACAATTGAGGTGCAGGCGTTGTCTGGAGGGCAAATCCTGCAAGGACGCCCGGCCCGAGAGAATGATCGGCCACTAATTGAGGCGTTCTTCGGGCAAATGAAATGCCCGCAGCAAATCGGGCAAGATGCCGTCAGGAACGACCCTGGGCGGCCGCGCCGCCGGGTGCTCGTTACACTTGACGGGGTAATAGTGGCTTTTGGCTCGTGGGAGATACCCTCAGCAGTCCGTCCCCATGTTGAGGCGTTCGTCTGCGTCGATGAGGATCATGTGGCAGTTGCGCTCGCCGCCGATTTCCTACTTGATTCGGTGAGCAGAGAATCGTTCTCGGACTATCCAACTCAACTGAATCTTCATCTCTTGCCGGGGCATGTTACGACCAGGCGAATTGCTATCGCACATGGTTTTAGACCTTCGGCTAATGAATCGTCTAATAGCACCAACCTCCAAAAGATTGCGTTGGGCCGAGGCGTAACTGACAAGAATTGGGGCTTCGTGTGCCAGCAATTAAAGAAGGGGATGGGTCTTGAACTGCCAGACGCGATCCCGCTCTATCATTCGCTCGAACAAGAGTTCTTGGTCAAAGGCCCAACTGGGCAACAGGTACGCATACCTCTTGGGGAGTTTGAGACATTGCTTTCCCCATCTCTTTTCTGTCTCCCAGGCAGATCGGGAGTGATTGTGCCAATCAGGAAAGTTTACGCAGCCGATCTCATTGGTGGAGCAAAACAGCTTTCTCTGCTCGCTTCGCCAGAAGCGGTGCTGCTGCGGGAACGGGTTTATTTCAGTCACCCGCGCACTGCTGGCGTTCTCATAAAGGGTAGTCCAATCCTCTTCTATGAATCGGGGCGCAAGGGTGGAAGCGCGAGCGTGACGGCTGTAGCCCGAATCGTGAGGGCAGAGGTTGTCTCAAAAGAGGGCGCAAATCAGGAACTGCTCCGGCGCGGCGTGCTTGATAAGAAAATCCTGAAGAACATTTGTTTGGCAGACACCGTCGTCGCGACGACAATCGATAACATCATGATCTTTAGAAATCCAGTAAGCCTCGAAAGGCTGCGCGTCCTCGATGCCATCGACGGCGCAAACCTGGTTACCGCTCGGTCGCTACGAGCTGAACAGGTGATTCAGATTGTTAACGAAGGAATGCTCTGATGCTTCAGCCGGAAAACATTCTGATTTCCGTCGAGCACCAGTACGTTCTCAAAATGCTAAGTGGTCTAAAAACCGCAGAAGTGAGGCGGCGTCAGCTTCGAATCCAGCCGGGAACCCGCGTATGGGTTTACAGCAAATTGCCGCGCGGCCACGTTGAACTTGTTGCCACGGCGGATGAAGTCGTTGCAGCATCTCCCCGAAAACTATGGGAGCTGTACGAAACGCGTATCGCAGTCTCGCCAACGGAATTCAAAGCATATCTTCACGGAGTTGACATAGGATGTGCAATCTTGCTTCGGGATATTAAGCCACTTCAGCCAGCACTCAAGCTTGATGCCCTTCGCCGAATTTCCCGGGGTTTCCACCCCCCTCAATTCTTTAAGCGCCTCGTGCCACACGGTTCAGAGCTCAACAGGCTGGCCTCGTTGTACGCGTCGAGCTAACTCAGCTGGGACCTGAGGCGGAGTGTGAAATCTTCACACTCCGGGAGGTTGAGAAATCCCTCAGTGCAAATCGCGAAGAACTACGCGAGAACGCACCAAATAGTTGGTGTGCAAGTGTTTTACACACAAACGGCGTTGAGAATTTCGCTCGCAACTCGCTGGATGTGCTCCATGCTGTCAGCCAAAAGCTTGGCATCACCACCGTACAGGCCGATGTAGTCTTGAGCCGCGCTGCCGGTATCGAGGCCAATTGCGTTGCAGACGACAAACGCGACGGCTTCGGCCTCAGTTTCACGAACCCGTTTCGATGTGCTGCTCCGCCGTTCGGTGCGGTGCATCATTTCGTGCGCGACCTCGTGCGCGAGAGTGGAAAACTCCTCGGCTGGAGACTGGCCGGGCAACAAGATGATCTTGCCGCCTGCGGAGATACCGCGGGCCGGCGCGATGTCCTGGGAATACTCGAGCGCAATGCCGTGCTGAACGACAAACCTAGCCAGGCGCTCGCGGTAGTCGCGAGGATCGCCGTTTACGCGGCCAATTGTCGGCAGTTCTTGCCCCTCCGTCTGGCTGACATCGAAGACATACGCTGCACGGAATCCAACCGCTGACGGTGAATCCTCAGACTCAACCTCGCCTGCGTTCGTGGCCTTCTTGCGGATAATCGGGGCGAGAATCAATATTCCTTTCTCGCCCTTCTTCACAAAGCGCCCTAACTTGTGCCACGTATGGAAACCGGCGACGTGAGTGGCGGTGGGCTTCTGTGAGGCGATGAGCATGATGTTGTGCCACGAGTAGCGATGGAATCGGGCGATTGCAGCCAGATATTCCTTGAGCGCCTCACTGTGGCCCCGTTCGAGAGCCTGCTTCAGCTGCTCGATGGCGTTGCTTGCGATCTGTTTTGCTTGTTCGACTTTCATGTTTTCCGTCCTCCTGTTTCGGGGAGTCCTTGCTCCCTTCACCCACAGCTGAGGGAGCAAGGGCGCGAAACAGGGGGACATGTGCGAGTGGGACTGGCGTCTCTAGGTCGAAACGGGCTGCACGCATGAGTGACGCCGGGTTATGGCGGCGCGAAGCGTGCTAGTGGAGACCGCAGGCAAGCAGCCGGAGTGCAGCGAGGCAGCGCTCTTCAATCGGAAGGACAGGTAAGGAGCAACGGGAATGAGCCCGAATGGCTACGCGACGAGGAAGAGGATGTCTAGTGCTGATCGGGAGGAGGTTGCCAGCCACGAGCGGGAGTCCATGTACTGTTGAGGAGTCGACCTTCGCGCGCTGACCGAATTACGGGAGCGAGGAATGAAATGAGTTGAGCAATGACGCTTTTGAATTCAGTACGTTCCACGTACGGACTATTCTTGGTGCAGAAGGCGTTCCACTGTTTGACCTTGCTGTCATCGGCGTAGAACTCCGGGGTAAAGGCGAGCGGAATACCGTTAGCAGGGAGGTTCGTGTGTCGATGTTCGAAGGTCCCACGAATGGCTTGAACGAGCGTCTGTCCGCCAAACGCGAATGTCACGGAGAGGCTGTGGAGGTCGTGAAAATCTTTCATGCGGGTATTTGCGATCCCCAGTTTGACGATAGCCTCCAACTTTTCAGAGACGACGGTTTCACGCGGGTAAGCAAGCAGGCGGGGAGCCGGCAGATCAAGGAGTGTCGGGTACTGTGTGTCGATCGGGCCAGGTGTTATGACATCGCCGAAGCCGACATCGATTTGTATTGGGATTCGGGCTTTTTGCAGAACGGCCGTGAATGTGACCCGGACACCCTGGTAATCGGCATCTTCTTTGATCCGTTCCGCTTTGACAGTCTTTGGGTCAAAACGCAAGCCGTCGTCCTGGACTTTCACCGTCGAGATTTCGCGGAAGATCTCAACGAAGCGTTCTGGGGAGTTGTTTCCCGTTGCGAGGAAATCGGCGTCTCGAGTGGGACGGTATTGCTGGTGTGTCCAGAGTTCGAAGAGGAGAGCGCCCTTCAGGACAAAACTGTCACGAAATTTGGATTTGCTGAGACGGAAGAGGATTCTTTCTAAGGCGTACTTGGTAAGTACGAGTCCGAAGTCCTGATTGCGCTCGTGGGCAAGGTTGAGCAGCTTCTGGCGGATCGAGGCTGGAACATTCTTGAGCTTCGGTTTTGGCAATTAGAGGGACTCCAGGTAGGGCCGCATGACGTTCGCCACTCGGCATATTTTGGCTGCTGCCCAAAGTTCGTCCATGGAGGCTTTCTTGAGGCGCCGGCACTCCCTAAGAGCTTCGAGGGCGACATCCATGCCAATCTTGTTGCGGAATTTGAAGCAGTCGGCAACGGTCTTCGCCGGGGTGTAGACCTTGAGGGATGCGCCACGAACGGGATACTCCTTCACACCGAAATGGAGAGCTGCACCGGACATCCGCACGAAGCGAACTGGTGGAGACGTTACGCGTGGAGCCCATGCCTTCACATCGATGGCCATCCAAACGTGATGCGGTGCCTGTGTTGTGAACTTGTGAAATTGAAGTGCGGAGAGAAGGCAAAGCACGCCCTTCGGGACCTTGTGGGCTGCTTCGACGAGCGAAAGATGCTCGGTGACGTGAGATGAGGTCGATGCGTAAAGCCCTCGGCCTAGCTTCCTGAGGACGCCCTTTCGGACAAGGCGGGGCAGGTAGTTTCGGGGAATGCCGAGGGCGAAGATGTCCTTCGAGCGAAGGATCTGTCGCTTCTCAGCCAGTGTAAGCAGTCGGTCTGACTTGGAGTGCATGGCATATTCTCAGGGCCAGTGTACCAAATACTCGGTAGATGTCAATAAGTACCAAGGATATCGAACACCAAGGTTAGAGCAAGGTAGGCGTTATGGGGGCCAAGCCCCTATCGGCTTTGCGGTTAGGGTTGAGCGAAAAGCAGATTCCCCTTGTTTGAATTCCGCAAGAGGCGATCGATAGGGGCTTGGAGTTCGTCATTCCGGGGTTTGCTTAAAGGACGCGCGGAAGAGCTCAAGGTCGGACTTGAGAAAACGTATATTCCGGCCCATGACCCGAAGGTGAGGGATTTGCTGGCGCTGCACCCAGAGATAGACAGTTTGAGGGCTGACACCCAGGAACTTAGCAGCCTGGCGGACTGTCCAAGGATACTCATCATCAAAATGAAGATCGGGGTGGGCACCGTTCATAATCAGGCCATTGTGGGATGTCCCATAGTCTACGCATCGTGCAGGATGGTTTGTACCATCGGAGCTAAAGACTCATAGAGAAAGAGTTTGGGGGCAGAGCGTCAGTGGACAACGGGATGGCGGACTCCAGACCTAACAGAGCGTGGCAGCACGCGAGGCCAGAACTATGGATTTACTTCGGGGACCATCGATCCGGGCGAGGACCTACTTCCGCTTTGATAAACCAGAGAAGTGGCGCAAGATATCGCTTCATTTGGTCTCCCGAATGGCAGTAGGGCCAGTTTCTCTACAGTTCCGTAGTAAGCATCCCGGCTCTTCTTGTACACTGTGAATGACGATGTCGGTCTCGATTCTAACTATTGGATATGGTGGGCGCTCGAGCGAGGACTTAGTCGCGACGCTTAGGCGAGAGGGTGTTCGATTCTTGATTGATGTCCGATCTGAACCAGTCTCACGATTCAATCCCGAGTTTTCCGCTGATCCGCTCAGAGACAGATTACAAACTTCAGGGATTCGATATGTTTCGATGGGTGACTCACTTGGTGGACGTCCGAAGGATCAATCTTGTTATGAAAATGGGCACGTCGTTTATGAACGAGTTCAAAAAAAGAGGTTCTTCAAAGTCGGAATCGATCGGCTGCTAAGGGCGCATGCCCAGGGAATCCCCGTTTGTCTTTTGTGCAGCGAAATTCGTCCTGAGGATTGTCATAGAAGCAAGATGATCGGAGTTTCCCTGGAGAGTCACGGCATCAATGTCGTTCATCTTGGTCCCCGAGGAGAACACTTGACCCAGGCCGAAGTTATGGCGCGATTGCAATCCACGCAGACAGAGATGTTTACGAATGGGCTTCGGTCGCGAAAATCCTATCGATCTGCGAAAAGGGCTTTCAGCGGTTCGGACTAATCTTGGCCCAAAATGATCGAGCGGCTGTACACAACAGGAGTTTACGGAAAGACTGAAGAGGCATTCTTCCGGCAGCTTGAGGAAGCACGGGTTGAGGTCTTCTGCGACATTCGAAGACGCAGAGGCGTCCGCGGTTCTCTATATTCCTTTGTTAATAGCAAGTATCTGCAGCGAGCGCTCGCGGAGCGGAATATTAGTTATCGCTACGTACCAAAGCTCGCTCCAACGCCCGAAATCCGCGCCGCGCAACATGCCGCCGATCAGGTAGCCGGCGTAGTGAAGAGAGCCAGGAAGGAACTCGGAGAGGAATTCAAGCAAAGATACGTTCAAGAGGTTCTTGACCCGTTCGATTCCGAGGTTTTTGCTCGCTCGTTTGATCCCGCTACGAAGAGAGTCGTCTTGTTTTGTGTGGAGGGCTCGCCGGCAGCTTGTCACCGGTCCCTTGTGGCAGATCGTCTTCAGCGAGACTGGAATGTTGAAGTAGAGCATCTCTAATGCCAACGAGAAAAGTAATCGTTGTTGTGGCTCGGACGCGCATGTACGGAGGGCGCGTATGTGTTGGCGCACTGTCGGAGGCCGGAGAAAAGCTTCGGCTGATGAACAAGGACTGCGCTTCGGACCGAGACCAGGATTCGCCATTCCGAGTGGGGGAAGAATGGGAAATCACGTGCGATCCGTGCGGGCCAAAGAGAGCTCCGCATGTCGAGGATGTCTTCGTTAGCAAGGCGACCAAGCGTGGCGAAGTAACTGCTCTGTCCGATTACATCCTGAAGCGCGCCACTCCGTGGAAGGGGACAATTGATTCACTCTTTGAAGGGAAAATCCAGTTCACTCGAAACGGAGCGGGCTTCATTTCTGATGCAGCAGTCCCAGCGGGAGCGACCGGTTTTTGGATTCCTTCCTCTGACCTCCATCTGGATCACGATGACCGAAACAAAGCGGGATACTACCCGCGGCAGGACTATCGGCATTTGAGCTATGTCGGAGTGCAGGATACCGTGGATGTTATTAAGGCAGGACAACTCGTTCGCGTTTCTCTGGCTCGTTGGTGGCGGCCCGAAAATGCTGACGTGGACTTCGAAGAGCGATGCTATGCACAGCTGTCAGGGTGGTATTGACCCCTTGTCGCGAATTGCCCTCGTAATCTGAGTACTCTCGATGCAGCGCATCCGACGGGGCAGTCCGTTCGAGGAGAAATAGCGGACCACATAGCCGCGTTGCGCAAATCCATGCGAAGCGGCGTTAGCCATAGATGCTGCCGGTCACGGGTATAGGGTTTACCCAGCGATTCCCGCAGGACACGCACGGTCATCATTAACCCGGCCCAAAACGAGACAAAAGAAACCGTTGGGATCTCACCGAATGCCGTCACATCATCGACAGGATGTAAGCAGCCAGAACAAGGTTCGCTAGGTCGGTGCAGCGAGGATGAAACGCCGTAGTGACTTGTTCCGCTCACCACAACCATGCCGGGAGCGCGTGCCTGCACCTGCCACCGACTCGGAATATCATCCACTCCGACAAGCACTACTGGAGCCAGGCTTTCGGCTTCGCGACAGTCCGCCGTAAATCGCCCCAAAATCGGCTCAATCGAGAATTTCGAACTGCAGCGAGCAGAAACGAGATTCGCTTTCCGAGAATCCAGATCGCCGACCACGGTTAGCATGTTGCGATTGAAATTCGAAACCCCTGTGACATCTTCGTCGAAGATGCGTCCGGTCATGCGAACTCCGGGCAGTCGTGTCAATACAAAGAGAGTCGCCTGGGAAATTGCGCCCGCACTTACAATGTCTACCGAACCTAAATCGATTCCTCCTCGAGGAATCGCAATCGCTCCGAAATCCCACGCGCAGTATTGCGACGCCTGAAAGAACTCCTGATCCCCGTCAAAGCGAAACGGGAGCCCGCGCATCACATGCTTGAAAACCTCTCCGGCGGCGAGTGAAGCGCTCACCATGGCGCCAATCGGCCACTGCGCTTTCCAGCTCCGAGCCGCGCCTGTTCCTTCGCGAATTAGTGCTCCGCACCATTCCTCACCGACAAGACGCCAATCGGCAGAAGCGCACTCCGGGACCTTCGTATCTCCTAAAAGAAACGTCAGATCCGGCGCTATATGGTTGGCCTCGTCCACCGTCGCTATCGAAATAAGCTGCCCGCTCGAAGCAAGAGCCGATCTTCGCAGCAAGCCCATTTCAAAAGGTGGCTGCTCGTAGATCATTTCGACTTCAGGAATCGCCAAGCAAATCTGTACACCCATGCGGCTCATTAGCGAAATCGTCGTCATGACGGCTGTTTGACCACTGTGCGACAGAAGGTTCTCGACGTTTGAAACCAATAGAACCCTTGTCGACTGAAACCGATGGCAAATCTCTTGGTCGGTTAGGTTCGCGGCTACATGGTCACGACAAAGCAAGATTGACCGGTTCAACTGATCCGCGATGCTCATGGTGTGATGACATCCTCTACCGAGGTTTCCTGCCGCCAGCTTCCATCCGGCATTAGGCGGCCAATCCAAGCGTGCACAAGCGAGGCATCCCGGCGTCCAAAGTAGGGGATGACAATGGAAAGAAAACCAGCCTGGGACACGATCGGCCACCGGTCATCGGAGGCCGAGTGGAATGCTTGCTGAGGATGCGTATGCACCTGCGCTTGCACGCTTCTGTTGGAATTGCCCAGCCGCCGCCAAAACTCGGTTAACCACCGGTCGTCGACTTGATACCCGAAAGGAGACCGATCGTGGACGGGATGCTCGACCCCGTCCACCAATCTTCCGTTTGCCGGACCCGTCCAATACAAAACACATTCGCACTTGCCTCGCCCGCACTCACGCAGCAACCGAAAACTCTCAGCAACAATGTCGCCTTTTAACAGGATACGTTCTGCGCCTCCTTTCACAGCGTTCGGACGAAGGAGAAGCGTCTCGCACGGCTTGATGCCTGCTCGTTCAAGAGACTCGTTCTCGGGAACGACAGTGCCATCCTGCCGGAACAAGGACAGCAAGTGAGGATTCTGTGTGATCCGGAAGATTTGAATGGCCTTCTGGAGAAGCGCGGACACTCTCTCCTCCGGTTCGACGTCCAGCGGCTTGGTGACCCCGTTATAGACAACTTCAACTGCAAATTTCTTTTCTACCGTCACGTTCATGTTCGGCCCTCCTTTGGGCAGAATGCTTAAGGCACTATCAGGATTCCACAGGATGCTTTATATGTCAAGCACGCGTTTCTGATATAGAGCACAAGCAAAAATCTTTAGCTTTAGAGCCAGAGTATGTGCTTGACAGATAAAGCACGTACTGCTAGACTGCGCTGTTGGAGAACGACGATGGCGACTTTGGCCCAATATCTGGCGGAACTTCGACAGGGGAAGGGACTAACCTTCCGCGACCTTGAGCAAAAGACCGGGATTTCCAACGGCTACTTGAATTTGCTTGAGCACGGAAGGGTTAAGCGTCCTTCGCCGGAAGTGCTCTTCAAACTGGCTAACTTCTACGGAATTGCCTTTTCGTCGCTGATGGCCGTCGCGGGCTATCCAACGGAAGAGGCAGACCGTGCGGGAGTGAAGCGGAACAACGAAGTTGCCACGGCGTTGCTGGGGGACCTCACCAAAGACGAATTGACTCAGGTGCGTAACTTCATTGGTTACCTGAAAGCGGGCCGACGGCGGCATAAGTGATTGATTCACTGAGGAGAAAGGGGGCAAACACATGATGAGTAGTCTGGCAGCACTGGCATCCAAGGCCACCAGCGATGAACAGCTCTTAGGGAGTATCAACGATGCACTCCTGCAGTTACAGCTGGAAGCAGCCGGGAAGGCCACGGAACTGGGATACAAAAAGGAGGACGTTGAACTCAGCCGAAAGGTCTTGGCCGAATTTCTTTCGATACTTCTGCGTGTGATCACTGGTGCGCAGGAGGGCCAACTTCTCGCGGCAAAATCACAGCAAGAACAAGCCGCTGAAAAGATTCTTCTACGGTTAGACGATCAGGGGAAGCCGCGGGAGGACTGGCTCGAAGACATCACCCGCACAACCAAACACTTAGAAGGCAAACAATCGATCGATGCACCCGATTGGAGCCTTCTGGAACAAATGGTGGATTTCCTCGACACCGAGCTAGCGCGCGATCTTGTGGCTTTGAGCAAGGCATGAGGAATGCGGGACTACGTCGAAGCCAAGGTTGGGGAGTATGACGAAAAGCTCACCTACGTACGGGGTGTCGTTACTGACCTTGCGCGAAGAGGGTCCCATCCGCGTGTAGTCGCGGAGCTCGAACGAACATGCCTTAAGATTCGAGAACTCATCTGGAGAATCCGTTCACTGCTTCCTCTGAACCTACCGCATCTCTTTCCCCGCATACAAGTCATGCTGGCCCAGATCACCACGCGATTTGACTGGCTCGAGGAATGGTACTTGCCAGCCATCGCCCATGAAGGTCCCGATGAGATTGCTGTGGGTCAAATCATCGACCGAGTCCTGGCTCAGCTGGGAATTACTTGGATTGCGGACAAGGTCGTTTCATTCAGCCGAGCCTTGGCGATGTTTCCCGGGAGTGGAGATTGCCCCATTTTCTTTATGCCAAGCTATACCCGCAACAGTCTGCTCAACTGGATAGGCCTTTATCATGAAATCGCTCACGCGATTTATCAGCGCTTTCCCGAGATCGCATCGAAACTCGCAGATGCCGTCCTGGCCTATTGCGAACGGCAGCTCCGACAAACACCCGCGTTGACCGCGACACAACTCGACCGCCGAACTCTCCGCTATCGTGAGACGCTGGCGTACTGGGACACCTTCCGCTTGCAAGAACTTTTTTGCGACATTTTCGCTACTGTGGTGACAGGACCGGCCTATCTGTTCTCGTGGGTGGACGTTTCGCTAACTTCTTTGGATGGCCCGTATAGCGTCGCCCTCGACGATGAGCATCCGCCGAACGCCGCCCGTACTCAAGCCTGTCTGCTCTCGCTGCATGACGGCTATGCCGCCAGCCCCTTAAAGACCCTGACCAACGACCTCTGGGAGCGCTTTCTTGACCGGCGGCACCGCTCGCCCCTCTACGACCAGTACTGTCCCTTTGATCTGGTTCTCGCTATCGTACGGACATCCCAAAGCGAAATTCAGCGGCTCGGATTCCCGGCCTATCAAACACCGATTCCCGTTCCCCCAGCCAGTCTTTCCTATACCGGGATGGACAATCTCGCAGAGCTCGTCAACGCTGCGGTTGTCAACTTGCTGTTTGAACGTACCGGTTTTGTGACGTGGCAAAAGTCCATGATCGAACGACTTTGTCCACCCACCCGCAACGCGGGAGGGCCGTCTTGATGGTCGCCATACAACCCACACCGCTTCGTCCTTGGTCTCATTCGCGATCGCAGACAATGAATACCTGCCAGCGCCAGTTCTTTTTCACCTATTGCGCTGGTGCGCGTTGGGACCACCCGGACCCGCGCATGAAGGAGCTGTCGCTCCTGAAGCAAATGAAGCCCATTGCAATGTGGAAGGGAGAAATCGTCCATGTGGCCATCGGCCGGTATTTCAGTGAACTCATGGCAGGCCGGAAGCTCACGCTCACCCAGCTTACGCAGTTTGCTGAGCGGCTGGCGTCGAAACAATGGGCCTTTTCCCATTCGAGACGATATCGGAGAGAAGGGCGCTTCCGCGCGGGGGATGCCTTTGCCGCTCTTTTCGAGCACGAGTACGACATACAAGGCTCCGAAACGTTAGAGGATGCCCTCGCGCACATTCGCACGTGTCTCACAAACTTCGACGCACTGGACTTGCAATGGTGCATTTCTAAAGCGTTTGGGGAAGGCACTCAACGCCTCGTTGAGCCCCCCGCCTGGGGCGATGGGGCCACCACATTTGTTGTTCCGGGCATCAAGGCTACGGTAAAAGTTGATCTTGCATTCGCCACTCCGGACCGCCGCTACCTCATTTTCGATTGGAAAACTGGAAAAACGGAGGAAGACGCGACTGCGCAGCTCGAAGCCTATGCACTGTGGGCGCATCTCTCGCTCGGCTGGCCTTTGGAAGACATCGTGGCGCACGAAGTGTCTCTTTTTCGAGGGGAAGTCTCGCTTACCCGATTGACGGCGTCGGCGGCGTCCTATCGTTCTGAGCAAATTCGACGCAGCGCGGACCTCGTTACCGCCCTTGTCGGCGACGACAGTGGCGTAAGTCCCAGACTCGCCGATTTTAACTACGCCCGTCACGTTTCCATCTGCCGGCGGTGCCCCCTGCAGCGTGTTTGCCAGGAGTTCGTATGAAGACGGCCTACACTCTTTTTGAGATTACAAACGCTAAGGATCTCCGGTTCCGGTATCGCTTTATCAAGGTGAGAGAAACCTTGCCCGACGATGCGCGCCAGCCGGTCCGCCTTCAGCGATGGGCCGACGAGTTGTGGCGCCGACGCTTGCGCTGCCCAGTATTCCCTCTACGCCGCGGCTCGGATGCTTTCTTCATTATTCCGGCGGACGTCAATCTTGAAGGAATTGACCTAAGCTACGTCGACGTGCCGCATATCAAATACAATGCGGACCCCACCGAAGAAATAAAGGACATCGTACCGGCCACCGCTGACGCGCGGGAACTCGAGCTTCTCGCCCGCATGCTGGAGCGTCCCTTCTCGGACAAACTATTTGCTGCAAAGCAGCAGTTTTGGCAAGACACCTGGACTCGATTTTTTCGCCTGGAGCCGGAAAACGTCAGACAACCGAACGATAGGATTAGCGCGTTCCGAGGTATCGCCTTCTCCATCGTCCCCATTCCCTCGGAGGGAATCTATTTGGCACTGGACGTGGTCACAAGATACGTGGGACGGGCCTCCCTTCTCGATTATCGCCGACAGGGGCGCACGCATGAGTTGGTCGATCACATCGAGGCCTCGTTTGAAAGGCGAAAGTGGCTTCTCCGCGACAATGGAAGCACCAAATACCGGTGCATCTATGCGGGTGACACCGGGAAATCCATTTCGGAGCTACGGATCGAGGATCTTGGGCAAACGGTCCTCGAGTACTACCAAGAGAGGTTTCCGTCGATTGCCCAACGGCTCGACCCAAACGAACCTGCTATCTTTTGCGCCAGGGACAAAAAGGACGGCGACGCCGTTCCCGCGCCCGCGAGCCGGCTGTTTCCAGTGTTCCCGTTCGAACGGGGATTTCGTAGCCAATGTTTCATCTCTCCGCAATTGGGGGCCGCCGACCGCCAAAGCTATCTGCGGAATTTTCTGAGAGACCTGGGTCCCGTGGTCTATGCGAGTCAGCAACTGCAGATCACGGACAAATTGCTCGCGGGTAACGAAGCTTATTTTCCCCTCCCTGCTCTCGAATTTGGCCAGGGATATACGCTCGCGGTGAATGACCTCCCGAAGGCCCAGATGCCATACTCCGTGAATGAGTGGGGCGCCGAAAAGCTCCGCGCGCTTATGCAGGTCGGGCCCTACTTTCGCGAGGACTTTCCGCCGATCGTTCTCCTTTATCCCGCTACGATCCAGCGCAGGGTACGCGAGGAATTCATCCGCGCCATTGAGCAAGAGCTGACAATCTGCACGGCAACTCCAAGTGTGAAAATCACGAAACAGGCCGCATACACACCGGACCCCGACGGACACGACCTCCTGGTTAAAACGAGCGAGCTCAAGAGAGAATATGAGGAGCATGCCCTGTTTATCTGCGTTCTTTCTCGGGGCTTCGAAGACTACGTTCACAACCGGTTCAAAGCCGAGTGCGATGACCTCTTCTCGCAATGCGTTAAGGAAGAAAATCTGATCGAAGTCACGATCCGACGGGCAAAACGCCGTAATTTTGGGCTCGGAGCGATGATGGCTCTGGGCTTTAAGCCCTGGGTGCTCTCCGCGCCGCTACACGCCGATGTACATATCGGTATCGATGTCCTGGCGGAGCAAGTAGCCTACACGTTCCTTTACGGACAAGGAGGGCGTGAAATCTTTCGCGACCGAGGCCATTCCGGCGGGGACGAGCTCATTAAGCCGCGGCTCTTGCGTGACAAGCTGATTTCCGGATTAACGCGCATCCGATCCGCTGGTGCAGCAATCAATTCGATTGTCGTCCATCGAGATGGGCGCTGGTGGCCGAAAGAAACTGAAGCACTCGAGGAAGCAGTCCGTTTTCTGCAGGCTCCGGACAGGCAAATCTTGGGGCCGGGGGTCCGTTATTGCGCCGCCGAGATCCGTAAATCGCACTTCCCCATTCGCATCATGTTGCTTACGTTCAAAAACAAACGGCCCGTTTTCCAGAACCCGTTTCCGGGTTGTTATCTCTTGTTGGACGACCGTCGCGGTGTGCTCACCTCCACGGGCAAGCCAAGCGAATGGGATGAACAGGGGCGGACAGCTGGAACCATCCTTGTCCAAATCGCGCACAATCCAGGCAACCTAACAATCCGGGATGTGACCCAAGATGTCTTCAATCTGACGCAACTCAATTGGAGCTCTCCCGACATTGAGATCAACGCTCCCGTCACCATTCGCTGGGCCGACGATTTGCTGCGCGACTTGTACATTGAGCCAGAGCGTTGACCGACTAAGAATCAGGAATTCCGCCGGGAATAACGGACGTGCTGGCCGCCATCCTCCCGCGGCTCTCACGCCCTTTCAAACCACGCAGCTCGGCCTCGCCCAAAGCGCTCAATATTCACCCTACGCTCCCCCGCAACGATCCGCGCCGCGAACAAACTAGGCTTTCGATCCTTGATTCTTCTTCTCACACTTGCAACACGCCGGTAATCCGGCGTGCATAGCCAAGCGTGACCCTCGCGCTCGTCTATTTCTACTCGATAAATCCCTTCAGGAAGGCTCGTCTCTTTTCGTCCAAGACTGAGACTGCGTTTGTTTCGTTGTGCTTGCCACCTCTGAATTCCGCCGCTTAGCACGTCTTTCCGAAAGCGCGCCCACAAGGCACCTGTATCCGGTGTTGGCCAATCACCGGCGTCCGTGAGGGCGGCAACTTCATCACTCTCGAGCCAACTCCTCATTTCCGCCCCATCCACAAAGAAAGCGTTGCCTTCACGAACGGCGGTCATTGCCGCCTCGCGAGACGGAAGGCCCGCCCGAACCAGCATCGACATCATCAACTGTGGTACGCCTGTCTCCAAGGCGGCAGCACCACCACCGGCAATTGTATCGGAGGACCATCCTAACGCTATTCGCCTTGTTCGAACGGCTTCGAGTGCCCAAACCAGCCGATAGGCGAAAGCATCTTCTACGAATCGCATATTATCTGCGCCGATTTCTCCCACACTTACACCGGTGACCCACGCTTTGAGAATCGCCGGCCAGTCTTTGGGAAGGCCGTTGCTTTTTTCCGGAGCAAATGGGCGGATTACCAGGAGGCGCTTCGCTAGCGCAACAAGCGCTTCGACGAGCTCATCCTCATCCCCTCCAAGGGCGGCGTCATCTGCCTTGTCGATGAGATCCTCCAGTCCCTCGGCCATCGAGTCCAACGCCAAACCGGCCTCCAGGCCTACGCCCATAGCGAAATGGCCTTTTCGTGCGGTTGGAGTCGAATTGGCCCAAATGAGTTTCGCCCGCGCTTCCAGAATCGTCTTCTGAACTTCTCGCATGGTTTTACTTTCTCGATTGACCTGTCGCTCCCAAAGTGAACCTTGGAGGGCTTCGTCCAAAAGTCGAGGAAGATCATCGGCATCGGCATCAAGCGCCTCAATTAGTCCGAACACAGCCGTATCTAGTTTTTCTACAAGCTGCGATAAAGGTTCTTCTGTTTCATGGCCGCCCTCGTCGGTATCCTCTGTTTCTCCCTTTGATTTCCAGGCGTCCCGAGAATTCACAAGGTACTCAAGAGCATCCTTTCGATCCAGTACCCCTTTTTCGCCCAGTCGTATGACAATCTTGTTTATGATCTGAATCAAACCACTCTGGAGTGTTCGCGCCTTCGCCGAGGCAACTAGACTGCGCCATTTTTCCAAACGCCACTCTTCACCTTCGTGCATAACATGAACAACCAGACCTTCAACATCGACAAACGCGCGGCCTGCGCGGCCTGCTACGTTCGCGAATTCTTCCCCGGAGAGGAGCTTTCCCGAGCGATACAGGCTTGGGACAAGCAGCACGGCAGCATTCAGATTGAGCCCTTGCGCCAAAGTAGGGGACGCGATAGTCACCTTGAGAACGCCCTCAGAGAGCAATGACTCGACTTCCCGCAGAAAGGGATTCGGGAGTCTCGCGTGATGAATCGCCACGCCCACCTTCAGGCACTCCACTGCGGGATGGTCATCTCCTAGCCATTCACGGCCCACCGCTAGCGCACGCGCAATCGCAGTGGAATCCTCAAGCAATGTTGGCAGATACGCCCTTCGCGTAAGGTCGATAACGGCTTTGCCGTAACTCTCCACCGTATTTCGCTGTGTGCAAAACACAAGTGTTCGCTTCCCCTCAGCCGCAAAGTTCCACGCCGCGGCAAGCGTGAGCCCCTGAGTGTTTTGAGGAAACGGTTTCTTTTGTCTTCCTCGCGCTGCAACCCGTTCGACGAATCTCGCCAAATAAGGTCCATTGTCATTGAGATCGAAGTTTAGCTTTGCCGCCGTTCCGTGCCACACCAGTGACCCGAAGCGTTGCCGCGTAGGGCGCCAGGGCGACTTAATGGGATCACCCGCTACGTCCTTGCGGATCCACGAGGTAAGGTCGTTGAGTTGTTCGCCATCGGGCAAGATCGCCGACAAACAAACTATCCGCCGATTTTCCGCGTCGATGCGGCGCAGGAGCCGTTGTACGAGGATTTCGTAGCGTATTTCCCGTTCGGTGGGGCCGATCATGTGCCCTTCGTCCAGAACGATGAGCCCTACATCGTCGATCATCGACGCATCGTTTCGCAGTGCGAAATCGAGCTTTTCCGGCGTCGCGATAACAATAGTTTTTGACCTTAGCGCGTCTTCGTCCCCGGCTGATATTCCCGCCGCACCGTACAAGGACGAGACCGTAAATCCGAGAAGACCAAACGTTTTGCGGAAGGAGCGCTCCGTCTGAGCGGAAAGCGCACGAAGCGGTGTCACGATAAGTACGCGCTTCTTCGTCGCAAGCGTCATCAGGGTGGCTAGTTCCGCCACGCGCGTCTTGCCCGCGCTGGTTGGCAGCGCAACGACAAGATCATCGGATAAATCGGTCGAACGTCTCGCCGCCTCAAGCTGCGATGGCCAAAGCTCAATCTCGGCGTTTTTGCGACCGTAGAGCGAAGCGAGAAACAGCTCGCGCAGAGCTGGATAAAAATCTTCGCCACCTTCGGGCGCTACTTTGGGAAGATTTACATGCAAAGAATGCGCCCACAAGTCATCAATCAAATTCAGGCAAAGACGGCTGATCCACCAGAGTGAGACCATGCCTTCGGCAGCGGAAAGCGTCACTCCCCGTGCCAACAGCTCTCTTGCAGAATCGACCAGCGAGGGTTCACCGGTCTGGAGCGCAAAATCGAAATATGCGAGCGCCCGGCAGACTGTCGCATTGAGAATGCTAGATACCCCGACTTCGACGTCGAGATCGCCTTGTTCTAGCTGCCGGGCAATCGCCCCGTCGCTATTGGCTTCGTTGAGAAGCCAGTCACGCGTCAGGGCCCGCAAGCCGTCAAGATCGCGGAGGATTAGAAGGATGAGCGCATTCTCAGCGATGTTGACATTCGCGTCCCGCAGATGCTCGCTGAACAGCGAATATGCGATCGCGGAGTACCCAGAGAGGTGGTATGCGGCGCCAGCGACAACCCGGTAGAAGCCGCGCTCTACGGCTTCCGGCGAGTCATTTCTTACCAAAGACTCAAATGCATTTGCGGCTTTCTCAAAGGCACGCTGTGTAATTGCCGCGGAGCCCCCCGCCTCTCGCAAGGCCAGCGCCGCACGGAGAATCGAAAATCCGTATTCGGCAAGATCTGTTGCAATTGTGCTACCGAATGATGGCGCCTCCGGTGGAAGAACTCCTTTCTCGCGCATGATCGCCCACGCGGTGCCCCGGTCGAGCAACCGGTCACGTATGCCGTCACGCGTCGCCTGACTCAAGAACCCTTGCAGATCCTCAATCGTCTCCAATGTTGCCGGCTCCCTTATAGATGTCCGCTATGAATTCTTGATGGTCTTGAATCCTTATGTTGACAACGGTGTGGTTGCGACCCCCATCCGCTTCGTCCAGATCTGTTTGCAGCGCGGACGGCGGTGCGTTGCCAGAAAGTGTGAAAAGAACATGATCAATTCGCGACGGACCTAGTACTTTCATGGCAACTTCTTGGCGAAGAACGCGGCCTACTTCGGCATCGTTACCGTCACGATCAAGGAGGCGGTCGGCGACAAACAGCAATGAAGCCGGCGTACAGCGTCCGTCATCTCGATTCAGACTTTTCCTGGCTTCGGTTATCGTTGTTTGGCCCAGAACGCCACGGCTCTTGGCCTCGCCCTTCAAGAGCCGCAGGCCATCAGCTTCGCTGTACCTCACACCTATGAAATCGTCCCCTCGGAGCGGCATTTCCCGTCCGTCCTTGTAGCGCATTCGCCTAACGGGGACCTTGAAATCGAGCGCTTCCTCGACCAGTTCGGACGCAAGAATTTCACCAATATCGCCAGACCTTGCCTTCTTCGTTTTCGGCAGCCTTTCCCGAAGAATCCGAGCTGCAGCCTTGTACCCAAGGTTTGCGATGTCATCCGAGATTCGATTCAGATGGTCATAGTGCGAGCGAATGGTACTACAAAGCTGAGTTCTGACCGTCTTGCGGCCATTATTCTTTTCCGTGAGCTTCCAGAGGCTTTTTCGTTTAGTTTGCTTCGAGTCCAGGTCACACCATTTGTCGAACAGGCTCATGGGGACCACCTCTTACGCAGAGAAATTCAGCCAGAACCGACCTGTTAGATGACCAGCAGCTGTATCGTTACCGTTCAGGGTCGTAATGACATTATATCCCTGAACCAAGGGGCGTCTTTTGTTCTCAGTTTAGGTCGACGACGTTTTGCTGAAGAATTTGCGGCGATCGAATCTCGCCGACTTAGCGACTCGGATCGAGTATTGCTCCTCGGTACAGCCGGTTCACTTTGACGATGCAAATCCACAGCGAAGTTGAGCTTGCTGATTTGTCTCGATCTTTCTTGAGTCTGGCAACTTGTGATGAATTTCGGTTTCGAGTCTGTTAACCCAAGGGCTGTTGTGTGTGGGCGAGTGTCCAATTCAGGGCACCCACGGGTAGCCCGAAGGGAGACGGCCCGGATAGTCTCGCGAGCGTCCAGGCCGCCGTACTTGGTCGAATCACAAAACACTCTTACTTTGTGTAGCCCAATTGGTAGCCCAATTTGCAGGGGGGGTTGCACTGTGAAAAGACGCCGATTCAACGACTTAGGTGAGATGAAGGCGTGCTTGCAAAGCACGTTCTCTGTAAGGTTAACCGCGCGGCTGCCCGACTGCTGGTTTTTTCGATGAGTGGACGGGTGCGAATGATGACCTGCTCTTTCGGCAGGAGTTCCAAGGACGGATTCGTCGGCAGCGTT
>Ga0335072_10002734_pt1 | contig 27124 bp, 26 predicted proteins | sample Lox_Sample_21_FD_206725 | JGI IMG/M metagenome (GOLD analysis project Ga0335072, IMG submission 206725) | Soil microbial communities from Loxahatchee National Wildlife Refuge, Florida, United States - Lox_Sample_2.1 | ecosystem: Environmental > Terrestrial > Soil > Wetlands | place: USA...
CACCCATTCTGCGATACTCAATCCCTCGTTGTTGACAGTGCCGCGCTTCAGCCCCCCTCTAAGTTGCACCACCTGGTTCCAGGAAGTTGTGTTCCCGCAAGACACTTGTCGGTGAACTGTTCCCCCTCTCGTTTTTCATAGCAGACGTGACAGAAAGTGACGAAAGTCGCACAGTTCTGGCAGACGTGGCAAGCCCTGCCTGTCTATATTGGTGGCAGACGAAGCGCTTGATGCGATGCACGGGGCGATTGTAAACATCACATTCGACGCTATATTCAAGAGCGATACGTGCGTCCTCGAGCCGGCCTAGTGCGGACAGTCGCTCTGCCAGTGAAAGACGGGTCTCCTCAGTACTGCGAACCATGGCAGGTCAGATCATGGAAATCTGGTCGGTTTTTGGCGATGAGCTCGAAAGGACAAGAAATAATGGGCATGCTTCGAAGGCCTAGACCTAAACGCTTTGTGCGCAAGCCTAAATCTTGGTGAAGCCGGCCAATATGTCCGGGGTTTGGGCTGCTGTGGAAAGTTCCTGGAAATATACTCCAAAGGCCCCAATTTTCTCCGCCTTTTCATAGGCGTCGGACATATGTACGGTACATAAGGCTTATAGAGGCCGGTTAGGTCTCAGACGGGCCAACTGAAGCCGGGATGACGCAAGTCCGGGTTGGCGGACACTGCGGGACTCCATATCTGAGCTGAATACGCTGATAATAGCCCCTTCGCGTAGCAGAGGACTATCTTTCCGTGTACAATGTCACGGTGAATTTCATTTTCTGCAGAAAGCCATATCTTCTATTTTCGGAGCGACCACCGTCAACCATCAGAGGCGCCCTATACCCGTTGCGGCGTTACCCAGATCCCGCATCAATTGACTCAAATTCTTCACCAGAGGCGGAGACATTCTCTCGTCGCTCGTTCCATTTTGCCTCAGTATCGCAATGATGATGTCCATGACTGCCTTGACATCACTCAGAGCTGCGTATTTCTCCTTCTGTTCGGCGCCGGAACCTTTTGTCCAATCACGAATCACCGGCATTCCTCGGCCGACGGCGATGAAACGCTGCACATCGGGTCCATCTTCGCCGTCTAGCCATACAAGTTCGGAGTCTGCCACATTAGGCTGGTGCTGGGATGCCGGTAGAGGTTGTCTCCTCGCCGACTTTGAAGGTCTAGACACCACGGCATACGCCCAGAATGCCAGGCTGGCGTGGTAAAGAGCAACTGCCGAGAACTCTCTGAGTTGCTTGGGATGGCACTCCGTAGCGGCTTTTAGGACTTGTCCAGCATGCCAAACAGCTTGGCGTGACTCCCGAGTCTCTACCCACTGCTTTAGCAAGGGGTACGCTCGGCGTGCTTCTTCATCTCCTTCTTTGCCCGCAAAGAGTTGCACATCTTCAAAGGAAACATGCAAATTCATCAATGATCGTTCATGAATCAAGATTGCTTCTGGCTTCATGCCGTCCTCCCACTCTGAAGCGTGCATTCGGAAATGATACAAGAGCTGGCACAGCTCTTGATGCCATGAGGAGGACATCAATGCCCCGTTCCAGCGGTGCTCCGCCGATTGAAGCTTAGAGACAGAATTGAGCTGACGGTATTCCCAGATGAGAGACCAGATTCCGTAAAGGACGATTAATATTGACATCTGCAGATCAACAAGACCCTGACTTTTTGACAGAGGCGTGACATCGTGAATACATTGAGCCAAATGGGGAAGGCGGTCACCGGAACCCTTCGCCAAGCAAAGGCTTTTCCAGTCATGCGCGTTCTTCGCTAGCCATAATTCTCTCGACTCTGGCAATTCGACGGAGAGCTCTGCGTAAGATATTAGTGGTGGCACCAGGAGTGACATGGAGGCCTGGGCATCATTTATGAACAGATGGAATGCAAGTCTTTTGAATGACTCAGCTTCCACCCAGTTGCGCCACTTGGTCTCTAGTGCCTCTCCATCATCGGAAGGATGTGGTATGATGAAGTGGGCTTTGGACCTGCGAAAATGACCTGCTCGTCGCAGCATCGTGATCACGGGCTGTGCGAAACTCTCAGCCATTTCCATCTTGCGCCTGTCGCCGCTCCAGAGGCCGACATTCAGCTCTAGGGAGTATGCTTGGAGAATCTGCAGGTCTCGGGTTGTGGTGTTATCCGCCTCGAATATCTTTGGAATGGCCAGGCGTACCGCTTCCTGAATCGCGAAACCCAACTTACGCACGACTGGAACGGTAGACAAGACTGCTCCGGCAGCAGCAATTATCCCAGTGAGTTCAGGCCTCTGGTCATTGAGCCGAAACGTGGGAAGATGTATCCAGGAGTCCGTACGTGATAGTTCGAAGCTGAAAAATTGATGCATCAGATTATCTAACAGTTCGGCAGACGGAAAGGAAGAAACGACGCGGGAAAACATTCTAGTCTCGCAAGTACTGAGGATCATTGCCAATATTCGATCACGAGAGCTCTGGTTGAGCCGCTGGTTTGAGATGGATACGTCAGCAGCAAGTCTGATCTCCGGGCTATCGATATCCTGGTACGGCAACGAGAGGTTCAGCTGCTCCGCATAGCCATGATCTTCTCGTGATGGTATAAACTGCCACACGGACTTCCTGAACGCCTGTGTGCCTAGATTGATACTATTTCGAAGCTCCGGCGTTCTCGTTCCACTGCCAGAGAGCTGATCATTAACCAAGTTACTAGCGGTATAGGTTGGCTTTTCGGCCTCCGGCAGCGGTGGTAGAGGCGGCAGACCAAAATCGATATCGCTGAAGTCGAAGGCTGTGTCAATTCCAAAGTTCAGGACGTCACGAGGCGTATAAGTCGAGGCTGGATCTGCAAAAAGTGGCCTTGTTACAGCATCAGGAGACGTATGCATGATTTCTTTGAGGAAATCTGCAAGGGATGAGTCGTCAAAATCCATCAGAGGATCCCCCCCTAATGACGTCGTAGGCATTTGCATTGAAGCTGGTGGGATCGTGTCCCCAGGATTGTTCACGGAGGCCGCCAGGTTGTTGAGCGCATCGAATTCAACACCTTCACCCTCATTGACGCCTCCATGCTGGCTGCGTTGCTCGTCACGTCGGTCAGCAACTCTGTTGGGAGCGAAATCACATGGTATTTGTTTTTGCTGACATCGCTGACAAGGTTTCTCTTGCTCGCATTTCAACTTTGCCGCAGCACATGCCGCACAGGCTTGCGAAACCCTTGGCCGAGTAGGCGTTTCCGAGGTTCGCTGTCTTTTGCCACCGCGTTCGTCGACATCGTGACTAGCAGCATGCCGCTTCAGAAGATCGCTAGACCCAGGGAACTTTAGTGTCTAGTCTGCGTCCAATTGTAGAATCGGAGACTTACGCTCTAGCGAAATTCTTATTGCACACCAAGCAGGGAAATGGTTTCTCCTTGGTGTCTACCAAATGCAATTAGATCGGGAAGCAGGGTCATCAATGGGATGCGGCTAACGGGATCGGTAATGGCGGGCAAGATGGTCAATGCGGGAATAACTCTTCCTGCAGACATTGCACGAGAAGGGATTGCTCCCCTCCACTCGGGTCGTTTCTGGAGGCATGAAGCCTGCAGCATTAGAATCTAAATGTTGGAGGTTGCTGCCGACGTGGTCATCCGGAACCTCGACTAAGATGGCAAAGCCGGTTTGCTGTAGATTGACCCAAAAAATGCTGGAGGAGCCGGGTGAAGCAAGAAGTGGGCGACAACGTAAGACCGTGTTTTCGGGTCGGGCGTCCTTCCCCTCTTATAAGGTGGAGGAAAGTCAGGGATAACTTGCCGAAATGCTTGGGGTGGGGGGAGTTTGCGGAGAACAAGCCCCTTAGCTTTTGTAGGTCGCTCCACACACTGCTTTCTGATCAAGACCCACTAGTTAGCGATCTGGTGGCGCGAGCGAGAAGCTACTCTATGCGGCATCGTAACAGGGTCTTCTAGATGGATACCGCATCGCAATCCATCCCTCGATTTGGTTCTCTGCCCTTTCTAGGCTAAACAAGAGAGACAACTTTTGACCGTGTGGTCGTGCTTTAGAGTGTGAAAGTGCGTAAACAAGGTCGCTTGCGTCAACGATGGCATCAAATGGTCAGTATATCCATCCAAGCCTGAAGCGTGGAGTCACTCTTTGGATGCTAACTAGTATGGTCCAGCACTGACACCTGTCCACTTCTTCTCTCATGGTTCGACCATGATGTTGGGCGAAGAGTGTGAATCGGCCTCATATTGGAAGAAGTGTGGAGATGAAGCTCTTGAAAGGGGCGTCAAAGGCGTAGTGATCATGGTATGCCGAAGACGACAATTAGCTTTCCGATCTGACTGTGACAGGGAGCACATTGGGACGCCTTGAATGACAAGATACAAGTCGCAACGAATCCAAGTCCTAATAAATCACCTGTGGCTTATGTACATCCATCGAAATATGCCAGCTACAAGCTCAACCCAGACGTTGAGACGGCAAACCGCTGCATTGAGATGCTAAAGGCAGAAGGCTTTAATGCTGAGGGCAACCCCAATTTCGACTGGATTCACGACACATACCTCATCTTGATCCGAATGTTCCCAGGAGGCTGCCCGCCAACCACAATCGTCTCGATGAACGCACGTTATGATCCACATTTTCATATGAAAGTCGGAGCAACCCTCAGACCTCTGCGCAAGGAGAACTATCTGATCATTGGCTCTGGCGGCGCCGTCCACAACTTGTATCGCAACAAGTGGGCACCTATGATGAAATATCGAGATAACTTTGCACAAGAGACTCCACCAGAGGGCTGGGCTTTGGAATTCCGGCAAGCTGTGCAAGATGTGATTACAAATAATTCGGGGCCTCGACTACGAAGGGGGATCACCAGATTGATGAAACATCCGCAATATCGGGAGGCACATGCAAGCGACGACCATTTCATGAGTGCCATGTTTGTTGCTGGTGCAGCGGGGGATGAAGAAGATGAAGGTACTACGGGAGTATTGAAAGCTGAAGACTGGGAATTGGTGAGTCGTTGTCATAATCGGTTTGTTGGAGAATGAGAAGCTGACATATGAAAAGACCAATATGTGCAATTCTCAATACACCTTTGGCTCATATGTTGCCGCTTCAGCCTGACAATATGTATGATTTCTAGCAATCTGCAATTTAAGTTGGCTTGGTTCCGGAGCACTCCATTTTGCGTATGTTCACAACGGCAGTGATATGGTTCTGGTGTGAATTGGCATGGGTTTGTTGAGATGTACGTTAGAAATGTAGAGATTTCGCAAAGACACTCCGGAAAGAGTCTTGAAACAGGATTTTGAACAATTGAGAGAATTTTACACATATAGGGGACTGAAAAGGACGCAAGGCTCAAAGGAAGTAGTACAATATCTCATCCGGACAATTGGTGCTAAAACTACAAATCATCGCAGTCTTCTTATGACATTGGGTACCACAAAAAAACCGGCTACTGCCAAAGTTGTTAACGCCGATGCTGCCAGAATCGTTGCTCCGGTGAGCAGCCCCTGTTCGAAGAAGCCAATAGCTTTGCCCGGGCGTTGGCCAGTCGGTGGTAATGGCTTCTGAGCTTCCTCCCGAAGTTTCCGTTCTCCATCCGGCTCGACCCCATCCAGGACCTTAGCAATAGCAACAGATCTTGCCGAGAAATTGATAAACTCGGGCCGTGGAACCGAAAACATTGCTTTCGAGTAGCGAGCATGTATGGAGACAGGGAACCCAATGGGAGCGGCAGGACCGACAAGTAGGTCTGCTGGAATGTCGTTGGTACATGTGACGTGAGCGTTGATGAATTGCGAAAGGTACTTTGCAGCAGCTGGGACTGCAAACAGATAAGCTGCTAGTAGAGGCTCAGAGCCGAAGTTTGCAAAGTCGATCGCATCGTCTAGGCTGCTGATAGCATGGACAAATAGCATAGCCTCTCCGATCTTCCGCCTAAGAAGTGGCGATGTTCTCTCCTTCAGATGGACGACGCTTCCGGTGGCGCCAGACACCAACACCGTGGCCATGTCCTCATCTCGTACTTCCTTGACAAGTCCGCTACTCTCTTTCCGTTCCCTCTTCGAGATGGAACCGTTGCTGTTGCTATCAATTTGTTCCGCAAAATGCCTGCTGACTTCTTGCACAACGGCATTGCAGAATTGCTTCTGCCGGAACTCGTTAACCAGAACGACGTCAGGAGCATATGGTGATCGGCCTTTGAAACTGAAACGCGCTCTGACAGTGGCACGAGCTGCTTGCTCTATATCTGCACTTCGATCGATAACACAAACAACCCTAGACTGAGAAGGCGAAATGAGTCGGGCGAAGGAAGGCGTTTCACCACTTGGGACTTCATGGACCTGTATACAATGCTGCCAAAGCGGATCCTGATCATCAGGTCTCGTCTCGACCACTGCAAATGTGTCTGAGTCCAATGTCTTGGTCAAAAGCTTGCGGAGTAACGCAGCCAATTCCGACAGGGTCTGCATCAACTACTCAGGAGAATCAGTCAGTCTTTGTGGGTCGGGCTAATGACCTTGTACTTTACTCACCTCCAAAACAACACAATTACCAGCAGCGATTGCAGCAGCAACAGGAGCGACAATTGAGTAAAGTCGAGTGTGGTCCGCTGGCGATATATAAACCACACCCGCAGCAATCATCCGCGAGGGAGAGTCTATCAGGTTGGCCAGGTGATATTCGTCCTCGATGATTCGTTCGACATTGAGCTGCAAATACTGGTCTTTGACGCTCTGTAGTGCAAGATAATACTCGACTTCAACCTCGCTGGCTGTATGGTGCGAATCGCTTCGAATGGCATCGCGGACATGTTTTGCATTCTCTACTAGGGTGTCGTGCAGTCTCAATAATTGTTGCTGGATGTACCGCGGGCTTTGTGCCCTGCCGTCGATGCACGCGGCGTTGATGCGTTTGGTCGCATTCGACATGTCGAATCAATTCCACAGTGGCTTCTTTGGTGACCTTGGTCCCACCCAAAGGACGCGTGCATGCCTTTTGAGCGAAACTTCGGTCACTCGGACCGTTTCCGACATCGTTGCCATACTCGTCTCTCCCACTCCGACGCATGTTTGGCATCAAAGTTTGCCGGTCCAGACTTTGTTGGGCGTTGCCCACTTTGGCTGCCGGGGCGCAACGGTCCCCCACCCGAGCTCGCCCTCCACAACCCATTCTGGCCAATTAAAGTTTTGGCGCATGGCTCTCCCATGGGCAACCTGGGCGCTACATTCGCGTGCTTTCAGGAATACATACTGCGCTGATGATATTCATCCCTCAAGACTAAGCAGTATAGTTAATCTTCTGCATCATGTCTGTGACCACGAGCACAAATACGACTACGCAGACCGTTCTTCACGTTTTAGCAGACTATGATTTACATCATTCCGGCGACCCGAAGAACCCTTCAGAACTAGCACCACCGAACTGCAACACAACCGCCTGCGGCGAGAATCCTCTAGGTTGGGACACAGAACACCGCAGAGTACCTCCGTACCGTCCCATAAACCGAAACTTGGATATGACGCTGCGACCTGGAGGCATGAATATTGCCGAAACCATATTTATTGCTACTATGTTGAATGGTGTCCATTTGACGGCGGTGAGTGCTGGTAGTGCTTGCTGCCTTGACCGAAGCTAACTTTGAGGTTTTGAAGAGCGTCAATTCTTTGTGGCGAGCAACTGGCGGTCGGCTGAATGACCGTATCTTCAGATATCCAATCGGAGGTGAATGGTAGGACTTGAACGATATGACTGGGCTGCTTAGGTATCTGAAGAACGATTCACGAAGCTGGTTTTGGTTTTGAAATGGGAGCTTTCTCAAGAGGAACTTCTCTGATATGGTATTGCATTGTTGCGTTCGGCATAGAGAATTGAAAAGGTGTCCTGTCATTTATCCGCAATTGTCTTCTTTGAATGCACTATCCGACAATACAATAGCGCAGCCGTCTGGTCTGCAATGCAGGAGCATGTATGATATCGCAATGATTATCCTTCGTCTATTTTGATGGCTTCACACCAGGCATCCCGCCATAATCTTCTTCCAACTTCTGTCCGGCAATTTCCAATGGTTCCGCTTCTTGAAGCACATAAAGCATCCTTGCCCACGAAGTCTTGCTGGCATTTCGCCATGCATGGTTTGTCCCTCTCTGGATTGCAACGTCTCCACGCTTCATTAATCTGACCTCTCCAGAGTCAAGGACGAGCTCCACTTCTCCTTCGAGCACCACACCGTAATCCAGGCTCACAGTTCTATGCATCGGGGAGAGCGCCCCCGGTTTCATGTCGACAAGCCGCAGGACAGTTCCGCCAGGGATGGTTATACCTGGGAGGTTCTGGGTGTAATGCTTGTACACAGACACATCCTTTTCTGCACTGAGGTTGACAGGGAAGCTGTTTGTTGCGTAGCCGAGAGAGAATCTTGCGCCATCTGGGAGTTCTTGCCATGGCAGCAGCTCGGGCATGGAGTTCGAGAAGATGGCTTTGCCGTGTTCGTCATGATCAGTTATGAAACGGTGGACCGGAGGAAGTCTGTTGTCTTCCATGTTGGTGGCGTGGATACTGGCCAATGAAGTTCTCGGTGCAGGAGCCTCTGTTTGGGCTTCTGAAGGTTCCAACTGCTACGCGGACAGTTGTCTGTCTCCGAAACTGCATTGTGTCTCAACGTACCTACCTATAAGACCTCTAAATCCTCCATGAATTCAAACTGCCGAAGTGGAGGAAATCTGAGATGATCGACGCTTGCAACGCGCCTGGGACGCGTCCGCCAAGCACGACGTCATCAGACAATTTGCTAGATGGTTATATTGCAAGAAATCGTAATGGCTTTGAACCGATAATGCCAAACCTGACTCGTGCGTCGAGAGCTAGTATTGCATCTTCTCGGGCACGGAGGCAGCTGACAGACCCCTTCCGCTCGCAAAAACACCGACACAAAAAGCCCGGGGCCCCTCACCGGCTCCACAAGCTCCGAATGGCAGAACTACGAGGACGCGATAAACGGAGGGACATCCGCGGTACAGACGGGGCAAGTTAAGGAGCCATCGCAAAACTTCAAGCACATAAACCAAGGCCACGATAGATCTGGCATTACTCATGATACAAATCATCGCATTCAGTCATCAGAATGTCTTCTCAAACAAAGGATATCTCGTCCATTGACAAACAAACATTTCCCTACATCTTCGAACAGAATGTCACAATCAATCTACGACATAGTGCCGGCTTAATCCGCTGCAATGTTTATCGTCCAAAGAATGACGCTAAGTGCCCAGCGCTGCTTACCTATGGACCCTATGGCAAGGACATACCATACAAAGAGTGATTAGATCAAACAACTAGTGTCGCTAGGAGTCCCGCTGACTTGTTACAGCTTCCACCCGCAATCGTATGCCGAAGTTAACGCAGAACATAAATCCGAGCACTCTGCCTGGGAAACTCCTGACCCTGGCTATTGGACGAGCCATGGTTATGCTGTGGTCAGAGTTGATGAGCGTGGATTGGGCCAATCGCCGGGGCTGCTTGACACGATGTCAAAAAGCACCAGTGAAGCTTTCTATGAAGCGGTAGAATGGGCAGCTGAACAACCATGGTCTTCCGGGAAAGTCGGCCTACTTGGGATTAGCTATTATGCTGGAAGTCAATGGAGAGTAGCAGCTCTACAGCCAAAGGGCCTGGCTGCCATCATCCCGTGGGAGGGAATGTCAGACTACTATCGCGACAGATGCCGACATGGAGGGATCCTTTCGAATGAATTTATCCGATTCTGGTGGAACCGTCAAGTGGTCACAAATCAGTATGGCAAGGGCGGAAGGAAGGCGAGGAACTGGGGACCTGACACCATTGAAGGTGATCTGACAGAAGAAGAACTGGAGAAGAACCGAAACGACCAGAACATCGATAATGCAAAAAACTCATACCGGGATCAACCTTATTATGCGTCGAAAGAGTACAATATGGATGATATCAAAGTGCCACTTTTGAGTGTTGGTAACTGGGGTGGCATTCTTCTCCACTTGCGCGGGAATGTTGAAGGCTATACTCAGGCTGGCTCTAAGTTCAAATACTTACGGTTTGTCTGTGGCCGTCATGACTTGCCGTTTTACTACCATGACGAGGTAGAGGTCCAAAGGAGCTTTATGGATGCATTTCTGAAAGGGGAGGACCGTGTCGGGTGGTCGGTTGAGGGCAAGGTGCCTCCAGTGGACCTGATTTTAAGGAGAGGCGATGTCGGCTTCAACAATCCCACTGCTGAGCAAAAGTTCTCGAGACGGACAGAGTCGGAATGGCCCATTGCGCGCACAAAATACACACCCTTCTATTTGACGGCTGAGAAGGAGCTGACCACCACGAAACCAGCCCTGGCATCGACGACAAAGCTGTCTTACCGAGCACTTGGCTCTCTCGAAAATCCTCAACTGATCCAGTTCTCAACACCTCTGATGGAATCCGAGACCGAGATTACTGGTCATATAGTCGCGCATCTGAATGTGTCAATGACGCAGGATGTTGGCGGTAGCGTGCCAACAGACATTGACTTGTTTCTCACACTTCGCCATATATCACCAGAAGGACGCGAGGTGTACTATACTGGTACAGCTGGAGACCCGGTACCGCTCTGCAAAGGCTGGCTGCGGGTCAGTATGCGAAAAGTGAACTCTGAACATGCTAAGCACCGACCTTGGCTGCCATATCGGGACTATTTCAGCACGGATGTCCTACCAGTTATGCCAGGCGAGGTCTACCCGGTTGACGTTGAGATTTGGCCAACGAATGTTATTGTCGAAAAAGGTGGCAAACTTGTTCTAGAAGTTGCTTCTGGAGATACTCAAGGTTCTGGTATTTTCAAGCATACCGGGCCAGAGGACAGGTAAGTCGATGCAATCTGCAACATCCAAATTTTGTTCACAGCTGACGGATTTTTTTTAGATCGGAACAGAAACTGGCCGGCAAGAACAACATCCACTTCGGTCCTAAATACATCAACTACGTTACTCTGCCAGTCATCCCTCCAAAAGAGGCTGTGGACGGCCATTCGTAAAAAGTTTCAGATTATCCCTCCTCCCACAAATCAAAAATCTGGCATTGGCAGAGAGACCTGCCTCTCCAGAAAGCATTCCCAGCGGCCGAATCTGGCTTTGTAGGCTCGAGCTGACCTGCGAATCGAGTCCCTCGGGGCGGTTAGCATATGGCTTTAAGAGAGGGTCAGGCAAGAGCTGGTCTATGCCAAAATTATGAAATCCAAAATTCAATCTGTCATTTACCCATTTTGCGAGCTGCTTCCAAAAATGACCTGCAAATTGTTCAAGGATTCGATGTGGCAAGAACCCTTTCCAGCTTACTTGCAAGGTGCACACGCACCAATTTATGAAATGCATCCTTTAGAGACAACTGTGCCTGTCAATCTGTAACCTGGTACGCGCATGGTCGAGGTGCAGATGATGAGATACAATTTGGCAAAGTAACATTTTCATTGAAGAACACGGCCTGGAAGGTCGCGATAGCTACTAAAAGGGACAGTTTCAAAATCTGGTCACAGGTTCGGCCGGGTCTGCTCCGCCTCCTCGGGTCTACTGATCCATTGAAAATCGTCTTTCAGGTGCTTGAACGCACGTAGATCGCCTGACCGCGCGTGGCCCTCAAAATTCTCCGCTCGTGCTGCGCGTCCACAGAGACGACCTAACTCCCCGCTTGCTTCAGGAGACGTCACCTCTTGATAAGTGACCGTGCGGAGGTATTTGCCGACCCACAGGCCGCCGGTATATCGAGACGCTTTTCGAGTGGGAAGAACATGGTTTGTCCCGATGCACTGTTTTGAAAGCCATGTTAAATACTACACGGGGTGTGATAAATAGGTCGAACATACCTTATCACCATACGAGACACAAGTCTGTTCGCCAAGGAAAAGGGCACCATAGTTTGTCATCTTGTCAAGCGCCTCGCGAGGCCTCCTCGTGAATATCTGAACATGCTCAAAGGCGTACTGATCGGCAACCTTGTAAGCTTCATCCATGCTCTCGGTTATAATGACCTCTCCAAACGCTTTCCACGACACACCTGCAATGGGCGCCGTCGGCAAGATCTTCAGAAGCTTGTCGACCCATTCGATTGTTTGACGACCGACGTCCTCCGAATTCGTGATGAGGACTGCTGGCGAATCTGGTCCATGCTCAGCCTGTGAGAGTAGATCAACAGCACAAGAGTATGGGTCCGCAGCGTCGTCGGCCACAATAAGGACTTCTGTCGGGCCAGCAAATAAGTCGATGCCAACCTCGCCAAAAAGCTGACGCTTGGCATCAGCGACAAAGGCATTACCAGGGCCAGCAATGAAATCCACCTTTCTAATGGTTTCTGTACCGACAGCCATGGCAGTGATGGCTTGTACGCCGCCGAGGATGAATATCTCGTCCGCCCCGGCAAGATGCATTGCTGCGACCGTGGCATTCGGGATCTTTCCAGCAATCGGCGGTGTGCACCCAATCACATTCCTGACGCCGGCGACTTTCGCTGTGAGAATGGTCATATGCGCAGATGCAAGAAGAGGGTAGCGGCCTCCAGGAATATAGGCGCCGACAGCGTCCAGTGGGTTGTTCCTTTGTCCGAGATGAACACCAGGCTGAATCTCAATCTCAAAGTCACGGAGCGATTCGCGTTGCGCAATAGCGAAGGTTCGTACATTGGATTGCACTGTCTTGATATCCTCAATCGTCTGCCTTGGGACGGCCGCTATCGCGGCATCAATGGCTTCTTGGGAAAGCTTGAAGGATGGTGGCGACCACTTGTCAAACTGCTCCGAATATCGTCGAACAGCCGCATCGCCATCCTTACGGATCGTATCAATGACTTGTTTGACGATAGTGGAAACATCGATTGATGCAACGTTCTTGGCCGAATTGTCAGCTCTTTTTTTGAGGTGACGTGACATATTAACAGCGACAACAAGAAATGGAGGGGAAACAGCTTTGATCTGAGGCACAATATTGCGTAGGAATGTAACGAAATGAGACTTGGAATTTGGAACCGTCTACCACCTCTCTTTCGACTTGTGAAGCACTACCCCGCAATATAGCCATTCTATATCTAATTCTCCAAACCAAATGGGACCAGGGGTCTGTCGGAGTAGATCAGGACCGGCATTCTCTGCGATATCCTGTCAGAGTTTGGCCGTACGGAGTGGAGCAACGTTTGTGGCTTTCAAGGCCTCATCGGAAGAACCAGCATCGTTGGGGCAGGAGGCTGGTTTCCAAAAACTAAGACAGGTTAGCGGCTGACTTCCGACCTCCGTCCCGGATACCGGAGTGGGGGGTAGTGCTGCGGGGAGTCAGAGACGATCGACCGTCCTCCACAGCCCCCGAAACCCTCAAACGCCAGACCTTCTCCACCTTGCTTTGAGGTTTGGGATGGCAGCGGATCTCGACATGTCGATTCTGGCGTACTTCAATGGTCACCCTGCTTCCGACGTGAGGCAGTGGTTCAAAAAGCCTACGCGACATGCACATCTACCAAGAATTGTAGACAAAGAAGTCTACCTCCCCGGCTACGACAAACCCCTCGCCTAGTACCGTTACTCAAAACCTGTACATTCTACTCATCGTGTCTCTTCACCCCAAGCTGAAAAATACCAAAGCAGATATGACGGAGATCCAGGGTGGACTGATTAATGGCACAAATGGCGTCAACGGACATCACGGGCCATCTCCACTTCGAGTGTTGATTGTCGGCGCCGGCATAGGCGGACTGACAGCCGCAATTGCTCTACGACAGCAAGGTCACGAAGTTGTGATATTAGAACAATCCAGATTCGCCACCGAGACCGGGGCGGCGATTCACCTTGCACCAAATGCAAATGGCATTCTCAGGCGTTTGGGCATTTTTGCCGAAGATGCAGGCGCGAATTTGATGCAGCGTTTCACAGAATATACCGCCGCAGGCGAGAAGACTAGATCTATGAACACGGAGGAGTCCAGCAAAATATGGCAGCATCCATGGCTTCTTGCGCATCGTGTTCATTTGCACGAGACGTTGAGGAAGGTGGCGACTAGTTCGGATGGGAAGGGTCGGCCAGTTCAACTTCACACATCGAGCAAGGTCGTTGACGTCGACCCGGCGACTGCGACGGTCACTACAGAGGATGGCAAGAAGCTTCAGGGAGATTTCATCTTGGGTGCTGATGGGGTCCATTCTGTGACTCGAAGCAAAGTCCCTGGAGGTGATGTCAAACCTTTTGGGTCAGGGAAGAGTGCTTTTCGCTTTTTGATGAAAAGGAAAGTTGCGCAGGACGACCCGAGGACGAGCAAGTTTGTGCAACGACCTGGCGAGTTGATTATCATCTACGGAGCAGACAGGCGCATCGTTATGTACCCAACGTCAAACAACGAATTGCTCAATTTTGTCAACATCCATCCGGAGTCTGAGTCTGAAGCCAGCGGCGACTGGAATACGCAAGGCAATTTGGAGAAGATGCTTAAAGTGTACAAGGATTTCGACCCGGCGGTTTTGGCACTGCTTGAGAAGGCCGACCCAGAGAGCTTGAAGGTGTGGAAATTACTCGACATGCCCATCATTCCCACGTGGATCAATGAGCGCCTTGCGCTATTAGGAGACGCCGCGCATCCTTTTTTGCCACATCAAGGACAAGGCGGTGGTTGTGCTATCGAGGATGCAGCCTGTCTGGCTGTGTGTTTCCCTTCGGACACCCCTGTGGCCGAAGTACCTGCTCGCTTGAAGCTTTACGAAAAGATCAGATACGAGCGAGCGAACCGTATTCAAGAGTATTCGCGCATGGCTGGACATGATCTCAAAGACAATGTCAAGATGGACAGTACGTATACCAAAGTTGGGTTTCCGGGTAGAAGGCCGAGTGCTGACAACATATAGTGTATGCGTACACGAACTACAATTTCGGTCACGATGAATGGGATAATTCCACGCAAAAGCTTCGCGAATGGACATGGGCAAAGACCCCTCAAATTTACTGGCGGATGCCAATTGCTTTTGGGCCAATGCCAGGACCTCGTCAGACAACGTTGGGAGTTGTAAGGCAAGCGGAAGAATCGACATTCACCACTGCCTCCATCAAATTCAAAACCTCGCGGACCGTTCTCCAAAACCTCTTCCCTCCGGGCAGAAGTGGCTACAGATTCAAGTCGCCCGGAACAGTAGCGTATGCCTCATTTTCACAAACAACCCTCGGCAAGATGGAGTGGCTTGGCGGATCGGGCTACAAGCACATTGGCCTTTACATCCACGGCGTGGAGTACCAGAAAAAGAATGGGGAGATCATCAGCGGCACGTACATGCCCATTTTGTTCGAGTCACTCACAGACCCTATCGTGTCCGGCCGGGAAGAACTCGGTATGCCCAAATTGTATACATCAATCGACATCCACCGGCGAGCCAAGGGCTACAGGCTAAACACGGGCTGGGAAGGAGCCATCTGGGGCAACTTTAGCTGGGAAGGCCTGACCGAGGTCGATCCAGCAACTCAAAGTGGCAAGATCAGTGGTGAGGACGATGATGGCATTTTAGTCTATCGATACATCCCCAAGGTCGGACGCTCGAACAAGGGCGAGGCAGAGGCTGAGTATCCAGTCTTCGTTCCGTATAAAGAGGACATGCCGCAGCCAAAGCCGCAGCGGGTGTATCAGGCATCAAAAGCAAGCTTCAAGATTGATCCCCTGGATTGGGAGGCGTTGCCGACACTGCATCACGTTATATCAAGGCTAGGAGAGATCCCAGTGTACGAAGTCGTGAGCGGAAAAATTGTGGAGGGTACCGGAGTTCCTGATGTCGGAGCGGCTCATCGTATAGAATGATTTTGTTGCAGAAATTTGAGCAACTTTTCCTCGGGTTTTGGCTTTCAAAGGCCTATTTGCATTTGTGGGTGAATTTAGCATGCCTACTAAAGGGTAAAAAGCTCCCTTGGGACTACGATTGGAATGCTATTAAGCCCTGACCTGCTCGAAATAAATGTCATCTGTTCCAGTTAAGGTTCCGGGGGCGATAGGTAAAGAATGCGTCTGAAGCTTTCGGGGCTTGGTAGTAGAGGGACTGCTACGGAACAAATGGGTGACAGGGAGAGCAGGTTAGCTATCAGATGTGCCGCCGAAGTGCGAGACTTTTTATTGTCATAAAATGAGAAGATCACAGTTAGCTCTTAGCTTGCCATTCGTGCTCATTCGCAAGGCCCTCAACGCCAGAAGCATCGCTAACGTCTAGGTAACCGCAAATGGTCCCTTTTGGATCCTGTTCCCTCCGTATCCGCATCAGACGTTTGGCATTCTCATCGGTCCAGAACTTCGTTCTCCGAACTTGGAAATCAGAATCACCAAGATAGGCACCTTCACTATGTCTTTCGACATCCTTCATGATATCTCTCACCCACTTGAGACATCGCACATCGTCGTCTTCGTCCTCCCAGACGGTGTACAGTGCAAAGTAGTGGTCGGACTGCATGCTCAAGGCCATGTCCGGAAGCTTTCGTCGGCTCGTTGGTGCCATGGAGTACCACAAGGAAAACGCTTTCGGGTGCGGGAGTGTAGTGAAGGCTTCTTCGAGGACGGACGCCACGTCTGCATCGTTCTTGATATATCCGTTCTCCGCGCAGTAGCGATGGCCTTCTGGGTTGGCAGTCGCTTGATCTTGGTACTCCTTCGCAAGGCTTGTTGGCTGATTAACGAGTTCGACTAGCGGTCCTTCGGGCCTGGTCTTATTGGCCAGACTCAGTGCCTTTTCTGCTTCTTCTTGCGTGTTCTTGAATGTGACGAACAGAGAGACGATACACGGAGATGACATTCCTGGCGGAGTTGCGCCTACCGCGACGACTTCGGTGTCCTCATCGTACGTCGAATGAATCTTCAGGATCCAGTCCATAACCCTTCTGTACTCGGAGATCGGGTATATGAAAGTTGAAGAAAGCATGTTGCTATACTTGGGTCGTACTTCGAGGTGGAACTTTGTCACGACGCCAGGAAAGCCTGGTCCGGAGCCTCTAGCTGCCCAAAAGAGATCCGAGTTGTGCTTGGAGTCGCAGCGCACGAGGTCGCCCTTAGCCGTGACTACGTCAACCGCTAGGACTTTCTCGCAGGCCCAACCCCAGTTCTTGCAATTCCACCCCATTCCACCTTGCAAAAGGAATCCACCAAGTCCGACATCTGGGCAGTGGCCTCCGGCAAACATAAGGCCCTTCCCATCAAGGAATCCGTTGAGCATGCGACCCGTTGTACTGGGAGAGACGGAGACAGTTCTCCGAGACTCGTCCAGGTCGATAAGATGGTACTTTCCCAGATCTATCAAGATCGCCTCATCTCGAACGCTCCATGCTGCCCAGCTGTGGCCTCCGGATCTGACCGAGACCCTGCAACCTCGTTCCACGGCTAGGCGCACAGCATCGACGATATGTGATTCTTCAGTTGCTTCGACAACTGCTATTGGGTAACGTTTTGGTCGCCGATGATTGAAGACACGGCCAACACGAGCAAGCTCGTATACCACAGGGTCAGCTTCTGAGCGCCAAACAATTGGTAAGCTAGAATGATTAGTCGCCATGATACTCTTTATCAGTACATTTTGAATCTATCTTGCTGTTTATAGCAATAAATGCTGGTTCCACGATTCTAGATACCTGATCGCCATTCTCTTCTGCCAAGGCGCTTGACCAGTCGTTCGATTTCGGCTCCACTACGGCTCAGCGCAAGTGGTCATTAGGAGTGGAGTCTGTCAACCCCGACGCGTCGACCATGATAGCCGAACGCGCGGCCGGTATTCAGCAAATGGAAATTACGGCTGTCGCGTGCGATCAAGTCGTCCAATGCTCTGCAATTCGTGAAATGGCCAGCATCACTTAGAAAAGTCACGTTCGGAAGCTAGACCCGAACTTGGCGCTTTTCATCTCTCGATCTTCCCTCGCTTAGGGTTTCACGGCGGCGGGATTGAAAATCTCCTTTCGAACTATTAAACCCCGCCTGCAGGAGTAAATGAATTTTCCACTACCTTGAAAAGCAACGATATCCTCGTGCGTCTCATCACGTACAAATGCTGTGTCAAGACACTGATGCAGCGAATCCGGAATGCTGAACTGAACAGACCCGTGTCAAAACGTCCAAGGCCTTTGCGGGGCCCCGCCATCCTCCGGCAAATGGATCTTTTTGGGTCCAAGCGCTGGACGTGGGTTGTAAGACTCCCCACAGACTCCCGACGCTTTCCTGAATGGGTCGTGTCTCGCTTGTTGTTTGCTTTCTAGCTTTGACTGTCCACTTTTCCCCGCCCATATTCCCGTCCTGTCGCTTTGACTATCTCCCGCCGTCTTTTCGAGTAGACCACATGGTTGTCTATATCAAGTACACTTGTGTCACCTTCCAGATTGTTCGATAATCCACCTTGCCAACACTCTGTTGTTAGCGAACCTTGATCAACTCGAACAACACTCAAGATGAAGGCCGTCACAGTGGAGAGAGATGCTACTGAGCTCCATAAGACAGTCACTTTGGGAACCTTACGACTTCAACATGAGACGACCCACGAAGTCATTCTTATCCCGACTCCTAGTGACGACCCAAACGATCCGCTGAATTGGTACGTGAACCGCTTAGTAGATACCGTCGATTGTCTGTGCTTCGGCTGACGTGTTGCTAAGGTCTGCGAAATTCCGATATTACATCGCTGGAGTTGTGTGCATGGCAGTGTTTTTCTGTAATTTCTTAGCTGCCGGCCCAACGGTCGCCATCGTGGAGATTACGGTCGACTTTTTTGGCCCGCCAGGGCCAACTTTCATGTCGCACATCGCCAAGGTTGCCTACTTCTTCACCACAACAGCACTCATGCAAGGAATGAGCAATCTATTCTGGATGCCCCTTATACTCAAGTATGGCCGGAGGCCCGTCTACCTGACCGCCTTTACCTTGTACACTGGATGTGCAATTTGGGCTGGTGTCGCCACATCGTATTCGAGCGAGCTTGCAGCGAGAATCTTGATGGGTTTGGCAAACGGCGCAGGCGAGTGCGTTGCCCCAATAACAATTGCCGACATATTCTTCCTGCATGAACGCGGCACTGTCATGGCGTAAGCTCGGATATCCCATTCTCTGACAATCCAAACTGTGTGCTAATCTATCTCAGTACATACACTGCATTTCTCGCCTGTGGGGTTTCGGGCGGCATCATAATTGCCGGTCTCATTACCATCACCCACCCTTGGCGGTACATCTACTATGTCGCCACCGCTCTGATCGGAGCTGCGACAGTGCTTGTCTTCTTCACAATGCCGGAGACATCGTACAGTCGGAGTCCAGCCACAGCTCCTAGTGATCCCAACGACACGTCCAAGGCCTACCCCGAGTCCGTCGGAAAGGAAAAGTCGGACCATATCAACCACGTCGAAGCTGGGTCCGAGGGCATCCCAGCTAAGCATTCATATCTTCGCAGTCTACGCCTCTTCAACGGCACCCTTACAAGGGAGTCCATATTCAAAATCTTCCTCCGACCGATCATACTTTTGGCGCTTCCCCCCGTCCTCTGGGCTACTTTGGTCATGTCGGTCACCATAGGATTCCTCGTCGCCATTTCGTCGAACTTTGCATCCGCCTTTGCCACCAACTACGGTTTTGCGCCATGGCAGTCCGGGCTCTGCTTCATTTCCGGGCTCATTGGCTCTCTTATCGGCATCCTCGGTGGTGGCTACATATCCGACCTGACTGCGAATTTCCTCACTACACGAAATGGAGGTATACGGGAGCCGGAGATGAGGTTGCCAGCCATGACAATTGGACTCATCGCAGCACCACTAAGCCTTGTCCTCTACGGTGTCGGGATCGATAATCACTTACACTGGATGGTGCCGACTCTGGGACTTGGATTTTGTAAGTTGCTACCCTCCTCAAATTGCGTGCGATCCGGCCATGATAGTGAGACTAATCATTCCTGCCGCGTCCAGTAAGTTTCGCCATCGTTCAAGCTACCAACGTGAGCCTCGTATATACCATTGATGCATATCGGCCAGTCGCCGGAGAGGTTATCGTGACCCAACTGGGTTTCAAATGTAAGCATGTTATGGAAAACCCAGGGACTTACAATCAGAGCATCATACTGACTCTTCTCTCTTCGTTAGCTGCTTTCGGCTTCTTGCTCTCCTTTTATACGAATCCGTGGATTGCACAGGACGGCTATAGCCGTGCTTTCGGAGCCATGGCTGGCATAAGCGGTGCGATCTTGATCTTGTGGATCCCATTCTACATGTACGGGAAACGCATGCGGGAAGCAAGTTTGAAATGGCCTGTGATGAAGGAATTGATCCGTTGGGACCTGGACAGAGAGGTTGGCGAGTGATACGTGTGTATTTGGATAGCAAATACCACTTTGGCCGGACGTCTTGCACGTGGGAAGGGTTTAAAGGCAGCTGGAGAAAAACTGCCGGGACATGGGCCAGTCTGGTGACGGCTTGTAGAATTCGCTTGTGCGGTGATGGTTGTCCAGGACGAGACATCGGCTCACTACAAGAGTCTATCCGAGTTTGACTCGAACGTATCGAATTGTGACTTACGCACCTACTTTGTGTTGGCTCCACAAGCCTAGATTTGTTCCGACTTTTCAACGCCCGATAAGTGGTCCCGAGTCCCGCTTCCCCCCGCATTCGTATCAACCCCCTATTTACTCAACTTGGCAACTATTAGGCTTGGCGTAGCTGTCCGACGAGGGCAGCGGTATCACTTCACTATAATACCAGCGTTGAATATCCCAAATTTGCATTGCAACGTGTGGGCCAAAAGATGGTGTGAGCATTAGAGAATTAGGGAGCTGTATTTACCTCCACAGATTGCAAGCACTGTAAAGACTCGAGAGGATTCTTCATACTGGTCATTCACCTACTGGGGTCGAAAGCTGACAGTCTACAACTAGCCACAACGTGAAGAGCAATGGATGTTTCGCAAACACATCAGGCTGCTACACTGGCTGGCAAAGTCGCTGTCGTCAGCGGCTCCAGCTCGGGAATTGGCGCCGCAATCGCACGCGAGCTTGCCTCACGTGGCGCACACGTGGTTGTCAACTACCCGTTCCCGAATTTACGCCAGCAGGCCGAAGCTGTCGTCACGGGCCTACCAACACCTAGCACAGCCATTGAGGCCGATATTTCCACAACGACGGGTCCAGGTCAACTTGTTGAGGGCGCCGTCGCTGCGTACGGCAAGATCGACATCCTGGTCAACAATGCCGCTCTTGCAATTAACCTGCCCTTCGAAGAGCAGACTCTGGAGCATTGGGATAAACTCGTCAACTTGAACGGTCGCGGAGTGTTTCTACTGACGCAAGCCACGCTCAAGCATCTTACAAAGGGGTCAGGGCGAATAGTCAACATCGTGAGCGTATCGAGTCGAGGCCCGCCACCAATGCAGACGTTGTACGCTGGAACGAAAGGGATGGTGGACTCATTCACGCGCTGTTGGGCAAAGGAGCTGCCGCCGAAGTATGGCTGTACGGTGAATGCAGTGAGTCCCGGCCCAACGATGACGGAAGGGTTTGCGGACGCAGGAGAGGAGGTCATGAAGATTCTGCAACCGGTTATCGACCAAACGCCTGTTGGAGCACGGATGGCGCAGCCGAGTGAAATTGCGTACGCAGTGGCGATTCTCTGTGAAGAACGGGCAAGATGGATCAATGGGACACATTTGATGGCAACGGGTGGTCTGTTCATAGACTGAGAGCATTGCCGGACCTCTTTGCAGTGTAAAGCCATTATATGCATATCAAATGGAAATTGTCATTCGCTGGTTGGGATAACCCGGTCCAGCAAAGTACCTAAACAAGAATAACTCGCATAACGCCGTGCCGATTTCCGTAACACAGGCTCCTTGTGACCTTGAACAGACGCCACGGGGGCCACAGACTCCGAATCTCGAGCACTGTGTTCATGACTCGTTCAGAGTGATGGATCAGAACGGTGACCGGGAAGGTGCGTAGACAAGCTCTGTTGATAGTCGCATTTTCTTCTTCCTATCTCTCCCTGCGATTCACAACTACGAGAAACTTGAATACTAGCCTCCAGTGTATCACGCAACTCCCAAAATCAGAATGGCCTCTTCCACCAATTCGAGTAGCCCAACCTTCAACGCGAGCAATGTCGACCTCAACACCGCCGACCCCAAAGATGTCATCTGCGCGCTGGCGACCTCGACCAATGACTACAATGGCCAACTTGGCGCCCGCATCTCAGCCCTATTCGTCATTTTAATCATCTCGACGATAGCTACATTCTTCCCTGTCATCGCCAAGCGTGTGCCTCGCATGCACATCCCTCTCTACGTTTACCTGTTCGCCCGATACTTCGGCGCCGGCGTCATAGTCGCCACGGCCTTTATCCATCTGCTCGACCCGGCCTACAGCGAAATTGGGCCGCAGACCTGCGTGGGGATGACCGGTGGCTGGGTTGTTTACTCATGGTGTCCAGCTATCGTCCTCACCTCAGTCATGGTCATCTTCCTCTTCGACTTTGGAGCCGAGCGCTATGTGGAGGTCAAGTACGGCGTGCAGAGTGACGCAGACATTCAAGAGGCTGTCACAGGCCAAGGGGATAGGCATGCCTCCGCGATCGCCGTCGTCGAAGGTCGAATGGAACATGAGGACAAGAGCTTTGGCCCAGACGCTAGGCGTCCGTCTAAGGCAGTGTCGTTCGAGCAAAAGTTCGCCGAAGATTTCGCAGATGACGATGTTGCAGCTCGAGAGCGCTCATTCAGGCAACAGATTGCCGCATTCCTGATTCTAGAGTTCGGCGTCATCTTCCACTCAGTCATCATCGGTCTAAACCTTGGCGTCGTCGGTTCCGAATTCAGCACGCTCTACCCAGTCCTTGTCTTCCACCAGTCGTTTGAAGGTCTTGGGATCGGAGCTCGAATGTCAGCTATTCCGTTCAAGCCTCACAGCTGGCTACCATGGCTTCTTTGTGCCGCATACGGCCTCACCGTAAGTTCTTCGTACGACGTATAGTCAGATGATGGTTGCTCGAGATCTTAGAAACGAGGCCGGCCCGTCGAAGGAATCAATGCTAACAACACTGTATTCGCAGACCCCAATTTCGATTGCCATCGGTCTGGGCCTACGCACAACCTATGATCCAGGCTCTTTCACCGCCAATGTGGTGTCAGGGGCGCTAGACTCAATGTCAGCCGGCATTCTCATCTACACTGGTCTGGTGGAGCTGCTGGCCAGGGACTTTCTGTTCAATCCGTTGAGGACGAAGGATAACAAGAGGCTGGCATTCATGATGACCTGCGTCTTTCTCGGCGCGGGTCTGATGGCACTCCTAGGAAAATGGGCCTAGTTGAGGTAGCGACGACCATCGGCAATCTTCAGGATTGAGCGATTGATTACATAACGGTAGCTAGCGAGTGATGTATCTAGCCTTCCATTCATTTGGGTCATCCACATCTGTCATGTACGGCTCTTGATAAAGCTGTTGGTTCTGATAGAGCCGTAGGTGTTAGCGCTGTGTCAAGATACTGGGGCTGTAGATCTTGGGTGCTTAAGCAAAATTTTATGTCACTCACTTAGTATTTGGGACTTGCCGTGCTGGTGAGGGTTAGGGAATCTATGCAATCGGACCTTATGAAGTATGAATGCTATGTCAGTTCTCTGTAGTGGCTGATGAATGTTAGCCAAAGTTGTAAGATGCCATTTTGGCAAACGGAAAGATCGGCTAAGCCTGTCGAAGAAAGAAGAAACATGAAGCAGATCCGCGTAAGGAGGAGTTGAGAGAAAGCCCATGTAGACCGACAATAGACAAGGGCCGAGGTGAAACTTCGGTAAGACATAGACAAAAGCGAAAGAGCAAGTGATCGATTTCAACTCACTGGGGCAAACACAGTTGGAGGATTTGGCGAATAAATCCAATGGCAGCTCACGGTGAATCCGTCTAGTGTTGATCTCTATAGTTTCGATGACAAGCCAAGTTCCTTCTTCGCCTGTTCCCGAAGTACTCTTCTCAAAATCTTCCCAGAAGCAGTCTTTGGTATCGCATCCACGAACTTGACACCACCCTCTAGCCTCTTGTATTTCGATAGCTTCTCCCCAGCATAATTTTTGACCGCCTCCTCCGTAAGCTTAGACGGATCAGACCCTGGTCTCCGAACCACGTACGCCCGTGGTGCCTCACCCTCGTAACCACTAGCTGGTACGCCAATGACACCGGCATCAACAATGTCTGGATTACCGAGCAAGATTGCTTCGAGTTCTGCCGGTGCAACTTGGAAACCACGAACTTTGATGAGTTCTTTCTTCCGATCGGCAATATACCACAGTTTGGTCTTGCTGTCGCAATAACCGATGTCGCCTGTATGGAAGAAACCATCAGCATCGAAAGAAGCTTTGTTTGCCTCTGGGTTTTCGAAATAGCCTGGAATCACAATTGGCCCACGGAAACAGAACTCGCCTGTGGTATCGTATGCGGTGATATCCTGCCCTTCGTCGTTCACCAATTTGACATCGACGTTTGCGACTGGTCTTCCAGCGCTGCCAGTATAGTCATGTTCGGGCCAAGGAATCAACATGGCAATACACGTAGTCTCGGTCATTCCGTACACTTGTGTGAAAGGTGCTCCACCCAGTAAATCTTCAAATCGCTTCTGTGGGCCTGCCCCCAGTGGCGCACCACCAGCCATTGCGGCCTTTGTGCTCTTCAAGGAATACTTGTTTCTTAGTGGACTCATAATCATGGCGATTATCATGGGTGGGACGCCACCACTTTCCGTAACCTGGTACTTTTCGCTGTACGCGAAGAACGGCTCTAGCTCGAAGCGACGCATGACAAACGTCTTCCATCCCGCCTTGAGAGCACCTGTATGAGCTCGTGGGGCAACGGCAGCATGGAAGAAGGGCATTGCAAATAGTTGGACGACCTGCCCATTGACTAGTTAGTCTCTATATTCATATAGGAACACACCTCACTCGGGAAGGGATTTGCTCACATCATACGGCTTTTTGTTGGAACCCTCATAGACGAGCTCATGCTGCGCAATGAAATTGTGATGGGTAACGCACGCCGCCTTTGGCAGGCCGGTGGTGCCAGAACTGAACATCCTCGCTGCAGTAGTTGTACTACATGTCTTCAGGTCGTTGAATCTAATCCAGTCTCTCTCCCCATGACTCAGCAGTTCTTGCCAGCTCTTTGATCCTTCTAGGCACTTTTGCTCCGGTAGAGGGTGAAATATCCACAAATTCTCTTGCGGGATATTGCACTCTTTCGCAGCAGCTTGTAGATTACTCAGAATCTCGGGCTCGCTTATCAGAAACCGGACCTTTGCAGTCTTGATGTGGTGTGTCAGTTCATACTGTGTATACCCAGGATTTGTCCCGGCAAAGATACCGCCGGCAGCGATGATGCCAAGGAACAAGAGGGGATAGTAGATGTCGTTGAAGGAGTGCACGCAGACGCAGTCTCCTCGCTGAAGACCGGCATGTTGAAATCCAGCGACAAGTTTACGAATAGCAGTTCGAGCTTGGTTTAAGGATACTGATCGCTCAGGATGGACAGCATCGAGGAGGACCTAAAAAGAGACGAAGGTAAGCCGTTGCCCCACGACATCATGAATTCTCCCGTTTCTCTGGGGGCAGTACAGGTTTGTTTGGATCATAGCCGGGCTCATCAAAGATCCAGGAAAGTAGATCCTTTGTTGGAAGGTCTCGGTGCTCTGTAGCAAGAAAGACCATTGTCAAGGTTAGAAAGTCAAGGCTTGAACGATGAAGCTAACAGTGGGATGGGGAAGACTCACTCGACGTGTCTGGGATAAGCTGACACCTTATATCAAGGTATTCATCCAGTATGGATGTCCGCAACTGCGTCAACACGTTGCCCGAAAAGCAGCACAGCCGTAAGCAACGAAGCGCGTGCCCGCACGACAACGAGCCTTGGCGATGGAGAATGCTTGGCACATCGATTGCCCTTCACCAGTCACCGCACGCACAAAGACTCCTCGGAAACTTCTTCAGGTTGCATCCTTTTTCCCAGGACCGCTGGTTGCAAATACGAGGCATAGGTTGGCGAAGTCTATTGACCCCTTCCACTCTCGATATTCGGGAGGCGGATCGGGTTGCGGAAGGAAAATCGCAATGCAACGCCAGTCTCACCTAATCGATTGCCAATTCGTAGGCAGGTGGTAGAATTAAACGCGCGGACGAAAATGAGACCAAGCAAGAGCCAATCCGGGCACCAAGGAATCAGCCTTTGATTCATCGAGGCTGGCGCTCGCAAACAGAGGTCCGACCCGATATCCGACAGTCTGTTGAGATCTTGGTGACGACACGGGCTGATTGGTTAAGCCAGGAAAAGAAGCCAATGAGTTTGTCGCTGTTGTGCCGTCCGCCGGCACGACTTTGGAATTCAAATCGGGGATGTATTTGATATCGTGTAACTTGATTGCTGACTCTAGACTCGGAATAAGGCCCCCATCAGCGTCCTTGCTTTCCCTAAGGTTGCTGAGGTTGCTGACATTGCAATTTTACACAGCCCTTCACCAATTCGGTGGAAGAACAATCACTAACGCTGGAGGGACCCACCTTTGTTCTTTGTATCCCGAAGCCTTGCAGAACAAAGACGTTGAAGTCGTGCACAGCGCTTTCGTGGATTCAACGATACGAGCAGCGCTAGGGGCGGCCCCGGGTGCAATTGACGGGAAATGTTGTTGTGTGTCTCTTGAAAAGGCAAGGACTGAGTTGAATAGAAAATTGTGTCTGAGTTCATAAGCTTTGCTTTTCAACAACTATCCGATATGGCGGGGCTTCTCAACCGTTGCATCCTAAGTGAATTGGGAGTTAGAAGCCGGAGGTAGGAATCTCCATGGCATCGCGATAGACAAAGGCTGGCTTTCACTCATTTTGGCATTTGGCCGACAGAGGTTAACTTTGCGTAGCAACTCCAGCCATCAGCTTGATAGCGATAATCCCGGAATCTTGCCAACAGTACCCCTTCCCAGTTTTGAGTGGTCAGCACCAATTGCACCAGATCTGCACGCCTCCAGCACCTTTGGGCCTTTCCGCTGATTTCTCGCATATTCAGTGCAGACTCTTGGCAGACTTCTCATGCCAAAAGTTGTTTGACAATTGAAGGCCATCATAAGCACGGTATGGTAGTCTATGTCGCGGTCGCTGATAAACTCGATATAGGGCTCTACACCA
>Ga0335072_10002735_pt1 | contig 27118 bp, 17 predicted proteins | sample Lox_Sample_21_FD_206725 | JGI IMG/M metagenome (GOLD analysis project Ga0335072, IMG submission 206725) | Soil microbial communities from Loxahatchee National Wildlife Refuge, Florida, United States - Lox_Sample_2.1 | ecosystem: Environmental > Terrestrial > Soil > Wetlands | place: USA...
AGTGGGCTGTTGGATAGCAACTCACAGTTCTGGTTCACGAAAAGTTCTCTCGAAATCACGAAACAACGTAACTATTCGTGGGCCACAGCCACCCGTCATGCAGTGGCGTGTTCGATCTATCGGAGACGCGTTGCAATTGAATGTCCCATTAATCTGAAGTTGTAGAGAGTGGGCAGAAAACGGAGTGCTCAGGAAAATGATGCCAATTCTCTTCGATTCGGCGTTGAGGGTGTAAATCTCTGCTAACGCGCGGGCTTGCCGTCGTCCTGTCATAGAAACGGTGTGCAGCAGAACTCGTGCACGGCGAAAGTCCCGCCGCTATTAAACAGGGCACGCACGGGGACGGCGCTTAGACGAAGACGTCGGCAAACTTCATCCCGGGGACCTGCTTGGTACAATCAATGTCCAATATAGATTGGGCCGGCGCTGCACTACCGTCAAAGCACTTTACGCATTTTGCTCCTGGTGTTGCACGGCTTGTCATCCGGGAAAGCTTGGTGTGCGACAATTGAGGGGACGGGGGGTTTTCATCAAGCAACCTGGCTTCACGCGTCCGTCCTCCGTCGCGGCGCCGAATCGCCGTTGGGTTCGAATATTACAACTCAGTCATTGGAAGGACGAGAGTTTAGGCTGCCTTTATGAATATCGCCATTGTGGGTCTCGGGTACGTCGGCGCGGTTTCTGCGGCGTGTCTGTCCGATGCCGGACATAATATCTGGGGCGTGGATGTCAACGCCGAAAAGGTCCGCATCATCAACGCGGGTCAATCCCCTATTGTTGAGAACGGCTTAGGCGAAAAAATCGCCAACGCCCGGGATGCTGGCCGGTTACATGCCACGGTCGATGTCGAAAAAGCATTACGTGAAACCGAGTTATGTTTCGTCGCCGTCGCGACTCCGAGCCGGCCCAACGGACAGATCGATCCCGCGCACCTGTTTCGCGCTTGCGACCAGATTGCAACGGCAGTCAAGAAGATTGGAAAAAAGCAGACGGTGGCGGTTCGCAGCAGTATTTTGCCAATTATTTTTGATGAATGCAGACAGATCTTCGATTCGGTTGCCCCGGGCCTGGTGGAGTTGTGCGTGAATCCGGAATTCCTCAGAGAAGGAACGGCAATCCGAGATTTTCAGGAGCCTCCGTTTATTCTCATCGGGACCGACAGTAAGAGCGCTGAAACGGTTCTGCGGTCGCTCTATTCGGATCAGACCTCGTCTGTCTTCGTGCTCAAGGCTCGTGACGCCCTGATGGTGAAATATGCCAGCAACGCATTCCATGCATTGAAAGTGGCATTCGCGAATGAAATCGCCGCGGTCTGCGAGCAGTCGAGCGTCGACGCGGAGGCAGTGATGAATGTCTTCTGCAGCGATTCGGCACTCAACATCTCGCGTCGTTATCTCATGCCGGGATTCGCTTTTGGCGGATCGTGTCTGCCCAAAGATTTGCGTGCCATTCTTTATGCCGGCAAGCACCGCGATCTTCAACTGCCTCTGGTGAATGCGATTTTGTCGAGCAATCAGGAAGTGATTGAGCGCGCGTTTCAAAAAATCCGGGCCAGCGGCAAACACCGCCTGGGGTTGGTTGGTCTCAGTTTTAAATCGAATACGGACGACCTGCGGGAAAGCCCCTACGTCGAACTCGCGGAGCGCCTCCTCGGTAAGGGATACGACCTGCGAATCTATGATCCCAACGTGATCACGGCACGACTGACAGGGGCGAATAAACAATATATAGACGCCGTAATCCCACATCTGTCGCGATTGCTGGTGGGATCTCTCGAGGAACTGGCGGATGTGGAGTTGATCATCGTGGGGCATCATTTTGAAGGCCTGGATCGGCTGCTGGCGAAGACGAGCGCTTCGGTCCTCGATCTGGCACGCTCTACCATGCAGGTGCGTTCCGAGGCGAAAACGTCGGTCCCGGCCCTCTAGCTGCGACGAAGCGCAGGCCCGATGCTTCAAATCATTCAACATCAGAAAACCGGTGAGATAAGAGTTGACGATCTCCCGGCTCCCAAATTGCGGACGGGATGCGTGCTCGTGCGCAATGTGTACTCCCTCATCAGCTCCGGCACGGAACGCACTTCGGTCGAGATCGCGCAAGCCTCTATCATCCAGAAAGCCCGCCTGCGGCCCGATCTGGTGCGGCAGGTGCTCGACAACGTCAAACGCGATGGGATCGTTGCGACCTACAAGAAGGTTCAGGACCGGCTCGATCACTTCAACGAGCTCGGTTACAGTTCAGCGGGCATAGTGGTTGAATCGGCGGTGGAAGAGTTCAAAGTTGGAGACCGCGTCGCCTGCGCTGGAGTTGGCTACGCTTCGCACGCGGAAATCCTTTCGGTTCCGCGGAATCTGGCTGTCAGAATTCCCGATACCGTCGGCTTCGATGAAGCCGCATTCACGACGGTGTGCGCAATCGCGATGCAGGGAGTGCGCCAGGCCGATGTTCGCGTGGGCGAACAGGTCGTGGTCATCGGACTGGGCCTGATCGGATTGCTGACGGCGCAGTTGCTGAAAGCTAGCGGTTGCCACGTGATCGGAATGGATGTCTCGACTCGCAACTTTGAGTTGGCCGCCAAGCTGGGCTGCGACCGCTGCACCTTGAGCAACAACGAGGCGGTTCTCGAAGTCGAAGCTTTTACGCGCGGCTATGGCGCCGATGCCGTGCTGATTACCGCGGCTACCAAATCCGATGAACCCGTGCAACTGGCTATGCAGTTTGCCCGTAAACGGGGCAAAGTTGTCGTCGTCGGCACTGTGGGAATGAATATCCCCCGCAATCCTTTTTTTGAGAAGGAAATCGACTTCCGCATCTCCTGCTCGTATGGCCCCGGCCGTTACGATCCTGGATACGAGGAACAGGGGCAAGATTATCCGATCGGCTTCGTTCGCTGGACGGAAAAGCGCAACATGGAAGCCGTGCTCGGCTTGATGACACAACGGAAACTCGAGGTGCGACCGCTGATCACGCACCGCATACCGGTGCAGGAGAGTCTGCGGGCGTATGACATCATTACGGGCAAAGTTGAGGAACCCTATCTTGGAATTCTGATTCAGTACTCCGACCCAACCGCCGGTACTGCGCTTTCTCGACGTCTTGAGTTGCGCACGCCGCAAGTAAAAAAGACAAGTCAGCGTGCGGTGCTCGGGTTCATCGGAGCGGGGAATTTTGCGCAATCGATGCTGCTTCCACCATTGATCAAGCTGGGTGCCCGCCTGCGTGGGCTCGCGACGTCCACGCCGGTGAACGCGAAGAACACCGCCAAGAAATACAATTTCGAATTCTGCGCGACGGATGCGAGTGAGATTCTCCGCGATTCCGAAATCAATCTTGTCTTCGTCGCGTCCCGGCATGATTCCCATGCCCGTTACGTTTCTGATGCGCTTCGAGCTGGAAAAAGTGTATTCACGGAAAAACCACTGGCGCTGAATGAAAAAGAACTGGAAATGGTTCTTGAGTCCTATAGCGGCGGGCAGAGTGCAGGCGCTGCGCCCTTCCTCATGGTCGGCCACAACCGCCGTTTTTCGGAACCCATCCGCGCCGTACAGCATTTCTTTGCAGCGCGCAGCGAGCCCCTGGTGATGCACTATCGCGTGAACGCCGGCTTCCTGCCGCCAACCAACTGGGTGCAGCAACCGGAGCAGGGCGGCCGATTCATTGGAGAAGCCGGACATTTCCTCGACGTCATGCAATTCCTCTGCGGCGCGCTTCCAGTTAGCGTGTATGCGGTTGCGCCGAATGACGACGTCAGTCGCTACCACGGCGATAACCTGCTCGTCGCGATCACGTTCGCCGATGGTTCGGCGGGAACAATTCATTATCTGGCCAGCGGTGCGAATGCGATCGAGAAAGAATATCTGGAAGTCTTCGGAGAATCGAAAACCGCCCGCATGTGGGATTTCAAGAAGCTCGAATGCGCCGCCGGGCGGAAGAAATCCACCCGATCCTTCCCGGGCGACAAAGGCCATGCGGCCGAAATAAGAACCGTACTGCAGGCATTCGAGTCAGGCAGCGGCTCTCCCATCGATATTGAGTCCTTGGCGGCAACTTCACGCGCCACGTTCGCTGCAATGGAGTCGCTCCGGACCGGCAGCGTGGTTCGACTCTAACAATCAGGTACCGCATCAGCGGAGGTCGTATGGATCGTCGCTCTTCCGACGCGGAACACGGCGCTTGGCTGTGGAATCGCGGCGGGCTGACCTGGGGCGAACTGCTGCGCGCGGTGTGGCGGGGAATCCTGAAGAATGATCTCATCGATCGCGCCTACGAACTGGCCTTCAATTTCCTGCTGGCGGTCTTTCCTCTCCTTCTGCTTATCATCGTCTGTTTCGACATTTTTGCGGCGGAAGGGACAACCCTGCGCGGCGGCCTGTATCACTACATCGAGGTGGTGTTGCCGCCGGACGCTTCCTCGCTGATTATCGGTACCCTTCATCAGGTTACGCACACCCGGAGCAATTCGAGCGCCGGCAAGCTCGCGTTTGGCGTCTTGTTCTGGCTCTACGCAGGATCTTCGGGGATGACGCAACTGATGTCGACCCTGAACGCGGCCTACGAGGTCGCGGAAGACCGCTCCTGGATTCGCGTCCACCTGATTTCCATTGCGCTGACGATGGCCATGTCAATTCTGATCATCGTTGCCCTGGCTTTGATTCTTTTCGGAGGAGATGTGGCCACGCGCTTCAGTCATCAATTGGCGTTGCCGGATATCTTTTTCCTGGCGATTAAAGTTGTGGAGTGGATTCTGGCGCTGACTTTCGTCGTCTTCGCCTTCGCCAATATTTACTATTTCGCCCCCGATGTTCAGCAGCATCCCTGGTATTGGATAACGCCCGGCTCCTGCGTAGGAGTGATCCTGTGGGCGCTGGCATCGATCGGGCTGCGCATCTATTTCCAATACTTCAATACCTACTCCAGCACCTATGGGTCGCTTGGCGCCGTGATCGTTCTGATGCTGTGGTTTTACCTGGCGGGATTGGCCATGCTGGTTGGGGGACAAATCAATGCCACAGTCGAACACGCGGCGGCACAACACGGGAATCCGCTGGCGAAAATGCCCGGGCAGAAGAGGGTGACGTAGTTGACACGCCGCGTGTAGGGACGGCGTGACTACGATGCAAATCAAAAGCGCTCCGCCGCGAGGCGGAGCGCTTTCATTTTGGAAGCGAGCTACTGGGTCACGGTCAGCGTGAACTGATAGCTGCCCGTGAGCGGGGCCGACCCTCCAGTCGTGGAGTTGACGGTGATCGTGTAATTGCCCGGCGGCGTGCCTGGCGTGCCGGTGCTCGTGTTGTTGCTGCCGCCGCATGAGCCCAGCCAGAACGTGGAGGCTCCCAGGACCATGATCAAACCGAGCATGCGCATGCCGCGCAGCGATCGCCGGCGCGATCCGGCGATGAACATGATTCCGAACAATCCCGGCAACAACGCCGCGTAGAGGACGCGCGTCCCACTGTCGAGAGGCCGAGCCTGCGCGGTTGTCGAAGCCGTCGTCGTGACGGTGATCGAGACAGTCGCCGATTGGTTCGGACTCGCAGGGCTAAAGGTCAAATTGGAAAGCGGCACGGTCGGGCTCTCCGTGTAGCTATAGGTCACGGGAAGCACGGTGTCGGTATTTGGCGGAGGCGTGAGAAACCCGTTCGTGCTGTTGACGGTCAGGTTCACTTTGGCAGGCGCCCCTTGCTTCACGCTGATCGAGGGAGGCGTCGAGGGGCTGCATCCGGAAACAAGATTCGAACTCAGACAATAGGTCTCAGTCGTAGCTGTCACCGTGAAGTTGACCGTCGTGGTGGTTGAGCCCGACCCTGACGCGGTGCCCTTGACAGTCACAGTCGCGGGGCCCGCAACAACATTCGGAGCGGTTGAAATCGTTACCGTGGCCGTGGCGCTTCCACTCGCTAGAGAGACAGAGCTGGGAGTGAAGCTGCCGCAGGTAATGCCCGACGGCAGGCCGGAGCAGCTGAGAGTTACGCTGCCCGTAAAACCGCTAGCCGGCGCGACGGTGATGGTCGCAGTGGTGGTGCTTCCCGCCGCGACGCTCGTGGGAGTCGTGCTCGAAGTAAGCGAGAAGTTCGCTGCAACGGTCGCGGCCCATGCCGTGGCGAGGTTCGAGACGTCTACCGAGCCGAGGCCGGTGACCAGGTTATAACCGGTGGTTGCGTCGTCGGTCGAGGCGTTGTAGCCGAGAATGCCGGTCGAAGGGCAGTTCAGGGAAGTCTCGGTCGTAAATCCGGGGTCGCCAGCGGTGCAGTAAACGGTGTTGGTGCCGCTCGTGACCTGGTGGAAGGCTCCATTCGATGTATCAGCCGCCAATTGATAGAGCATGGGATTTACGTTGCCCAAGCCCGACGACGATGATAAGGACTGGTTCAGTAGCGCGACGATACCAGCGAAAAGCGGCGCTGATACCGAAGTACCCCCGATGATTGACGAATACGTGGTCACAGCGGTCGCTATGCCGCTCGCGCAGCTGCTGCCCGTACCCGAGTCGCCCAATTCTGAAAGCTCGGTACAGAAAACGTAGCCTGGGAAATTAGGGGACGCCAAGAACGAAACGTCCGGCGTGAATCGGGCGCTTGCCTGACCTGTGATGGTTACCGTCTGCCATGAGGGCTGAGTGAATCCGGAAACGCATCCGGTCGAGTTCTGGACTGTGCACTTACTGGGGCCGCCGCCGCTGGCGGAGATTCCGTTGCCGGAGACGAGCGCTAAATCCTGCTGCGCTTGCTGCTGGTTCGTGATGGCTACCCAGCCTGAGACGGCCGGATTGCCGCCCTCTGTGCAGAATGTATTGCTCGCGTTCGCCTGGCAATATTGAGCAATCTCCTCGTCATCGTTCCAAGCCTGCTCGGGGACATACCCTGGAGGATTGTTCACTGAGCCGCCACCGGAGCCATTGTTCGTTCCCCAGTAGGTGGTGCTTGCAAGATTGGCCAACGAGATCGAGTTGCCGCCGACCGCGGTGACCTCGGGGCTACTCGCCGGGTAACTGACAGCATATCCTCCGGTCGCAGAAGCTCCGCTGAGATCAGTATTGTTGTCATCAAGGGGATCCGGATCGCATTCCGCAGCGCCGCTATCGCCGCTGGAATTTACGAACGTGATTCCCTCCAGATTCGCCTGGTACAACTCATATTCGTCGGAACCGCTCTCTGCGTTGTTCCCGATGTAGGGATCGCCAAACTCGCAAAGCCCGTAGCTCATGCTGATAACCGAAGCTAGATTCTGATCTACGGCGTAGTACCAGGATTCCCAAACGCCGTCGCTGCTAGGGGTAGTGGTGTTGAAGGGTGTGTTCACAAAGATGAGCTGGGCGTTCCGCGCAACCGCACCCGCAATCTCCAGATCAAGGTCCGCTTCGGACAAATCACCGGGCGAGGGCGATTGGGGATCCTCCACGCCAGTTGGAACCACATATTGGAGGTGAGGATCGTTGCAGGCCGTGATCAGGCCACTGGAATTGGTTGTGCAGGTGATTGAACTGAGGCCGAAACCTGTTCGAAAGTCGTTTATATCAGACAGGTAAATATCAGTCTGCCCAATGATTGCAATCTTTTGTCCCGTGCCGTCGATTGCCGAACTATAGAGCGCGTTGATGTCGTAAATGGTCGCGATATCACCGGGAGCCAGATAGCTCGCGCCCAAGCTGGAATCGTAATAGTTCGGTCGGACGCTGTGAACGGCTCTCGGTTTCAAGTAGAAGTCGTCGAGCCCACGAATACCGGTGACAATGCCCGCCAATCCTGCCGGAACTTTGGGAGCAGTAGAGTTAGCGACGTGCATCTCGCCATTCACGTTGTAGCGATGGATTTCGGCACCGAAGGCACTCTGGATCTGCGTAGCCGTCCCGCTGAAGACGAACCAATTGCGTCCGCGCGCGACCTGAATACCGGTGAATCCGTGATCGCCGAGCCAGTTGGTGATCTTCTGCACATCATTCGGACTTAGGCCGAAACGATCGGCAAACTGTTCCGGCGTCAGCCATCTGTGATAGTTGGAAGACTTGCGGTCTTGCTGTTCCGCAAGGAGTTGCGTCATCGCTTGCTGCTGGGCGGCGGTAGGACTCGTCAGAAGCATGATCGATCCAAAGCGCAAGGCCGGATCGGCGGGGCCGACGTCGTATTTCGGGAGGGCCTTGCGGTTCACAGAGCCGCGAAGCGTGATGGTTTGTCCGCTATTCAAAGCGCCCGCGATGCGGTCGGGCGTGGCGGAGAAGCTTGGAATGGAAAGAACCGTGACCACCAACAAGGCGGGCAAAGACCGCTGCACAACGCGCATACATACCCCCGGCAGAATGGGTGTTGCTTTGCTGCTTGTTAAGCTTACACTGGACAATTCTGTTGGAACACAAAACGTTGTGGAAAGTTGTACATCCTGACGAAAGCCTGCATAAACGCGTGTAAAAGTTTGTATTTCACGAGCATGTTCCGGCAATACCGGGAAAGAAACGGTAAGAGTGCCGATGTAATAGGCATCGCAGCCTGATTTCTGAAGTGAGGCCGGTGAGGGCGAAGGCGGAGGTCGGGACCGCACCTTACCCATCAATCCTCGCTTCGCGCAGGTGCTTTACCGCCGTCTCGGAGCTCACCGGCGAATAGTAAACTTCCTTGAACGTGTACGACTTCGCCTTGGCGCCCACCACGGGAAGAATTTCGATGTGCCAGTGATAATCGTCGTCGATCGTCTTCCAGTATCCGAGGTTCCTTGAGGGATGGAGGCTGCTGGGCGAAGTGTGCAGCACAAGATGGAAATCTTCTGTGATGGAGCGAACGCGCTGCAGCGTCCGGCGCAGCAGCGCGGCCAGATTCAGATGCGGGCCCGGCCGGTTTCCTCCGGCGCGCTCGAATGACGATTCGTGATAGCGCGGGAGAATCCAGGTTTCGTAGGGCACGCGCGGCGCATAGGGACCGATCGCCAGATAGTCTCCGCGGGATTCGATCACACGCAGCGCTTGCCGCTCCTCCTGCTGAATGATGTCGCAGAAAACACAGCGCTCTTTGGTTTGAAAGTAGTCGCGGCCGGCGCGCAGCTCGTAGAGCACACGCCGCGGTACAAACATGGTTGCGGTCAATTGCGATGTCGGATGGCTGAATTCCTGCCCCGCGTTTTTGCCGTAATCCTTGAAAAGGCTGATGTACTTGATGCGCGGATCGCGTTTGAGATCGAGGATGCGTTCCGCCGCGAGACGAAGGAATTGGGCGATCTCTTCATCGCTTGCGTTCCACAGATGACGGTCGTGGTGCGGGTTTTCGACCAGAACTTCGTGCGCACCCACCGAATGCATGCGATCATAGATACCGTCGCCGCGCCGTCCCGGCTCGCCTTCAATGCGGTACAGCGGATTGGGATGAACGACTGCGCGCGCCGACCACGACGCTCCCGGAGTGTTGGGGGCGACCGCGATCACTTGAGCCGAGTCTCCGCAGAAACGACAGTTGCCCGAAGGCTGCGGTAACGTTTCGGGCATATCGTCTCCGGTGATGACCCATGATCGGGTGAGGGGATCTTTGCGGAGTTCCACAGCCGCAAGGAGAACACCGGTACGGAATTGAAGTCAACACCCTGCACGGAACCCGGCTGCTCCCGCTGTTGAAACGCGGGCAGGTGGAGCGCTGCCGTTTGTTATAATCCGCCGAAAGCCTGCCCGATGACCGAGCCGTCCACTCCGCTCATGCGGCAATACGCCGCCGTCAAAAAAGACCATCCCAACGCTTTGCTGTTCTTTCGCCTGGGCGACTTCTACGAGCTTTTCTTCGACGACGCGCTCGTGGCCTCGAAAGAGCTGCAGATCACCCTCACCTCACGCAACAAGGAGAAAGGCATTGCCGTGCCGATGTGCGGCGTGCCGTATCACGCGGCGGAGGGGTATATCGCAAAGCTGATCCGGCGTGGATTCAAAGTTGCCATCTGCGAACAGATGGAAGACCCGAGGCTCGCCAAGAAAATCGTGCGCCGCGAAGTCACCCGAGTCGTCACGCCGGGAACGGCCGCCGATTCGTCGCTGGGGTCCGATGAGAATAATTTTCTTGCGGCAGTGGCGCAGGTCGGCGACCGCGTGGGATTTGCGGCGCTGGATTTGTCTACTGGAGAATTTCGAGCGACAGAGTTTGCGGGCGACAGCGCGTTGCGGCGCGTGCAAGAAGAGTTGGAACAGCTTCGCCCGAAGGAATTGCTCTATGCATCGGCGGCGCCGCTGTTTGACACGGCAAAATCCACGCGTCCAGAAGCGGAACGTGTACGTCCGCTTCCATTCGAAGGTCGAGGACGGGCGTTGTCACCCGGACTTTCGCAATGCGCCGAAACCCCTCTCGACGACTGGATTTTCGCGCCCGATCACGCCATTCCGCTGCTCGAAAATCATTTTGGCGTGCTTTCGCTTGAAGGTTTCGGGCTTGCCGGACGGCCGGCCGCTGCTTCGGCCGCGGGCGCGATCCTGCACTATGTTCGCTCGACGCAACGCGGATCGCTTGATCATGTCGATCGCATCGGATGGTACGAGCGGCAGAACTGCCTCGTGCTGGATGCTGTCACGGTTCGCAATTTGGAATTGATCGAACCTCTCTTTGCAGGCACCGATGCCGGCGTGACGCTTCTTCGCTCGATCGATGCGGCTCTGACACCCATGGGCAAGCGCCTGCTGCGCGCCTGGGTGCTGCGGCCCTCGCTCGATCTGAGCGAAATCAATGCGCGGCTGGATGCGGTCGAGGCGGGGGCAAAAGACATCGTTTCCCGGGAGGAGTTACGGCGGGCGCTCGATGGAGTTCTCGATCTCGAGCGTCTGTTGAGCCGCGTCACGCTGGAGACGGCGAATCCTCGGGATGTATTGGCGCTTGCCGCATCGCTCAGAAAAATTCCGTTTGTCAAAACCGCAGTTGGACGTTTGCAATCCGAGCGCCTGGAAAAGCTGCACGCTGCGATCGATGAACTACACGACCTTCGTGAGCGGATCGAGAAAACGATCGTGCCTGAACCGCCGCTCACGTTCGCAGATGGCGGCGTGCTCGCAGCTGGAGTTGATGCGAATCTCGATGAATTGCGCGAACTTTCCCGCAACAGCAAGCAAGTGCTGGCGCAGATCGAACTGCGGGAGCGGGGACGCACCGGTATTGGCTCGCTCAAGGTAAAGTTCAATTCGATTTTCGGTTATTACATCGAGGTGTCGAAGCCGAATCTGCACCTCGTTCCGGCTGATTACGAGCGTAAGCAGACGTTGGTCAACGCGGAACGATTCACTACGCCGGAACTGAAGGAATACGAAGCCAAGATCCTCGACGCGCAGGAGAAGATCGTCGAGATCGAACGCCGCTTGTTTGCCGAGTTGCGGTCCGCCATTGCGGCCGAGGCCAAGCGAATCCGGCAAACCGCGCTGGCTTTAGCGGAAGTCGATGTGCTCGCCTCGCTCGCGCACATTGCCGCGCTGCGCGCTTATTGCCGACCCAAGTTTGTTGAATCGGCGGAGAGCGGAGAATTGGAGATTATCGAAGGCCGCCATCCGGTAATCGAGCAACAGAGCGCGGATCGATTCGTGCCTAACGATCTTTATCTCAACGCCACCACGCACACCATCCTGCTGCTCACGGGGCCGAATATGGGCGGCAAGTCGACGTATCTGCGTCAGACGGCGCTGATCGTAATCATGGCGCAGATGGGATCGTTTGTGCCCGCGCGCTCGGCGCGCCTCTGCGTGGTCGATCGAGTGTTCACGCGCATCGGAGCCAGCGACAATCTCGCGCGTGGACGCTCGACATTTATGGTCGAGATGACCGAGACGGCAGCAATTCTCCACACGGCCACGCCGCGATCGCTGATCCTGCTCGATGAGGTCGGCCGCGGCACCGCGACGTATGACGGCCTTGCGATCGCCTGGGCGGCGATTGAATATCTGCATGCGCGAGTGCGGGCCAAGACTCTTTTTGCCACGCATTATTTCGAGCTGACCGAATTAGCCGAGCAGCTTTCGGGCGTGAAGAATTATCACGTGTCGGTGAAAGAAACCGGCGGCGGCATCGTGTTTCTGCGTAAGGTCGAACCGGGCGCAGCGGATCGCAGCTACGGGATTGAAGTCGCCAAACTGGCGGGGCTTCCGCAGGAAGTCGTCACACGGGCTCGCGAGGTGCTGGCCGAACACGAATTCGCCGAGCAGCAGGCGACGGCACATCTCTCGCCGGGAGCGGATCCGCCGCCCGCACAATTAACGATATTCACTCCGTTGTCGCAGCCGGTCCTCGAGAAGCTTCGTGAAGTCGATCTCAACCGGCTCACTCCGCTTGAGGCGCTGAACTTGCTGGCCGAATTGAAGAGGCAGATCGAATGAGAAGACCAGTTCGCGCGCGCCTTGATCCTATAGGTCAGTTGCTAATCATCGGTTTCGACGGCACGGAGATGTCTCCGCAGCTCACTTCCCTGCTGCGCGAGATTCAACCTGCGGGCGTGATTCTGTTTGCCCGCAACATCAAAACTCCCGAGCAGACCTGGCGACTGTTGCGCGAATGTCAGAAGTGCGTAGCCGCTCCGCTGTTCACCTGCGTCGATCTTGAAGGCGGAACGGTTGATCGTTTTCGCGACGCTCTCGGCCCGACTCCTTCGGCTGCGGATGTCTTCGCCGCCGGCGACCACAAGCTCTATCGCAAACACGGACGCATCATCGGCGAGAACTGCCGCGCTCTGGGATTCAACGTCGATTTCGCGCCCGTGTTTGATCTTGCCTTTGAAACCTCGCGCAAGGTGATGACTTCGCGCGCCGTCTCGGCGAATCCGCGGGAAACGATCAAGTACGCACGCGAGTTTCTTGCCGGTCTGCGGAACGCTCAGGTCCTTGGTTGCGGCAAGCATTATCCGGGGCTCGGTGAAGGAACGCTTGATAGCCATCACGCGCTGCCAGTGATTGCAAAGCCTCTGAAGAAACTCTGGACGGAGGATCTGCATCCCTATCGAACTCTGCGCAACGCACTTCCATTCGTAATGGTCGCTCACGCAGCCTATCCGGACGTAACTGGCGACAACATTCCCGCCTCGCTCTCGTGGAAATGGGTGAGCGAGATTCTGCGCAAGCGCATCGGCTATCGAAATCTGGTCGTTTCCGATGATCTGGAGATGGGAGGCGTGCTTGCTGCGGCACCCATCGGACAAGCCGCCGTGCAATCGATTCTCGCCGGTTGCGAATTGTGTCTGGTTTGCCATCACGAAGACCGCGTTAGAGAAGTCTATGAAGAATTGATCAGAACCACCAAACGAGATCGCCAATTTGCGGAACGGGCCGAGCGGGCGTCAGCGCGAGTCATGGCGTTCAAGAAAAAATGGGCGCGGATTTTGCGACCTGCACGAACTGCGCCATCGAACAAAAAACGACAAGCACTGGAGCGTGCGCTCTGGGAATTCGGCGAACAAGTTCGGCTGGAGTCACTGAATCGCGCAGAAACCGCGGCCAGTCGCGCCGGGCGCACATGAGAAAACAAAACCTGATCGTGGCCGGGGTGATGAGCGGCACTTCCGCGGATGGAATCAATGTGGCACTGGTGCGCGTTGCAGAAAGCGGGCTCTCGCGGGGACGCTCATATTCGACTTCGCGCGGGCAAGAGTGCCCGCGCCACACGATCGAACTGCTTGGCCATGCGGAATACCCTTATCCTAGGCCGGCGCGGAGAGCGGTGCTGGCGGCTATGGATGCCCAATGCGCCCGGGTCGCTCACTTGGCGCGGCTGAATTTTCTGCTCGGCGAACTGTACGCCGAAGCTGTGCTTGCGGCGCAAAGACAATTTCGGGTCAAGACCGATCTGGTCGGCTGTCACGGACAAACTCTCTATCATCAAGGTGAGGCGAAACTTTTTCTCGGCAGGAAAATTGCTGCCACATGGCAGACCGGGGAGGCGGCCGTGCTGGCCGCCAGACTGGGAATACCCGTTATTTCCGATTTTCGGCCGGCCGACCTTGCCGCGGGAGGCAAGGGTGCGCCGCTCGTTCCCTTTCTCGACTACTTGCTGTTCCGCCATGATCGCGTCGGACGGGTCGTTCAAAATATCGGTGGAATCGCGAATCTCACAGCGATTCCTGCCGGCGCGACGTCCGATGACCTTTTCGCCTTCGATACGGGACCCGGCAATATGGTGATCGACGCCTTGACCGAGGCGCTGTTTGGAAAAGCTTACGATCGCGACGGACGAATTGCAGCATCGGGAAACATTCTTCAAGGTCCCTTGCAAAGAATTCTGCGCGGAAAGTTCTTTCACAAGCTTCCTCCGAAAACTGCGGGGCGTGAAGAATTTGGCCGCGAGTTCGTCCGCGAATTTTTGCGCCGATGCGGGCGAGCTCGCAAGCCAGACATCATAGCCACAGCCACGGCGCTCACTGCCCACTCGATTGCCGATGCCGTGCGCGGTTTTGTTTTGCTGAAAGCCACTCGCCGGAACTCCTATCGCGAGATGATCCTCTCGGGAGGAGGAGCTAAAAATGCGGCGCTTGTTCGCATGCTGCGAGAGTTGCTGGCTCCGCTCGGGCTGAGCCTGCGCTTTTCTGACGAGTTCGGATTGCCATCCGAGGCGAAAGAAGCCGTTGCCTTTGCCGTACTCGCGTACGAAACATGGAATCGCCGGCCATCTAACATGTCTTCAGCCACGGGAGCGAAACGGCCTGCAATTCTGGGAAAAATCTCGTATGCATGAGCACCAAGGTCGATTTCGCGAACACCTCATTTTGCTTCTCTGCTGCATAGCCCTCGGTTCATGTTCCAGGAAGCCGCCCGCCGACACGCTGGTGATGATCATCGAATCCAGTCCGACGAATCTCGATCCGCGCGTGGGCGTTGACGCACAATCGGAGCGCATGGACACGCTCATCTTTGACGACCTGCTGAACCGTTCCGACAATCTGAGTGTGGCGCCGGGTCTGGCGGAAACCTGGGACATTCCGGATCCACTTACCTATGTTTTCCATCTCCACCGCGGCGTGAAGTTTCATGATGGCCGCCCGCTCACTTCGCGTGATGTCAAGTGGACCTTTGACTCGCTCTTACAGCACACCATTCGCAGCACGAAGGCGGGACCGTATCGCTATGTCGATCATATCGACGCACCCGACAACGACACGGTCGTATTCCACCTGAAGGAGCCGGATGCGACTTTGCTTTGGAATATCTCAGATGGCGCGATTGGGATTGTGCCATGTGGTTCCGGAGATGAAATGACACTGCATCCCATCGGATCAGGCCCGTTCAAGTTCGTCAGCGCTGAAACGGATCGCAATGTAATTCTCGCGCGCAATGACGATTACTGGGGCGGGAAGCCGAAACTGGAGCGCGTGCGCTTTGCCGTGGTGCCGGATGCGACTACACAAGCACTCGAATTGCGCAAGGGCAGTGGCGATCTGGCCATCAACTCGTTGACGCCGGATATGGTCCAAACGCTTTCACGCGACCCCAACCTGGTGGTCGAGTCCTCGCCCGGAACGCGCCTCGCGTATCTGGGATTCAATCTGCGCGATCCAATATTGAAAGATGTTCGCGTGCGGCAAGCGATCGCCTATGCACTCAATCGCAAGCCGATGATTGAATATCTATGGCGAGGCGAGGCGCGCCCGGCGCGCAGCGTTCTGCCTCCGCAAAGCTGGGCTTACGACGGCGACGTGCCCCCGTACGATCATGATCCCGCAAAAGCCATGCAACTTCTCGATGCCGCCGGATATCCCGAGGTGAACGGTGTGCGCTTTCACATCACTATGAAGACTTCGACCGACGAAAACACGCGGCTGATGGTCGCCGTGATCCAGCAGCAACTGCGGGAAGTCGGCATCGCGCTCGATATCCGCAGTTTCGAGTTTGCGACTTTTTTCTCGGACGTCACCCACGGCGCGTTTCAGATGTACGGCCTGCGCTGGATTGGCGGCAATGAAGATCCGGATATCTTCGAGCATGCCTTCCATTCCTCGGAATTCCCGCCCAATGGGGCGAACCGCGGCTACTACCTCAATGCCGAAGTTGACCACCTCATTGACCAGGCCCGGCGCGAAGTCGATCCCAAGCTGCGCAAGCCTCTCTACGACGAAGTGCAGCGAATCCTCGCGCGCGATCTGCCGTATATCGATCTCTGGTATCTCGACAACGTTGTGGTACACACGCGGCGCGTGCGGAACATTCAGCTGAATCCGGCCGGAAACTATGATTTTCTCCGAACCGCCGAGCTAGTCCCCTCAAGTTAAAAGCTCGTTCCCGCGTGGTACCATCGAACTTCGCCCAACTCATCATGCGCATTCTTTTTATCGGCGACATTTACGGACGCCCTGGCCGGAACATCGTCAAAGACCGGCTTTCCGAGATCGTACGCGATCAGGCCGTGGATCTGGTCATCGCCAATGGCGAGAATTCCGCTGCCGGGTTCGGCATTACGCCCGCGCTCGCCGAGGAACTGTTCGAGCTCAACATCGACGTGATCACCACCGGCAATCACGTCTGGGACAAGCAGGAGATCGTCGATTACTTTCAAACCGTTGGAACGAACGGCCACGGTCCCGCTCGCCGCTTGCTCCGGCCTGCCAACTATCCCGCCGACATGCCCGGTTGGGGTGTGTATCAGGGTATAAAAGGAACAATTCCCTACGCGGTGATCAACCTGCAGGGCCGCGTGTTCATGGCCTCGAATGACGATCCGTTCCGAGCCGCTGATCAACTGTTACAGAAGCTCGATACCAAGGTCATCGTGGTCGATATTCATGCCGAAGCAACTTCAGAAAAAATCGCTTTGGGATGGTATCTTGATGGACGCGTCACCGCAGTGATCGGCACGCATACGCATGTGCCCACTGCCGACGAGCGCGTGCTGCCGAAAGGTTCCGCGTATATCACCGATGTTGGAATGACCGGCCCGTACGATGGCGTCATCGGAGTCAAGAAAGAGCTTGTGGTCGGCAAGTTTCTGAATGGAATGCCGGTGCGATTCGAACCGGCTACCGGCGATGTGCGGCTCTGCGCGGTGGTCATCGATTGCGATCAGGAAACTGGTCGAGCCCGCAGCATTGAGCGGCTGATGATTTCGTAGAAGTTCCCATTTATGGGCATCGCCGCGGAAGAATTCGCGGCGCACACAGAGTTTTCTGTTACGCCGGGCCGCCAGTACATATAGAGTAGTGCAAGTTCCGAGTTGTGACTCGTTCTGCAAGGCGGGATGAAATTCTGCTTAAAACGCAGAAGTACCCAGTACATTGGCGTGGGCTTGAGTGTGTGGATAGGATTTTAGACGTGCAAGACATGGGGCGAGTCGAGTTCATTCTTACGATTGTTGTGCTGGCCATTGTGTCGGCGATCCCATCCGCTGCCGGCGACGATACGCTCGCGCGGGTTAGTTGCGGCAATGGAGTTCCCGGTGGAGTGAACTGCCTCGTCACCAAGCAGGAAAAGAAACAAGCTCGCCAAGCTTTTGAGCGCGGCCGCAAGCTCGAAGCCGAAAACCACATCGAGGAAGCCTACAAGCAGTTCGATGAGGCTGCCAGACTGTCGCCGCAGACGCTGCAATATCTGAGCGCGCGCGAACTGGTCAAAGCCCGCCTGGTTTTTGATCATATTGAGAGCGGAAACGCGTTGCTGGCCTCAGGATCGCAGACATCCATCGCGCAGATTCAAGCGGCCCAGGAATTTCATGCCGCTCTCGACCTCGATCCGACGAATCAATATGCGCGCGAGCGCCTGCAGGATGCTACCTTGGATTCCGCGCCCCCGCGTCATGTACTGCCGCAGCGGCTGATTGATGCTGGGGAAATTCACCTTCAACCCAGGGAAGATCTTGCGACTTTTCATTACAGCGGAGATGTCCACGGTCTGTTCGACATGTTGGCTGGCGCCTATGGAATGAAAGCGCAGTTCGATGAATCGGTACAGAACCGGCGGGTGCGTTTCGACGTCGATAACGTGGGCTTTTTCACAGCTCTGCGTCTCGCGTGCGACGTGAGCAAAACGATGTGGTCGGCCCTCGATACGCATCAGGTCTTGATCGCGGCTGACAATCTGACGAATCACAAGCAATTTGATCGCATGTCGCTGCGCACGTTCATCCTGCCGCCGCATTCGACTCCGTCGGAAGCCCAAGAGTTCGTGAACACTCTGCGCACCATGTTCGATTTGCGCTTCATCGAATTGGATCAGGCTACCGGCGAAGTGCAAGTGCGCGCCTCGCAGCCGGTGCTTCAGGCTTGCGACGAACTTCTCGATCAGCTGAGCAACCAGCGCCCTCAGGTCATGTTTGACATGCAGGTGTTTCAGATTAGCCATGACATCACGCGGAACATCGGCATGCACTTTCCCAATACATTCAACCTGTACAACATTCCCGCCATCGCGCTGGCTGGTCTCGCCGGGCAGAACATCCAGCAGCTGATCAATCAGCTCATCTCATCCGGCGGCATCAATCAGGCAGGCAGCTCCGCACTCTCGGGTTTGTTAGCCCAACTGATGGGCGGCCAGAATTCAATTTTTAGCCAGCCGCTCGCCACCTTCGGCGGTGGCCTTACGTTCATGGGACTCAGCCTCGACCAGCTCGCCGCCTCCTTATCCGTGAATGAATCATGGGCGCGTAGTCTGGAGCACGTCACGATCCATACCGCGCAAGGCAGTAAGGCGACGATGCATATTGGAGAGCGCTATCCAATTGAAAATGCGAGCTACGCGCCCATCTACAACTCGCCGCAGATCGCGCAAGTACTTGGCAATCAGAGCTACGTCCCGCCCTTTCCTTCGATCACCTATGAAGACTTAGGTCTCGATGTGGAAGCTACACCCGTTGTTCACCGCGACCAGTGGGTGAGCCTGACTTTGAAGGTAGAAGTGCGGTCGCTGACAGGACAATCGGCGAACGGCATTCCGGTCATCTCCAACCGTGAGTATAGCGGGAGCATCAGTCTGCAGGACGGAGAGAAGGCGGTCGTGGCAGGACAGATCTCGCGCATCGATACTTACTCCATGACTGGAATCCCCGGCCTCGGAGCCGTACCGCTTCTGAACCAGGTGATGGCGAATAATAGCAAGGAAGAAGATGATGACGAATTGATGATCATCATCACACCGCACATCCTCTCCGCGGCGAATACCAAGACGCCTGAGATCTGGATCAGCGAAAAATAGAGGGGTAGGGAGCGGAGACTCCTGTCCGCGTTGCCAGTGAGTGCATCACGCCAGGAGCGTCATCTGTGATCCGGAACTTGGATTGAAAGTGTCCGCCGGATCGGCAAATTTCCGCAACTCCGGATAGTGTTGGATCAGCGACGGCGGCGCTTTCACCCGCTTGGCGCTGATCATCGCCCTCAACTCGATCGCATTCACGCCGGCCTTGCTCTCGAAATGATTGTTCGTGATCGCGTACGTCATCCGCGCCTTTTCGGCGACATTGATGATTCGCTGCTTCCAGTCTTCAAGTTCCTTTTCTTTGTAGAGATAGTTGTAGCGGTCGTTGCGATTGTCGGAATCGAACCACTGATCGTAATTGCGCCCATGCAGCCGGACATAGCCGAGAGCATTCGTCACATACTCGGTCGGGCCGAGCGACTTGCCCATGACCGGCTGATCGATGTTGCAGAAGCCTACGTTTTTCTGCGTGAACGACATCAGAGTTTCCGGATTATTCCAGCTTGAATCGCGCACTTCCACCACTCGCGGATACTCAATGAACTGCCGCAATAGGCGGTCGAGATACTCGCGATTCAATGATGTATTCTTAAACGAAACTGGAAATTGAACGAGCAACGCGCCCAGACGTCCTTCATTGGCCAGAGCGTCGAGACCTTCGCGAGTAAGCCTTTCATCCTCGTCAGTGGGGCGGATGGTGGCCGCCGAAGTCGGCTCCATAACTGCAAGGGGCGAGTGCGTGAATGCGCGATAGAGTTTCGCGGTGAACTGAAATCTGGGATTCACCGCGGCAACCTTGCGACACCAGAGCTTCGCCCACTCGGGCTTGAGCGGGCCATAGAACGAAGTATTGATTTCGGTGGTGTCGAAAAATCGCGCCAGGTATTCCAGCGGATGCGTTTTACTCCGCTGCATGCCCGAAGGATAGAAAATTCCTTCCCAATCCTTGTATGACCATCCCGCCGTACCGATGCGAATCTTATCCGTTTCTATGCGAGAGGCCGCGACTGGAGCCGTGGATTCCATGGCTTGCTGAAACCGAACTCGGAACCGCAGACGAAGGGCAGGCCAAGATTAGCACAGGAAATGATACACAGGGAGAAGGCTGGCGGGGAATCAATCAGGACAGTAGCGCGTTTCGTGGCGTCTGGCCGCGGCAGCAACGCCACGCTGACGAAGGAAAAAGCGAACACGCCAAAGTGCGGCTGAGATCGGCCCAGTTCATCAACGCGTTCTCGCAAATCAATACCGAGAATCCTGTATTGTTTGGTAGCCTACAAAACCGCTAATATGAGCGCGTTGCGCGGGCCTTTCGTCTGCGATGCGCGCCTGCTCGGGTATTGTCGCTACAGGTTAGCCGAGAAGCGGCAGATGCGGGATGCTCGCGTGGAGGAGGACGGGACTTCTTGGGCCGAATTCGTATTCTGTTGGTCGATGATCACGACTTAATCCGACGCAACATCCGCCGCCTACTGGAGGCTGATGCCGACTTCGAGCTCGTCGCCGAAGCCACTACGGGTCTTAAGGCCATCGCTCAATCGAGCGAGCAGCAACCGGACGTAATTCTTCTGGATATCAGCCTGCCCGAATTGAACGGCTTGGCCGCGCTTCCGCTGATTCTGAAAGCCGCGCCTAAGACTAAAGTACTCATGGTCAGCAATCACGAGCATTCCGATTTCGCTCGCGCCTCTTTCTCTGCCGGGGCGAGAGGCTTTCTAACCAAGTCCGATATTTCCGCTGAGCTTGCGCTCGCCATTCACCGGGTTTATGCGAACGAGACCTTTCTGAGCAGGAGCATGAAAATGGAAGGTGAATTCAAATCCAGCGTTCCCTCCATAGGCAGCGCCGAAGCCTGAGAACGGATTTCTACGTAATTTTTCTCCACGAATTGCCTTGAAGACAGTAAGTCATCGCGCATAAATCCGAGCCACCCACTGCATCTTAGTAGGAGTGGAGGTTCGGACTAGCATTCGATCGCACTCTAGCAAGCCGAAAAACGGGAAGCGAGTTCGGAAAGCCGCTTCCAACAAACCCATCCAAAATATTATCTTGCTGCAAATACCCGACACTGAGTTTCAGGAACTCGAACCCCATCTTGAGTTCGTTGAGCTTAACCTGGCGGTGTGCCTAGAACAAGGAGGGGGCCGGGTCGAGGGGGTGTACTTCCTGAACAGCGGCGTTGGATCACTGCTGATCGAAACCTCCGACGGACGCAGCGTTGAAGTCGGTCTGGTTGGCCATGAGGACATGATCGGCTTGCCCGTTGCCGCGGGCCTGGATGAATTCACCTGCACGGTCATTATGCAAGTGCCCGGCGATGGCTTCCGCATGCGGGCGAACATTTTCCAACAGCTCTTGCCTCGCGTTCCCGAGCTTCGGCGCCTGTTGCTGCGGCGGCTGGCTATTCGGTCGATCGAACTTGCGCAGAATGCTGCTTGCAACCGGCTGCACAACGTCAGGCAGCGGCTGGCGCGCTGGCTGCTGCTCACCCATGATCGGCTCGATTCCGACTTGATCCGCACCACGCAGGACTTTCTTTCCCGTATGGTGGGTACCGATCGCCCCACGGTAACCATGGCGATTGCCGCTTTCGAACGGGAGGGCATCATTCGCCCAAGCCGCGGTGCGATTCTCATCGAAGATCGACGCCAACTCGAACGATGCTCGTGTGAGTGCTATGGGCTGTTTCAGCACTTCAATGCTGAAGTCGGGCTGACAAAATAATCCTATTCTGTAGGCTATTCAACCGAACGAAATTCTACCCTCATGCTATCTTCCGCAGTCTGCTCAAAGTCTCTGGCGACTCTCCGGCAGCAGGGGCGGCGTACCGGAAAGCCAGCCGCTGGCTAAACATGTCACAAGAGAGAACAGCCGCAGGAATGCCAGTTCGCAACACGCTGTTACTGCAGATTCCTGAAGATGAATTTCGCACGATCCTTCCTCATCTCGAGTTGGTGGAGTTCAGCAACACGGACCGGCTCGAGCGTGAGGGTACGCGTATCGAAGCGGTTTATTTTCTGAACGGCGGCATCGGATCGATGATCATTGAGACCTCGGACGGGCGCATGGTCGAAGTCGGCCTGGCCGGGCGCGAAGACATGATCGGCCTGCCCCTCGCGGCCGGCCTCGATGAGTTCACCTTCAGCGTAGTGGTTCGAGTGCCCGGGGATGGCTTTCGGGTCCAAGGCGACGCCATGAAGCAACTCCTTCCGGAGATGCCCGAACTCCGGCGTCTTCTTCTTCGCCGGCTTGCGATTCGCTCGATCGCTCTCGCTCAGAATGCTGCCTGCAATCGTCTGCACAATGTGAAGCAGCGCCTGGCTCGCTGGCTTCTGCTGACGCATGACCGGCTCGATTCCAATCTGATCCGAACTACGCACGATTTTCTGTCGCGCATGGTCGGCACCGACAGGCCAAGCGTAACGCTCGCACTGGCGGAATTAGAGCGCGAGGGTATTATCCAACCCTCGCGTGGTTCGATTCTTATCGAAAATCGGCGCAAGCTCGAACAGCGCTCCTGCGAATGCTACAGCCTTTTTCGCCGCTTCAATTCCGAGCTTGGATTGCAGAAATAGTAGAGTGAACCCGCCGCGCGCCAGCTTCGTCTACACTGTCGATAGTCTGCATTCGAGGGGGGACGGTTTGCCTGCCATTCGCGCTTTATTTTGGGATGTCGGTGGAGTTCTGCTCACCAATGCGTGGGACCGCCAGGAACGAGCCCAGGCGCTGGAACGATTCCATCTGGATCCGAATGAGTTCCAGGCTCGTCACGAAATGGTGGTGTCGTCGTTTGAGCGGGGGAAGTTGACGCTCAACGAATATCTCGATCGGACTGTGTTCTATTGCGAGCGTCCGTTCACGCGCGAGGCGTTCCGCGATGTAATGTTCTCCCTGTCGCAACCGTTCCCGCAGAACCTCGAATTTGCCCAGACATTGGCCGAGTCAGGTAAGTACCTCATGAGCACGATCAACAACGAATCGCGCGATCTGAACGATTACCGCATTGAAAAGTTCGGGCTTCGCCGGATTTTCCGTCTGTTCGTCAGTTCCTGCTTCGTCGGTCTGCGCAAGCCGGAGCGCGACATTTATCGCCTGGCTCTGGAGATTACGCAGATTCCCTCCGAGGAATGCTGCTTCATCGACGATCGCGCATTAAATCTGGAATGCGCAAACCAACTGGGCATGCAGACGATCCAGATGAAGGGCCTGGAGTCTCTGCGCTCCGAACTCACGAAGCTCGGTGTAAGCGCGTAGAAGATTCGATAAACGAGAAACGAAATGGGTGCCCCACTTCTGGTCGCGGTTGCCAGAAGTGGGGATTTTCGAAGAGTCGTAGGAAATCTATTTCGTCCTTCCGCCCTCAACTTTCAACGATTCTGAAGCCGCAGCTTGCGCTGCCGCCAGCCGCGCCGTCAGCACGCGGAACGGCGAACAGGAAACGTAGTTCAGTCCCGTGCGGTAGCAGAACTCGACCGACGACGGCTCGCCGCCATGCTCGCCGCAGATTCCAACTTTCAGGTTCGAACGCGTCTTGCGGCCGCGTTCTGTGGCCATCTTGACGAGCTGTCCAACCCCTTCCTGGTCGAGAGCGGCAAACGGATCCTGCTTCAGAATTCCTTCCGCGAGATAGGTGGGCAGGATTTTGTTGACGTCGTCGCGCGAGAAGCCGAAGGTGGTTTGCGTCAGATCGTTGGTGCCGAAGGAAAAGAACTCGGCTTCCTTCGCGATCTGGTCCGCGACCAAAGCTGCACGTGGCAACTCGATCATGGTCCCGACCATGTAGTCGATCTTCGTTCCCTTCTCTTTGAAGACCTCGTCGGCGACGCGCCGCACGATCGCCGCCTGGTTCTGCATTTCTTTCAGCGTCGCGACCAGCGGAATCATCACTTCGGGCAGAACTTTAACGCCCTTCTTGCTGACATCGACGGCCGCTTCGAAAATCGCCCGCGCCTGCATCTCGGTGATCTCCGGATACGTGATCCCGAGACGGCAACCGCGATGGCCCAGCATGGGATTGAATTCGTGCAACTCTTCCACGCGCGCGAGCAGGCCGGGAAGAATCTTCTTGAGATCGTTCACGCCCTTCACGCCGTAGTCTTTGTACTTCGCGACCAGTTCCTTCTTCTGCTTGGCGCTGTACTTGGGCAGCAGCGCGATGTCGACCATCAACTCTTCGCGCCTCGGCAGAAATTCATGCAATGGCGGATCGAGCGTGCGAATCGTAACCGGCAGCCCGTCCATCGCTTTGAATACGCCGGCAAAGTCTTCGCGCTGCATCGGCAGAAGCTTCTTGAGTGCGGCGCGGCGATCTTTCTCGTTGTCGGCCAGAATCATCGCCCGCATGTGGGGAATCTTTTCTTCGCCGAAGAACATGTGCTCGGTGCGGCACAGGCCGATGCCTTCTGCTCCGAACGCACGCGCCTGAATCGCATCGCGCGGAATATCGGCGTTGGCGCGGACCTTCATTTTCCGGAATGGTTCGGCCCAGCTCATGAACTGCAGCAGCTCCGGATCGTCCGCTTTGGGCGGAATCGTGTCGAGCTTGCCTTTGATCACGCGGCCGGTTGTGCCATCGAGCGAAAGCCAATCGCCTTCTTCGAAGGTCTGCCCTTTCACGCGCATCTCGCGCTTCTTCTCGTCGACCGCAATGTCGCCGGCGCCTGCCACGCAGCACTTGCCCATGCCGCGCGTCACGACCGCCGCGTGGCTGGTCATGCCGCCGCGGGAGGTCAGAATGCCGGCCGCGACTTCCATTCCCTGAATATCTTCCGGCGTGGTTTCGGCTCGAACCAGGATCACAGGATTTTTCTTGGTTCCCGTGCCGGCTTTCTTCACGGCCTCATCTGCCGTGAAAACAATCTGGCCGACAGCGGCCCCGGGCGACGCCGGCAAGCCCGTTGCGAGCACTTCGATCTTCGTCTTCTTTTCATCGAGCCGTGGAACCAGGAAGTCATACAACTGGTTCGGATCAACGCGGAAAATCGCGTCTTCCTTGGTGATCAGGCCTTCCTCGACCATCTGCAGAGCGACGCGAACCGCAGCCAGCCCTGTGCGCTTGCCGTTGCGTGTCTGCAACATGTAGAGCTTGCCTTCCTGGATGGTGAACTCGAAATCCTGCATGTCGCGATAGTGCTTTTCCAGGCGCGTCGTGATGTCGCGCAGCTGGTTGTAAACATCGGGCATGATCTTTTCGAGTTCGGAGATATGCACAGGCGTGCGAATGCCGGCGACCACGTCTTCGCCCTGCGCGTTCATCAGGAACTCGCCATAGAATTCCTTCACGCCTGTGGCAGGATTGCGCGTGAAACCAACGCCAGTGCCGCTGGTCTCGCCGAGGTTGCCGAAGACCATGCACTGCACGTTGACCGCCGTGCCCAGCATGTCGTCGATGTTGTTGATGCGGCGATAATGCTTGGCGCGGTCGTTCTGCCAGGAACGAAACACAGCATCGCGCGCCATGACCAGCTGCTCGTGTGGATCCTGGGGGAAGTCGCGCTTGGCGTGCTTCTTAACGACCTTCTTGTATTCGGCGATCACTTCCTGCAACGCCTTGGCGTCGAGGTCGGTGTCCATTTTTGCTTTCTTCTGTTTCTTCTTCGCATCGAATACTTCGTCGAACGCCGCTTTCTCGATATCGAGCACCACGTTGCCGAACATCTGAATCAGGCGGCGATAGGAATCGGCAGCGAAGCGTGGATTGTTGCTCCGTTTCGCGAGCGCCTCCACGCTTTTGTCGTTCAGGCCAAGATTGAGAATTGTGTCCATCATGCCGGGCATGGAAAATTTCGCGCCCGAACGCACGCTGACCAGCAGCGGATTCTCGCCCGCGCCCAGCTTCTGTCCTTGCAGCGCTTCGAGGCGAGCCAACGCTGCGTCCATTTGGGTATCAACGTCCTTCGACAGCGCGCCCCGCATGTACTCGCGGCAAGCCTCAGTCTGAATAGTGAATCCGGGAGGCACGGGGAGCCCGGCATTGGTCATCTCGGCCAGACCGGCGCCTTTGCCGCCGAGCACGTCTTTCATCTTGCCGTCGCCATCGGCCTTGCCGCCACCGAAGAAATAAACGTACTTCGTTCCGGTCGAGGCTTTCTTGGTTTCCTGCGTCTTTGTTTCTTTCACTTCAGCTTCAGGGAGCGTGATTGTCGCCATATGAGTCCTTTGTGTCTCCAATTCAAATTTGTACAAATGTCATCCTGAGCGCAGTGACGGATTCGCCAAGCGAATCCGTCGCGGAGTCGAAGAGCCTGCCCTGAGCCCGCGAAGGGATCCCTTTTCGGCTTGCGCGACTACTGGGTCTCGAAGGTGTTCCCAAGACGCTCTGTATTCCAACGCTCAACTAAAATCCTTATCCCTTGCCTTCCGTCACGATCTCGGAAAAATCCGCGATCGTGGAAAATTCCCGCAACAACGTTTGGAGCAGCGCCAGCCGGTTCGCCCGCACACAAGCGTCGTCGACCATCACCATGACTTTATCGAAGAACCTGTCGACCGGTTCGCGCGCCGTGGCAAGCGTAACCAGCGCATCCACGTATTCCTTCTTTTTTCGCAGCTCTTCGACCCTCGCGCCAGTGCCTTCCATATAGGCCGCGAGCGTTTTCTCCTCGTGCGCTGCGTCTGATAGGTATTCGAATTTCCCTGCCGGCCGGATGCCCTTCTCCGCCGCCTGCCGCAAAATATTCCGAATGCGCTTGCCGGCAGCTCCGATGGCCTGAAATTCCGGCATGTGCAGAACTTGTTTGACCGCCTCGGCACGCGCGAGCGCATCGACGACGTCATCGGCATCCGCCGCCAGAACGGCTTTCACAACGTCGTACCCGTAGCCGCACACATCTTTCAAATAGAATTCCAGCCGCTCGTGGAAGAAGGCGCGCACCGATTCCGTAAACTTCGCATCGTCAACAAATTTCTTTTCCGCTTCGGACTTGCGGTATCCCATGCGGGCATCGCGCATGAGGTCGCCCATCGATAACGGCAGCTTCTTTTCGGCAACAATCTTGACGATTCCATTCGCCTGTCGCC
>Ga0335072_10002737_pt1 | contig 27113 bp, 35 predicted proteins | sample Lox_Sample_21_FD_206725 | JGI IMG/M metagenome (GOLD analysis project Ga0335072, IMG submission 206725) | Soil microbial communities from Loxahatchee National Wildlife Refuge, Florida, United States - Lox_Sample_2.1 | ecosystem: Environmental > Terrestrial > Soil > Wetlands | place: USA...
ACCGCAATCCTGTACCTGGCGCACCACCGTGGTGCCGCACCTCCGCAGCCGGTGAGCTTCACGCCCGCGCGCGCCGTGCACGCCGCCGCACAAACGCACGGCGCCAGCGCGGCGGCCGGCCTCGCGGCGCTGCAGCAGCTGCTCCTGGAGTCGCGCGCGCCGCTGCCGGTGCTGCCGGTGGCTGGCGCAGGCGCGCTGCTGCCGGTGCTGCCGGTGGCTGGCGCAGGCGCGCTGCTGCCGGTGCTGCCGGTGGCTGGCGCAGGCGCGCTGCTGCCGGCGCTGCGTACGTTCGTGGCGAGTGCTGCGGTGCCGCTGCCGGAGCTGCCGGTGCCGAGAGCTGTGGGAGATCTGCTGCCGTGGTGCGTGGTGGGCGCGGAGCCGCTGGGTGAGGATGCGCGCGCGGCGCTCGCGGACTGCTTTGCTTGCTTGCGTGATTTGGCGCACTTGGAGCCGCATCGTGAGAGGGGGTGGGTGGTGGAGGCGTTGGTAGGGAGTGGTGTTGAGGAGGATGTTGTGAGGAGTGTGCTGGAGTTCTGGGATGAGGAGGTCGTTGTGGAGGCGTGATGGCTTTCAATGGAGGAAGGAGTGTGGTGTGCTCGTTGCTGTGTGAAGTGGTGATGATTTGATGGCGGTGAGACGATAGGGCTGCTTTGCTTTATGTATGAAAAACAAAGGGTTGAGTGGACGTTTAAAAGCTCTGAACAGCTTGTGGAGAAACAGAACGTTCTATTGCTGTACTGAATTAATCACAGAGTGAAGGTTGAACATAGGCTTCGGTGAATAGTATCATTAAAACACAGAGTTGAAATCCTATAGAAACGCCACAGTTATTTACATGCCAGATAATCAGTACTCAAGCGTAACTTTCTGTCCCTTGACCTTTCCGATAACAACCTCGGGTGCGTACTTGGGAATGACTTCATCATCGTGTAGCATCTCAAACTCTTCGCTGGCGTCCTTGCCCATATGCGAGTACAGGGCCTGAGGACCACCAGGGTGCTCGTCTACCCAGTTGGTGAGATCGAGCACGACGCCCTTAACTGCGATCCAGAGGTCGTCCTTCTTGTTGTGCTTGGCAACCTCTTCGAGCGTGAACTCCTTGTCAGGGATCTTGAAGGCCTTGACATCGGGCTTGCCAGCAGTCTCAGCCTTCGACGCGGCAGGGGCTGCAGAAGCTTGAGTCGGCGCCGGTGCGGCCGTCGACGTAGAGCCGGATGATGCTCCAGCTCCCCATTCAACCGACACTTTGCCAGGCTGTGATGGATCGATGTGTAGTGAGATTTGGCCAAGACGCTGGGCAGCAGTACTGGCGCCACCAGCAAGCACCTTCTGGAAGAGGTATTTGGCGGCACTTTCGCCAGCAACGCGACCGTAGACGACGCATCCGAGAAGAGACGAACCACCAAGACGATTGGCACCGTGAACACCACCGGCAAGTTCACCACAGACAAAGAGACCATCGAAAGGATTGTGTGAGCTGTTTAGCACTTCGGCCTTGTCATTGATTTCGATACCACCCATTGTAAAGTGCAGCACCGGCTCCATGACAGACACATGGAAGGTGTCAGAAATATCGAATGGCAGGTTGTGGAAGTACTTCTTGCCCCACGGGTCCTTCTTCTTGCCGTCGGCGATGTCGTTGTATTCCTGGAAGGTCTTCTGCAGAGCCGACTCGGAGCAGCCAATCTCCTTAGCCAACTCCTTGCCCGTCATCTTCTTCATCAAGCCACGACCGCTGTAGTGCCTTGTGTGGAAGTCGAGGGTGTTGGAAGCTTTGCCGTTGAGGATCAGGCGAATCGGCCAGTTGCCAGCATCCTTCTGCTCCCACTCCTTGCCGGAAACGTAGTCACGGTGACCGAGCTCGTCGCAGAAACGTTGGCCCTTGTTGTTCAATAGTAGACCACCCTCACCACGGAGAGCTTCGGCAGCCAGGAACTTCCACTTGGAGCCAGGATCCTTGGGATCTACGAGACCAGTTGGGTGAACCTGGACCTTGTCCATGTCGATATCATTGGCACCAATGGCCATGAGCATCTTGTGACCATCACCGGTGGCATGCTGGCCGTTGGTGGTAGCTAGACCAAAAGTATCGGGCCTATGCTTCTTGAGAAGCGACGTCTCCGTGAAGTCGGCTGCGTAGCCACCGGTTGCGAGAACGACGGGACCATCAACAGTAACTTCCTCGCCGTCAAAAAGATATGTTACGCCAACGGCCTGATTACCGTTCATGTTGACCTTGACGACTTTAGCTTTCTTAATGAGTCCGACGCGCTCTGGCTCGGCCTCGCAAAGTTCTTCCCAGCGCTGCATGAGTGCGTAGGTGATGGCCATGCCGGGGAACTTGGCGTCATGGCCACGGTGGGTTCGAGGCTGAGAGTGACCACTGGAGCAACGTTAGCGATATACGAAACCATCCGTGTGTGCCATGATGGGTACATACCCTAACCGCGAGACGAGAGTCAAGTCGAGGTTGAAAACATCCTGTAGCCACTCAACGGCAGCGGCGGACTTGTATGTGAGAACCTTGATGAGATCTGGTCTTGCCTTGTCTCTTGCCGACTTTAGAGTGTCATCGTAGAACTGTTTGACGCTGTCTGCAATCTTGAGATCGACTTGGGTTCGCGTCAGGGCTCCGTTGATACCCGAGGTGGCCTTAGTGGAGTTGCCTCCCATGAAGTCTATGGAACAAAGACGTCAGCGCAATTGCGCATGATGGAGTGCAGAATACTCACTGTTCTTGTCGAGAAGTAAGACATTGCCACCCGCAAGGTAGATACTGTGCGCTGCGCTCAAGCCGGACACTGTTGACGATGGTTAGGAGATGTGATTCCATCCACTGGTGGGGATATAGTGCACAAAGTACTCACAGCCAGCACCGACAACAATGACCCTCTGCGGCATTGTGATAAGTTCAGTCTATACGGGTTCTGAAGAGAAGAGGATGCGGTACTGGGCAGAAAGGGGAAAGGTAAAGTGAAGCAAGGAAATAGGAATTTGGGCGGTTTTCGTAAAGTAGTGATCAGATATAAGACGGCCGAATCCCGGTTATATTGGGGGGAAAGTTGTGCCTCGGCCTTCTGGTGAGACCTTTCGTCTGAGCTTCACGACAGGTAGATCGCGTTTCCGGTGCAGCCAAGCCGAGAGCCGATAGAAATTTGTTACAGGCTTTGCAGCTGCTGATTACGATGGATACAGTTGCTTATACCGCAAACTGGCTCTGTCATTCATGTGATGGCTGGCCATGCGGATGCTTTGCCTTGGTGGAGCCAGAACCAGCCCAAACTTTCTCCGTGTCCCCGCGTGACGAACTGCGCAGACGTAATTAAGGTCAGATTCCAACGGCCGTTAGAAAGCTACCTTTCCATAAGTGTTTGCAAAACTTGGCATAATCAGCCACCCTTCAGTGCCCAAGTTGATTGTCTTCACTTATGAAAGTCCCCAATTTTCACATGTTAGGCAGAAATGTCTCGCCACAGACGCGATCCAAGAGGATTTCAAGTGGCAGCCGTCCTGTCGCAGCTCTCTGTTTACATTTTGCTCGATTCTTAGTGATTACAGGACATCTAACACTCATTCTCCGCCCTTGTAGTCGTCAAGTTTGCTCATCAGGTTGCGGGCTTTGTCGGATGGATTACTCAAAACGACCAAACGGCCTGTCATGCAAACCTCAGCACCTCTTCCTATCCCAACGGATTGATGGAACAAATACTTACAGACCTCGACCTATGCTAACTCATCCCCGGAGTCTCTTAAACTTTTCGTACGAGAACAGCCCGAGGCGGTTGTGGTCTTCGATTGGACGCTTCATTCCGCTCCTTTCGGACCGATATCTGCCGAGCTAAGAGTTAACTTCAGAGCTCTCTGCTTCTTAAATGGTGTGGTCTTATGTTCGTCAGCACGTGGCGCTCTTCTACTTCGGGGATCTTGCCTTTTCGTTGTGCTTCCTTCATGAGTTTCCGTACTCGGCCGTCGTCGTTTCTCAACCACAGTTGGGTTGTCCACGTTTCGTGGAGCAGAAGAAGTAGCGATAGACTCTGAGGTGGATGCTATGGCCTCATCTCTAGTCGAGCTAACCGAATTCCTGTGTTCAACATCGGGTGATGATGAGGCCCTAGTGCTCGTACCTTCTTTTATGTCGGCGTCATTCCTGTTGGCTCCTAGCCGCCTCAACTCGCTTTTCTGCTTCCACACATCAAACCATCTCTTTCCCCATTTTTCCATAATTTTCTCCACGTTCTTCGACACAATCTCGGAGGCCATCTTCTCCAAAACGACGCTGAGAAGCCTCGGTTCGGCTACCGGTAAGAATCTGCCTATCAACGAGACACAGTCCGCTCTAATATTCTGGTCCACTATCAGACCGTTCAGGGCTGTGGCTGTCTCCTTGATTATGCTATCACTTAGCGGTACAGGAAAGTGAAAGCGGAGATCGAGATATTCCCTCTTTTGATGAGCTTGTTGCCTAGCTGACTGCTCGCTCAAATCTGTTTCCTTTATTGGCATGATCATGATATGGTCTGGGCTGGGGAAGAGTCGGTGACCGATCGCTGGGTTTATTTCTTTGCTTGGAAAGTCTGGAGCTTCTCGAATCTTTCTCAATAAAGCTGAAATGGGGAAGCCTTCTTCCTCCGAAAGCCGCTCGAGAGCCCAGATTAAGGCGCGAGTGAAGGAAGACGGACCAGGAGGAGGCGTAAGCTCATGAGCCGCACATGCGCCAAGATACTCGAAGTGGATTGGACTTCGAAATTGGCATAATCGACCAGCTTGACAGCAATCGAATATTGCCAATACGTCGGATTCGGCCTTATCCAGGAGCTTTTCGACGGCGGTCCACGTAATGCATGTCCGCTCAAAGTCTTCCTTTAGAGCTTGGACGTTGTTTTGACTTGGATTTGTGAGTGATTAAAATCAGGTACAATGGGAAGAGCGTACCCTCTAAGCACAAACTCCCCTTCAGGTCCTCCTTTATCCCAGCCGTGGCCGGCATAGTAAACGATGAGGAGCGTGCTCTTGTCGCTGTAATCCAAAATGAATTTAGAGAGATGCATGCTCATCTCAATTTGCGGAAGTTTATTGCCGATGGTGACCTTATTGACGATGAAATTGTAGCTCTCTTCGAAGACACGACCTAAATCATTGACCTACAAACGTCAATGCCTTGATTTTAAGTCATAAGGTATTAGCTTCACCTCAGGCTGCGTCTTGAGGTCAGTTTCCTTCCAAGAGAACATCAGGACTGCTGTCCTGAGATATCTTGTAGCCTTTGGTCTGGTTTTCATCGAGTTGACCCAGAGATTCCGGAGACGAACGTTTTCAGCTTCATGCTCCCGCGAAAGAATGTCTTGGCTGAACTGCAGCACTCCGGGCGATGAAAGAAGAGAATTCTCCAATACTGTAGTATCCTGAGAACTAGGCATTGTTGTAGCGAAAACAACAGCTTGTGGGCTGGTAACAGGCATACACAGGCTGTATTCTCAACGCACTAACGAGGTTCTTGCGCGATGGATTGGATATTCAGACGTCGGGGAGCTCTTCACGGCCTCAAAATGCGGGTGTTGCCCATTAAGGCCCACTGATTACTCGATAAAGAGAAACAAAAAATAGGATGAGAGAGGCCGCACCATGTCCTTACACCGCCTTCGACATGATCGAAGCCATGGCGGTTTTACTGGACCAATTGAGAGTCACGAAGAGATCTTTGCCTGCGCCTCACAGCCTGATGCTGAGCCTGTTCGAGTGCAGGCAACGGGCGTATAGCGGCACATGACAGCAGCCGTTGGGATATGAGAGCGCCCGGTTGAGGCTGCTTTCCGACGGATTCAAAGGCCGATTGCAAGGCAGATTTAACTCGAGAACCTTCACAAAGACCTCTTCACTTAAAGCTGTATCTTACCCTATCTATCTGAGAAGAGGATCCAGCCCAAACAAAGTAATGGCGGAGAACATAGAGGTGAGCCACGGAGAGTGACCCGGCTCGATATCACAACTGATGTGAATGGAAGGAGGAGAGTAGCTCGCAGCAGGCGGACGGGCGCTCGTTTGTGCAGCGTGGCCAGCGCGGCAATGTAAGGCTTTACTTTAGACCTAACAAGACGTTGTACTCACTTTTTAGGTCGTGCAAAAATTCAGTAAAGATAAGTGGTGCTGGCTTCGCGGCACTGGGCGCCCAAACATGCGTGTGAAGGTCGTCGAAGTGGAACAGGATCCGGGAGGCAAATGGACCTACCAATTGAAGGATGAGCACGGCACGCTCGTAGACAATGGCAAATTCTTTTCGGAAGCTGAGTTAAGTAACAGCGGGGAATGAAACGCACGCGTGAATGGCATTGGGCCAGGCGCGTCACCGGTCAAAAGAATTATGAGGCTAGATTCTTCTATCGTCCTGGAGGAGTCGGTTGGGGGAGCCGCGCAGGTTTCCCCTTTAATTAAGCCAGTTTGCTGCATTTGTTCATTATTTTGTTCGCTTCCTTTCTTTATCTTTGCTACCAGCATGGCATCTCTGCAAGTTGATGACGCAATGGAGAAAGGTGAGGCTGGAAACGACTTCCAATCTTCGACCTCAGCCGTAGCCCTCCAACCTACTCCTACCAACTCCTTCACTCCGCTGTGTGCCGAACAACCACACTTAACGGCCAATTCTTTGACCATATCGAAAGGTATGAACAAATATACATCTTGTAATGAAATTGCACTGACTAAGAATATAAGGCAAGCAATCACCAATCGTAAAGTTGCTGCAATGGTTTCGAAGCTCTTATGTTCAAAGACCAACGACAATTAGAAATGGTAGAGTCAATTGCCCCTAACAATGAATCATTCTGAAATTAAATGTCCTATCTCAGTGCTCACTTGCCCAAAGGGGTACCCCAGTCTTGCCACATTCCTTGATAGCGATGAGAACTTTATGGTGTATCGACGCTTCGGCTCCATTCAATCTCGACTACTTTTAGAGAAGCAAGATGACCTCCGAAAACTTGAGGAGAAGCTAGACCAATACGACGAGCACGTCCAGAGAACGCAACCCATTAATCTCCAGACTCGCGATTTATCGGAGGAAGACGCAGCGCCTCGTAAACTGCTAACTGAGAAGATTGAACGGAAATTTTGTGAATACGGTTAGTGTATTTCTGTTCCACTACGTTATCTGAAATATTTGAGGTCTAGACTTTTATAAAATAAGTCATTCAATCCACTTAACCCGAGTTACTCCATATATGTTTTGGCCGCGAACATGTCACCGCTAATTATGATGTAGCTAACCTACTTGGAACCGCGCAGCAGCTCGTTGCCATGAAACGACCAAGCGAATCAGAATATAATAGCGTTCAAAATTACATCCACGCAATGCAGCCACTGGTTCAAGAGGAGCAGTCCTGGATCCAATGCAAAGAAGACCTCATTACGCTAAGGCCAGGAAGGGAGCATGCCTGGCTTGATACTACTGTTGAGCATATTTTGAGACGGGCGCATTGCAAATTAGTCGAAGTAATTCAGACACCTCATGTTAACGATCACAACTGATGCGCAGCAGTATGTGTTTTGCTCAATGGAGACAAGACAGAAGACCGCTTTACCTAAAGACGTCAAGGACACGATTGAGAACCCAATCGTGTATTACACCCGATCGCGCATCGATAAACTAGTCGCCTGTATCATAACCGCCATGATACTTGCGCTTCTCATCGTTCCAATATATATTCTTTCCCGTCTCATCACTAATCCTAACAATCGTCAGATGGATGCAATATGCATTGGGGTACTTCTTGTATCTACCTTAGCTTTCTCCGCTGTTCTATCATTTTTTACGCGCGCAAAAAGGCATGAAGTTCTCGGTGCAGCCGCTGGGTACTGTGCTGTTTTGGTTGTGTTTTTGGGAAACGTTAGTTATGGCTCTGGACAGCTTTCTTAATTCGTTTATCTTGTCGGTTAAGGCAAGTGGAGACTGGGAGACTACGTCCAATCTTTTCACGGAAGATATCTCTTTGTTTCCACTTTATTGTCGATGTCCATCGTACTAAAATTTGCCTTTTGGCTCAAGAGGTGCAAGAGAAGGTGGAAAGACAGCGGCTACTTCAATGACGGCAATTCATATACCATATTTGCTCGCACAATTCTCTAGAGGGCACAACGGTGATGGGTGGGAGGAGGATGAGAAAGTATAGCTGGGTCTACTTTAATTAGGTGACAAAAGCAGCGAAATTCGAGTTTAGACATGAAGAAAATCGATAAAATATATACAAGTTTATTAAAGCAGAAGTTCCACGAACACGGGAAGAGACGCTGAATGTAAGAGCAACCAAACGTCATTGGATGGGCCAATTACATCCCACTTCTTTCATGTGCATCCATCTCTTGCTTATGAAGCGTGCATAAGAGAACTTCATCAAAATTAAGAGCAGAGCGGTCTCGTTTTGAAGCTGATTTACTCCCCTTGAACCCATCAGCCTCGTTTCTACACAGTGTCTCATCACCACCATCAACAATGTCTCTGAACCCAAGATTCGTTGGCCAAAAGTTTGCGGTTGGCGTTACTCCCAAGGCCATTCACAGTCTAGAGCTCTGTACGATGCAAATACAACATCGCTTCCCCAAGTATGAGGACTGATAATGAAGCTCAGATCTCGACTATGTCTGTCCATACTCGGCCAAGGTTAGAGAGGATTTGATGGAAGTATGCAGGAATATTGAGGCTAACAGCGGTAGATGTTTAATACATTATATATGTCCATCTTCCCGCTACTAGAGCAAAAGTACTCCGGACGAGTGCAAATAATCTTCCGCCAGCAAATCCAGCCATGGCACACGTCTTCGACGCTAACCCACGAAGCTGGAGCTGCAATCCTCAAGGTTCGTAGCGATCTATCTGATATTCTGAAGCAGTAAGGTTAAATCTCCACGTATCAGCTTGCACCGGAGAAATTCTACACCTTCTCAGCTGCTCTGTTCAAGGTTCAGACCGATTTCTTCGATGTCAACGTCGTCAACGAAACCCGCAATGCAACGTACAAGCGTCTTGCCAAAATTGCGGGATCAATTGGTGTCGATGAGACAACGGTTTACAAGATGCTCGAAGTCGCTGACAAACCGAGTCCCGATGGCTCTCTGAATGTCGGAAACCAAGTCACTAATGATATCAAGGTCATGGTGAAGACGAATCGCCTTGTGGGAGTGCATGTAACTCCTACTGTTGTCTTCAATGTAAGTTTGCCCTAGACTGATATGCGAAAGGAATTTCACCTGCTAATTGCGGTAGGGTGTCGTGGAGAACAGCATATCAAGCAGCTTCACCAAGGAGCAGTGGGAAGAGTGGCTTTCAAAGAACATAGTTTGACTACCTGAGGTTGTATCAGCGCCCACAGAGCCAGTCAGGTTGTGAATGGGCAATCTCTGTACCGTCGAATGAACCATCCGCCCATTTGCAAATATAAGAAATGCACTCCATGTCTCCATGTGCATTGCGCTTTCTCACCCACAATGGTAGACAGTCAGTGAATCTCAACATGCCAAATCTGCGCTGGCATCCACAACATTCAATCTAGAAGTCCGTGTCGCTAAATGCTTTAATCGCCAATATCCCTTACGCCATGTCATGCATGTGTATTTGAAAGAAGGATATCCTGGCTTTAAGCGCCGAAATCAACCATGAGACTCGCAACTGAAGGTCTTGAGATACCAAGTTTTCGTGAGACGGTGCCGATTAATGGTTTTCCTCCCTAGACTTCAAGGTCAATTTCCATGTCAAGAGCGCTGATAATTTCGTCGTCCATCTTCGGGCGGGTGAAAGTGGGAATGCCGTTCTTTGTTTCGCGGACAGTCTTTGTCTTCCCTGCACCCGGAGCTGGAGATCCTGTACGGCTGATGTCACTCAAATCCGAGAAGAGGTCATCATGCTCCTTTTTCGGTACACCAAGACTATCCTTAGCACTGGCCGCAGCCTTCTTCTTTGCATCTTCTTCTTTTAATTTCTTGATGGCAGCATGACGTGCTGCAATGAGCTTCTTCTCCTCTGCAATCTGGGCAGCACGTACTTCCTCGCGATTGCGTCTACGATTCAGCTCGTTGAGAGCAGCGAGTTTGTCGCCTTGTGACTGATTTGCCTGGGTGGTGACAATTGAGTCTTTCTTTTGAAGTAGGTGGGCGAGCTTGTTCTGTCTGCGAATCTTGTCATCGATCTCCAAGTTCGTCCATCTACGATCCTTCAATCCGACGTAATCTTGACGCTTTTGTTCCAGGCTGGCTTTAGTCGGAATGCGGAGGTTATCGCTCTCCATGGTTCGCTTCCAGTGGTCGAATTCGGCGTCAGTAAAAGGAGAGTCGGAGCAGTGAGTGAATGGCCAAGGGCGCTCGGCTCGACCGTAGGCACAGAGGAGATACATGTCGGTCATCAGTGGCTTCCCTTGTGGTCCATCCATTCGGTAAGGCTTGCCTTCTTGGAGACCCTTGATCAGAGCCAAGCGATACGTGGTGACGGACTCGCCAATGTGAGTGATATTGACGCGAGCGAAGCAGCCAGACACCATATCTTCGAAGCCAGGATAGAAGCACAAGGCCCCCAATCGTGACCGACCCATGCGAACACGCTCAATATCAGAAAGTTGCACAACAGCCTGCTCCCGAGCAGATTTGGCTCCACGACCACCATCATCCCATTCAACCTCACTCTCGCCATCGGCATCTTTTTCTGAGGAGCCAGCGCTGCGGGAACGAGACCGGCGAGAAGAACGGCCTGCGTCACGTCTGAGGTTATCTTTCGCTTTATTTTCGCGGGAGCGTTTAAGGCTCTCCATTGCTTCATCTCTCTTTGTTTTCGGGCGTACAGCCCGGCGGGACTCATCGTCTAGATCGGCAGCGCCAGCTTTGCGCTTGTTTCTACCCTCGAGTCGTTCCTTCTCACGCTCTTTTTCTTTGAGTTTCAGGCGCAGTTGAAGGGTTTGCTGGCGACGGAGGTTGGCGGCTTCACGATCGTAAAAGATGCGTTCTCGTTCAACTTCGGGAAGGCTGAGTATGTGTGCTCTGTCGGCTGCGTCCTTAAATCGACCTTCGAGAGGATACAGTGGACCGTCATCGTCATCATCTTCGTCGGCGGGGGCATCAGGCTCAGCCTCGCTCTCAGCTGAGGACTCGTCCATGGCATCAGATCCGAGTGAGCGAGGAGTGGAGGGAGCTGGAGAACTGGTAAAGTAATTAGTATGTTGTCGAAAGAACAGATGGAACTTTGAAGACATGATAGGAAGACTTACGCTTCTCCTTCTTCCTCTGAATCATCCTGCATGCGCTTCTTCGCGCCAGCCTTGGGTTTGCTCATCTTCTTCTGTGCTGTACCTCGTCGCACTGGTGGAGGTGAAGTAGGTTTTTCAGTCGTGGGTACTGGTGAGTCGGCTGGAGACGGTGGTGTTGGACTTCTCGCAGGCGGCGACTGTAGAAGTTCTTCCTGGTCGCCGGAGTCGTCTCCAGCGAGAGCAAGGAGCTCGTCATCCAAGTCGTCCATGTTGTCTGAGGCAACGAGAGCGGTAATTCAGGCGTTCGCTGCCGCGGGTAACAGAGGTTCGCGTCGTTTCGCAAATCGTCGGAACAGTGAGAGTGAGAATGCCCTTTCTTCCTGTTCAGGGGTTGCTTTCGCTTTGGCCAAAGGCAACCAGTGGACAAAGACGCCGGAGAGCAGATGACGGTTTGGATGAGAAATTCAGAGAAAGGCCATGGATAGGCAGGTTATAAGTAAGGAATAGGCCTATTGAAAAGAACAATAGGTGACGTTTCTTATTGTTGGGTTTCGTTGAATAGAATGATGGCCCTTTAAACAGCGTAACACAGAAGTTGAGTGTCGAGAAACCAAAGTGTCCCAAGCCTTCCGTTCGCAGGGATTGGGCACGTGAAATCCGGTGAAAGCTCCCTCTCCGATCGTGAATTAGTTACTTCGAGAGCTCGACATCATTGAACCCGGCGTTGAACCATGGTGCCACTGGACCCAATACCGCTGGCGGGCTAATGACTCTTCTCTTCCTACCACTCATTCCTTTTGTTCTAGCAATTTAAACCGCAATGCCGGAGATCCTTGTATACACTTCGGCGGCTCGACTGTCTCTCCATCTTGCCGCCAAAAGATCGAGATATAGCGCGTTCTATCCGCATTACACGCCAATTTGTTCGCGATGTATTAGTAGACGATACGCGACCAATTCAACTACCTCCCAGAGTTCGACATCTGAATATGAGGTCGATGCGCATCCCGAGTCGTATAAAGACACCTCCGGTAAATGGTTACTCAGTATGGAGAAGCGCCGGTTCCTCGACAGCGCGGTACGTGAACGGAAACAATGTATGGTTAACAGAACTAACTGTAATACAGCTTCGAGTCAACCAGGCCGGAGAGCTAGCCGCTGTCTTGATTTACGCCGCTCAAAATCCCATCCTCGTCCGCCAACACCCAGATTTGAAATCCCTCATGCAGCATATGTATGATCAAGAGGCGGGACATTTCAAAACATTCAATGAGCTCCTTGCTAAGCACAGAATCCGGCCAACAGCTATGCAGCCCATCTGGACAATAGCCGCCTCTGCACTTGGTTGGTCGACTGCGATGATGGGCCGTGAGGCTGCAATGGCATGTACGGAAGCAGTGGAGACAGAGATAGGCGAGCATTACAACAACCAAGTGTGTGTACTGCTGGAATGGGCCAAAGATCTTGAAACCAAAGGAGAGGTTCTTGGAGACGAGATGCAGGAGCTTCTTGTTACGCTACGACGGATACGGGATGAGGAGTTAGAGCATCTCGACCATGCAGTTGCCAACGATGCCAAGGAGGCAAAGCCATACGAACTTCTCACGAATATAATTCGAGGAGGTTGTCGAGGAGCAATCTGGGTCAGCGAAAGGATATAACCATGTACGATAATTTAGTCGTCGTGCATGCTGACAATCCCACCTCTGTACATTTGCGGCTTCTTCTTTGTTTCAACTATATTGGCTCATTTGTCAAGGCATAAACCCTTTTGGTCTGGCTTTTGAAGATCGATATATGAACTTGAAGTACCATTTGGCTTTCTATAGCTGCATATTGCCGCTCACCCGAATCTAATCTGCTCAGCATCGGGTTTGAATTCAGCCTTATGGACGCCTTCCGAGGCTCGAATTTCGGTGGAATTTCGGCCTGACCATCTAACACATCGAAGTGATTTCAACCTAGGTTAAGAGGAATCTCCTCTTCTACAACTTACGCAGATGTGATTGGATTTCTTTTCAAACTTATTCGCTCTCTATTGTTTCCTACCGGTATCTTCAATCCTAGGACGGTAGAATGGCGTCAGAAGATTGGAATTACGAATATTGGAACGTTACATTTCCACATGACCATGTCGCGCAACTTGAGGTCAACCGACCGCAGAAGCTGAATGCTTTCATAGAGATGTATGACGATTTCCACTTAAATATTTCGTACTCTGTTGATTCATCACCATTTCCTTCCCTTGTCAAGCTGGAAGTGTTGGAACTGCTTTCTCCATTCTCCAATGCGGTCTTCACATTATGCCGAGAATTGCCAGCGAAAGCAGACACTCGATGCTAACTCTTACTCCTTAGAATGTGGGTGAATCTGTCAAAGATGATCAAACGACTATCCGATGATCCGGACATCCGTGCAATCTTCATCACTGCTGTGGGAGACAAAGCTTTCACTGCCGGCCTCGACGTCCAAGTTCGTGATCCAACACCAAACCTAGCATCTGTATGTATTCAGTATTCTAACCCGTCGCCATATAGGCTGCCTCTCAAGGCCAAGTTACTCGTCGCGGGAGCGACGCAGCACGCATAGCCATCCCACTACGGCGGCACATCCTCGAATTCCAAGATTGCATCACGGCTCTGGAGAAGTGCGAGAAGCCGGTAGTGATCCTGCTGCATGGCATTTCGTACGGCCTGGCCCTCGACATGTCATCGGCGTGCGACATTCGGCTGTGCACAAAGGATGTGCGCTTGGCGGTCAAGGAGGTCGACATCGGACTCGCCGCTGACATCGGCACGCTCACGCGCCTGCCTAAAGTCGTCGGCAACATCAGCTGGGTGAAGGAGGTGGCGTACACGGCGCGGGACTTCGGTGCGGATGAGGCGCTGCGGGTGGGCTTCGTAAGCGGCGTGGCCGCCAACAAGGAAGAGGGCAAGAAGTTGGCCCTAGGTATCTGCAAGAAGATTGCGGAGAAGTCGCCGGTTGCGGTTCTGGGAACTAAGGAGATCATCAACTATTCTAGGGACCATACAATCGACTCTGGATTGAGGTACACGGCTATTTGGAATTCAGGCATGGTTCAGACGGAAGACGTGAAGAGTGCAATGCTTAGTGGCCTTCAGAAAAAGAAGCCCACATTTTCCAAGCTATAGTTTGCGGGAATTTGTTAAACGCAGCATCGAGGTTATAGCTTCAGCCGGAATTCTAGACTCATCGCATGTTTTCACCTTCTCGAAGGACACAAGTTACTTTAAGTCATCACAATGCTATTCTTGTAAAGTGCCTAAAGCGCCAGACTATATGACCCGAGCCGTTGCATTTCTGCAAGATAGAGCGACGCCTACCCTTTTCATCGTGTTACATTGATTGGAACCCACCTTCGTGATCGCAGTTTCACCTTCTACTGCCTTGACATGACACCCCATGCCCGAATCTTGTTGTCGGTGTATCCAGCGAACAAAGTTTGACCATCTGCGCTCCACGCCAGACTGACGCACTCTGGCTCCCGGCTCTTCTTTCCAACTTCCACGTACTCGGGCTTCAGCTCGTCAACTTTGCTCTTCTTCTCCAAATCAAAGATGATGATGCTGCTGGCAGTTGCAGCGCAAAGCCAGTAACGGTTTGGCGAGAAAACGAGGGCATGGATCTCGTCACCAGCAGTAAGAGAGTAGAGATGCTTAGACTCGTTCAGGTCCCAAAGCATAGTGGTACCATCCTTACCACCAGATGCGCACAGAGAGCCATCGGGAGAGATGGTAACGGTGTTAATGTAGCCAGTATGTCCGATATGGTCGGTTTGAATTTTGCAAGTCGCGAGTTCCCAGACCTGAAAGTTGTCAGCGACGACTCATACCAACAGCGAGTTGATTTCTAATCCAGAACGGATGTACGCGCAGTGTATCAGTTCGCCGGTGAATATTGGTCTCACGGCCCGAAGGCTCTGAAGTAGCAAATACATTAAGAAACGAAAATACATCATTTGATGCTGTGCAGAGTATCGACTGGAGTGAAAAGGTACGTACCTTAACCGTCTTGTCCCAACCAGCGCTGACAATGACTGGGTTCTGTGGGTTTGGGCTGAACCTCACACACGACACCCATTCAGTATGTCCCTTCTCCGTGATAGTGTATTTGCAGTCTCCGAGAGTGTTCCACAGCTTGATAGTTCGGTCGCGCGAGCCAGAGACAATTTGACGGTTATCAGCTGAGAAAGAAACCGAGAGAACATCGTTGGTGTGGCCGACAAATCGACGAGTAGTAACGCCAGTGGAAAGTTCCCATAGGCGGAGAGTCTTGTCCCACGATGAGGACAGGGCATATGCGCCGTCGGATGAAATCACCTACAGTCAATTGTAAGCTCTTCTGTTCTGTTCAAAAGTTCATATTATACACATACGCAGTCAGAAACGATGTGAGAGTGACCGTGGAGGCTGCGCTTGGGATAACCGTACGAAGTTTCGTCGCGCGTCAGATTCCAGATGATCAAAGTTTTGTCACGGCTAGCTGAGAGAAGCATGTTCGGGCTGGTCAAGAGTCAGCATTCAGACGCCATAATGTAGTGCTTGAACTCAGTGCGTACTTTTCGAGAGAAGTAGCCAGAGCTGTAACCCATCCAGAGTGACCTTCGAGGGTGCCTCTCAGCACCAATTGTTCAGCCATGCTGCGTAAGTCCTGTGAATAGCACTCTGAGACGATACGAGCTTTGTGAGATACTCAGATCTGAAGGGGCCTCTAGGTGTCGATGTTTCGTCGTTGGAATTTCTGAAGGTTCTATCTGTGGATTTTGCAATCCGTGGAAGCGAAAACGCTAGACCGTTTACGGAAACCTACCTTGCTCGCCGTCTCTTCGATACATGTTCACCACTTCACTTCGCTGTGGAGTAACATGGCAGGTCAATCAATATTGGTGTTAAAGCCCCAGTTGAGCGCTGGAACTCGTACATCGCTTGTACAAAGTCTATGGATCTCAGTTAAAGAAGGTAGGCATTGTCGATATGCCGCGAAATGGTCCCGAGCATTGAACTTACATACGTGCGCAAGCACGGCGACACTTCAAATTGCGAGTCGACTGGCTATTGGTTCGGATGAGTGTTCTGTCACAAGTACGTATGGCAGGACCACAATTTATCGCATGGTGATTCAAGTTCATCTCGTAGATTTGCATTCTTTCAGTGACCGGGGAGCTACCCACAACGCATCAACTCCGCGGCAGCTTTTCAAATACCGTGAGACCATACAGTTCATGCATTTACCTAATTCCAAATCCTGATATCAAGCTGTGAGACTTTCTATCCGAATCGCCGTTTACAGCACCCAACACAAAGCTCCAGTATATCATGGCCCCGCTTCATGATCGGCGAGTTCCCGTTGATGCGGAAGCAATGAACTCTGATTGCACGTAGAATGGCAACGTTAAGAACGGCTTTTGGATATATAAGTTCTTTGCTAAGCAACCTTGATGACCAAGTAGAAGTCACAGTCTTGGTCTGTTCTATCGTCAACTAATATACCCTACGTCACTGCATCCTCGCCACCCAATCAGAAGCCAAACCGCTCAGCCTTCTTCTACATTATGCCTGCTGGAAGTTGTTTTTGTGGCAAGGTGAAGATCTCTTATGAAGGTGAACCTCTCGCCAAGGTAGGTAGAAGATTAGAACGGAAATAGCGGCTGATTGACTAGGCTTGGAATTTGCCCGAAGCTAACTCATAGACAGGCTCTATGTCACTGTAAGGATTGCCAGAAGATAACTGGGTCCACGTATTCGACAAACATCGTCGTACCTGGAGATGGCTTCCAGCTCGTAGAAGGCTCTCCAAAAGAGATCTCGAAAGTGGCCGACAGTGGTAATACGATTACTAGCCACTTCTGCGGTGACTGTGGATCTACGCTCTGGAGAGATGGTAGGACATTCGGGCTGAACAAACTTGTCAAAGTTGGAGTCATCAACGACCCGAATGCTCTTAGTGACGCCAAGCCTGGTGTCGAATTGTATGTTGGCGGTCGAGTTCCTTGGGTTTCGGAAATGGAAGGCACTGATCAGAAGCCTGGAATGCCATGATCGGACGAAAGGTGACAACAACTGCGAATTTGTTCATGTTCTTTCGGTTCCAGTACACCTACAGCCCTTGGATTATCCGAGCTTTTGGATTACAGCTTCATAGCAATGTATCGCATGACCAGGGTCTAGTCCGATCCGGACTCTTCGGGCTCTTTAACGGTGCCTCTCAAAACCTGTGAATATAAGTAATAGGGCCTTCCAACGAACAAGTACAATCAACATGCCTCCTTGAGTTTCCTTTGCAGTTCTGGAAGCTTGTCATCGTTGATTAGACATGTCTCGCTGTCCAGGTCTTGGATGATGATTTGATTCTTGGTGTCGTTGTCAATATTCTTAATGATGGCCATAATGGACTCGTCGACTTGGACGAGGGTGCCTATTACGATCTTCTAGTTAGCCAACGGAGCAAAAGAGAATACTTTCAACAGTCAACATAATGAACGTCAAAAGATGCCTTCATGGACGAGATTAAACTAAAACTTCTGCCAGCACTGCCAGCATGTGGCTGAGAAGCATGAGTATTACTGAACAAAGGCTATCAAAATTGCCGCCACCGAAATGGAAAGGGCTGAATATGAAACATTCTCGTATATGAAGGAAGGCCTTGCAGAAACGCTCTCTGTTTGCTTTGGGCGTCTCATAGACGATGGATAACCGCCGCACAGACAGCGATCAGGGAGCGTAAGCCACGCGAACCGTGACAGTTTCAACGGAGATAGCAATCATATCAGATTTGATGGCTTACCCTTGGTAGCCTTGACCATTTTGCTTCTTATTGATCAGAAATTTTCTACGAGCACAGTTGAGAACTCGACTTGCTCCCGGTGAACTTGGAGGGTGAATGGAGGACAGTGAAGGAGAGACGATGAGTCGGACGGATGAGATGTTGGCACTACAGAAAGGGAAAAGGGAGAATACGATGGGTTCGATTCCAAATGGAGCACGGTCGTACCACATTCGAGGGTTTTAAATGATGCCGCAATGATAAGATCTAACTACAGATTCGAAATAGTAAGCGCGCTCCCGTCATCAAACAAACTTAATCTGCCTCATTAAGACGTCGACTGTCTTCTTCTCGCGCACATCAACCCTAGTCGGCTGCTTATTCTCACCTACCTCGAGGATGCTGGAGTAGCTCGCACTTCGCTGTCGCTGTCGGCCTCATCAGCACCTTATCCGCCCCAATCCGATTGCATATCAATCCACGTCAACTCCGCGTCCGAACATACCTCTATTCGACCGTGCTTCTCTAATCGGTCTCCGCAATCGTACCTTCTGCGTCTAGACCTTCTCCTCCACCTTCTTTCTGGTTTATCTTCAGCCAGATACTCCACGTTCTACCTTTGGCCATGAGAACTTCTCCGCAACGCGGTCCCTGCCACAAATATTCGCATCGACTTCGATTGCTTTCTAACCTCGCCTTCTTTCTTGGCTTCGCCCCTATGGCCGCTACTCAAAGCACCACAGTGCCACCGAGCACATCCTCGGTGCAGTCAGCACACTCGCATCCACCATCGCCCCAAACAACCCTCTCCACTACCGCTTCTGGGGCCGCCTCCTTTGCTCTAATCTCCTCAAGTACAAATTCAACCGCTACAGTCCCAATACCGACCGATGATGCGCCGCTTACGACTCCTCTCACCTCATCTCCTCCTAACAGCGCTTCACAAGATGATGATGACGGGTTGTTAAACTACTACTTCATTTTCCTCGCATTGCTGGTTGTCCTTCTTCTTCTCGGCATCTGGTACATACATCGTCGGAAGAAGCAAAGAAAAGCTCAATTGCGGAACAGCGGCCAAAACGCCCTAGCAAGAGACCTCAACGGCTGGACTCAGCCCCGGAGATGGATGCACGGCGTTGCACCGTGGAGGACGGAGGGTATGGACGTGGGACGGGATGAAGGACTCAATGAGTTGGGTGAAGCACCTCCTGCGTATAGCAAAGATATGGGTGCTACCGAGCGGAGGGTGTCTGGTACGAGCACTCTGATCGGAGGTACAGACCCTCTTTTACAGCCTGCGATACCCTTGCGAACTCTCCCTAGAGACGACCGAGATCGCCTTCGGATAAGACCGCCTGGCTATGAGGAGTCCATACATGACAGCCTGACTCCCACAAGCATCCACAGCAGACCAGGCAGCGTCCTTCCCTCACCATCTATGGAGCATGCTCCTCAATTACACCAGTGACGAAACTTGCGGCGAATATGATTTTCAAGAGGTCATCGGTATCAGCAGCTCACCATGTTTCAAACTAAAATATTTTCTTGGCACAGCGTTGGCGTATGGTTTCGTTATGCATCATTTGGAGCGTTGAAAGCGCTCGTTACACAGACTCTGAACAGAGTAAATGTTTATTGCATCTGGCTGAGTGGCCTTGGATGTGCTATACATTGTATGATCAGATTTGAGAATACAGTAATCGGCTCAGTACGATTTATGTCGCTTCAATTCGCCGCTTTCCATGCGTCCTTGTGACCCATTCCTTACTCCTTGAATGCGGCTCATGCTGATGTTACATGGTTTCAAGCAAGTCGCCCTCTTGGTAGCTGTGCTCCAACCATCACAGGTTGCGATTCATTTCGGCTACCTCCTAATGCTTTTGCAATGGTGTCCAACCCATCCACAATACGACCTTGAAGCTGTCTCTGTTCTTCCGCTTGCAACGTTGCACTCCTATTCTCTTCCAGTTCCAGTTTCCTCTTCGGCGTCATCAACCATTCTTCTGGAAACTCAAACCAAGGTTTCTTCTTGTGATGCCGGACGTCAAGAGGCACATCCTCGAACATGTCGTGTGTATCCTTGGCTTCCGCAATGAGCTTGTCGACTAGATCACCAAGGTAGCGCTTATTCTGTGCCTGAGTTTCAAAACTCTCACAGCTCATCTTCACAATTTGAGTTTCAGGATCGTAGCGCGAGCCACAAAGCTTGATCAGCTTGATAATCTGCTGATCCGTCAAGCCAGCCAGCTTCTGTAGATCTTTGGGTACAAACTTGAGCACCACCTTTTTCTCCGCGGGATGGTGTTCGCCCATGTACGTCGTGTATCTGAACCTCAACGGATGTGTGTCCTTGGGTAGCTCAAACGGTTTCCAGAGCTTCGTAAGTAGAGGCATCTCCCACGCCGCATATCGTGCGTACTCGCGAATCTCACGGTGCTGCTCAAGTTCGCCATGTCCCATGGAGGATAAGTCGTCGCCCTGGAAAACCTCGTCTTCGCCCATATTCGGTTCGCCTTCGTTCCAGAATCCGCGTTTTTCACGCACTTTTTTGGTGAGCTCTTCCCTTTCCATTCGTTGTACGGTCATCCTGAGATCGTCTGGGAGTTCATCCACTTCTGTTTTCATCAGCGAATCGAGATTGAGATCTGGCTGGTCATCCACTTCGGCCTTAGCACGAGAAGGGATTCTTGCTAGCAACTTGTCAAGCAGTCGCGATGAGCCTTCCGAATCGATCTCAGTGTTCGCCGGGACTTCTCCACTTTCTAGTTCTTCTAGACCGTCATTTGATAGCTTCAACCGTTTCTCTTCCTTCAGTTGTTCGAGTAACCTCTCCGAGTCCGCCCTAGCTCCTGGATCACGTTTCGCTAGCTTTTTCAGCTGTCTAACAAGCCGTGGATTCTCAAGTTCTCTTTCCAATTCTCCCATCAACTTGGCAATGTCTTTCCTGTTGTCGCCTCCGCTACCATGATGGCTATCATCTTCGTCATCTTCGTCATCTTCGTCATCTTCGTCCCCTTCTTCGTCGTCCTCCTCATCTTCCTCTTCTTCATCTTCCTGGGTCATCCCATTCATTCCTTTGAGCATACTCCTCAGCTCAGGATCATTCATCATCTTGTCGAACTCCTTCCTCTCCTCCTCGCTGAGGCCCATCAAAAACATCTTTTCGAACCTCTCATCTTTGGCCATGGCTTTGGCTATTTTCTTCGCCTCTCGATCCTCCTCGGTGTCTCTATGCTCAACCAAAGACTTCGCGAGCTCCTTTTCCTCTTCAGTAGCGCCCTCGCCTAACTCATCGAATTGGGGTACTTGAGGAGGGATTTCGCCGTCGGGATACAGCAGCTTTGGCAGCTGCTCCTCTGTCAATGTCCCAAGCTTAATCTTCTCAATGTGCTCCTGCTCGATGCCGGGATAGCGAGTCACCAGGTATGCCAGCATCTCGTCTGAAATGTCAAACTCTTTCTGCCACGCCTGGATCCTTGCTTCATCAGCGGCCGTGATCTCGACGTCGCCGTCGCCCACTGGTGTCTCTACGGTGAACTCAGTCGTTCCATCCGAGGATTCCTGGAAGACGCGAACGCCGTCCGCTTCGTCGACGACCTTTGCGTTAATCTTGCGTGTGGCTGGTAATGGATGGGAGAGGTGAAATTGTCGGCGGTACGTCGGGATTGCGGTTCGAGGAGCCCATTGTGGACGGACTATGGGATATAAAGTACGGTTGAGAGTACGTGAGCGTAGGAGAAGACGTCGGAGCGTCATGGCGAAGGATGGATTAAGGAGGGTTGATTTGCCTGTCGATGCGCTGGATATACCAGCAAAATACGAGATAAATAAGATACCAATTCTTATGGTTCCATCGCGTTTAAGGTAAACAGTATAATAATTGATCAGTATATCGATGGCTACGCATCATAGAGATGCCGATGAAGCTCGAATCTTCAGTTTGCTCAGTCGGCCATTAATTTTCAGAAGCTCGAGCCACGCGACGCGGAACACACATGTCGGCTCAACTTTCCGTTTAAGCCTTGTCGAGCTCGAAGCTGCAACACTGGTAAACTTTATAAATCTTCCTCTAAGCAACATGTAACTTCCATTCCACATCATCTCTCTTTTTTTTTTTTTATCGAATGCACCTGTTCTGCAATGGACACCTCCACAAAGCAGACCGACGAGAGTGAAAATGCCGCCCTATCAGCAAGAATGTGCCTCGTAACCTGCGGAGCAACTGCACCTTTCCCTCTATTAGTCGAAGCTGTTTTAAAGCCTGCCTTTCTCACCAAGCTCTTCTCGCTGAATTACACGCAACTTATCATCCAATGTGGCGATTTCCCCTCCTCCCGCTTGAACGAGCTCATCTCCAGCCTTCAAGACACAAAGCCTGCGAACCTGCATATTGAGGGCTTCCCATATGGCCGCGGTCAATTCTGGCAGAAGTTGCTCCGCGCTGCCAAAGGGACGCAACTTGACTGCCGCAGTGGAGAGGAAAAAGTTGTTCAGCAGCTTGACGATGGAGTGGTGAGGGCTGAAGGAGTAATTATATCGCATGCGGGTAATATTTCTCTCGCCCATGGCTTGGCATGCGTTTCTTCAGGCTAACGAAGCAACAGGAACTGGTACAATCCTGGACGCAATGCGGATAGATTGCCCGTTGATTGTCGTGCCCAACCCGGAGCTGATGGACAACCATCAGGAGGAGCTGGCGGAGACGATGGCCGGCTTTGAGTATCTGGTACATGGCAGTATTGAGTAATGATTCCCATCATCATTCTTCCCTGGAGAACCGACTGTACTAACTCAATCTAGCAACATGCCCAAGGCCCTGGACGATGCGGCGAAGCTTACTGAACGCAAGAAACAGATGCCACCAGTTAATAGCGGTGAGCATCGTAAATCTGGAGCTGGTGCCGAAGACTACGCAGACCAGGAAATCCCGTGGATCGAGTAGACTTGAAGGCTATTCCACCCGTCATGTTACGATATGTGAAACGCTAACATTTCACGCAAAAATTCGAGCTTGGATTGTCACTGTAGTTGGGATACATGTTCAAATTTCCAAGGCGCACGGAGTGGGTCCCGCATTAGTCGGAGTCACGATGAACGGATGATAAATTTATCAATCTTCGACGCTATGCTTGCAATGGCGAATGGAGGATATGTATTCTAGAAGGTTGTCACGAGACAATCCCTTGAGTCTCTAGGAAGACTCAATCGAAAGTTATCTTCGTCCCATGTGCCACTGGAATGGCTCTAGAAGCCTTGCCACTGTCCGGCTGTGCTTGAGCCAAGTGTATCGAATGCATGGCGCGTTTGGCAGCCTTTCTCATCACTCGTCTTCGATCGTTGGCAGTTTGTCCGATCGTTGCACTTTTGAACTCCACTAGGTCCCCATCGTCATCCATCTGCCGGTCATCCTTATTCTTGCTCTTCGCTTCGCTCCCAAACCGCTTCTTGTACCTATACGAGGCATCTTCCGCAAACTCAACTCTCAAGTCTCTGCCATGGAGCTTATTAACGAACCACTTCCTTTGCTTCTTCCGCTTTGCCGGTTTCTTAGTGTCACCATCTTCCTCGCCTTCGTTAACTTCCCGATCCATCATGACGAACCCCTTAACCGCAGCTTCCGAAGCGCTCTCATCCGCAAACGTAACCCAAGCAAAGCCCTTGCACTTGCCGCTATCCTCAAACGTCGCCATATGCACATCGAGCACCTCGCCGCAGTGCGCATAATGCGCCTCGAGGTCCTCCTTCGTAACATCGAACGCCAAATTGCCGACAAAGACCCTCCGCGACCGCGGCCTGACGCCGCTCTCCGCCTCCCGCGCGGCGTCCCTCCCACGGGCCTGCGCTCCCGCCGCAGGCCTCTCCGGCCGGCCCTCAAAGCTCCGCGCATCCTTGACCAGGACCCTGCGGCCACCGGGCTCGAACTCCGCCTCGGACAGCGCCAGCGCCGCGGCCAGCGGGCCCGCCCCGTCAAAATCCACGTACGCGAAGCCGCGGCTCGTCGGTCGCGCCCCGTGCCGGTACATGCGGTGCGACGGCGCGGCTGGCGCGGGCATGTGCACGCGCGTGATGTGCGCCGCGCGGATGGCCGGCGCGTGCGTGGTGAGGAAGGAGCGCAGACTGGTCGGCGTCGCGTCGTATGGCAGGTTGCCGATCCAGATGGCGAAGGGGCTGCGCTTCGCGGGCGCGGGCTTCGCGGAAGCGCGGCCGGCGGTGGGAGCGGAGGGAGGTGATGGGGATGACGGCGTGGGTTCGTCTGCTGCGTGGGTGTCTGGGAGGGTTGGCTTGTCGCTGGCTTCGCTTTTTGCTACTCTTTGCTTCTTGGCTTTGCGTGCCGTCTTCTTGGATGGTGGTTCGGGAAGGGAGAGGTCGATTTCGAGTTCGTCGTTGGCTGTAGCATCATGCCTGCGTTTCTTGCTCTGTGAGCTGTCTACAGGCTCGGTACGAGTACCATTTGCTTTTCGATCAGGTAAGACAGCAGCTGGCCTATTGCCATCGTCTAAATTAGCTGCCATTGGTATGTGAGGAGCAGAGGTCTTGTAAGAAGCTTGGATCCGCTCTGATGTATCGTAAGCAAATGGAAGGCTGTAGACATGAGCAATGAGAAATTGCTTATGCCGTAATTCTCATAGCTATACCGTCTGTGAATTCAGTGTCAGCCGGCCAGAATGGAGTTCGATATAAAACTCAAAGTCATGATGGACGTGGACTGGAAAAAATTGGAAGTCTTATCGATTGGGTACGACACCAAAAAGGCGAATCTACCAATAAAACCCGGGCGACACTATTCGCACATCCCACGTGATATATTGAGGCAGCGAGGCAAGCCGGATCGGAGTAACTAATAATCCAAACCAATCAAATTATAGCTTAGGTTACGCAATTGTCACCTCAAATACCTCACTCTGGTTCTTACTTTTTATACCTTTCACCCACGCCTCTACAAGTATATACCTATCTTTCGAAGCCGTTTCAAGGCCTAGGAAGCCTCTAGCGAGGTCCTAGGCCTTAGTCTATGGCACCTCTCGATCCACCTCCAGAAGCCATATACGAGTCAATCGAGGTCGCCGAAGCTCATATACAGCAATGGGCTGAGGCACACGGCTATGCGACCGTACGAAAGACCTCCGTATGTGACAAACGCGGCGAGATACGCAAGATCTGGGTTATCTGCGATAAAGGCGGCAAGATTCGAAGCATCAAACCACCCGTACCAGCTACCGCCGACCAGCAACAAGGCGAAACGAAGCCTAGGAAGGCTGGATCTCGCAAGACCGGGTGCGAATTCACGCTTACTATTACCAGGACCTCTGAGATACAGTGGGAGGTCGCTATTATCACTGCAACACATAACCACGAGCCCTCCGTCAATGCCTCTACCCATCCTACGCATCGAAAGCTTACAACTAATGAAGAGAACGTTGTAAACGCTATGATTGAGCGTACTGCGAAGCCTCGGGATATCCTTCTGGCCCTAAAACAGCTTAATCCATACACACATTACTATCGTACCGGATCCGGCTAATCTAGAGCCTCTACCACCGCCGGCGGTATTACCACCCCTTAAAGTACGCGTAAAAGGTCGTCCTCGCAAAGATGAGACGTCAACAACTCGGATGCCGTCGGCTTGGAAACGAAATAGAGGCTCTGGATCCTCTGGAGTAAGTTTAATACTAAGGATAAGCTTACACGGTACTAATTCTACTTCTAGGCGTATAATACACCACGATCCTCCACTCAAATCGCTATAACTACTGCCTCTGCTCAAATCGCCGTTACTACTGCCTCCTCTACTCATATCGCTATTACCACTACCTCCTCAGCTCAATTAATCATTCCCTCTACTCAATATACCTCTAGGCCTCAGGATATCGGTATATCTACTGCGATTGAAGAGCTGGAAGGTTTGCAGGCCACACAGGTTATGCTAGCAACTCAGGCTACCCAGGCAACGCAGCCAAAGAAGCGTGGGAGGCCTCCTGGAAGCAAAGATCGTCAGCCTCGTAAGAAGAGGGCAAATATAGCTGGTCAGGCATTGCCAAAAGAGGAAGGGAAGTAATGTAGTATGTAGGCAAGGCAGTAAGGCCGTAGTAGAGCAGCTATGAGGTGATTTCGGCGAATTGAGCTATAGGTGAACTCTTTCTAATGGCTATTATGCCTATTTTACTAGTAAATCGCATCAAAGATACTTCACTTTGACTTCAGATAAATATATTAAATTTATTGGTGCCTCGCTGCCTCAATATATCACGCACAGGGACGCACAGACGCACACGCACAACGTGGGATGTGCGAATAGTGTCGCCCAATCTTGAAATCAGGGTGCAAAATCTCGCCAGCCTTGGCGCGAAATGTTCATCTTTATTCCCGCCGGCGCGTCAGTTCACGTGCTAATATCACCAGCTATTTCTAGAAAGCCGCTCCAAATGATTGCTTGGTGCAGCATGTTGTATCATTCTGCCTAAGATCTATCTCATAGCAACATCGTTGCCTAACACACTGTCGGGTGATCCATCAACAACCTTCAGTCTCTCTATCTCCCATTCCATCAACGCCGTAGAAGACGATAGAGTTTGAGGATGTTCGGCGCCTAAGACCTTTCTACTCAACTGTACACATTCCTGCATTAGTTTGATTGCCACCGCATCTCGACCCTGCCCTTTCCAGGTGAATGCGAGGTTATTCATGCTGGTCAGCGTGTCTGGATGGTCCGCTCCCAGTTTCTTCTTGCGAGTCTCCATCACTTGCACCTCCAGCTCTTCGGCCTCCTTCCATCGGCCTTGATTCCTGTACGTCGACGCCAGGTTGGCCATGCTGGTCAGCGTGTCTGGATGCTCAGCGCCAAGCACCCTCTTTCTCGTCTCCATCACTTGCACTTCCAGCTCTTCGGCCTCCTTCCATCGGCCTTGATTCCTGTACGTCGACGCCAGGTTGGCCATGCTAGTCAGCGTAGAAGGATGCTCAGCGCCAAGCACCCTCTTTCTCGTCTCCATCACTTGCACTTCCAGCTCTTCGGCCTCCTTCCATCGGCCTTGATTCCAAAACGTCGACGCCAGGTTGGCCATGCTGGTCAGCGTGGAAGGATGCTCAGCGCCAAGCACCCTCTTTCTCGTC
>Ga0335072_10002739_pt1 | contig 27111 bp, 22 predicted proteins | sample Lox_Sample_21_FD_206725 | JGI IMG/M metagenome (GOLD analysis project Ga0335072, IMG submission 206725) | Soil microbial communities from Loxahatchee National Wildlife Refuge, Florida, United States - Lox_Sample_2.1 | ecosystem: Environmental > Terrestrial > Soil > Wetlands | place: USA...
ATGAGGTGAAGCGCCTCTGAGCTCCACTTTACGACGAACGCACGGTCCACTCTCGGCCATGAGCAGCACATCAAGGTGCCGCGTCAGCGGCACGGCGGTAGAAGCCCCGGCCTTCAGGCCGGGGGAGAGAAGCACAATTGTTGTGGCCTTCAGGCCCGGAAAACCCTGAAGGGAAGGGTCCATCCCCACAAACAAAAATCCCCAGTCTCTGGAGGCAGCGGCTGGGGATTCACAGGAGGTAATAAGGAAACCAAGGACAGAATAGGATTCTTCCTGTCCCACGTCGTGAGGACAAAGATCGCTTTTTTTCCCCACCTTTCGGTGGATAAATATCCCGCATCCCGTTCGCAGGAAGCCGCGAAGTGAATTTCCCGTTACCAGGACCGCACAACCTGCTAATATCGGTCAATCCCCCATCCGAAGTAGTTCGGGCTCCCCCTTCAAAAACTGGCACGTCCCTCGCGCAGCTCTTCTGAGCCAGGTGCGCGATGGTTTGGAGGAAGGTCGCATGAACCTGCGCAGAGTGCAGATTCTTTTCGCAATCGTCAATTGTGTCTTCGGAGTTTTCCTGCTCGCCCGCTTTGGCCAGAGCATCCTCGGCATCCAAAATTGGCCGCCCAGTCCCGATCAGGCCGCTCTGGCATTGGTCGTCATCGCCCTGCTGCCCCTGGCGATCTTCGGCCTTACTTTCCCCTCCATTGCGGGGATTCTGCAGTTTGCCTGCGCCTCGATTGGCAGCCACTTCGCCCAGCAGGGCTCCTCAGTTACCCTGCTCCTCGACGCCCGCCTCTCCATGGGCATGGCGCTGGTCATCCTCGCCGTCGCCATCATCCGCGGCCTCATCGGCATCACGCCCGAGCTCTTCGAATCGCCCGCCGTGACGCAACCCGAACCGTTTCTGCCGCGGAAACAAAACTCTCCCCGCCGCGCTGCTTAACCCAGCTTCAGCGCCAATCGCCGTCTTTATTGTGAGCGCGATCGAGCCACTACTTCCAGCTCGACGCGCTCTGATGTCAGCGGCTCGCCCGCGTTTCGCGCACCGGCGCTTCCGCCTTCGCTTCCCCGGACTCGCTGTTGCGCCCGTTCGTGCCCTGCTGCGGTGTCAGCAGCACCCGCCGCAGCGCCCGGATCAGCTCTGGGCCCGTCTCTTCCAGCTCCCGCAGGTGCCACGCGGCCAGTGATCCCAGCAGCTTCTCGCCCAGCGGCGTCATGCGCAGCAAAATCCGCCGGTGATCCGTCGGATCCGGACAGCGGCGCAGCAGGCCCTGTTCGATGGTGCGGTCCACCAGCTCCACCGCGCTGTTGTGCTTCAGCAGCATGCGCGCAGCTACATTCGCGATGGTGGGATCCAGCTCTTCCGGCATTCCCCACACGCACTGCAGCAGTTGATACTGCTGCGCGCGCACCCCGGCTGCATCCGCCGCCAGGCTGCTGAAGTGCAGGAATTTTCTCAGCTGAAAACGAAACTCCGCCAGCCGTCGCATCTGCGCGCGGCTCAGCGGAGCAGGATCCTTCGATGGGTTGGACTTTTGTTCGTTGCGGGCTGTAGAAGCAACTCCGGAGTTCTCTGCGTACATCATGCGATCATCGTAACACGATGTATCGTGTCACGACGCTTGCGCGTCCTCCGCGGTGGCCTCGCCCGGATCGGCCAGAATCGCTCGCGCGTCTGCTTCATCCTCTGAGCTGACCTGCAATTGCAGCGGCCCCAGCCCCGGTTCCAGAATGCGCGCATTCTCGCCCGACAGAAAAACTTCAATTCCCGCCGATTCCAGCCTCAGCTTCGCCATCTCTGCTTCCAGCGGCTCTGTAAAGTTGGCAATTGTCACCACGTCTGCCATAAATATCTCCCCGATGATCCCCGATCAGAATCCGTGTCGCTTAGCAGCTTATATGGATTGCATGAATCCCGCACGGGTTGCGTAGCAGCGCATTCATACCGCATCCCATCTCCACGATAAAATGAAGAGTTCTTCGGAGGTCTGTGCATTGATCCCCCGCTACACCCGCGCCCCCATGGGCCGCATCTGGAGCGAAGAAAACAAATACCGCGCCTGGCTTGAAGTTGAAACCACAGCCAGCGAAGTGCTCGCCGCAGCCGGCATGGTGCCTGCCGACGCCGCCAAAGCCATTCGCGAGCGTGGCGACTTCGATATCGAGCGCATCCGCGCCGTCGAAGCCGAGGTCAAGCACGACGTCATCGCCTTTACCACCGCCGTCGCCGAAAAAATCGGCCCGGAATCGCGCTGGCTGCACTACGGCCTCACCTCCAACGACGTCGTCGACACGGCGCAGGCCCTCCAGGTCAAAGCCGCCTCGGCCATCATCCGCGAAGACATCGAACGCATCTTATCCGTCCTGAAAACCCGCGCCCTCGAGTTCAAGCACACGCCCATGGTGGGCCGCACCCACGGCATGCACGCCGAGCCCACCACCTTCGGCCTCAAGCTCCTCAACTGGTATGCGGAAATGCGCCGCAACCGCGACCGCTTCGACGCCGCCGCCGAGCAGATGCGCATCGGCAAGCTCTCCGGAGCCGTCGGCACCTTCGGCCACATCGGCCCCGAGCAGGAGGAGCGCATCTGCGCGCGCCTCGGCCTCGCTCCCGCGCTCGTCGCCACTCAGGTCATCCAGCGCGATCGCCACGCGCACTACATCGCCATCCTCGCCGTCATCACCGCGACCCTCGATAAAATCGCCACCGAAGTCCGCCACCTGCAGCGCACCGAAGTTCGCGAAGCCGAAGAGTTCTTCTCCGAGAAGCAAAAGGGCTCCTCGGCCATGCCCCACAAGCGCAACCCCATCACGGCGGAGCAGATCAGCGGCCTCGCCCGCGTCGTCCGCTCCAATGCCCAGGCCGCTTTCGAGAACGTCGCCCTCTGGCATGAGCGCGACATCTCCCACTCCTCCGTCGAGCGCGTCATCCTGCCCGACTCCACCATCCTCACCGACTACCTGCTCGCGAAGACTGCAGACCTCATCGACAAACTGGTCGTCTATCCGGCGCGCATGCAGAAGAACCTCGACTCCACCGGCGGCCTCATCTTCAGCGGTCAGCTGCTCCTCGACCTCGCCGAAGCTGGCATGCTCCGTGAAGACGCCTACCGCCTCGTGCAGAAGCACGCCATGAACGCCTGGCAGAACGATCTCGTCTTCCGCGACCTCGTCGCCGCCGAACCCGCAATCACCGGCAAACTCAGCGCGGAGAAGCTCGCCCGCACCTTCGATCTCCACCGCCAGCTCGGCAATGTCGACGCTATCTTCACCCGCGTCCTCGGCGGCGACGAAGGCCGCCCCTACGGACCATAGATTGGTCATTCCCGTGCCTTTTGTCCTCACTCCCAACCCGGGTTGGGCGGCGGCTGGCGGGTGCCCCATATCTGCCCGCCGTTGGCAGATGTGGGATTCCACTCACTTGCGTCGTTATCCCGACCGAAGCGGAGCGAAGTGGAGGGACCTGCTTTTGGCGCCGACGCTCAACCGGCCAAGGCAGAGAACAAATGCCTTCTGCGCTTCCTGCCCCATACAATCGTCTGGTGGACTCAAACGCCCAATCCCATCAAGCTGTGGGGCATAATCTCACCGTCGCCGTCACCGGAGCCAGCGGGGCGATCTTCGCGCAAACGCTCCTGCAGGTTCTGGATGCCGACGATCGCGTCGACCGCATTCACTTCATCGCATCGGATGCGTCGCTGCGCGTTCTCGTCGAAGAGCTTGGCATCACCGGCCGCAATCAGCTGGCGGAAAAGCTCCTCGGCCGTTCCTCCGCCAAACTCACCCAGCACACCGAGAGCGACATCGGCGCATCCATCGCCAGCGGCAGCTATCCGTCCACCGGCATGATCGTCCTGCCCTGCAGCATGGGCACGCTCGCCGGCGTCGCCAATGGCCTGGCGTCCAACCTCATCGAGCGCGCCGCCGACGTTTGCCTCAAGGAGCGCCGCCCCCTCATCCTCTGCCTGCGCGAGACGCCCTTTAACAAAATTCACATCCGGAATATGAGTTTGGCCGCCGACGCCGGAGCCACCATCTATCCGCTGATCCCCACCTTCTACAACCGCCCCGTCGACTCCAGCGAAATGGCCCACCACTTCGTCAACCGCGTCCTTGCCCACATCGGCCTCCCCCAGCAGGGAGCCTATATCTGGAAACCCGACCCTCCCGAATAAACAGTAACGATCAGACAAAGCAGCGCGATCAAATAAAGTGGCGCAATCAGACCTTGCTTACCGTCAGCCACTTTCCATCAAATTGTCATCCCGACCGAAGCGCAGCGGAGCGGAGGGACCTGCTTTTTGCTCTCTCAGCTGGATATCAGATTGGGAATGCGATAGGGAGGCGCATCGCCGCGCCGGGTTCAATTGTTCCCGCTACCCGCTCAGCTGACCTACCCGCTAACCGCTAACGGCTAAAAGCTAACAGCTGCTTTACCCCAGCCGCACCAGCTGCTCCGCCTCGATCCGCGGCCCCAGGATCGACACCTTCGGCACCTGCCCCCGCGCCATCGCTACTTCATCGCACTTATACAAACGCGGGCAGTTCTGGCAATCCTTGAAAATCTTGTCCGGCAGCGCCGCGCGCTCCTCGACTTCGCGAAATCCATAGCGAAAGAAAAAGTCTGGAATGCGTGTGAACAGGCAAACGCAGCCCACGCCGTGCTCTTCGGCCTCGCCCAGCAGGGCCCGCAGCAATTCGCCACCGACTCCGTGACTTTTTGCCTCCGGCCGCACCACGATCGACCGCACCTCCGCCAGATGCGGGCCGTACAGATGCAGCGCGCCGCAGCCCAGGAAGATCCCGCCCTCCGACTCCGCCACCGTAAAGTCGCGCACGTTCTCGCAGATCTCCGCGAACGCGCGACGCAGCAGCGTCCCGTCGTGCGACAGGCTGTTCACCAGCTCGTAGATGTTGGTCGCGTCCTGGAGGCGCGCCTTACGCACCCGCATGGGCCGTTTTCTCCTCTTCGCTCAGGCTACCGCGCCCGTACTTTTGCGCGAGAGCCTTAACCCGCTTTTCCGCGTCCTCGACCGCTGCGCGCACCCGCTTCCGCGCTGTCCCCCCGATCACATCGTGGCAATCGAGAGTCGCATCGAGCGTCACCGCCGCAAAAAAGTCTCCCTCGAACTCCACGCCAAACTGCCGCAGCTCTTCGAGCGGCAAATCCCCCAGCTCGCAACCTCTATCGAGACAATACCGCACCGCATTCCCGATCTTCTCGTGCGCTTTGCGGAAGGGAACTCCCTTGTGGACCAAATACGTAGCAGCCGCCATTGCATTTAAGAAGCCGCTCTCGCACGCCGCCCGCATCCGCTCCGTCCGAAACTTCAGCGCCCCCGTGAACGGGGCCAGCACCTGCAGCATCCTGTGTGCCTCGCCGCTCGCCGCGAATACCGGCTCCTGCGTCTCCTGCATGTCCTTGTTGTAGGCCAGCGGCAACCCCTTCAGCAGCAGCGTCACCGTCTCCGCCGCTCCGTGAATCCGCCCCACCTTTGCGCGCACCAGCTCCGTCAGGTCAGGATTTTTCTTCTGCGGCATCGCACTCGACCCTGTCGAAAACGCCTCCGGCAGCTCCACAAACCCAAATTCCGCCGTCGAGAACAGCGTAATCTCCTCGGCAAAGCGGCTGGCGTGCAGCGCCATCACCGTCAGCGCCTGCAGATACTCCAGCACAAAATCCCGATCGCTGGTCGCATCCATGCTGTTCGCCGTCGGCCCAGCGAAGCCGAGCTCCCGCGCCGCAATCGTTCGGTCCAGCGCGAGCGTCGCGCCGGCCACGGCCCCCGACCCCAGCGGACAGTAATTCAGCCGCCGCGCGCAGTCTTCCAGCCGCGAAGCATCGCGCAGCAGCATCTCCACGTAGGCCAGCAGCCAGTGCGCCACCAGAACCGGTTCGGCGCGCTGCAAATGCGTGTACGACGGCATCACCGCATCGCCGGCTGCCTTTGCCTGCACCAGCAGCGCCTGCGCCCATCCCGCAACCTCACCCAGAAGCGCTTCAACCTGATTGCGAACGTAGAGCCGCAGATCGGTAGCAATCTGCTCGTTGCGGCTGCGCCCCGTGTGCAGCTTCAGTCCCAGATCGCCGACCGACTCTTTCAGCCGCAGCTCGACAAAATGATGAATGTCTTCGGCCTGCGGATCGTCGCGCACCTCGTCGAGCTTCGTCGAGTATTCCGTTCCGATGGCCTTCAGCGCGCGTGCGATCTTGTCAGCCTCATCGGCGGTCAGAATGCCGGCAGCCTCGAGCGCGAGCGCATGCGCACGGCTGGCAACCAGTTCTTCCCAGAGCAGCTGGCAGTCAAAACGCATCGACCGCTGCCACAAATCGAAGACCGGATCCGGAGCCGCGCGAAAGCGCCCCGCCCACATCTTGTTCGACTGGTCGCTCATCGACCGTCCTCGCCCTTCACCGCCCCGCTGTTCAGTTGCGGCATCTCCGAGCCATGGCTCAGCGTGATCAACCCGCTCTGCGCGTAGCCCACCAGCTTGGCACGCGTGTCGGTGATATCCAGATTGCGCATTGTGAGCTGGCCGATGCGGTCCCGCGGCGAAAACGCCGACTCCGTCTTCTCCATACTCAGCCGTTCAGGGTGGAACGTCAGGTTCGGCGACTCGGTATTCAGGATCGAGTAGTCGTTACCGCGCCGCAGCTCCAGCGTCACCTGCCCGCTCACAGCGCTCGCCACCCACCGCTGCGCAGACTCGCGCAGCATAATCGCCTGCGGATCGAACCACCGTCCCTGGTAGAGCAGCCGCCCCAGCTTGCGCCCGTTCTCGCGGTACTGCTCGATCGTGTCCTCGTTGTGAATGCCGGTGATGAGCCGCTCGTACGCGATGAACAGCAGCGCCATCCCCGGAGCCTCGTAGATGCCGCGGCTCTTGGCCTCGATGATGCGGTTCTCGATCTGATCGCTCATACCCAGCCCATGCCGTCCGCCAATGCGATTGGCTTCAAGCAGCAACTCCACCGGGTCCGTGAACTCCCGTCCATTGAGAGCAACAGGGAAGCCTTCGTCGAAGCGAACCGTCACTTCTTCGCGCCGCACATCGACATCATCGCGCCAGAACGCCGTCCCCATAATGGGAGCGACAATCCGAATGCTGCTCGACAACTGCTCGAGGTCCTTCGCCTCATGCGTCGCGCCCAGCAGATTCGAGTCCGTTGAATAGGCCTTCTCCGCCGACATCTTGTAATCGAAGCCGGACTTCTGCAGAAACGCCGACATCTCGGCGCGGCCGCCCAGCTCATCGATGAACGCCGGATCGAGCCACGGCTTATAAACCTTCAGCAGCGGATTGACCAGCAATCCGTAGCGATAAAAGCGCTCGATGTCATTGCCCTTGAAAGTGGAGCCGTCGCCCCATATGTCGACGCCGTCCTCCTGCATCGCTGTCACCAGCATGGTGCCGGTCACAGCGCGGCCAATGGGAGTGGTGTTGAAGTAGGTGACGCCCGCCGTCGAAATATGAAAGGCCCCGGATTGCAGCGCGGCGATCCCTTCGCGCACCAGCGGACCGCGGCAGTCGATCAGCCGCGCATTCTCTGCGCCGTATTCGAGCGCCTTGCGCGGAATGGCGTCGTAATCCGTTTCGTCCGGCTGCCCCAGATTGGCCGTGTAAGCATAGGGCAGTGCGCCCTTCTGCTTCATCCAGTGCAGCGCGGCGCTGGTATCGAGGCCCCCGGAAAACGCGATGCCGACCTTTTGGCCAACCGGCAGACTTTCAAGAATCACAGACATTGCGTGCAAAATCCTCAGAGTCGTTTTGTTTTTGTCTCAGCAAAAAGCGCCGCCTGGCTCTCACCGCCCGCCGAAAAGTTTGTTCGCTTTTGTATCAGGGCATGACGTTCAGTCATGCCGCTGAGAGTTCAAATGAACCTGGCTTTAGCCGCTGACAAATCCAGGACTATACCCGCAGGCTCGCGGACGATGCCCTCATACAAATGCGTGGTTCGCAAAGCAATCCACGCCTCCATGATTACGACTGTTTCCGGCCCGCGCCCAGCAGCATCAGCAGCAGCGCCTTCTGCGCATGCATGCGATTCTCCGCCTGGTCGAAGACCACCGACTGCGGCCCATCCAGCACCGCATCCGTCACCTCGGCGTTACGATGCGCCGGCAGGCAATGCATGAAAACTGCCGTCGGCGCCGCATACGACAGCAGCGCCTCGTTCACCTGATACGGCTTGAAGATCGGCGCCCGCTTCGTCGCTTCGTGTTCGAAGCCCATGCTGGTGCACACGTCGGTGTAAATCGCATCGGCGTCCCGCACCGCGTTCACCGGATCGTTCACCAGCGTGATATGCGAGCCCGTCACGTTTCCGATAGCCCGCGCCTGCGCCACGATATCCGCCTTCGGAGCATAGTTCTTCGGCGTGCCCACCGTGCAGTGCGCGCCCAGCAGGGCAGCGGTCAGCATCAGCGAATGGCACACGTTGTTGCCGTCACCCAGATAGGTGAAGTTGAACCCGCGCAGATTGCCGAACCGTTCTTCCAGCGTCATAAAATCGGCGATCGCCTGGCACGGATGCTCCAGATCGCTCAGCGCGTTGATCACCGGGATCGAAGCATACTGCGCCATCTCCGTAATCGTTTCGTGCGCATAAGTACGCAGCACGATGACAGATACCCAGCGCTCCACGTTGCGCGCAATATCCGCCAGCGACTCGCGCTCGCCCAGCGGCGACTGCGTCTGATCCACAAACACCGCCGAGCCGCCCAGCGTGTTGATCGCCGTCTCAAAAGTCAGTCGCGTCCGCAGCGACGCCTTCTCGAAGAACATCACCATCTGTTTCGCGTCCAGCGCCCAGCGGTACGCCGCCGGATTCGCCTTCACGTCATGCGCCAGCGCCAGCGTCGCTTCCAGCTCTCCGCTCGTCAAATCCGCAACCGAGCACAAATCGCGTCCCGCCAGCGACTCGTGCGGGATCGCAGCATCCAGTTCCTGAACCATGATCGGCTTACTGACCAATTTTGTTTCCTCCCGTCAGCGATGCCGCGGTTGCAGCTGCGGTCTGCTCGCTCAAGATCTCATCGAGGGCGGCGACCGCCTCGTCCACATCCTTCTCCTGCAAAATGAACGGCGGCAGGAAGCGCAGCACCGTTTCGCTGGTGCGGTTGATCAGGGTTTTCCGCTTCAGCATCTCGGCCACAATCTGCTTCGCCAGCTCCGCCGAATCAAGCTCCGCCGCCAGCATCAACCCCATCCCGCGCACATCCACGATCGCCGAATGCTTTTGTGCCAGCGTCTGTAGCTTGTTCTTAAAATACGTGCCCACCACGGTTACATGATCCAGCAGTCGCTCCCGCTCGATGGTGTCGATCACCGCCAGCGCCACTGCGCACGCCAGCGGACCCCCTCCAAACGTCGTCCCATGCATGCCCGAGTGGATTGCTCGGGCTGCCTCTTCCGTGCACAGCATCGCGCCCAGCGGAATCCCCCCGGCGAGCGGCTTGGCCAGCGTCGTCACATCCGGCTGCACGCCGTAATGTTGGTAGGCGCACCACTTGCCCGTGCGTCCCATGCCGGCCTGAATCTCATCGGCAATCAACAGGGCGCCGGTCGACTGCGTCAGCTCCCGAGCTGCCTGCATAAATTCCCGCGACATGGGCCGAACCCCGCCCTCGCCCTGCACCGCCTCCACCAGCACAGCGCAAACTTCCTCAGAGTATTTCGCCTTCAGGTCCTCAACATCGTTGAAGCGTATAAACTCCACGCCCGGCATCACCGGATCGAACGGCTCGCGATACTTGTCCTTCCACGTCGCCGCGACGGATCCCATCGTCCGCCCATGAAAGCTGTTCTCCAGCGCCAGGAACGTCGTCCCCAGCCGCACGCCTTCCGCGCGCTTCAGCCCAGCGTAGGCCCGCGCCAGCTTCAGCGCCGCTTCGTTGGCTTCGGTGCCGCTGTTGCAGAAGAAGGCGCGGTCCATCCCCGTCGCTTCCGTCAGCCGCAGCGCCAGCGCCGCCTGTCCCTCGTGGTAATAGAGGTTCGAGGTGTGAATCAGCTTCCGGCTCTGCTCCGCAATCGCCTTCTCAATCGCCGGATGTGCATACCCCAGCGCATTAACGCCGATCCCGCTCAGCAGATCAAGATACCGGTCACCATTTTCATCGATCAGATGCACGCCTTTGCCCCGCTCAAACAGCAGGGGATTGCGTTCATAGGTGCCGAGCAGCAACTTCGCCTCGGCTGCGCGAATCTCATCCAGTTTCATCTTGTCTTCCTTAATAGGGTGCGCCCAACGGACCGCTGCGTTGCTCTCATTCCGATCTGCTTCCATCAAATCCCTAATCCCTGTGCCCTGATCCCTGTGCCCTGTCCTCACGCCACCATGACTTCTGTCCCGAAGGCCACGCGCGTGCTGCACAAATCCGGCAGCGACTCCGCCGCGCTCGCCGGCAAAATCCGCACCCGCTTCACGCCGTTCAGCAGCGCTTCGCGGCAGGCGCCCAGCTTGGGCAGCATACCGCCCTTAATCACTTCCTGAGCCGTCAGCGCCGCGATCTGGTCGATGCTCAGCCAGCGCATCACGCTGCCGTCCGCGCCCAGCACGCCCGGCACATCCGTCAGGAATACCAGCGCATCGGCTTTGCACGCGCCCGCGCAGGCCGCGGCCATCTCATCCGCGTTGATGTTGTAATACTCGCCGTCGAATCCCAGCGCGATGCTCGAAATCACCGGCACCGCGCCCATCTGCCAAATCGCCTCCAGCCAGCGTGGATCGGCCGACACAATCTCACCAACAAATCCCAGGTCCGGAGCCGTCCGCTTCTTGCGTGCGCGAAACACCAGCCCGTCGCCGCCGGAAAGCCCCACCGCCGGCTGTCCATGCGATCCCAGCGACGCCACCAGCGCCTTGTTCACGCCGCCGCCCAGCACCATTAGCGCCGTGTCGCGCGTCTCCGCATCGGTAATGCGCAGGCCTGAAACAAACTCGCTCTGCTTGCCCAGCTGCTTCAGCGTCCGCGTCAGCTGCACGCCGCCGCCATGCACCACCGCCACCTGATGTCCATCTTTCACCAGTTCCGCAACCGCCTGGGCGCACTGGTGCAGCAGCTCTGGATTCTCCAGAGTCGCGCCTCCAAGTTTCACCACGTATCTCATTGCAGCCCTTCCGCCTCGTTCCATCCGCACATCAAATTCAGGTTCTGCACCGCCTGTCCGGCAGCGCCCTTCAGCAGGTTGTCCAGGCATGAAACGATCACACATCGTCGCCCGTCCGGCGCCAGATGGAATCCGATATCGCAATAATTTGTGTGCACCGAATACTGAATCTGCGGCAGCTGTCCGGCAGGGAAGACCCGCACCAGCGGGCTGCCTTCATAAAATTTCCGATACTGCGCTTCCACTTCATCCGCCCGCCGCGGCGATCGAAACGTTATATACAGCGTCGACAAAATTCCCCGTGGGATCGGCAGCAGATGCGGCGTAAACACAATCTGCTCCCCGGTCAGCTCCAGCTGCTCCAGCAACTCGCCCGTATGCCGGTGCGAGAAAACCCCATACGCCGAAAGATTGTCCGCCGCATGCATAAAGTGCGTCTTCGCCGTCGGCGCCTTTCCCGCGCCCGACACGCCCGACTTCGCATCAGCCACAATCCCGCGTTCCACATCCACCCAATTCGTCGAGACCAGCGGCTTCAGGCCGAGAATAACCGCCGTCGCATAGCACCCAGGATTGGCAATCAACGTAGCCTCGCGAATCTTCTCGCGATGCAGCTCCGGCATCCCGTATACGGCTTCTGCCTGCACCGCCGTCGCAACCTGCGATCCCTCATCGCCGAAGCGATACACCGCGCGATTTGCCGCCCGTGTCAGCCTCCACGCGCCGCTCAAATCGATCACCCGGATGCCGTGTTCCAGCGCCACCGGCGCCCACTCCCGCGACTGCTCATGCGGTGTCGCCAGAAACAGCACATCGATGCCGCGCGCCTTCACCAGCTCCCACGAAAAAGGCTCAACCCGCAGTCCGCCTGGTCCAGGCCCTGTTCCGTTGTTGTCCATCAGCTGCGGATGCAGCGCGGCCAGCGGCTCCGGCGCAGCGTCCGGCCGCGCCAGAAAGAGCGGCGGCGTCCCGCCGAGCTGCGGATGCCGCAGCAGCAGCCGCGCCAGCTCCATCCCGGCGTAGCCGCTCACGCCCATCACTGCTGTTCGAACCTTCGTCTCCATCCCTGAACCTGACTCCAATACCGCCGCACCACAAATTTCTTTGGACTTGTTTTCGCAGTCTTTGATTCTTTTTCCGCTGCGTCTTTTTGCGGAACCCTAAACGCTAAACCCTAAACGCTAATCCCTGTACCCTGTCCCTCACCCAATCATCCGCTCCAGCCGCTCCCGCATGGCCGCAGCTCGCCTCGCGTCCGGACAAATGATCAGCACCGTATCGTCGCCGGCCAGCGTGCCCACCACATCGCTGAAGTCCTCATGATCGATCGCCAGCGCCACCGGCTGCGCTCCGCCGCTGGTGGTGCGCAGCACCAGCTGATTCTGCGCCTGCCGCACCGCCATCCCGAAGCTGCTCAGGATCTCGTCCACGCCTGGCTCTTCCTCTTCCACCGCCACGTGGCCGTTGCCGTTGGGAGCCGCATAACCGTTCGGCCCCTTGTAAAGCCGTAGTTCGTGAATATCCCTGGACAGCGTCGCCTGCGTTACGTCGAACCCGCGCCGTACCAGCTTCCTCCGCAGCTCATCCTGGCTTGAAATTGCCTCGGCGCCAATCAGTTGCCGGATCGTATTCTGCCGTTCCTGTTTGCTCAAACAAAAAATCGCGGCAGCTCGCCGCGCCCTCACTGTATAAAAATACAGCCTTGGTGTATAAATATGCAAGACCCTTTTCCAATCAGTTCAGCCGCAGGGTTGCAGCCTCCCCTGCTCAGCAAAAAAAACCTCTAAATTTTCATTTTTCGCCTTCACGCGAAAAGGAAGGCCGTTATAGTTGGATATGGGAACGAGAAATTGTGCTGCATCGGCCGTGTCGACCGGCGGCTCCCGCCCCATCGCCGACGAGCATGCTCGCCGGGGTGTAAGCCTCATCGACCCGCGCTTTGACCACGAATCGTGTGGCGTCGGATTTGTTGCGACCCTCGATAATCAGCCCTCGCATGACATTCTCACCAAAGCCCTGACCGCGCTCGCGCGCCTGGCCCATCGCGGTGCCGTGGCCGCCGACGGCAAATCCAGCGACGGCATCGGCATTCATACCGCCATTCCCCGCGAACTGCTGCTCGCTTCCACCGGCCTTACGCTCGATGCGACGCGTCCGCTGGCCGTCGGCATGGTCTTCCTGCCCTCCGACTTCGCCGCCAGTTCCGATGCGATCCGCGCCCTCGAAGAAGCCATTCTCGCCCACAGCTGTACCATCCTCGGCTGGCGCGACGTTCCTACGCGTCCCGAAATCCTCGGCGAAATCGCCCTCTCCACGCTGCCGGTCATCCGTCAGGTGCTCTTCACCGACTCGGCAGCCGCACCGCACAATCACGCCGATCTCGACCGCCGCCTCTACCTCGCCCGCAAGCAGTTCGAGCGCGCCGAAACCGAGGGCTACGTCTGTTCGCTTTCGTCTTCTTCCATCATCTATAAGGCGATGTGCTCGGCGCGCCTGCTGCCCGAGTTCTTTCCCGACCTCGCCGATCCGCGCTTCGTCACTCCTTTCGCCCTCTTCCATCAGCGCTACGCCACCAACGTCGCGCCCTCCTGGGACCGCGCCCAGCCTTTCCGCGTTTTGGGCCACAACGGCGAGATCAACACCATCTGGGGCAATCGCGCCCGCATGAACGCCCGCGCCGCCACTCTCCCGGATGAGTTTCGCCCCATCTACACCCCCAGCGGGTCCGACTCCACCAGCCTCGACGAGATCATCGAGCTCCTCGCTCGCAACGGCCGCACCGTCGCCGAAGCCGTGCGCATGGTCATGCCGCCCGCCGATACCGGCCGCCACTCTGCCTTCCTTGCCTACAACGGCGACTGCATCGAGCCGTGGGATGGTCCTGCCGCCGTGGCCTTCACCGACGGCCATATCATCGGCGCTGCCCTCGACCGCAACGGCCTGCGCCCCTGTCGATTCTTCGTGACCGAAGACAATCTGGTCGTCGCCGGATCGGAAGCCGGCCTCGTCGACCTCGACCCCGAAACTATCGTGCACAGCGGCCGCCTCGGCCCCGGCCAGATGCTGCTCGCCGACCTCGAGCGCCACACCTTCTACGAGGACGACCAGCTCCAGGCCCTCTTCGACAGTTCCGCGCCCGAGTACGAGAAGCTTCTCGAGAACGCCACCCTCGACGCCGGTGCTCTGGCTGCCGCGCCCGAAGCGGCTGATCTCAACCGCCTCCAGCTCGGCTTTGGCTACACCAAAGAAGACGTCAACATGATCCTCAAGCCCATGGCGGCCGATGGCAAAGACGCTGTCTGGTCCATGGGAGACGACACGCCCATTGCGCCTCTCGCGCGCACGCCGCGGCCCGTCTATGCCTTCTTCCGCCAGCGCTTCGCCCAGGTCACCAACCCTCCCATCGACTCGCTGCGCGAAGCCTGCGTCATCCAGCTGCATACCCGTCTCGGCCCGTGGCCGCACATCCTCAATACCCACGAGCCCCTGCCTGGCCTCTCGCTCAGCTCGCCTTTTCTCTCTCTGGGTCAAATTGAGTCGCTGCGCGAACGCCGCCACAATCTTGCCGGCACGCTGCCCCAGGCCGTGCTCGACTGCGTCTTCCATCCTGGCTGCAACCTCGTCACTGCCATCGACGATCTCTGCTCCAAAGCCATCGAGCTGGTTCGTGGAGGCGCTGCCATCCTGCTCCTCACCGACCGTGGCTGCGGCCCTCAGGCCATTCCTATCCCCATGGCTCTGGCCCTCGGTGCTGTGCATCACGCCCTCATCCGCGCCGGAGAGCGTGTCCGCGTCGGCCTCGCCGTCGAAGCTGGCGACTGCCGCGACCTCCACCATGCCGCGGTTCTCCTCGGCATGGGCGCCGGTGCCATCTGTCCGTGGCTCGCCCTTGAAACCGCCCGCCAGATCAATCCCGAGAACGGCGAAGCCAATCTTCTCCACGCCTTCGACCTCGGCCTTGCCAAGATCATGTCCAAGATGGGCATCTCGGTGGTCGACAGCTACCGCGCTGCCCATCTCTTCGACTGCCTCGGTCTCAGCGACGATGTGGTCGACCGCTGCTTCTGGGGCACTCCCTCGCCCATCGGTGGCATCGGCTTCCCCGAACTGGAAGCCACCCTGCGCGACCTCTGGCTGGGCGCCCACAGCGGTGCCGAGCCCGGCGCCGAAAACCAGGACAGTCCCGAAGCCGACGGCAACGGCGGTGGTCCATTAGTCACCGTCGCTGCTACAAAAGACCTGCCCGACTACGGCTGGGTCCGCTTCCGTAAAGCCGATAAGTCCGAGCCGCACGGCTGGCAGCCCCAGACCGTTCGCCTGCTCCAGACCATCACCGGCGCCACCCGCGCCCAGGTCGCTGCGCCCGATCAGGTCCAGGCCTGGTCTGCCTTCACCACCCAGGCCACCGAGAAAGAGCCCGCCGTCCTGCGCGATCTCCTCGAGGTCCGCGCGGCCGCCTCGCCCCTGCCCCTCGACCAGACGGAGCCGTCGCAGAAGCTTTACCGCCGCTTCATCGCCAGCGCCATGTCGCTCGGCTCGCTCAGCCCCGAGGCGCACCAGACCATCACCGCCGCCATGAACATGCTCGGCGGCCGCTCCAATACTGGAGAGGGCGGGGAAGACCCCGCCGTCTATCAGCCCAACGTCGATCTGCCGCTCAACGGAGCCATGCTCCCCTCGCACCTGCTCAATAACAAGGTCAAGCAGGTAGCCTCCGCCCGCTTCGGCGTCACCGCGCAATATCTTATGCACGCCGACGAGCTGGAGATCAAAATCGCCCAGGGCTCCAAGCCCGGTGAAGGCGGCCAGCTTCCCAGCCACAAAGTGACGGAGCTCATTGCGCGCCTCCGCCACGCCCAGCCCGGCGTGCAGCTCATCAGCCCGCCGCCGCACCACGACATCTATTCGATTGAAGACCTGGCCCAGCTCATCCACGATCTGCGCCGCATCAATCCGAAGGCCGCCATCGGCGTCAAGCTTGTCTCCGAGTGCGGCGTCGGCACCGTGGCCGCGGGCGTCGCCAAGGCTTACGCGGACTACATCGTCATCGCCGGCCACAACGGCGGCACCGGCGCTTCGCCGCTCTCCAGCATCAAGTACGCCGGCAATCCCTGGGAGCTCGGCCTCGCCGAAGCCCAGCAGGTCCTCATCCGCAACGGCCTGCGCGGACGCGTCCGCCTCCGCTGCGACGGCGGTCTCCGCACGGCCCGCGACATCGTCATCGCCGCGCTGCTGGGCGCCGACGAGTTTGCCTTCGGCACCGCGGTCCTCGTCGCCCTCGGCTGCGACATGGCTCGCCAGTGCCACCTCAACACCTGTCCCACCGGCATCGCTACCCAGCGCCCCGACCTCCGCGCCAAATTCCGCGGCAAGCCGGAGCATCTGGTCCGCTTCTTCGAAGGCCTTGCCTCCGAAATCCGCGCCCTCCTCGCCGAGCTCGGCCTGTCCTCGCTCGAAGCCGCCATCGGACGCACGGACCTTCTCCAGCAGACGCGTTTCGACGGCTGCCTCGACCTCGGCCCCATGCTTGCCTCGCCGGACGCTGTTGCTCCCGTCGGCGCTACCAGCCGCCCCATCCACTGGCAGGGACACCGCAACCTCCGTCCCGAAGAGCACGACCCCATCGATGACGCCTGGGTCGAGCCCGCCGTCGCTGCCTATAAGGCCGGCGAGCCCTTCGTCGTCGACGCCCTCATCGCCAACGAAGACCGCACCCTGGGCGCTCGCCTCGCCGGTGAGCTGGCCATGCTGCAATCCGCCGGCATCACTCCTCAGGCGCCCCTCACCTTCCGCCTCACCGGCGAAGCCGGCCAGTCCTTCGGAGCCTTCGCCGTTCCCGGCATGCAGCTCGTCCTCAAAGGCCTCGCCAACGACTTCGTCGGCAAGAGCCTCTCCGGCGGCGAGCTCATCCTCCGTGGACAGGGCCGCGCCGCGCTCCAGCCTGAGCTGCACGTCATCCTCGGCAACGTCGCCCTTTACGGAGCCACGTCCGGAGCGCTCTTCGCCGCCGGCTGCGCGGGGGAGCGCTTCGGCGTCCGCAACTCCGGAGCCCTCGCCGTTGTCGAAGGTGTCGGCGATCACGGCTGCGAGTACATGACCGGCGGTCTCGTCGCCGTCCTCGGCGCCACCGGAACCAACTTCGGCGCCGGCATGACTGGCGGCGAAGCCTGGGTCTTCGATGAGGATGGCAAGTTCCTCGCCCAGCACCGCTACCACGAAGCCTTCCTGAAGCCAGAGCCCTTCAGCACCCTCGATGCGCAGGCGAAGGAAAGCATCCGCGGCCTGGTTCAGCTCCACGCCGAGAAAACCGCCAGCACCCGTGCCTGGTGGCTGCTCTCGAAGTGGGAAGAGCTGGCCCCGCGCTTCGTCCGCCTCACGCCCAAACCCCAGGCCTGAACCAGAAACATGATGCAGGGTGCCCCACATCTGCCCGCAGTCGGCAGATGTGGGATTCCACCGACACCGGTGTGCAGCCCAAGCTCGTGTCTGCCATACGAGATGGTCCCGCGTGAGCGGGACGGCGGTAGAAGCCACGGGCTTCAGACCATGGAAACGGAGTCATCAACTTCTCCGCCTTTAGGCCCGGAACCTGCCGAAGGATTCTACGTCTGCCCGCGGATGCCCCATAATCCCGGCCTGAGCGATTAACAGGTGAGCACCACGAGCCGACGAAGAGCCGAACGGCTCCGCTCACCGTTGGCATAGATGGGATTCCACCGCTGGGTATCCAGCAGCCCAAGCTCGTCTCTGCCATACGAGATGGTCCCGCGTGAGCGGGACGGCGGTAGAAGCCACGGGCTTCAGCCCGTGGAAACGGAGGCTCAACTTCTCCGCCTTTAGGCCCGGAACCTGCCGAAGGATTCCACGTCTGCCCGCCGCCGGCAGACATGCGATTCCAAAACCGTTCAGAAAATTGCGCCGCAATCCCCGAAATCGCCGCAAAATCTGCACGCATTGACACACCTGCAGATCCGAAGCCTTTCGTGATCTCCGTCACAGCCTGATCCCCCAATTGGGTCAACACTGAGGGTGTTCGAAAGCACGTCGTTGTAGTCCCGGCTTGCCGCATCCATACCCGCGGCATTCCGCGGAGGTCGACAGGGCCATGGACGAAAAACCCTTTGCGCGCTTCGCCATTCCTCCTGCCGTTGTGGGCGAGCGATCACGTAACTGCCTTCGATCGTGACCGGCCCCGGAGCTGTTCCACGCCCGCTCCCATCGGACCGGGGAGGATACACGCTTCATGCGGTGCGCCAACTCACACTGCTCGTCTCAGTCCGGTTGTCTCCGCGATGGCAGTCTCTACTGGATCGACGATCTCTGCGCCGGGCTTCCCCGTCGCTCCTTCATCTGGCTCTGCCCCAAATGCACGCCGCTCTTTGAAATTGAGACGTGGAGACCGCCGGGCCAGCAACTGGTGCTCAAATCCACGGGCGAGCCTGTAGCCCTGCGCAAGCAGCCGCCCCAGCGAACCGGCCGCCAACGTCCTGCGTCCACCCCCATCCCCACCCCCATCTCTGACAGGAGCGAAGTATGATGTCCCCAGCGTCCAGTCCCTTTTCCACCGGCGAACCCGGCCTGCCCGCCCCGCCGCCGTCCAGTCTTGCGCCCGTGCCGGAAGCCCACAAGCCGCCACGCAATGGCGCGGGCCACCACGCCGCGCCTCACTCCGCACCCCGCGCGCGCTACCGCCCGGCCGCCCAGGCGCGCTGGGCCAGCTATACCTGCGAATTTTTAGTGACGCGCGTCCTGCGCCAGCAGCATGCCGTCATCCGCGAAGAGCTGCGCCGTCTCCTGCAACTCACCCACGCCGCCCTGGAGCGTACGGCCCCAAATTCTGCTTCAGCCCGTCCCGATCTCCAGGCACTTAGCGAGCGCGTCCGTGCCCTCGCTGCCGAACTCACCGACGACATTGCCGCCGAAGAGCCCGTCTTCACCAACATGCTCGAGCTCGAACTCGCCTATGTCGGACATCACCCCGGCTCGGCCCATCCTCATCCCGCCGGCGCGTCCCTCGACCGCATCGCCGAACAGCATGAACACTACGCAGCTCTGCTTCGCCAGCTGCGCTCCGACGCCATCCGTCTCACCACCACGCGCGCTGTCACCGTCGCGGAGCGGCGCCTCTCCGATCATCTGTTGCAGCTCGATCGCCTCCTCCTCGATCACTTCCATCTCGAGGACGACGTCCTGCTGCCCCGCATCGCCCGCATGGAAGCCGAGCTCTTCGTCTGAGCCAGGAATGAGCCTGGGAAAGTTTCTGGCTGAGGTCGGCGGCAGGCACTCGAAATAAGTAGAAAGGGCAGCGTTATCCCAACGACAAGTAGGCGGTGTCGCCGTTACGCTGCGCAGCGAAGGATCTGTGTTTGTTGCATGCAATGTTAGCCACGACCCTGGGGTGAAAGTAGAACCCGCGCGTTTTGGTTGCCGGCGACTGTCCAGGACGCGAAGCCTCCGGGCCACGCCGGTGACTGCCTTCCGTCGGAGGTGCCGCGCGCTGCCGGCGATTGCCTTATGTCGGAGGCGCACTCGGCGCATTCCGACTCCATGACCTACAACAGCTGCTTTCTCGCACATTGGGTCCCGCGCCAGCGGGACAACGGTAGAAGCCCCGGCTTTTAAGCCGGGGAAAGAGAAGCGTTGATGAAGGGCCTTCAGGCCCGGAGAGGCAGAAGCCATCCTGCCCGAATAGTGGGATTCCAGTCACAATCGGTACACGCGCCGATTAGCTAGTTGGCCCCGCCGGGGCGCCCAGCGACTGTCCAGGACGCGAAGCCTCCGGGGACGCCGGCGATTGCCTTGCGTCGGAGGTGTCGGGCCACGCCGGTGATTGTCTTCCATCGGAGGTGCACTCGGCGCAGCCCGATTCAGATGACCTGAAGCAGCTGCTTCTCGCACATTGGGTCCCGCGCCAGCGGGACAACGGTAGAAGCCCCGGCTTTTAAGCCGGGGAAAGAGAAGCGTTGATGAAGGGCCTTCAGGCCCGGAAAGGCAGAAGCCATCCTGCCGGAATTTTGGAATTCCAGTCACAATCGGTACACGCGCCGATTGACTCGTCGGCGCCGCCGGGGCGCCCAGCGAGTGTCCCGGACGCGAAGCCTCCGGGCGATGCCGGCGTTTGCCTTGCGTCGGAGGTGCCGGGCGATGCCGGCGATTGCCTGACATCGGAGGTGCACTCGGCGCAGCCCGATTCAGATGACCTGAAACAGCTGCTTCTCGCACATTGGGTCCCGCGTGAGCGGGACAACGGTAGAAGCCCCGGCTTTAAGCCGGGGAAAGAGAATCGTTGATGAAGGGCCTTCAGGCCCGGAAATCCTGCGGCCGAAAACCGTCAAGAGCCAAGCTCCCGCACCGAAGTAACCCCCACTGATCCTGCAGTCTTTATCTGCCGAGCCACGCCAAAATATCTGGCAGTCTAATTCTCTCCGTTTGCTATTCTGAACTTAGAAAGGGAAATGGAAGGCCGCCCGCGCAAGGCGGCCTTTTTCTTTGCCTGCAATCCCGATTGGCGTCGACCCGTGCTCTGTCACTGTAAGTGCTTCGAAATGAATGAGACCGCCGCAACCGCCTTGTTTTGAACCAGGTAGCCGTTCGGAAGTGTTAACGGACTGATAAATAGAAGGCAAAACTAGTAAAATCAACGGCTTACCAAAATCGGGAAAGAGGGGGGTGGGGTATCCGCCCACCCGTTTCCGCTAAGATCGAAAGACTAGTTCTTACCATGCCAGATCAGGTTCCCAACCCGCCTCGCGTCCGCTTCGCCCCCTCGCCCACCGGCTACCTGCACGTCGGCGGAGCCCGCACCGCCCTCTTCAACTGGCTCTTCGCCCGCCACTTCGGAGGCACCTTCATCCTCCGCATCGAGGACACTGACTTCGAGCGCTCCTCCGAAGCCATGGTCGAAGGCATCCTCGAAGGCCTCGAGTGGCTCGGCCTCTCCTGGGACGAGGGGCCGTTCTTCCAGTCGCAGCGCCTCACCCTCTATCAGCAGACCGCCGAGAACCTCATAGCCTCCGGCCACGCCTACTACTGCTTCTGCACCAAAGAAGAGCTGGAGCAGCGCCGCGCCCAAGGTACCGCCGCCGGCGGTCCTGCCATGTACGACCGCCGCTGCCGTTCCATCCCCCGAGAGGAAGCAGCCGCCCGCCGCCAGGCCGGTGAGACCGCTGCTGTGCGCTTTGCTGTCCCCGAGGGCGCCACCGCCTGGGACGATGCCGTCTTCGGCCGCGTCGAGTTCGCCAATGCCGAGATCGAGGACTTCGTCCTCCTTCGCTCCGACGGCATCCCCACCTATCACCTCAGCGTCGTCGCCGACGACATCGACATGCGCCTCACCCACATCATCCGCGGCGCCGACCACATCTCCAACACGCCCAAACAGATCCTCCAGTACCAGGCCCTCGGCGTGAACCTGCCCGTCTTCGCCCACGTCCCGCTCATCCTTGGACCCGACAAGACTCGGCTCTCCAAGCGACATGGCGCCACGTCGGTCACGGCTTATAAGGATATGGGCATCCTTCCCGAAGCCTTCCGCAACTTCCTCTCCCTGCTCGGTTGGTCGCCCGGCCCCACTCATAAGGACCGCGAGCTCTTCTCATCCGGCGAGCTGACCAGGCTCTTCACCCTCGACGGCATCTCCAGGTCGAACGCCGTCTTCGACAACGACAAGCTCGCCTGGTTCAATACCGAATACATCCGCGCCTGCGACTCCGCAAAACTTCTTCCACTCATCGAAGAGGAGTGGCGCAAAGCCGGTCTCATCCTCACCCGCACTCCTGAAGAAGTCCTCGCCGCCATCGAACTCCTCAGGCCCCGCGCCCGCAACCTGAAAGATTTCGCCACGCTGTTCCGCGCTTATTTCAGCGACGACTTCGAATTTGATCCAGTCGCTGTTACAAAATTTCTGTCCGACTCAGCCCTCCGCCCCCTGCTCCAGGAACTGGCTGCCCGCTACGCGGCCGCGCCCGAATTCACCGAAGCTTCCGCCGAGCAAATCCTGCGCGACTTCGCGGCAGAGAAGGGCATGAAGGCCGGCGCGCTCATCAACGGATCCCGCGTCGCTCTCACCGGCCAGGCCGTCGCACCCAGCCTCTTCGCCGTTATGACCGCCCTCGGCCGCGAGCGCGTCGTCCAGCGCCTCACCGAAATCTCCCACCCACTGCCTGGATCAGAAAGAACAGTGCCTTTAAGTTGATCGTCAGGACTTCGTCGAAGTCGAACTCACTGGTCTGAGACAGGGGAATCGCCGGAGCCACGCCTGCATTGTTGACTAGAATGTCGAGCCGAGGCTCGCAATTGGCGGCAATCGCGGCAGCCGTGAACTGCTCCCAGATGCTGTCGGTTGCTTCCTTTCCTCGACTCAAATCCGCTTTGATGGCGACGGCTTTTGATCCGAGGGCCTCGATCTCGCCGATGGTGGCGTGAGCAGCATACGCGTTGCGAGCGAGTGCACGCCGATAAGCGCGGCTCCTTCTCTCGCGAAGGCCAGTGCCACAGCACGGCCAATACCACGCGAGATTCCCGTTATTAGCGCCGACTTGCTTGAAAGTTTTCAGACATCAACCACTTCTTTTCGATCAAATTGCCGCGCGAGGCGGCGGCAACCAGTGCGACTTTTCCGTTGAGCGGGTTGCTCATGATTCTCTCTATTCAGACCAAATCCGGTTAGGATCGATGTGCAAACGCAGCAGTCGGACTCCCGGCAGAGTCAGCCCCATTCCCAAGATTCATCGCTGCGATGAAACCTGAATTCACAGTGAATACGTGGAGAACCTCGCTGTCCGATAGGACATCCCCTTGAAGGCTTTTGACGAGTTGTTGCACCCTGACGCGGACTTTGCCATTACCGCTCGCGGTGATTTCCAGCGGTTCGACATGGGGATCGAACTCGCCCCATTGTCGAGTCCAATAGGCGCGGATCTCTTCCTTACCGACAACACTGCCGCCCTCTGAAGCCTTGGGCCAGGTCACGTCTTCGGTCATCAGTGCCAATGCACCATCGATATCCCGCCGGTTAAATGCGGAATACGCCTGCTCGATAACGGTCTTTGTGTCTGAGATATAACCTCCTGCTGCGCTTGGTCTATTTGGTGTTCGTATTCCACCAGTTCTGTCGAGTTCCGATCATTCCGATCTGCCTGCTGCGAACGACGACTCATCTGCGCCTCATGATCGAACACGGTTGCGCTCCGCCGGATTAAGCGCCGATCTTCCAGAGATGTTGCCATTGAATTTCTCCTCTGTGTACGCCCTCCGAGGCGGCTTGTTCTGCTATCCAGTGCCATGCGCCTGGTCGCGTGCAATGCGCCTGATCTGCTTCTTGTTTGCTATTGCGCGACGGGCTGGGAAGATCTGCTTGAATGCGACCCGGTCTCGATGGGTGAAGGCCTGATGCTCGCGTCCATTTCGGACGCCCGCGCCAGCGCTTGCGTATCAATATATTCCCGGATGTTCGTCACTTTTCCGTTTCGAACGGTGATGGTGAAGACCCAATGGTCCTCAAACGTCCGATTCGTGGCTTTGATCCTCCCGGTAGCGAAGCCGATGATCAGAACCCGGTCTCCCTGGGCTATGAACTCCGGAGGCTGTGGGTAAGAAGTTTCCACCTTTTCGTTGGCTCTCTGAAGTAAAGCTTCCAAACCCGCGTGCCCGCGGTGCGTGCCGGCCAGTGGCCAGTTCTCGCCCGGAATGATCCATTCAATATCTTCGGCAGACAACGCCAGCAAACCTTGCCGATCGCGGCGGCCCAGTGCTGCAAGAAAACTCTTCACGATTTCGACATTCTGTTGTGTGCGCATCGAAATCTCCTTTTCCTTAACATGAGCGCGTATCCGATCGAACCGAACATTTTCGGAACGGCGCTTCTCGTGCCAGATCACACGGTCACAGATCGATTACTGCTTCTCTTTGAACAGATCCTGGAAGATCAGTGGCCCCCAAAGGCCGTCGCGTGCGTGCACCAGAGCGCCGCCCTCGTTGAGCTTTCCCAGCTTGACGGGTGCGAACCCGAGTTGCTTGGCCAAATCCGCCACGGGAGCGATCGCGTCCTCGTCGTCGCTCGAGAGAAAGACCACTCGATGGCCGCCTCCGACGATTGGATCGGCAGCCAGGTTGGCCGCAGGCAGGTGATTGAAGCCTTTCACGAGCTTGGCGCCGGTGAACGACTTCGCAACGAAGGCGGAGGACAGCAGACCATCCACATCCTCAGATGGAACTAACGCGTTCATCGCGTCGATGACCGTCTTGCCCTTCCAGCTCGGCAGGGCTTTCGCGACCTCGCGATGTTCTCCGAACGGCACAGCCAAGATGACTGTGTCGGCCTCGAGTGCATCTCGCAGCGACTTGGCGATGACTGTAGGTCCAATCGCCCGAGCCTGCGGTTCCAACTCCTCAGGCGCCCGGCGGCTCGCGACGGTCACGTTGATGTGCTTACGGGTGAAGGCGCGGGCGAGAGCCTGGCCTATCTTGCCGAATCCTACAATTGAATAGCTCATGCTACTTCTCCGATCTGTGGTGATGAGAATTTCAGCTTTCCGGGGCGCATTGCGTACAGAAAATGGATTTCTCGGACCCTGAACGAGAACTGCTCAGCCGTCTAAATGTTTTGCCTATTCGTCCATTTATGAGGCCACATGGACACTATGCTGCCGTTCTTTTGGGAAGCTAAGGCGAAAACACCATCGTTTTGCATCATTCGCCGCACTCGTAGGTCCATTTGCTTACCTCCTCTTGACTCACGTTAATCCGATCTTCGGCTTAGGGAGCGGCCCACTCCCTTGTCGATTCTCCAGAAAAGCTGCTGGATGTGCTCGGCTGGTGTTCCTCTGAGCGGCAGGACAGAAGTCAAACGAACAAATTCCGCGAGCCACTGGGTTGGGAGCGAAGATACTGTTTTGGCACCCTGATTTGCGCTCCAAAGTGAGCGGCGGCATGCCACGGCCAGCGAGGATCGTAGAGTATGGCCCGCGCGAGTGCGACAAGATCGGCATCTCCTGATCGCAGGATCGACTCGGCTTGCTCGAAGTCGGTGATGAGACCGACGGCAACAACGGGCAGCGTAGTCGCCTGCTTGACTGCCCGCGCCAGGGAAAGTTGATAACCGGGTCCGACCGGAATTTGCGCTGATGGCATCAAACCGCCGCTTGAAACATTGATCGCAGCGCAGCCTCTGGCCTCAAGAGCTTTGACAAAAGCAATCGTCTCCTCAATGGACCAACCCCCTTCCGCCCAGTCTGTCGCAGATACACGCACCGAGACGGGGCGATCATGCGCAAAGGCGTCTCGCACTGCTTCGAAAACTTCGACCGGAAAGCGCATTCGGTTTTCCAGTGAGCCGCCGTACTCATCGTCTCTGCGGTTCGACAGAGGGGAGAGGAACTGATGGACCAGATAGCCGTGCCCGCCAAGGATCTGAATGAAATCGAGCCCGAGCCGGGAGGCACGCCGTGCAGCGTCCGCGAAGGTATTGCGAACTGCGGCCAAATCATTGCGGTCTAACGCGACGGGTGGTGTATCCGCAGCGGTAAAAGCGATCGGTGACGGAGCGTAAGTCTTCCACCCATTTGGCTGGCTCGGAGGAATCTGCGCACCCCCGTCCCATAATTTTTGCCGAGATCCTTTCCTGCCTGCATGATTGAGCTGGATCCCGATGGGAATGTCCGACCACCGCCGAACGCCATGCAGCACGCGAGCGATGGAGGCTTCGGTCTCATCCGAATAGAGCCCAACGTCGGCATAGCTGGTGCGCCCATCGGGGCTGACCGCCGCCCCCTCGATCGTTAACGCCGCTGCACCCGAATTTGCCAGTTGGCCGAGGTGCATTAGGTGCCAATCGTTCATCTGTCCGTTTTCAGATGAGTACTGTGCCATCGGGGCAATCACGATCCGGTTGGAGAATTTCAAGTTGCCGATTTGCATCGGAGTGAACAGTATTGGGGAACTCATAGAACTCCATCCGGCCCGATTGAGCCGTCGCTCATTTTCGTTGAAATGACATCGTCAAAATCGACGTCAGTCTTGTCCTTCGCGAGCCATCTCAGCAAAGAGCGGATGAGTCGCCAAAGGAGTCACCTCAACTGTAATCAGCGGCCAGATCGGCAGGCTCTGCAGTGCTCCAGTAAGCTGATCGGCATCGCGTGCTGACCAGATACCGACGTTCCCTTTCTGGCCAGGCAGACTCCAGGCCTTCCGTAGGAAGCCGCCGGCGTGCAACTCTCGGCCTCGCGCCCGTTCGCGCTCAATTAATTCTCTTCGCTCTCCGTTCGGGAGCCTATAAACAGCGGTCGTGTCGATACGTACCAGGAAATCCATTTCGCGTAGCTCCTTTAGGCGCGCACCTTTCCGGGTCGCGGCTTATGCTGCAGCCCACTCACTTGCCAATTCTTCAGCAAAGCTGCTGTATCTTCTCGGCGGGTGTCCAAGCAAGGCACCAAAGCGCGCCGCCTGGTCCTCAGTGTTGGTGAATCCCCGCTCGACGAAACCCTCGAACGTGATCCGAAGGTCCCAGGCTCGCCAACTCGGACTACCTCATTTCCCACCCTGCCTGTTGCACCGATAACAAGAATCTTCATGTGTTTTCCTCCGTGTGCGGCCCCGCGTTCACTTTTGAATGTGATTTGAAGTGCTTCCCGGAGCTGGAGTGACCATCGAGGATCAAGCCTCAGACCTGGCCAATCAGACCTGGGCCATGCCTCCATCGACGGCGAGATCCACACCGGTGATGTAAGAACTTTGATCCGAGGCGAGGAACATGACTGCTGCCGCAATTTCCTCGGGCATGCCTCTGCGACCCATTGGGATCTGCGTGGTGAACTGTGCGGCCGCTTGCTCTGCCTGTTCAGGGGTAAGGCCCGTCGTTGTCGCCAAGGCCGGGGTATCGGTTGGTCCGGGGCTCATCGAATTCACGCGGATCCTGCGGTCTTTCAGCTCGAGAGTCCAGGCGCGCGCGAAGTTTCGCACAGCCGCCTTACTCGCGGCATAGACGCTAAACCCAGGGAGACCCAAAGC
>Ga0335072_10002740_pt1 | contig 27100 bp, 28 predicted proteins | sample Lox_Sample_21_FD_206725 | JGI IMG/M metagenome (GOLD analysis project Ga0335072, IMG submission 206725) | Soil microbial communities from Loxahatchee National Wildlife Refuge, Florida, United States - Lox_Sample_2.1 | ecosystem: Environmental > Terrestrial > Soil > Wetlands | place: USA...
CGAACGTCTCTATCGAACCTTCCGCGATGGTAAAGTCAAATTCTTCCAGCCTGGGACTCAGAAAGAGGATTGGTTCAACATTATGAGTGTTCATCAGAACCACCACGCATATACTGAGACGTCGTATCTACCAGAGAACTTCTTGCCTGATTTTCTTGACCTTGTGATCTGGGGTCACGAACATGAATGTGACATTCAGCCTCACATCAACCCTGAGATGAGCTTCAAAGTCATGCAGCCTGGATCCTCGGTCGCCACGTCATTGGTTGCTGGTGAAGCAGTACCTAAACAGGTTGCGATCCTCAGCATAACAGGCCGGGAGTTCAAATCTGAGCCAATCAGACTGAAGACTGTTAGGCCGTTCGTTTACAAAGATCTCGTCCTAAGTGAGCACAAGGAAGCGATGCAGATGGCTCGCAAGGACAACCATCGCACAGAGCTCACTCGCTTCCTAGTGCGAGTAGTGGATGAGCTCATTGAGCAAGCTATTGGGGAATGGAGAGAAGCTCAAGAAGAAGCCCGCATGGATGATGATGAGGAGCCTCCCGAAGTACCCCTACCACTCATTCGCTTGCGTGTCGAGACTTCAATCCCAGACAGCACTGCCAGTTTCGATGTCGAAAATCCCCAACGCTTTTCCAATCGCTTTGTCGGCAAGGTCGCCAACACCAACGACGTGGTGCAATTTCACCGCAAGAAGAAGACAGCTCTCAGCTCAATGAGAAAAGTAGCTGGTGATGTCGAGGACCAAGAGATCATGTCACACCTTCAAGGCCTCGATACCGTCAAAGTAGAGAAGCTCGTCCGGGAGTTTCTGGCGGCGCAGTCATTGACAATATTACCACAGAACTACTTCGGAGATGCTGTCAGCCAATTCATCGATAAAGACGACAAGCACGCCATGGAATCGTTTGTTAACGACAGCCTTGCAAATCAGATCAAGCACCTGCTGGACCTGGATGCTGGAGATGTCGATGAGGATGCAGATGAAGAAGACAGATTGGCGGCACAAATGGAAAAGTACAGGAGTCAGTTGGAAGATATGTTTTCCAAAGGTTCTTTGAAGAAGAGCAAGGGTGGTAAGCACCGGTTCAAGCCAAAACCAAGCAATTGGGATAGTGACCTTGATGGAGATTGGGAGGACCAGCCTGGAGCTCTGCTTAGGCCTGATGAAGAAAGTGGCGGTGTGATGGATGGGGAAGATGAGGAAGAGGATGAGACACCGAAGCCAAGGCCTGTAAGGGGCAGGGGCCGAGGTAGAGGAACGAGGGGTGGAGCGGGTGGTAGGAGTACAAAGACTACAGCAGCGCCTAGGAAACCGACAGCGGCATCTAGTAGAGCTAGGAAGAAGGTGGTTGAAGAAGACGACGACGATGAGGATGATGAAGACGAAGATGTGGTCATGCTTGATGACGATGACGACGACGAAGATGACTCGCAAGCCATGTTCTTCAAAGACAAGAGCACCAGTGCCAGTACTCGAGGAAAGAAGCCTATACCCGTTTCTACCAGAACCCGCAAAGCAACGTCACCGATAAAGAAGCCACCTCCGCGTGCAGCTACTACAAAGGGCAAGCAAGCGACGCTTAACTTCACCGCATCACAAGCCAGCGTCCTGGGCACTGGAAGACAAGGCACAAGGAGGCAGAGTTTGAGCGACAATGCTGAGGACGACGATGACGATGATGCATTTGAGCCGGTCTCAAGTGCAAGAACTAAGCCTCGAAGGTGATGGGTCCAGACTAGTTCCTCATAAAGGAGACATACTGTTCTCCAAAAGCTATGACATAATCTGAGCCTGTAAACCTGTGAGGTCTCTCTCCAAATCACCAAACGGACTATCTAGGTGGTCACGAACAATGTTAACAACTCTTGCTCCATCCGCTCATTCCTCGAAGACCTTCCCACCACTGCTGTCTGGAACCTTGTAGTCGATTGGCCGACTACGGCATCGTGGTCTGCCATCTCCCCTTGCCGTCCAGGTTCAAATGTTCGCTCAGGGAGGCTGGCCCGGTGCTGTTTCCCCCTTGGCCCTCCACGGTAACGATGCTCTCTCGCTGCTTCTCTCTCCTAACCTGTCACTGTGCTATGCTCATTCGCTTGCTGCTGCTGCACGTCAGACCTCTCAGACCTATGGATCACAGAAATTGAAGTAGGAGAAAGGATATCTGAATGTGCCTCAGCGGTTGTGGAATGGAATTACAATGCCGTAAGATATATCTTTTGAGTTCTATCGCCAGGACGTTCGGTCCGAAAAACAAGGATTTCTTCTCTCACAAACACCACCCCAAGGCTTGGTACTTGAAGGCCACCCAAAAGGTACCTCGGAGGAGTTCTACTGTACACCTGTGCACACCTGACCCCAAAGTCCAAACGCTGGCCCAAACCCCCAACTCCGCCGTCTTCAGATCTGCTTGTCTGGCAATGACGACGGGGCGGTGGATAGGAAGCTTTGTGACCAGCTCAACTGCACACACTCCGGCCTTCCAAAGGACTGAAGACCGACAGCTTAATTGGAATGGGTCAATTGTGACATGATTCGACGTCCCGAATATCCGTATCGCCGGCTTTGGAGTCGTACTATCGACCGAAAGCTTTACAGTGGAGCAAGTAGGAGTGGTACATAGCATGTCTGCTGTCGTGTCGGTAATGGGGTCTCACGCCCAATACGTTATAGAAACAGTCCGACCGAAGACACGTTTGGCACGCCTTGGAAACGGGCTTTCCCACTGGTTATTACAGAAGGAAGACACCTCGATATTTGGGACAACTACTCTGCAAGAGGTCGTTTATAACCTGGGCGGGACACATGGCGCTGAGCAGAGATCAGGTATAAGCGGTAAGAATTTGATGGGCCAAAGGGAGGTAAATGATCAGGGAAGCTAGGAAATGGCTAGTGTTAAGTTATTCGAGTTTTCAGTGACCTTGGCGAACATTTCGGACTGAAGCGAAGGTGTTGCAAGTGACTAGGATCTTCACACTCAGTAGTATTGTCGAGATGTAGTGTTGAATGGCTGGAGGTAAGGCGTACGCTGAGAGGTCTAAGTGGTAATGAGGGATCCGTATATGGGATCGAGCTTGCAAAATCTTCAGTATTACGAAATGTCTCAAGCAGTCAGAGGGCTATGTTGAATCTTCTCGTCATTAGTCTTCCTTTTGGGGCGGCAATATGAGTTTGGTTGCCGCCAGTGGTCTACCCCGATACACTGGTGGTTTGTAGTCTTCCAAGGAGCCCTCCATCAAATGTCATGAATCTTTTCTATCAACTCCATGCTTGTGTTCATGCTATCATGCTCTTACTTCCAGCAAGGGATGCAGTGCGATGAAAGGCAGTAGGATGCAAGGTCATGTACCGCCTAGAGGAAGTAGTCTGGCGTACGTCTACTGACCATGGGTTCGCCGGCTCGTGGGCAGGGGTCAAATTGCAAGCTGTAGCAAAAGGTCAGTCGGATTTCCGAAGGGGGTAGGCCTGTTCTCTACTCACAATGTATACTTCAGATGCTCGTCAATCTCCATTATCGCAGCTTGATTACCACACCTGTAACAGTAGTTTGGTGCACTAAAGATCGTGACCACGTTACGATCTTGACTCCAATTGTAGCCTTCCATTACCAGTTGATGTGCTCTTGCGACCAGCGTTAGGCCATTGTTGTGGTTGAAAGCCTCCGATATATCCTGACCAAATGTGTACCCTGCACCTCTAGGGCTGATGCCCCATCCACATCTGTCATCTGGATCACTCCATAACAAGTCACACATGGGACCCTCATGGGGCACCTCTTGAATACGATCCAAGCTTCTGATGTTGTCAAGGGTGTCAATGCTCGGGCTTAGGCCACCGTGGAGGCAGAATATTTGGTTATCAATGAGGGCGGTAAGAGGTAGGTAATCGAAGAGATCGGTAAAATATTTCCACACATTGGCATTGCCATATTTGCGCAAGCATTCGTCGTAGAAGCCGTAGACTTGTGTAATCTGACGTGATTCGTGGTTTCCTCGAAGGATGGTAATGCGAGACGGGTAGCGGATTTTGAGCGCAACAAGGAGGGTGACAGTTTCGACAGAGTAGTAGCCGCGATCTACGTAGTCACCTGTTCATATGGGCAGCAGTCAGCACCAGCGCGAACGTAAGGTCGGTGTTCCAAAGTAAGCATGGACACAAAGCATGAGAGCCTCCTTACCCATGAAGAGGTAATTTGTGTCTGGGTTCGGGCCGCCAATGCGGAAGAGCTCCATAAGGTCATGAAATTGGCCATGAATGTCGCCACAGACTGTTACCGGGCATTTCTTCAAACTCGGTCAGATATGGGTTGTTTCATGAAGGCACTTTGGAGTAACTTACTACCGGCTGCACGTTTGACTCCTCTTGTAAGACTTCTCGAGCCTAAACGCAGGCTGGTTAACAAGATCTTGCGCAGGTCTCTGAGAAAGCTAGAAACTTACTCTGTCGCAAAGCCTTGATACGTCGTTCTCCGCCAATTGTTTGCAATTCATAAGATTCTCGATCCAGCCGTCCAGTGTAGGTATTGAGCCAGGATCGCTTGTCGGTGATAGGCGATGAGGTTCGGGCGCTTTGTTGACGTCAATCTCCATCTTCGAATCCATGGTCGCGGGCCAACAAAGATCTGAGTCTGGGCAGGTTGTGTGATTGTTGCTCTCTAGGAGGTGCTCGTGTGCCGCGGGATTCCAGACACTGTTGCAGAAAAGATCGGCCTCGTGCAGAAGGCGGCTGTTGCAGAGGCAGAGTCCTCTAAAGTCGCAAGACGAGTAATTTAGTCACGAAGCTTGCACAGCAGTGATTAGCAGAGTAGCTGCCGTTGTAGTGTTCGATTTGATTGAGGCGAAGCTATCAACATGATGTATTAACAGCCTTGGCAAATCTCTGCCCGAAACTTTCACAAATGCTTGGCGCAAGCCACCTTATCGACAGTGATACTTCCCACCTTCTCCGACAAGAACTTGAATTCACGTTCCCAGCATGAGACTTGATCAATCTCTGCCCACAAGCTGCGATGCCTCCCCTTGTGACTCGATATCCAACCTCCGAAATACCGCCTTTTTCCGATTTAAAATCACATGGGTGTCTAGCGAGCTCTAACATTTCGGGCGCGTGAAGTTTATCATGCTCTTCGAAAGACTATGGGTTACCTAGACCAGTCGCAAGCCAAGCATACGCGAGATCTACTGCAAGGGGGGAACTGCAATCGTCTCAAAGCTAAGAGCGTTTCTAGTAGCTCGCTGTTTGGTTTTCCTAGTAGACCTAGTCTCTACCGGCTAATCAACTGACAGCAAAATCCTTAACCTCTTCCGTTATACCAGTACCTTGGCCCAGACTCTCGTGTTGAGTCGAAATCTCATAAACAACCTCCTATTGGATTGAACTCGACCTGGAGAATCTTTACCAAGTCTGGAAACATAGCTTTGTCTTCGCTACATCAGAACCACAAGTCGTGCGTGAAGACGTCCAAGCCATGGCGCAAGCGTCTAAAAGAGGACTACTTCACCGATCCAGCTCACTCGGAGTTGAGTGCTGCCTCACCAGGCTCCCGATATATCGAGAGTGAGGACGGCAAAGGTTCTTTCATCGCTAGAAAGGCGCGGGCACCGATCCGTACGCATCACAGGGCAGGATGAAGAATCTCACATCTCTACCATGGGTCTCTCTAGAACACAATTTGCACAGTCTGAACAAACGCATGGCGTAATGGCTCAGTGCTGAACCTTTCGTTTGCCAAGCAAGCAGCTGCTGGCCAGTCATTTTTGGGCTTTATCCTAATGTTGTTCTTGTGCAATCTCATAGCCAACATCTTCACTGAAGGCACGGCTGAAGGGAGTATACTTCATCGACGGCCACTGTTATGGACCCAAAATTCCTTGATATGATAGCTCCTGTAATGTGCGACGCCTGTTCCATGTTTTCAATCCATACTACTTTGACCTCGTTCCCATCTCACCACCTTAAATGAAGTCATTGCTACCAAAACCACCGAACGGATTCCCACCAAAGCCCCTACCAAAGCCGCCACCTGAGAATCTAGGGCCGCCCCTTATATTTGGCGGACCATCTCCGGGCCCGATAGGATCATATCTTGCACCGGGGGGCGCTCGAGGATCATAGGGCTGTCCGCCTCCCTGACCTCCAAATAGGGGGTCATCAAATGTAGGATGCATCCCTCCGCCACCACGGAAGCCACCAGTTGGTCCCATCCTCAGTGGATCGTTTGGCCCAAGCCCTGGTGGGTATAGATCTCTGTCACCTATGGACAATGGATTTCGGTCTCCATAGCCACCCGGCATGCCTCTTGGTGGTCGTTGCATCTCGTACTCATCTTCAAATCCTGGCGGCGCAAAGTCTCCAACAGGCACTGGTCTTCGGGGAGCTGCCGCGAGAGGGTCGTCAAACGGATATGGTCTCGCAGGACTCTGGGGATCGTCTCGTAGTGGGTTGTGTCGTGGCTGTTCTGGCTGTCTGGTCTCTTCGTGCCTCGGCTGCGCAGCTGCCGAAGAAGTGTCTTCATAGCCTTCTTTCTGAATACCGGGCGCTAGCTTTTGTATGATGTTTATTCGAAAGAGCGAGCTAAGGTCTGTCATCCGTCCTAGTGAGATGAAGATTTCCTGAATCTTGGAGCTTGACTGAGAGGCTGACATCCCAGTCAACGAGCCTTCTGATATGTAGTCTTGGGCTTTGACTTCGAACGAAGCCGTTTTGTCATCCCCTAAGCCAACACCGAAGATCAATGCTTTGTTACCCAACCGACTAACTTTGACGAGATATTCCATCGATGACTGTGAGTGGGCATATCGAAAGGCATAGGTGGAGGACGTATCCCAATCAGAAGGTAGGGGTTTGACGTCCTCAGAGGTTGACTCTTCCTCTGCCAGCGTAGTCAGTATTTGAGACCTTCCAAACCTCAACTAACACTTACCGATCCTGTGGTCTTCGCCTAGACCCTTTAATCTGAAGCCCACTGCGAGCATGCACGCATGGCAGAATATTGCAATTGCTGCGTAAGGGGTTTTGAGTGGAGGAGTTTGGTCATCGGAGCTTCGCGGGGGCAGACTCTTGGATATGCAATTGAGGATAGACTCCGAGCTGAGAGCGTAGGTTGGCGGAGCCATACCGAGACTTCCTTTTCCTGATTGTACTGGTCTATGGTGCAACTTGTGGCGACAGACGGCGATTTAATGTTCTTGGAGCTTCGAGCTATCGAGGTGCCACCCCACCTTTGGTATGACGCAAAGGTCTGCCGCCTTGGCTCCAAGAATAAAGGCTCCCCGCAACCCCTCCAAACCCCCTAGAAGGAAATGGACTACCACCAGCCTAGGCAGTAGAAAGGGACGTGGATACTGGCTGAGGATTTGGATTTTCCCGTATCGCATAAATACTGATGGTTGCCCTCTACCTGAGTCCACGAGAAATGCCACACTGCTAAGTCCATCGTTTGGAATTCCGCAGTCCAAATCCAAGGATGGAAATCTTCAATCTTTACGGGAAAATGACATAAAATCGGAAGTTCAGAGTATTCCTAACTGCAGTATAGCCTATCTCTAGAATATATGTACGTTACGCCAACATAGGTCCTACACGGGAACTTAAAGCACTGAATTTACCATCTAGACCCTAGTCAGTGACGGATCTAGAACAGTAGAGCATTCATATGTTTGGAGGTGATGTTCCACTCGAATTTCAAATCTTTCAGCCATATTGGATCAGCTTCCGTTTGATGGACTGATCTCCTAACGAATAAGGCCGCATTTCTGCCAGTACGCCGCGACATGTCCAGCATACATTACGACAGCAGGATCCACCATTTCTGCAGCCGAATCCGTCGTTTCTGACACCGGATCCGTCATTTCTGACGCCGGATCCGCCATTTCTGAAGCCGGATCTGAAGCCGGATCCGCCATTTCCGAAGGCGGATGCTCGAGCTCGTGTTTATGTTGAGAGGGTAGTTCGTAGGCGTACGACACATGCCCGGCAGATGCCTGTTGGCGGCGACGGCGACGGCGGAAGAAGCAGCATAGAGTGGCAAGAATTATGGCGACACCAACGATTCCGCTCAAAACACCGCCAACAATTGCGCCCGTGTGGCCGTGGTGGGTGGGCGCAGGAGAGGGAGATGGTGAGGTCGCATTTGTTCCTGGAGTTATGGTAGGCGGTTTCACAGCTGAAACTTTTGTTAGTGTGGCTAATTTCAACCGTTGGGGAGGTTCCACTTCTTTACGTACCAAATAGCGCTGCCAGTGCAGGATCACTCCAAGTACCGTTCTGGGATCTGTGGAACGGTCAGTCAGCTAGCTGAACGAACTAACCCAAGCACATATGTTGATGGGCTTACTGGCTGGCGTAATGCTGCTGCACGACAGTTGGTCGCCGATAGCTAGCGCTGGGGCTGTAGCTACCAGTCCAGACCCACGTCGACATGTCAAAGATGTGCATTCCATGGTTGCCATTTGAAGTCCAGGGATCCAAGCCTGTTAATGTGCTGCTGGAAGGTTCGCGACCCCCAATTACAAGCATCTGGCCGCCTCCAAGGTCCTGGCAGAAATGATTTGAACGTCTTACGTTGGATGGAGCATTCGCCCGGAACCAAGTGAAGGCTGGCATGGACAACACAAATACGTCAAGGTAGCCGGGATCTGTTGCATCGTTTTCGTCAAAAGTTGCGTTCGTTGAGCCGCCGAATACATATCTAGATACGAGTATCAGTCTTCTGCATCACTCGGCAACAGGATGCAAGGTAAGCTTACATCTCATATGTGCTATCATCCGTGGGTGCAGAACCGACTGCGCAGAATTCTGACCGCGGAGGTGGTATCGAGCCGGTTGCCGTCTGATGATACCAAGTCTCGCTATCAGGGTCGTAGATGGTAATATTGGACATGTCGACCAAGGCTGCGCCTTCTTCGTACCCGTATGCTTTATTTGGTGGTGGTGAATCGCCTCCCAGGAATGCGAGCAGTCCCATATTGCCGAAGTTGGGTATGAAGACCGCTTCAGCTTGTACGGAGTAGGCCGATTGCGCAGCTCCTGCAGATGATGAATTGCTCCATCTACTTGTCCCAAAATCATAAGTCAGGAGACCCTCCACCGGTGCCCAAATATCGGTGGAGACGACTCCACCAAGACTATAGAAATTTGCGTTGGAGGCTGTAAAAGCGCTGAAAGCGGTCGATATATATTGTTCCGCATCCGAGGTATCTTGAGCGACGTTCCAGAGGACCCCGCCCTCCCCATCCGGCTGGAATGACCACAAGGAGTATGGGTTCCCGTCGTATGCCCATCCTCCTCTTTCATATATGAAGTTCGACACAGGATCGTACCACAGATAAGGTCTTCTGACCAGAGTCATAGAGCTGGGTTTGGAGGCGTAGAGAGCATTGACCGTGCTGACTGTCCATGGCTGCGTCAAGTCGATCGAGAGTGTGTTATTGACTGTGGGGTTTCAGGTACACATTAGCCCCCAGCACTAGGCTGTGTTATGGAGGTATTCTCGCGAAAGCTCACAAGGAACTGTGTTTGTTATGTTATCAACCAGCGTATGGTATTCGCCGGCGTCAATGTAGAGCCAGTTGTCGACCACGACAGCTTAGGTTGTATGTCAGTCTTTCATCCAACGAAGTCGATACGCATTGTAGAGTAACGGATGTCTCTCACATGTCTGCCACCACCAATACGCGAAGCCTGAAGGCATTGGCCAAGCGCAGAGCACAACTTTTGCAAAGGCGACCAAGCACAGAAGCACCGAGACAGACATCACGAGCTCAGGCCGCACGCGCGCATAAGGGATGTAGAGAACAGAATATGAAAGAGAAGTGTTGCGAAAGAGAAGATCGATGTCGACTGGGGAAACATGACGGTGAGGCTAAGCATGAGTACAACCTTATGTCGAAGCTAGAAACGGGCGAACGGCAGAACATGAATCGCTCCTTCCCAATTGGATCCATAATTTGGCCCGAAGGATGAGACTTGAAGTTCGATGTAGTTCAATCGACGAACTTGCGGCCAATCACAAAGTTCAGCCATGGCCAACAAAGGACAGCTTAGGCAACCGAATGCCACTTGCTGTATTGAGCGACGTGGGGATTCACGTTGGATACCCTGCAAGCTGACGATAACAGGAGAAAAGCCTGGCGATCAGGAATAGATGAAGCAAACAAGGTACTAGCCGAAACAGTCTGGGCTCACGGCCCATTCTACAAAGACTTAGCACTCTATTACCTAATGCTACGTGCCAAGCCTGACAAGTCCGATGTGTACCGAGCTCACATTATTGTGATATTTTGCAATAAGGGCTTCTCATGTAGCAATAAGCCAGACTTAGTGCCAAGGTCTGTGAAAGCAGATACAGCTTCCGAAGCTCCCGAAGAAAAATTCAATTAAGTCCTTCGGCCAGAATCACATCTGGTAGCAACGCCTAAGAGACTGTCCTGCTGCAGGGCCGGGGCCCTGGCGCCTGAACAATTATTGGCTTGTTCAGTCTCCGGCCGGGCGTGGAATTGTTCTCAAATCAATGTCTACGCACTTCAGGCCCAGTCTGTTTTGCGACAAACTTGCCCAGACTCGTACCGAGACAGAACTGTGGCACTACCTGATACATTCTATACCTCAGAGAAACCGAACACGAATCGCACAAGAAGTAGTCTCGAAAGGGACTCTCTTGCTGACCCGCAAATGAACCTAGACTGCTCCAAAGAGGCCACTACGGCGGAAGAGCTCTGGTAGCGAGTCTATCAGTGACGGGAATCTCCAGCTGAACCCAGAAGAGTGGTGGGCCACTCCAAATCCTGTCTGCCTCGATGAAAAGAAAGAACGAACGGTGTGGCAAGGTGGAACAAATAGCACTGGTCAATACCAATTGCTATTTTGTTCTCCTCAGGCTCTTTCCCGTGGAATTCGAGTACATTCGACTGAAGATAAAGGCAAATCAAATAAGTTGCCAGACCATGGATACTGTCGGAGAGCCGCTGGAGAGCCATTTGTTACATTGCTATTGCTCCAGAGAAGTCTGGGTGCGTTCGACACTTGGTGCATAGGAGGTCGTCTCTGGTTCTGACCAGAAACACCCACTCTCTATTGAGTCGAAAGCAATTCTAGCACTTCAGCTCTCCTGAGAACCTTGCGCAATTGCTCTTCCGCCTTCAGCAGTGTGTTAGGCCTGTGATAGTACGTCTCTTCCCATGCACAGTGTCTGCCAAATGACTGACCGCATGCGAGGGTAGCTTAGATAGACTTCAGAGAGAGAGAGAGAGGAATGGGTGTCAGTGTTTCTGGTGAGGCAATAGTATAAGGAATGCTGTGAGAGTAGTTGCAAGAATCGCCTCTCAGGCACGTGCCTAATAGATGATATGTGCAGAGAGACACCGATGCATTCGTGGCTGATCGACTCGAGCAGGACCGGCTTAGCTGCCTTCCAATAGCGCCCCACTTCATGTGACTAACGGACCACAAGTATGGTACTTTCGTATCCCTGCACATGCGTCATGTATGGCACTTTCGTTCCTTCCCCAATCAACAGACAGCCGCAGCCTTCCACATCAATTAACACTTGCCTTGAGCCTCACACCTCTCAACACCCCTTAAAAGTTGCTCTGGCTCGCTGCGTTCTGTTCTTTGATGGAAGCTACGTGCCATTGCGGTCTCTGCATCAAAGAGTCTACCTACCTCCCTTTCGTCCCCTGACCTAGACGATAATCCTAGTGCCTGTAACAAGCTGAAAAGACTCCCTCATTTGTACCGACTACTCTGTACCCATGGCTGAAGTTCGAATACCTACCACTGCGGAAGAGTGGGAAGCTAAAAGGGCTGTCATCACTCGGCTTTACTCTTCAGATGGCCTTACCCTTGCGCAGGTCCAGAAGACCTTAAAAGACGTTCATGGGTTCCAAGCAACGTATGTATATCCTCTTGTCTTTAGATTCACGCTGGCCCGAGCATTGCCTTGGGTAGTCTAATAACCGAGGATTGCGCGCTAATTCTATCAGTGTCCGAATGTTCAAGGCGGGGGTCGAGAAATGGGGTCTTGACAAGAAGAACAAGGTAGTAGAGATGGAAGCAATTTTTCGAGCGAAGCAAGAATGTGACGCTATTGACAAAAAATTGGTTTTCTACGTTCGCGGGGAGGTGGTAGATTTTGCCGAAGTGCGCAGTTACCGTCGAAGAAAGGGGGTCAATCCGGACACGATAATGAGGCCCAATGTCACTTCGAAGAATGCGTTTCACGACTGGAATCTCCTCAGCCCAGCTTAGGCCCGGCTTCAACTTCGGTTCCGGTCCTGCTCACCCTTCTGACCGCACCCTGTGCGGTGGCTAATCGGTCGGATCGGTCAACTTGGCGATTAGCGCATTTGGGCCCGCCTTCAAGGCTAGGGTGTCACTACCTGATTTTGAGGACATCTCTACCACAGCCTGATCGATATTAGGGACTTGGGATCTCATATATTCCTATTGGGTAATATCTACAGCTATGGGAGCTATCAGGGTTATACTCTGGGATCAACCTCGCCGCCGCTACCGACCTCCTTAATGATATCCTCGAGCTCTTTTAAGAGCTCGTCCTTAATAACCGACTTCATTTCCAGCTCCTTTGCAATCACCTCATAAGCATGCGTCTCATGGGCATACACTTCATAGGCATGACCTCATGGGCATGAATCTGATGAGCGTGAATCTGACGGGCGTGTATCTGACGGGCGTGCTAATCTGGGGCGGCTAATCGGGGGGAACCCACCACTTGGTCAATTAGCGCCTTTGACATTTGCGTATTCTCGCATTCAACTATTGCCTCTATCTTAACTTCATGACCACGCATTCAAACCAGGTGATCTCTACATCAAAATGATCGCCTAATCACGCTATATTCAACGATGCTAACCTCGTCAGATTTCACCATGTCGTCGATGACCCACGTCGTCGACACTGAAGCCGCGCCCACCGCGCTAAACTTTACAATTGACCACTTTCAACCTCAACTTTCACGCCTATGAGATGCCACCGCACACCGCAACCCTGCCGGAGCGCAAGACTGCTGCGGTGGCCCGTAGGTCGGAACAGCCACTAGCGCATTCAGCGATTAGCGCATTGTCGAAAATCAAAATTTCCATATACCTCATACATATTCACAGGCAAGCTGCACCTTTATGGCGCGTAATAGGGACTACCCCGTAATGTACGAATATGAGGTGCACGCCCATGAGATGTATGCCTGTGAGATGCACACTCATGAGGTGCATGCTTGTGAGATGCACGTTTATGAGGTACATACCCATGAAACGTACGCCTATGAGGTACACGCTCGTGAGGTACACACCCGTGAGGTACACGCCCATGAAGTGTACGCTCATGAGGTGCTCGTCCGTGAGGTGCACGCCCGTGAGGTACACGCCCATAAGGTGCACGCTTGATGAGGTGCACGCCCATGAGGTACACACCAATGAGGTACACACCCGTGAGATACACGCCTATGCGGTGCACGCCTATGAGATACACGCCTGTGAGATGGGCTCTTTGAGGATAGGTCCGGGATCGACAGCGACCCTGTTTACGGAGAACCTAGTGTCAGACTTTTGTGATATGCATCGAAACTATCTACTTGATAAGCATCCATCTGAACTTATCGGCGCCGATCACTGAAACAAAAGCTTTGAAACCGTCGCGTACTGTCTGAGCTGCGGCAGCGCTCATATTGGTAAATATGTCAGGAATTGTGCTTTTAGCAGAGCTAAGTGCTGTCTCTCTTTCATCCTCCTGTTCTTCTTAATCTTCATTGTGTCAAAAACTGACAGAGTGTTTCCTTTTCAAGTGGCGGATAAGGTGAATGATATTGGTGTTGCGAGTATCAGTGATCTTGATAGCTTCTTAGCTTTACAGTGCCTGCAACGCTAATATTTGTCACGTAACCCATTTTTCAGTGAGCGATACTCGAAGCCGTGTTGCCAGATCTTCGAGGTAAGCAAATTGGCACGCAGCTTGGCGCTTTGATCAACTTTCAGGAATCCTCCACCACCAATTACCTCCACAAGGAACTCGACTCATTTTGGTAGGCGGCGGGCACCAAGTCCCTCTCGGCTAGAGTCTCGGGGCCAAATGCGATAGAAAGGCCATCGTCTGGGTCGAAAGAAGCGTCTATTTTGGGGCAGCACGAGCATGGAATACAAAGACGTGTAGAGAGCAGATGGGATCAAACAAATTCCTTTAGGGGGGCCAGCGTCCAGGTCTATACCTATTTGGCTACAATCTACACTAGATTAGTATTAGGGCGCGCCACCCCAGGACCTCCAGGCCTCAGGACGCCCCCGGCCTGTGGGGAGCACTGCCACCATTTGTTACTAGGCTTTTCTTAAGTATCACTTGAGTGTGGCAAATTGTACACCTGTGGGAAGCGGGAGAAAAGTTGCTTAATAATTCCTCTTCAATTTTCAGCCAGGTCTTCTGCAAACTCGGCATAGTGTCCTTCTTCAGAAATTCCTGTCGAGACTGGCAATCCTCGAAGTAACCCGTCGGGTCGGGTCCGACTGTCATAGACATGTCAGTCTAACTCCAAAGTCATTCCAAGATTTTGGTGCTTAATGCTCTTCAGCAATCCATCAACGATCTTCCAGAAGAGACGGACCAACGGTCTGGCGAGATCCTGGTGAGAGTGGAGGCGTAGACATTAATCTTGGCATTGGTAATGGTGGTTTGGGAGTGGGCATGGGCCGACCGATGGGATGACTTGGGGTCGTGCAGGAGATAGAAGAGGACGATCTTCTCAGGGCAATCTGCTGTGATCACCGCAGCCAGGGGGCTCGCAGGGACTGGGGTTCTGTCTAATCCGACGCATGTTGGATCCGTCAACACCCCATTCGCGCCGATTCGGACTCTGTGGATATCATTCCAATCGGAGGTGTAGAAACACCAGCAGTTGGTTTTGTCATCGACAGCAGCAATATAGGCATGGCCAGACAATGCCTGTGTCTTGTCGGGGATATCATAGGTCGTATAGTCTGCTGGCGGTCAGGGGAACGAATATTCAAGGCCATCAGAGAGCCTTACCGGGTGTGCCATCCTCCTGCGAAGAGCAAAGCTCGAGGGTTGTCTTTTGGAAGAAGACCACTGGGTTGTGTGTATCAGAAGCTAGCTCTATCCCCGGCTCCGCTAGTACTGCCGTGATCGCTGTGCCCCAGAGAGGGGGGTCGCAAAGGGGCGGTTCACCGCATGTCCAGCCTTCGTGACTGAGGCCTGCCATCTGGATATTTCCGGAACCATCTGCATTCTGGTAGTAGAGAAAGATGAAATCAGCCCCTGCCGCGTTGGTAACCTTTACCGCAGCAAGTTTCGAGTAGGGGGCACATTTCAATTCCAGGGATGAGTGCAGACAGCCACAATACCACCGGCCAGAGTCCTCATACACGTCACGAATGTAGTTGTTGCAATCGACATAGAATAGATACCGCTTGTCACAGCCCATCAGCTTCCTCTTCGAGGAGGGGGAATCGACCACTGACCCTCGGGTGACGATCGCTGAAGTTGATCATAGGTGTTGCGGCCAAAGGAGTGAATGGCTTTGCAGCCGTCTCCTCTTTTTCCTTGGTCACACCTATAGACGTTCGTTTGCCCGTTGGCGCGTAGGTGGGAAGACAACCATCTTCCAGGGCTGCGATTTTGCCTACGATTTCCACCAATTCGCAGTTGGAAGTCTGGCAATATGTGTAGATCTCGTCATTGCTCACAAAGATTGTAGCAAGAGCCGTGTTGGTAAGAAAGGGAATATGGCCATCCATGGCTAAGTACTCTTGATCTTCGGCTCTAGCTGGTGATTCAGGAGGGTCAGGAGGGTCAGGGAGGCCAATAGAGTCAGATTTGATGTCTACACTCGAGGTTGGTGTCAGTTTGGGAATCTCTGGTGAATGATGGCCTAACTTTATATATCCGGGAGAAAGAGCTTTGGGGTTCTTCGTTGAATCCTGTTAGCCCTTGGGGACACGTCAGCTTCCGTTCCCTCTCCGCCAGGGATAAGATCGTGCAATCCACTGACTACCAATAGATTTGGGGGATATCTGTTGAGGGAGAAGGTTTAACCGACTGGCAGAACAAGGGCTTGCCTGTGGATACACGACATCCACCATTACATCGTCTTTATGGTAAAGGGTTTGCAATACGTGCTAGTGCAGCCTTCATCCTTCCCATCCTCTTTCTTCTAAGGCTGTGGCATTGCAGGCTGTCGATTCGGGCAAGTAAGCTAACCGATCTAGTACTAGCTTAAGATCTTTTCCGACTTGACCAATCTCTTATTCACGACTTGGTTAAAATTATGGAGGGCTCCTAAAGCTCGAAGTCATCGCCAAGAGGCTTCTTTAGCTTTGGCATTGCTGGATTCTCATAACATGGTCCTTATGAGATGGGGGGGGTTTCATTGTGCAACAACTCCGCTCCATTTGAACGACGCGTCTGGATATCCAAATTCCCTCGTGAATCAGATTCCCCACACTAGCACATCTCTGCATGTGGGGAAGTATGTGTCGGTGCAGGGGTTAATTGCCAGATGCAAACAGTTGATGCGATGAGCTCTATCATTTCGATTTTCATGATTACTTACGTCCCAGGCTTTGCGACCCACCCCTCCCTAATTAACTGCACGCGCTGCTTTGGAATCATGAGACTCCCTCTCCTACCAATCGTGGCCGTATCTCTAGCCATCGTGCTTCGCCGAGTCCGTCATGCAAGAGTCAATAGGACGAAAAGCATAGACCAGCTGCAGGCGGGGTCTGGTGAGTCGCAAGGCTCCATTATCACTTTCAGTACACCGCAAATGCCGTAGCCGCAGTCAAACACGATAACCGGTGGGCTTGTAATTCGGCAAATAGCAAGAGGAGGCTGGGGTTGCACTTTTGAAATTGGCCTTCAAGGACTCGGCCAGGATTAATGCTCAGCACTTGCATCGGAGGTTCACTCTGCATATTGACCAGGGTGAATGGCCCTCCTACCTCTTTTCTTGTTGGCGGAGCTCTCCACTAGTTGAGGTAGCTTGTGTGGTACTTTATGGCAACTCAATCTTCACCGGTGTACCATCGCCAGCGCAAGGCATTATGTATCTCCCTTACTATATTTCTGACGTCACCTAGCATAAAATTTGTACTTTGTACATCAAGCTAGCAAAATGTCTGGATGCTGTTGGTCCAGGTGGTCAACTGTTTCCATCCTCACCTCAACCTGGAGCAGCGCAACTAACGAGGCTCAGCTCGCCTCACTTTGTCGTCTGCCTCTGCAATGAAGGGCGGCACTGGTCTAGAACATTCTAGGCACGATTCCTACCGTACAATGATGGCTTTCCCTCCTTTGTCAGAATCGAGCCCTACCCCGCTATATGTCACTGAGAGCTAAAGGAGATTCGACCTTCAGGGGGTAGGGCTATGTCAAAGCCCCCGCATTAGCGTACCATGAAGCCCTGCCATCCAATAGGACTCAGCAATGCACGACCCGCGCAAATATCCCTAGTGTATCCCAGCTGCTCCATGCAATTGGCAGACCGACGTTGCATTGCATCATCAGGCATCCTGGGATGAAGTTACCTAGCTAGGTGAGGCAAATATACGCCTGAATAAGCCCAAAGATTCCAAGGCACTCTCGACGGATGTGGCAACTGCGTCATTCCCGATGGTCACCGTTTACCAAAGAATGCCCAAGGACGGAATCCCCACAGCTTAAACCTGGAGCATGACCACGTTGCTCACCAGCGGAGAACTTTTGTTGCTACATGTAATGACCTTGCCAAAACTTGGCTCACCTTAGGGGAGCCAGTCAGGCCGACAGATCTAACATGTTAGCAAAACTCTGACCTGGCCGGCGAGGAGCTGCACGCGGATCTTGTTGCTGTCACCTCATGTTTGTCGACTTGCAGGGCGTACAACTTAGCCTGCTGCACAGCTATTCAAGCGATGCTACTATCAAACGTTTGCTGAGGTTATGGCGTCCGTGGCAAAGGAAGTTTCAAGCTGCACATCGATTCAGATATAAGTTTGTCGTTTCCTACATTTAGGATAGCCATTCCACTTCTCGACTGCTTGTAGTGATTTCTATCATTGCAAGGTCCTACAAATTGTGAAGGAATAGACGATGTTTGCCGCAAGGCTGGCAGGGGGAAGGGCTGAGAAGTACAGTAATGGAGGTTAGAAGGCAGAGGCACGCTTGTAAGGGGCTCATCGTGAACCTTAATGCTTGAGTGATTCCCCTTAGGAGGGAGGGAGTGCTCTATCCTGACTATGAAGGAATGAGATGACTCCGGAGGGTCACTCATAGCGGCCACTTGCGGGCCGGTCATGTACCTTTTCCTTAGTAAATTGGGTGTGAAAGCCATAATGAATTTCCCTCACCGCCAACTACTGTGTGTATATATGTGAGCTGCCCTCGCCGTCGCCAAATGCCGAGAGTCTCAAGGTAGGGTTAAACCCTACTCCCATAATCCTCGCTCGCGAGGTTGCAACTTCGGTAACTAATCCCTGTGTTACGGCCTTGCTAGGCTCGCTTAGCCGGGGTGCATTGCTAAGGAGTCGTCAGACTATTCAGTCCTGTGTCGAAGGAGTAGGGGGCACGTGTGTGTGTGTGTGTGTGTAGCAAGCGTAACTAGATGTATGGCGTACAATCTGTACTGAGAGTTGACCATGGAAGGCCCCTGGGGCCGCTCCATGAGTCTGCCTATGTACCTATGAACTCTTGGCGTGGCTCTCGTAGCTCCCTTGGCTCTGCTTCAGAGCCACCAGAGCTTCCAGAGCCTTAGAGCCACTTGCTTGGTAGGTTTGCTTTTGGACGGGCTTGGCGTGTTTGCTACCGCCAAGCCCCAGATTGCAACAAGACATCGCCGGTGCACACCGCACCACTCCGCTGCCATCGATGTTCACCCCTGTTAAGCCCTGGCTAACTCGCCTTTCATCTACCATGGCGGACTCTGGCTCCACTAGCTCCCCCGTCCGAGTTCCCCGTACCACCTCTGGGCACTATTGATCATCCCCCCTCGCCTGATCATCTATTCTAACTAAGTTGGGTTGGAGCCGAACCAGCCTCTGACTAGACTGCTTACACATAAACCCCAGACTGTCTGCACTCTGTTTCCGTTCTTTCCGCAATGTCTTTGATCTCCTACGCTACATAGCTAGGTCGTACGTTTGTAGAATTCTCGATCGAGTTACTTTTCTACTACACCTACAGTTCCTTAACAATGGGAGTAGACATAGAGCCGCCCGCCCATCACCTTAGAGGGGGCTAGAAAATCCTTTAAGCCCCCGCAAAATAAGACTTTCCCTCGTTTAAATCTCGCATGCCATGAAAAATATTGTGCTGCATATTCAACCCACTGAAAGTAGGATGCGATCCAGGCCTAATGTCGTCTCAGACGAGGCAAAGCACAAGCTTGTTTCCATATCTCTCCCACATCTCCCATTGCATTCCGTAGCCCAAACATTCATTCATGTGAATCTACTTGACAAAGACGCTGCACTTCCTGAAAGCTGATGTAAGGCGCCTCAAGAAGCGCCCAACTACTTATTGTGCATTTAAGCAGGGGTGACAGAAACATTTCCCGAATCCTCGGAGACCTCGGAGCCTCGATAAGGATGTTTGTCACAGAATTTGACATGTCTAATGATAGCGACCAGCGTGGAGCAAGAAGTCTGAGTTGGATTTGCCAATAGAGTGTCGAGGCTTTACTCGTTGACGGCCGGAGATAGCGGGGAAATAGCGGAAAAATAACGGAAATATTCCATCAAGTCGGGGAAGTTGACCCGACTCGCCGATGTTGAACCGCAATGGCGTCACTGGGTCGGGCTTTTTGCTGCTATGTGATTGACGCTCGCCTCTATTTCATGCACGAGCTCCGATCGCTCTCTTGACTTCCCCCTCCCTCCCAACAGGAAGGACAAATGGTCTGCAAGAAGATCGGCGAGATGAGAAACGCGAGGAATTTTTCAGCATCATTGCTTCTCCTCTCGTCCCGGTCATGGTTCTCGATAAAAGGCCATCGATCACGCATTCATTGGAGCCCTCCATAACCTAACACTGTCAGCTTACCAAGGCTTTACTACGTCGTCAGGGACCTCCCAAATCAAGATCAGAAGTCATAAATCCCAAGAAATCGCCATCTGCATCTTTCAGGGAAAGAGTCTGGAACATTTCCAGTATTCGCGGCTGTGATGGCCTCGCAACAAAGCGTATGATTTCCTTTTGTCAAACTCTATGACCCTATACTGAAATGCGGAGCTAGATGCCTCTAAAGGCGCCATACCCACCCACTACTGCCTCTGTTGGAGGTCGCCCAACTGTTTCGGTCGATGTTCCAACAACTTCTGTCTTCCTCTTCCTCTACATCCTCGCGGCTGCTGGGCACATGACCATCCTCCAGATCAACCTACGCAGAGGCCACAAATTCCTCATGTCTGGCCTGCTGTTCGGCTTTTGTATGGCTCGGGTTGTGACATGCATCATGCGAATCGTCTGGGCTTGCTACCCAACAAATGTTAGAGTCGCCATAGCAGCCACGATCTTCGTCAGCGCTGGCGTCCTCCTCTTGTTTCTGATCAACCTCTTATTCGCTCAACGAATTGTTCGGGCTGCGCATCCGCACTTCGGCTGGCACAGGGCATTGCACTGGGTATTCATCGTGCTCTATGCCCTCATCGTGATGATGCTTGTGGTCGTCATCACGGCGACTGTCCAGTCCTTCTACACACTAAACCCCAACACTCACCGCATCGACCGAGACTTGCAGCTTACAGCAGCTACATACTTTATGTTTGTCGCGTTCCTGCCATTCCCGTTGGTTATTGTTGGCCTGATCGTTCCCCGGAAAACACGCGTTGAGAAATTTGGGTCTGGCAGATGGAGGACGAAAATCTGGGTCTTACTCACCGCTTCAACCTTCTTGTTATTAGGAACGGCCTTTCGTACTGGCACGGCATTCAAGAACCCTCGGCCAATTCAGCATCCAGCCTGGTATCATGCCAAGTGGTGTTTCTACTTCTTCGACTTCACTACAGAGATTATTGTCGTATACTTGTACTTGCTACTGCGCGTGGATCGACGATTCTACATTCCAAATGGTAGCAAAGGCCCCGGCGACTATGTCAGAGAGGCTGGCGCAGAAGAAGAGAAGAAGAAGCCAGAAAGCGCCCGCAATATGCGACTGATCTCCTCAGAAGAAGATGTTTTCGACGACAAGGAACCAGAGAATGAACGTGGTTCCAAAGATGTGGAAAAGAATGCTCGTCCTGGTTCATCGTGACCTTTCTGTCGATGGTAGATTTGGAGCATTGCGAAGGCGTTTGAAATTCTGGTCCTCGGTTGGCTGTCAACGGTGGAGCTGAAACATTACGAAGGCGTTTTAGTGAAGCCCCAGCTACGTTGGCGGGCTCGCTAGGGAGGGAAGGTATCATAGCTTTGGGAATTAGCCATCGGTTTGGGCAAGTCTTTTGCATCATGCTATTGTACAGATGATAAGTAGAGAAAGGTGAAATATCTACGATACAATCTCCGCCAACAAATACATTTTTTTCTTCGAAATCCATCCGCTTACGTAATATGGTCTAGGCTGGCTTGGCAGTAGGTTAAGGTTTTGGGCCGTTTCGAGGCCGACGCGGGAATGTGAAAACGCCCTCGGTCGCTTTCGGTACGCGACAAACAAACGCTTGCCACAACCCATTCATGTACAATTCCTTAGATTTGTGAAATCAACCCCTACAGTATACTGCAAGCTTGAGTTGCGAGCGTCGATTGAAGAGCCCCCCCTTCATTTATCCGGGAGAGGTACAAAAAATCACTTCGCGCCGACTCTTCCATCAAAATTCACGGTCAAGCCCTTCCTGATCAACGACCGACCTCGAAACCAATAACGCTGCTCGCATGTAGCGCGCTTCTGGACTTCTTGACCATTAGTCATCCTGGGTTGATAACAATGATGATGGCGTGAAAGCTTTCAACACAAGAAGTTAAGCATCACACGAAATATCGTTCCACGTTCGCATCAGTTCAAGCACAAATGAAAGGGACTTATTCAGCGCTGCAACACGACTTCGCTGACAATTTCACCTCAACTGGCCAAAACGCGTCAGGGGGAGGGTGGAGGGCTGAAGCCTCGATGGTACGTGAAATCCAGTGGTACTCCGAATTCCGTCTAGTCAAGACAAGAACAAAGAAGACTGGAGACTTTTCAGAGCATAAGTATTGAAATGGCTTCCTTCTGGCTAGCTCCTCTATCAATCTGCATACACCGATCTACGTATGCCGATATTGGTTTTGGCCCTTGCTTCCGAATGATGGACCTTTTCCAGGAGTGACGGACTGCTGCCACCGTTCTCATATTCATGAGGGTCTTTCGGGATTGCAGCTAACTTGCCTTTCACAGAAATCATGAGAATTGGGAATTGATCGTCTTGACAATTTCTCTATGCCGATGCCCAGAAGGTCCGCTGCCCGTGCTGGCAGCGCCACCCCCGCCAAATCTACAGCTCCACCCAAACGTACGTCACGAGCAGACAGCCTCGCGCCCTCAGATACTGGCAGTACTAAGCGCGCAACTCGGGGCAACGCACCACAAGATGGAGTCGTTACTAACCCAAAACTCCCGGAGGTACAAACTCAACAATCTTTCGCCTACGGATCACAGAAGACTCCGTATTTACCTGACAAACTGGTCGCACGAGAGAAGATGACCTTGCAAGAAATGGCCGAAACGATCGACTCAGGCATTCGTCAGGCAGAGCAGCATTTTGAAGCTCAAGCAGCAGAGGCAGAAGCCAACTTCGGAAAAGCTGCGCAGAGTGATGCACGTGCGGATCGTGTGAGACGTCGCTCAGAGTCAAGAGAATCCTCGGCGCAATCTTCCAGACAAGGATCTGTTGATTCCCAGAATACCGATGTCCGAACGACGCACAGAACTGCTGCTTGGGCGAGCTCTGTCGAAAACAGTAGCCACCTAGAAGACATCACGGAGGAGGATGCGCGAAATCTACGAGGGACGACACCATCCGATATTGAAGATGACTACATTCGAAAAGGAAGCGATGGGCCTTCCAGCTTCCCAAGCGGGAATTTCGACATAAGCTACAATCAAGAGCGCGGGCGATTCAGACCAACGCAAGACATCTCCTCGCCCGTAAGGGACATTGGAGAAGCAATCAGAGCAATGCCTGATCGTGTCTGGCTACTTAGCAAGCAGAGCCTGTCTTCTGCTGGTCGGACTGTGGCTGACCTGCGATCCCGGGCACCTACCTTCGAGAGGGCTGCCCTGTCTACATCCGTCCTATTTCTGAAGACGACAGCTGCAATCCTATCCATCGGCCTAGCTTGGATAGTGCTCAGTGCGCTTTTCTGTCAATTCTATATCCGCTTTCTGTGCGAGTACGACAGTTCCTCGGCTCTCCATTTTAATCTGCAAAAATTTTGCGGGAGTTGTGTGTCTTCCTTCGCAACCGGGAGTGACGCATCCCAATTAGAAAAGTTGCCGCCAGATATCTCGATTATGCTGGGCAGCCTCAACAAGCGAATAAACCAGGTTGAATCTCGCATCGATTCCAAGCATTCGGTGCTTTCCGCCACCCTCAACTCAGTCCTCGGTCAGCAACATGCAATGGAAGCAACTGTTTCCGACCTCCAACGCAATCGGCCCAACACTCCCACACAATCACCTCTCATCAAGAAGATCAACTACTGCTCTATTGGGAACGGCGCGGTGATCGATCCTTATCTTACATCTCCGACAAAGCAGAAGCAGTTCAACTGGCTTCAGAGACGGTTAATTGGTACAATTGGAATGCAAAAATACCAGTCACATCCACCATCAGAAGCGCTGCGAGCTTGGGAGGAAGTGGGAGATTGTTGGTGTGCAGCGGCTGCGCAGGGATACGCGCAGCTTGCTGTGTTGATGCGCGAGAAGGTCTACCCAACTGAAGTCGTGATTGAGCACGCACCGTCCGACACTTCGCCAACACCAGGAACGGCTCCAAAAGACCTCGAGATCTGGGCCGATTTCTCACATCTCAGTCCTGAGGAATTTGTTGACGCTGGATTGGACAAGCTGTCCCATGACGCTATACTTCCAAAGTTTTTTGCCCGAATTGGGAAGATGGTTTACAAGGCCGGGAAGGGTGTTCCATCTGTGCAAACTTTCACGCTTGACCTTAATCAAGACCAGAAGACGTACGCCACGCAGAAGATTGTCTTTCGAGCCACCTCAAATTATGGAGCGGAACATACTTGTTTCTATCGGGTACGGTTGCATGGTGCACCACTCATCCCTCACCCACAGATAGAGGTGGATGGAAAGCCAGTGTTGTGAGCGTCGTGGATAGGCCTCCTACCCCTTGGGTGGACCTTTCCGGACGAAATGATTGAAATGATTGGGCCTCGAAGCACTCTTCACAAATAGCTAGATCATTCCAATGATAATCTTGAATACCTGAGGTATCGGCTGTCTTCACGCGAGGAAGTCTAATGTGCTCGACTCCTTGTTGGACTCTGCAGACGCTCGAACGGGACGAGCCGAGTAGCAAAATGTGAAATTTCTTCTTCATTCAACCTTCTGTAATCCTGACAACCCCATCGCTCCCGTAGCCCCATCTCACCATGATCCCTTTACTCCAACCTAAACGTCCGCGCGCTGGCCAAACATCTTCTGATCTCTGGCAGAAAGCAGCAGACTCTTCGGCAGTCCTAGGCAGCCACGGCAACAATTATCAACAGAGTCGACAATTTGTCGCGAGTATGGCAGAGCGATGTGGTATTCGCAAGTCAGAAAGACCCCTATCCAAGGCAGACTCTTCAGATTTGGGGAACTGAGAGGCCACCTGGGAGTTGGGGTTTTGTGAGCGCTACAAGATACGATCATTTGACAACGAACAGCAACGTCTGCGTTTGCCAGAGGAGAAACATCTACCCCGCGGCTCACCCTGCTCCGGTCCTAGGGTGACGCCGCCCTGAATGTGGGTGGGCTCGGGTGAGCTTGCAAGGGTAAGGCTCACCCTCGACATCTTGTATGGGCATGAAACCGGACCCTCCTCACCGTTTACATTCATACCCCTATCACCTTAGCTTCTCCTCTCGCGCCCACTGCTTGTCCGTATGCCCATGTACATTCTCTAGGTACCTTCCGAACTCTCCTACAGTCTTGAGAGCATGGTCGAGATGTTCCCAAGCAAGCGGTTGTCGCTTGTATAGTGCAAGCTGACGAGCGGTCGCCAGCGCATTACGTATCTCCCTCCCGTTCATATTGTGGTCGGCAAGTTCATCCAAGTGCTGAGTGAGTTCGTCGTTGTTCTCCTCATCTGTACCTGTTTCGTGCGGCGTTGTCAAGAAATTCTGCCAGATCTGCCGACGCGACTTGTCGTTGAGATCCGGATAGTGGAGTGCGATTTGGATGCGGGAACGGAAGGCCTCGTCGAAGGTGCCCACACGGTTGCTCGTGAGAATTAAGATGCCTTGGTAGTATTCGAGGGTGCGAAGGAAGACTGGACGATCAGCCAAAGCACATTAAGAACCGGTTCCGGTGTCCATCCTGGGCTCCGAGATGCTTCGCGGAATGAGTAGAAGAATGCTTACTAGATACGAGAGAATTCCTTTGCAGATCTGATAGGGATCGTTCTTCCAAGAATACGTCTGCTTCGTCGAGCAGCAGAACTTCAAGTCTTGCGTCAGAAAATGCCGTCAACCACGAGTCTGGCAGCTACGCACCACAATTCCATTGCTTTCCGAGGTAAAAGATTGTTTGCAGGTACTTCTCCACATCTTCAGGAGTCGTTCCAATGTCGCCACATGTGACACTATAGAGAGGCATTTCCGCAATCTCTGCAACACTGATCATCCAGTATTAGCAAACGATGCCAGGGCGTGAAGGCCACAACAGACCTCTCTAAGGCGTTGTAGTATTAGCGTTCATTCTACATGCACGCAGAGTTTTGCTCACCAGCAGTCAGCGTCTTTCCTGTTCCGGGCGAACCGTGGAAAAGCATAATCAGCCCATTCCCCTTCCCGGCCACGATATCATTTGTCTGACTGCCCCTGACCACCTCATGGCTATTCTTAGTCATGGATGCGCGTACCATGACCAAAGCCTTTACAAGTTCTTTTGTCCTGGATGGAAGCACTAGCCGTTCAAATGCAGCTTTGTTCCATCGAATTGGATGAATATTTGGAACAGACAATGGAACTACAAATGGCGTGTGTCTCAGCGAATCACTTACTTACATTAGCGGCGCTAGGTTTCCTTACCCCATTCCTTTTCAACGAGGTCAAAACCATGGATTACTTCAGGCATTAGTAAAGCATTCTCAGCTGACAATTCCTCGTCCTTTCGGAGGCGTATAGGCCAAGGGTCCATTGAACGGCCTTTCCAATTAGAATGCCATTCCTTGTTTGAAAAAATTTCATTCTGTGGGTGGAATCTTCGAAACATGTCATAGTCGATCATGAATCTAGCATCCATCTATCATACTCACCAGTTAAGAACGTGCAAACCGAGAGGAGTGGATGCTTACATGGTCTTTTGGGGATCCTTCGGCTCGGCCGGTATACGCGACATAGCTTCGATTTCGAAGCCTCCAGAAAGCCAAACCCCTCTCGCGAAGTTTGCTGACAATAGCTGCATTGGAGAAACGAAGGGGGATGTATTCAAGCTGATCGATTGGGATAACCTCGTCTTCTTGCGAACACATCGAAAGTGACGTCTTGACGTTAAGATAACGCCGTTCGAACACCCAACCGTTATAGTTCCATGACCAATACTTGATGTTAAATCGTCCTGAAGTCGTTCCAGGCCATCCATCCACGACTGCCGCTGTCAATGTATCCGACTGCCTCCATTCGTCCCTTTTGAGCACGACATCGTTGGGCCGGTAGAGCATAGGTAGATATCGTAACGTGACGACAGACTTGTCAAACAAAGCCTCAGCTTCCAGAAAGTCTCTACCGTATTGCTCTTCGACATATTGAAGGAGCGACGCGATCTCACTTTGCAGCATATGTTGGCCTAGCTCTGGAAACTCACGTAGTAGTGTTCTATGATGATGTAGGAACCTATAAGGCGAATGAATCTCAATCTTCTCTGCAGAACCTTCAACCAAATCGATGGGACAAGTAGCA
>Ga0335072_10002741_pt1 | contig 27096 bp, 18 predicted proteins | sample Lox_Sample_21_FD_206725 | JGI IMG/M metagenome (GOLD analysis project Ga0335072, IMG submission 206725) | Soil microbial communities from Loxahatchee National Wildlife Refuge, Florida, United States - Lox_Sample_2.1 | ecosystem: Environmental > Terrestrial > Soil > Wetlands | place: USA...
CCCGGGCTTGCCAACGCGCCCCTTCAGCGATTCGCCGACCGTACCCCTGCCGCCTGGGCCGCAAATCATCCACAGATAACACGGCATGCGTTGGTCTGACGCTTACGATCAAACGTTATGCCGAACTCAACCACTTAAGGGCCAGCAGGCACGAAATTTTGCTTTACGGTACGGACACGGTACACGTCAGCCGAGTGTCATAGCACCGCGGGTTCTTTACGGCCTCGCGTCCCGTCCCAGAAATTCGTCCAAGAAATCGCTCTTTGGTTTGTGTCAGGGCATGGCTTCAGCCGTGCCGCAAAGGGCGCAAAATCAGATGTGCTTTAGCCCCTGAGGCCAGTTCTTCGAGCACGTTCGGCCCCTCCGAATTGTTCAAGTAACATCGGAGACACCACACAAGAGCCCGCTGGAGGATGCGTCGCCTCCCTGGACCAAGCCGTGCCATGCCAAGGCGGCCTTGACAACAAAACCAGTTGTAACTGTCTGGCTTCCGTAGGAAAGGATCGTTGATGCCGCGCCGGTCGCGCGCCCAGTATCCATTCTTATGAACTCAGACTTAGGCCAGCTTCCATCGCCATTGCGGCACCCGACGAGAAACGCGAGCCCTGCTGTGGCAGCGTAACAATTCTGCGGCGCCGCGAACCTGGTCCCTTGCACGATTGCCAAGGCCGACAATGCCAGTGAAGTATCCAGAGCGTTACTGCTTTCTTCGCTTCCCCAGCCTCCATCCTTGTTCTGCCGTCGCCTCAGGAAATCTGCTGCTATTTGAATGGCGTCCACTTCGGGAGAAACTCGAAAGAACAGGCGCAGGCAAACGTAGGTACCATAATACGGGCCGTGATACCAGCCGCTTCTCCAGTAACCCTCTTGGCTCTGTTGTCCCTGCAGATATTTCACCCCACGGGCGATTTGCTGACAGAAGCGGTCCCGGTCAAGCAGAGCAAGTGCGTACAAAAGGTTTGCAATGACCTCCGGGTCGGCTCCGGTGCCCCACATAGTTCGAACGAAATCTGCCTCTCGGCTCTGGGCGCGAGTGCGATCTGACTTCGGAATAATCCATGTTTCGTAGGAGCCATCAGGATGACAATTCTCCTCGAAAATCGAAAGCGGCCCCATGCAATACTTGTCTATCTCCTCATGAGATCCCACTCGCCAAAGCACCTGCATAATCTGGCCAAGGTCGTCTGCGTCAGCGGGTAGTTCCTGCAGCTCCGGGAAATACTTCCAGCCGCAGTGCCCTGGATCGCGCCGGCTGAGGAGATAGCAAATTTCATTCTCAAGGATTGGACGCAGCTTATCGTCCAGCATTTCATTCGCGTCACAAAGAATGTCGGCGATGAGCGCGCGTTGAAAGACGTCACCACGCTGATATTGTGGTCCATTGAAGCCCAATTCCGGCGGAAACTCCATGACGTGGCGCGCCTCGCCAAACCCGAGATGCCATTGTTCCATGATGTAGCCTAGCCCACGCCAAGCGAGCTCTTGCCAGGCGCTCAGGGGTGAAGGCAGTTTCAAGTCGAATGACTGTTGCGTCCCGACCCGGCGCAGGTTCTCCCCAACGATCCGGTGCAGGTCCTGAAGAAATAGCGTGCACTCGTGCCGAAGATCGGCATGGACCTTCCTCCAGCCGAGACTGGGCCATTCCGCCGTCACCCTGCCTGCCTCGTCAAGCAGGCCGAGTGCCAGTTCCATCAGGTACTTCGCGTGACCGCCATAAAAGATTTCACGCCCCACAGCTAAGATCAGCCTTGCTTGCTCCTCGTCAGTGAGCCCAACTGGACTTTGGTCAAGAACGCGTGCGAGCAGCAGGGAGGGAATGCCCGACTTAAGATCCTCTTTCCAGTCGCACAAGTCATCCAGCATCTGGCGCGCTACGTTGTAGCCGTCGATCGCCTGGTTAAGCGGCTGCAAAGCGGTCCGTTTTCCTTCCAATGCAGCGAGGCCCGCAACAGTGGCACGTGCAATGCCGTTCTTGCCCCTGGCAATGTCCAGAGCCAAGTCCTCGGAAAGCTCCCGCCAGGCTCGGCCGCCGGCGACGAATTTCTGCTCTTCGACACAGGCTCGGGTAAAGTGGCTAAGATAGCAGTGTAAGTCCTGCCAAAATGCGGAATGTTGCGGGAAAAGTTCATGCAATTGGCGATACGCCTCAAATTGCATTGCCAGTATTCTTAAGGCATTGACAGGTCCCAAGTGCGCGGTGGAAGCCTGCTCTGCTGTCAAATCGAAAAGTTTGTCATGCAGAAAGATGGAACTTGCGTAGAGCCGCGCCGCAACTGCAAAACGATTCAAGTCTACTTCAGCAATGGACGAGAATGCTTCAGCAAAGAGAAAGGGAAAACAGTCGTAGATAGACACCGTGCTGGCACCAAGAACGACCTGCCCAGGCCATGACGACTGCAATTCATTTATAGTTTCAACGGTCCGCTGCGCCTTTTCGTGAAGGCTTGAGGATATGAACAATTCAACCATGTTTACCCGATCCTCTCGTCTGGCTCCGGCCCCATTCGGCTATAACATTTTCACAATTGCCGTAGGTCGAAGTCACTACGCTCAAGTGGCTCTTTCCTCAAGAAAGAGCCACTTTGCAATGAATCAAAATGCCACATGGTAACTGTGAAACTGCCTTAATAAGGGCGCATTTCTACTTACGAGCGCTATGCGCGCCAGCGCGGAACGTCAAACTCGACGACTGATTCCGCGATTGGACGACAGCTTCGCGAAGCAACACACAACTCCCCTCGTTCCTGCTAAGAACGCTTTGAGAGTGACCGAGCTCTCCCCTGGAGGTTGTTAATCGCGAGAGACCGAGACACTAACTGATACATGCCAGCCTGAGGCCGCTGCTGCTCCGCCGCGCAAGCGTGATTGCAGTTCCTCGATATCCACGCCCCTTCCCAGGGTTTCTCTCAAATCCAGCTTTTTCGTATCCAAGCCGGCCTTTTCCAGGGCGCCAACCAATTTGCGTCCATCCAGTTCCACAGTTGTTGATGTTGTTTTCTTTTCTGCCATCGTATCTCTCCTTCCAAAAGTCTTTTCAGCATGCTTTGAGTTCCAACGTCTCGAGAGTCCGTGACGTCATATGATGATCAATCAAGAGCAGCTTATGCTGGGTCTTGTTATGGATCATCAGTTTCGGCTGGGTAAGGAGCTGACTCTGTATGTCTCGGATTTCCAATTCATCTCCTTGCTCAACTGACCTGGAAGTTATGGGAACTTCAAGATACATAAACCCCGAACTCGGGTTGCCGCCCAGAATCACGTAAAGCAATCCCCAAGGCTGGCGCTCGACCCGCTCCCAGCACACGTCTTTCATTCGGACTAACCGGTGCAAGTGATCGATATCGAAGTCGAATTTCCGGAAAATGAGCTGTTTCGTCACTTCACCTCGCTCAATTCCATATTGAAGTTCGTAGTATTCAACCAAGTTCGCCACCTGTGGGGCTCTGTCGTCTAGTGTCTGGAGAATCTGCTGCCGCAGATAGCGCACGAAATCGACGCGAAAATGGTAAAGGTAATAGTCTTGCTTAAGGGTGCTTGGGGCAGAATTCCTTGTCTGCCAATCGACCCAACCCGCAAACAGGTCATATAAATCGACGCCGGCCCCCCGCAGCGCGATCAACAAGGACGCACAGGTGTAAATGGATGCGGACAGGGCCTTGGTAAAGGCCCTGTCAAGTTGCGGAGTTGGAAAGAAGTAGAAGCTTGAAAAGACTTCCGGATAACGTTTGACGGCTTCGACTTCATCGTCAGACAAGAGAAAGAGCGAGATATCGGAACTGTGCCCATCGAAGCTTAGAGAGTTCTTATACTTCTGATAAAGCGGACTCCCCACCAAAGGCGCCAGCAGGTGCAGCTGGGTTTTGGTTTCGGGGGAAAGTTGCAGGACGTCCAGCGCCATATCAAGCGTAGCCAGTGCGTCTCCTGCTGTTTCATCGGGAAACCCCGTGATGAACGACGCCGTGGGCTTCATGCCCAGTTCGGCACAATGCTGCAACGTTGGCAAAACCTGCATGGTCTGCAGTTTCTTTTCGACAATCGGCTGGAGCCGCTGCGAGCCCGTCTCAATGCCGAAGAAAATCCCAACGCAGCCAGCTGCTGCCATCTCCTCCAACAACTCGGACGTCACACAGTCAACGCGCGCGCTGCAACCCCAAGTAAAGCTGCAATTGTTCGCTATGAGCAGGCGCGAAAAATCACGAACCCATTCCCGGTCGACCGTAAGCATGTCGTGAACAAGGTCGAAATCCCGATAGCCGTAGGTGTCATGCAGATATTCCATCTCCGCCAGCAAACGAGCCGGCGCTTTGATCCGGTATTTGCGGCTGAAAAACAGATTCGTGGAGCAGAAGGTGCACGCAAACGGACAGCCGCGCCCCGCCTCTATCGGCACCAGCGAAAACTTCTTCGGGTCCGCAGGATAAAGGTCGTAAGCAGGGAAAGGCAGACGATCGAGATCCAGTAGAGGTTGAGACTCCGTTTGATGGCAATCACCTTTCCGGTCTCGCCAACTCAAGCCAGCGATCTTGCTTTCCTCGGCTTTTCCCTCAGCCCAGTGGTCGATTAGGTCCGGAAAAGTTGTATCGGCTTCGCCACGAACAATGACGTCAACCCAGGGAAAATGGAGCAGTGTCGGCAAAGCAACTGCAGTGGCTTGTGGGCCTCCTAACACGACCTTAACCGCCGGGAGGAGTTTCTTACAGTGTCGGGCCAAGGTAAGCGTCTGGGGATAGGAGTTACACATGGTCGTGAAACCGATGACGTCGGGATTGCCCGCGCCAATCAAATCTGCCATTTCACCGTGGAACTCTGGCCTGTCGTGGACTTTTCCCTCGTTAAGCGCATTTGTCTGGTCCACGATCTCCACCTCGTGCCCTCGTTCTCGCAAAGAGGCTGCAAGACAAAGCAGATTCAGTGGAATATAAGGTTTGGGGAGCCGGCCGAAGTGCCAGTCAGCATTGAAGCAAGTCACCAATGCAACCTTCATGGCTGACCATCCTTGTCGAGTGTCTTGGTATCGGCGAATGCCGGCGGGGGCTCGTATCGGGATCTAAACTCGGCGGCGTCGAAGATCTCCGCACCAGCGTGGTGAAAGCAAGAAAGCCAAGCCTCGAGGGGATAAACTTTGGGCAATCGGTTCCGAACCAAGTTGAACAATTTAACAGATTGCTGCCAGCTTACGCGGCCTGCTTCCTTCAACGTTTCCCGATTTGAGCCATCCGCAAGATGGTCACGAACATCATCTGCAAACTGATAGCAAACTCCAAGCTTCCGACCGAGGGTGCCGAGATCATTCGCCAGATCTGGCTCCGCTCCGGCAAGTACAGCCCCAATATGAGCCGCTATCTGGAAAAGGCCTCCGGTCTTAAGCGCACGGATATCGCCCTCCGATCCAACTGAATCGGAACAATCGACCAGTTCCGCTCGCGCCATGCCGCGGGCGCCGATCGCAGCTGCCAGCGACTTGGTAATTCGCAAGAGCCGCTTTGGTTCAATCGAGATCTGCGCCACCACTTCGAACGCCGCCGCAACGAGCGCGTGGGCCGTCAGGATAGCTGCGGCTTCCCCAAAGCGTTTGTAAAGGCTCAGCATCCCACGGCGCACCGGCGTGTTGTCCAATGCCGGAAGGTCATCCACTACCAGGCTCGCGGCGTGGAGCATCTCGATGGCCACGGCAGCTTCACGGGCCGGCTCCTTCGATCCGTTGCAAGAATCAGCCACCACCATCAGCAGGAGGCCGCGCAGCCTCTGCCCACCCGAAAGGGCATAGGTCATCGTCTCCGTCAGGGGCGATAAACTGTAGCGATCCAGCGTCCGCCGCCAATCTGCTTCCAACGACGAACGCAGTTCATCTATATCCCAGTGCGGACCAGACAGTAAGCTCGATTTGGCGGCGGCTGGGCCACAATGGGTTCGCAGTATATCGGCAGACACCGCAGTTTCATGCGCCATCGTCTTCCCCTTTCAGGCACAAGCGGTTTGTCCCAGATAGAATGACTTGAACGGTCCCAGATTTGATGATAAGGATAGTACGGAAATGAGGAAGTACGTGAAACACCTTATAACGCCGCCGGGGCGCAGAAGTCAACCATTTTGAATTCATTTTTGTTTCAACTTAGGATCTGGTATGCCCAACCTTCAAATCTGCCACATACTGCGATTCGAAATTCGTCCGGCTTCACATTAAAACGATGAACATTTACGCTACAGTCATTCTCGTCTCGCTGCTTTTGGAGTTTGGGGTCCGACTAATAGTCGCCCACCTCAGTTTGATCTCGCTGTTGCGAAAGCCTGCGGAATCGTTCGCTGACCTGATCGACAGAGATCGATATCATCAGTTGCAGCGCTACACTGCTGCGCGCACGAGGCTTCGCGCAGGATCTGAAGGGTCTTATCTGGCCGTGCTATTGCTATTCTGGTTTAATGGCGGCTTCCGATTGCTGGATCGCTCAATTGAAAACTGGGGATTCGCGCCGCTGGTGACAGGCGTGTTGGTTATTGGAGCAATTGCCATAGGCCGGGCGCTAGTCGCCCTTCCATTTGCCGCCTATTTTACCTTTCGGATTGAGGGACGGTTTGGGTTCAACAATACGACACCGCAAACGTTCTTAAGTGACTTGTTGAAGGGCACGCTTGTCGCCGCCGCAGTCGGAGGGCCCGTCTTAGCAGCAATTCTCGCACTGCTCGGTGGGACAGGGCGCTACTCCTGGGTATACGCTTGGAGTCTTGTGGCTGGCGTGTGTGTTTTGCTCGAAATCCTTGCGCCGCAAGTTATTCTACCCCTATTCAACAAGTTCGAACCCATAAAAAACCGGCAACTCCAGGAGGCCATCTCTTCCTACGCCGCTTCGGTCGACTTTCCCCTTGCGGCGGTCTCAGTGATGGACGCTTCTACGCGTTCGAGTAAGTCGAACGCTTTCTTTACCGGCCTCGGATCCAACCACCGCCTGGTGTTGGAAGATACCTTGATTAGCCGTCACACCGTTCCAGAGTTGGTGGCAATCACCGCTCACGAGGTGGGCCATTTCAAGCAAAGACACATTCCCTTGCGCGTGTCCATTGAGATTCTGCAACTCGGGTTGTTCTTTCTGTTGATGTCATTGTTCTTGAACAGACAGGGACTTTTTCTCGCATTTTATGTGGGTCAGCCGTCCGTGCATTTGGGCGTTGTGTTCTTCACATTGCTGTATTCGCCAGTCGCATTCGGCTGGTCGATTCTTGTGAATTGGATAGCCCGCAAACAAGAGTACGCAGCCGACGCGTTCGCAGCCAACACCGCAGGGGGGACCGCGGATTTGGCTGAAGCACTACGAAAGCTGGCGGCGGACAACTATACTCAATTAGCGCCTCATCGTTTCGACGTATTTCTCAACTATTCCCACCCAACGCTGCGAGACCGAATTCGGGCGCTTTCGGCCTCAGATCGCAGCAGCGAACAGTTAACTATCTGCGGGAAAGGCACAGCGTAAGTCCCGTTCGATGAACAAAGAATCTTTCGAATGGTGCCGCCTGGTGGAATACCTCACTCGATTAAATTGATTGGGTAGGCGCACGCGAAAGAATGATGGCTTACTGTAATCGGACCATGATCGCTGTGCCAGAAAACGTCGCGCGTGACTGGTTAATTGATCGCGTGTGCGTGTTGAATCTTGTTGTACGCACGGACGGGACTGTAGTTCCAACCGCAGTTGGCTACGTTTTCTTCGCGCTGGAACCGGCTCGGAGAGTGAAATCAGCGTGTGATGATGTTTTTGTGGTTGGAGGCAAAACACGCACGATCAAAGTCATGCTGTGTGCTCAGAGAGGAACCCTCGCGCTTGTAAACGGCAACTGCGGGACTCTGAAGACAATCATCAATTTTGAGAATCGCCCTTTGGAAGGTTGACCGCCGATCCGGAAATGTCGATTAGGAAATGACTAATTGATTAACCCTTGCCGCGCGATAGGGCCCAATCACCTACTAATGCTGGAGAGCATGGATGACCTGGCTGTAATCTTGGAAGCCCGCGGACACGATAACGAGGCGGAGAAGGTCGCTCGCGAGGTGATAGCTGTGGGCACACGCAATCCGGGCCCATAAGTTCCCAGACAGTGCGAGCCATGAGCAATCTCGGCATCGCGCTAATGGACCAGGGCCGCGACGCCGAAGCTGAGCAAGAGTTTCGCAGGGCGCTGGATGAAGGAAACCGCCTTCTGGGACCGGACGATCCGCGGACTCCGGCCGAGCTCCACAATCTGGCATGGGCCGTCTACTTCCAACGCCGCTACGAAGAAGCCGAACAGTTGCATCGCCAAGCCCTGGCCGCCTACCAGCACGTGTTGGGACCCAAACACCCCGACACGGTCATTGCCACGCAGGGGCTTGCGAGCACTGTCTTGAATGAAGGTCACTTGGACGACGCCGAAAAGTTGAACCGTCAGGCGTTGAGTATTTGGCTACGGATCGTTACACCGGAAGACCCCAGAATTGCGATTATCAAATTCAATCTCGGAGATAAACTCCTCCGGGCAGACCATCTCCACGAGGCAGAACAGTTAGTGCGGGAAGCCCTCGCGATTGACGGTCACTTCAACGGACCGGAACACACAAATACCCTAAAGGACCAGAGTTTGCTCGCCAGGATATTGATCAGCGAGGGCCGCTATGCAGAGGCCGAAAAGATTGCTCGCGGAACCCTGGAGATTCAGTCACGAACAGTCGGTCCGCAACATCCAGACGCGCTGGCCAGTCTGCGGGAACTCGGGAAAGCGATGGCATATACCCATCGCTACCCCGAGGCAAGCAAGATGTTTCGCGACGTGATTGAAATGCAGGATGACTCCAGGGGGCGGGGGCGCGCCTTCCTGGTTTGGTATTACTTCGCTTGTGTGGCGACGGCTGCCAACCGTCCTGACGACGCGGTCCAGTATCTCGAGGAAGCGACCCGTCGCGGGTATAGAGATACGTTTGTCCTCATGACCAACAACGATCTGAAGAGTCTCCGCAAAAACGCGCATTTGCACCAACTCGTGGCCGAGCTCAAAAGCCCGGGCGCAAGAATTCGAGCTCCATAACTGAAAGCCTGCGTGCGCCACTCCTATTCATTCCACATGAACTATGAAAGCCGCATTAACTCCGTTGGCGCATCATCGCCAATGCGCTCAATGTGCACCAGAGACACTGATTTCAAGGCTCCGGGCAGATTACCGTCTAATCTGAACCGTCTACCCTGAAGTTACTGGTTGATCAACAAATCGGCACACCGGTAGCGCCATTTTTTTGTACGTTGCCTTGAGACCTCCATCGGCAGCATTTCGCCGTCCAGCCCTGGCGAGCCGGGGGCGGAAGCAAAAATGTAATTCCTGCGCATCCCGCGCATTCCCGTAGAATTTGCTCACTGTGGAGGACCAACTGAAGTTTGCATCTGAAAACTGGCTCCGCTTTCACGCTGTCTGCTGAGCGCTTCATTCCGCTGTGATTCAATCAACGATCGAGCCTCGTTTGCTTCTCGTCCAGCGTCGGAATTTAGGCCAAGATGGGCATATACCCGGCTTAACTGGTAGTGGGCAGGCGCCAACCGCGGGTTTAATTCAATTGCACGCTCAAGTGCTTTTCGAGCCCGGCGCCAGTCCTGTTGCGTTACATAGAGCTTGCCGAGTTCGAAGAACGGATCAGGAGAATTGGGCTGCAGCCTGGCCGCGTTATCCAGGGCGACAATCGCCTCCTGTTCGCGCCCAAGCCGGCTTGCCAAGAGCCCGAAGTAATACTCCAGCAGGTAATGACCAGGCCTTTTTTCCCGCGCCGCTTCAAGGATGCGAATGGCCTCCTCATCGTTTGCTTCACGGGCGTAGGTCTCTGCCAGGCCGACATAAGCGACGTCGAGATCGGGATCGGCAGCCAGCGCCGTTTGAAAGGCATCGCGCGCCGAGTCATAGTTGCCTTTCACCATTTCAATTACGCCCAAACGCACCTGGAGCGGAACAGTCGAATCCGTTTTGCCCATCCCGTTCTGGATTGCCTGGATGGCCTCGTCATAACGATCTGTGTCCATCAGCAGGCGGGTGTAATCGAGCATTCGATCGGGGTTGGACGGATCTGCAGCAACCGCGGCACGATAGGCGTCGAGCGCCTCAGGCATCTTCTCCTGCATCTCGTAAGCAGCGCCAAGGTACATCAGGATGTCGGCATTGGCCGGCTGTTCATGGTGCAGCGCGGCCAGCAGCGATGACGCTTCATCGGGGTGATTCGCGTAAAGCAAGGCGAGAGCGAGGTTGTAACGATTCTGCCACGATGACTCAAGCGAAGCGATGTGCCGAAAACAGCGAACTGCCTCGTTGTAGAGTCCGTGCTGAGCCAGAAGAACTGCAATTTGGTATTCCTGGGCAGCGGTGAGGAGGTTGGCCGCTTCCAGGCGCTCAATAGCAGTGGCAGCTTGATCTACGTGGCCCAGTCGGATTTCTGCTTCGATCAAGCCAATGGATGCCTCAGTGTCATGATCGACGAGATCTCCCGCCAGCGAGGCCTCATGCACTGCTTCGGCGTCGTGGTTTGTGGCCAGCGCCAGCATCAGTAAATAAAAATGAGCAAATTTATCGCGAGGATCGAGGCGCGATGCCTCGCGCAGTTCAGATCCAGATGCCTCGTAGTTCTTTTCCGTAAGCAGGTTGACACCAAGATTGCGGTGAGGTGCGGGTTGAGACGGGTCGATGCGAATGGCGTTGCGGTAGTGGACATCGGCAGCCGCGATCCGCCCGAGTTTGGTCTCAGCTATTCCCAGAAGATTTTCAATCGTCGCGTTTTCGGGAGCGATGCGATGTGCCTGTTCGAGTTTAACTACAGCCTGATCGAACTTGCCTTCACGAATAAGCTGAATGCCCTGGTCCAATGCTGTGTTCTGTGCCCGTAGCGGGACGCCGGGCGCGAGGCAGATCATGATGCACGCAAAGTGTGAGAACCGCATCATGGAGTGCTCTCGTGGTTAGCTTGCGAATCGGTGGAAACAGGCGACATCCGCTCGTTTTTGATGGCGTTCACCTGGGCAAAAAGCTTTTTCGCCTGATCGGTCTTGCCCTCGGCAAGAAGAACCCTGCCGAGTTGATAGTGCGTCGACCCATCCGGGTCGTGCGCAAGAGCTCGTTTCATTGCATCTTCGGCGCGCTGGTATTGTTTTTCGCTCGCATACGCGCGGCCCAGTTGCGCGTACGCAGGCCACAGATCGGGGTTGGCGCGAATCGCCAATTCGAGGTGAGGAATAGATTCGGCGATGCGGCCCTTGGCAACCAGGACCGAGCCCAGCTCGCCATTTGCCTCCGGGTCGCCGGGATCGAGTTCCAGCTCTTTTGTTAGCTCAGCAAGCGCATGATCGGCGTCAGCATGTTTCCAGTAGAGATGGCCGAGAATGAAATGCACACCGGGAAGATCGGGCCGGGCAGCAGCGACGAGAAGGTATTCGGTAATTGCCTGGTTATCCTGATCGCGATCGGCATAAAGCTGGCCCAGCAACTGATGCACGTGATAGGAATCCGGGGCAACTTCAAGCAAGCGGAGAATATACGCTGTCGCAATGTGATGGCGTGCAAGGATAAGATCGTAGCGCGCCTGGCGATCCTGCGGATGCTCAGTAATCCAATGCACAAGCTCGGTCTCTGCGTCTTCATAACGGTGTTCGTGGAAGGCTGCCAGCGCCTTGGAAAAAGGACTGGCAGAAAGTGCGGATGCCGGATTCACGGCGCCGATGCTGCGATACGCGCGCATGGCAGCATCGTGTTCGCCGGCTTGCTCATACAGGGCTGCGACCGCGGCCTGTCGCGCGGGATCTGGTGACACGGCGATCGCGAGCTTCTCCGCCACCTCACGGCACAGCGAAGAAAGTTGCGTGGCAGCGTTGGAGCTATCTGTCGGCTCGAGGCTGGTTTCGACGGGAAGGCCAAGCGCGTCGAGAGCTTCACTCCGGTCGACAGCAAGCGCCGCCCGGATGCGCAACAGTCCTTCTGATGTTTGCTGCATCAGGATGAGCACCTCGCCGCTGCGAGCCAGCGCTGCTGCGGATTCAGGCGCAATGATCAGGGCTTGGGCCAACTGCTCGTGAGCGTCGGAGAGGCGTGCCTGGGCCAAGAAAATCTGCGCAAACTCAAGGCGCGCGTCCAGCGAATGGGGATCCCGCTGGATGGCGCGGCGCAGGTGACCTTCGGCTTTGTCCCAATCGCGTTCCTCAGCGTAGGAATCTGCGTAGATGAGGTCGGAAAGAGCCGTCCCCATGGATTCTTCCAGGAGATCTTCAGTCAGTTGATGCACTGCTTTGCCATATGCTTCACCGGCGGCGAACAGCAGATCGGGATCGTCGGGAAACCGCGCGGCGGCGCTCCGCAGCTGGAAGAGCGCGGCGTCTATTCGACCGGCATTCCAGAGTGCTGTCCCCAGCCAGCTTTGCGCCAGTTTGTCGTTCGGATTCTGACGAACAGCTTCGCGCAAAAGCGCAGCGCCCTGCGTGGGCCGGTCCAGTTTGACCTCGTCGATTCCGAGCCAGAGACTTACGCCGCTCATGCCCGGGCGTAATTTGGCGGCCGCGGTCAGGGCCTTTGCGGACTCGGCGAATTTTGCCTGCGCATAATAGACCAGACCAAGATTTACATAAGCCTCAGGCAGAGCGGGCTGGAGCCGCAGGACATTCTTGTACTCCTGCACGGCAGCGTCGAGAAGGCCGCGCTGCTGATCCTGCTGAGCAGCGAGAAAATGCTGCTCGACCTGAGAGCCAGCCTGCTGCGCGCAAATTGACAAAGGGAATAAACAGACTGTGGCAGCAATGAAAATCAACGACGGGCGCGGACCGCGAGCAGTACGCAACATGAACAGACTCGGAGATCATTCTAGTGCAAACAACACTTGCATGGCGGCAGGCGCAAAGTGCAGACTGCAGTGGACTCGGATTGGTCGCGCACATTGGATACAAAGTCTCCCGGACCGCTGCCAAGAGATCCGGGAGGCAATCTGCAATTTAGTACGTGATGCGCAACTCGCCCTGGATACTTCGCTGGAAGCCAGTTTGCTGGTATCCGGCAAAAGGACCGCTGGTGCCCGATGCCTGGCCAAATCCGGGACTTCCCACTGTGTTGTTGAATCCCGTGAATTGATGGCGGTTGAATGCGTCGAAGAAGTCCACTCGGAAGATCGTATTCACTCGTTCAGTATGGGTGGGAATCTTTTTCTCGACGTCGAAGTTTTCGTTCAGGTTGGCAAAGCTCCTCACATTTCCAAAGGTGCGGGGCGCGTTACCGAATGTAAAGTCCGGCGCATAGGTGAATGCCGCGGCATTCCAGCGCAGGCTCTGCCCATAGACGAACTTGCCTCCATGGAACGCATTCGGATTCACCCCGGATACATAATTCGGCCGAGCGTTCGCGCCGAGATTGGCTTCAGGTCCGGCAAAGATTCCGGAGGTCCAGTTGCTTTCAGTCACAGCAAGCGGGGCACCGCTCTGGTAGGTTTGCGATCCAGCAACCTGCCACCCGCCGATCAGGCTATTCATGACAGGATTGACGGATTTGGCCAAGGCCTGCCCTTTGCCGAAGGGTAGCGCATACGTGTAGCTGAGGACCACGCTTTGCGGTACATCGTACTGGCTGAGTCCTTTTTCAACTTTTAGATTGTAGGTATTCAGTGCGCCCGCCACATCGTTGGACTCCCAAGCTGCGTCGGTCGGATACTCCGCGTCGGCATTGGTCAGGGTCTTGGACCATGTGTAGCTGGCGAGCACTGAAAGGCCGCTGGAGAGACGCTTTTGCACTTCAGCCTGCAATGCCTCGTAGGTATACACGCCGAAGGGATCGGCAGAGGTCACGGTATCGGGCTGCGCGCTCTCGTACTGCGGGAAAGGCCTGAGCGCCTGGCTCACCGTGCCGTTGAATCCGGCATACGGAGCGGTCACGACTGATTGCCCGGCGCAGGCCGGATTGCCCACCTGGTTACTGATATTCACCTGGAGACACGCGCCCCGCGCCAAATTGGCCGGCAAACCCTGGTTAGGGTCGTGCAGGAAGGCCTGCAGGTGATCGCCATGATCACCCACGTAGGCGATATCCACCATCGTATTGCCCGGCAACTGTTGCTCGACGTCAAGTGTCCAGGTCTGCGTCGTTCCCGGTCGCGCTGTCTTGGACAGAATGACCGTCGGATCCTGGCCATTCATCACGGTGGGATTGATAAACGGCGGCTGTGGTCCCGGATAGGCTTGAATCTGTGAAAGGACAACCGTAGGGGTTTGCGGGCTGGCAGGAGTTGGATAGTTGTAGCTGCCGGTAAATCCGGCGGAGTCGTTCTCGCCAAAGCCGCCCATTTTCAGGCTTTGGTAATAGATTCCATAGCCCGCGCGGACCACTGTGTTGGGCCTTATCTGGTAGGAAAGTCCGATACGCGGGCCCCATGCGTTCTTAAACGTAGTCTGAGACGTGTTGCTCCCCAGTCTGCCGGTTCCGCTGCCTTCAAAAACGTACGCTCCCAGCAGCCCACCCGCACCGGGATTGGGCACGGTGGGATCCATGAACGACATCTTGTCGTGGGCTTCGGAGACTGGCGTCGAAATCTCCCAGCGCAGGCCAAGATCGGCGGTGAGTTTGGGCGTGAGCTTCCAGGTGTCCTGCATAAAGGCTGCGTAGTATTTCACGCGCCAGTCCAGCAGCTCGGGCAAGAAGATGGTGGCATTGGACGCAGCGCCCAGGTAGAAGCTGGCGAACCCGAATCCCGAGTTGGGATCGGTGGGAGTGCTGGTTGGCCCGGAGGTGAAGTTGAATTGGCCGGAGGTTGCCGTCAGGATGTCAATGTTGAACTCCTGCAAACGCGATTCGCCGCCGAACTTGAAGCTGTGACGGCCCTTTTCCCACAGCACCATGTCGTCGTACTGCCAGGTGTTGTCAGTAAACTGGTCGGCGCCATCGCTGGGCAGGTTGATCTGACCAGCAGGATAGTTCCAGCTGATCTGCGGGAAGGTGGTCTGCATGACTCCCATCAGGCCCAGTTTCTGCGGCCAGTCACCGCCATAGCCGCCCTCGCCGCTGAACTCCTGACGGTAGCGGCGGCTGAACCCGGCGTTGAAGTGGTTCAACAGGTTGGGCTTGAAAACATAGTCGTAACCAAAGCGCACATAATGGGTGCGCTGATTTGTGGCGCTGGTGTTGATAGGCTCGCCGGCGTCGTACACGGCATTTGGAACCCAGTCGTAGTCATAACTCCCATTGATCTTCTGCCTGGTTCCGATGTTCTGATCGATGCGCACTTCGTATATGTTTGCGAGTTGGGGATTGGTCGCAATCTGCACGTAATTCAAATACGGCTGCGTCTCGGAGGAGTGCGGCAAAACCTTCATCATGTTGGCCGCTATCGAGTCCTCCGCGTAAGGAATCTTGTTGCCCTGGAAGGCCTGGCAGGGCTGGCCTTGATTGGCGCCGGTGCAGGTCGTGTAATCGTACAGGATGTGGGCCGGAAAGGTTTGCCCGTTGATCGTCACTTGATTCAAGAGGGAAGAAAAATCGCCGTTGAGCATCGCTTCGGTGGGCGCGGAGTTCAGGCTGTTTCCTCCCGTGTTGTAGCGCCAGCCCTCGTAGTTGAACATGAAGAACGATTTGTCGCGCCCGTTATAGAGCCAGGGAATGTAGACCGGTCCCGAGATCAGGGCGCCGAAATCGTTCTGCGTGTCGACTGGCTTCGGAACGCCGTTGTAATCATTGATCCAAGCATTGGCATCGAGCACTTTGTTGCGCAGGATGTCGTAGGCCGAGCCATGCAGCGAGTTGGAGCCGGACTTTGTGGTCAGGTTTACGATGCCGCCGCCCGTTCTTCCATATTCTGCGTCAAAAGTATTGGTCGTAACCTTGAAATCCTGCACCGCCTCCACGCTTATCCCGTAGTTCATCTGAAGGTTGGCCGATGCGAATTCGATGGTGGCTCCATCGACGAGGATGTCGGTCCCCGCCTGCTGGCCGCCGTTCAGTTTGAAGCCTCCGAGCTGGGTCGGCGAGTTCGACATCAGGCCGGAATAACCGGGCGTCAAGGTCACGAACTGGAGCGGATTGCGTGGCCAACCGCCGAATTGGAGCGGCAGGTCCTGGATGAGCTGGTTCGAGACTGTGGTGCCCACTTCCGCCGACTGCGTCTGCAGGTACGAGGCCTCGGCGCTCACCGTGACATTTTCTGTGGCTGCTCCCACTTTCAAGACCGGGTTAACCGTGGTCGAGCTGCCGACCTCGACGCTGAAGTCGGTCTGCGTAAAGGTCTCGAAACCGGCGGCCGTCACCTTCAGCGAGTATTTTCCGGGCAGCAGTTCGGGAAAGGTGTAGAAGCCGTCGGCCGTGGATTTAGTGGCGTAGGCGCTGCCGGTGCTCACTTCAGTCAGTTGCAGTGAGGCTACGGGAATGACCGCGCCGTTGCTGTCGGTGACCGTGCCCACCACAGTACCCCTGCCCAACTGCGCCCACCCAGGGAGTGCGCCGGCTGCCATGCAGATTGCAACCACGAGGCACCATGCCAGGCGCCACGTTGGTTGATTCGCTCGAGCGATGTGCTTCATTGTGTGCCTCACTTTCAATGGTTGTCAGACCTCCGATGTTTGTCCGGCAAAGCTCAGGGCGGTGGAGGTGGTCCCCGCCTCGACCAGATCTCGCGAGATTTGGCCAGCTACCCGGATAGACAGTAACTGCAGCAGGGCAATCACCGGGAGCGCATACTTGAGCGCCGCAATTCCCGATCCCCAATAAGCAATTCCCAGGAACAACCCGCAGCCCAGGAGCCGTCCAAGAAAGAGTCCGAATTCGTGGTTAAAGATATACGCATATTCGCTGCGGCCCTCCAGGCGCGAGACCACGTCGACCACCTGCAACTGGATTGGATAGTAGGCAAGGTCGAGCAACGGCTTGGCGAGAACGAGGCAGCCCATAAAGACGAGCACACCCGCGGCGTTAAAGAGCGCCGCATTTGACAGCGCGCCGAGCAGAAACAGCAGAAGGCCGGCGGCGAAGACAATCCTGCGATGCCGCGGTTGGGCCAGACGTCCGGTTGCATACATCAGGCATGCGGAGAAGACGCCGCCCACTGCTTGCGTAACTCCAAGCGTGCCTTCTTTCCCCAGCAGCAGCATGATCAGCATGGCCGGCGCGGTCACGATGTATCCCTGGGCCAGACCCTTGAGCAGGGCCAGTTGCAGCATTCGCCACCAAAGGCGATGAAACCGGAAATACACAAAGCGCGTGTGCTCAGGGTTGCGGAACGTGCCGCGCTCGAGAGTTCCTGCGGACAGAACCGTGAGGCCCAGCACAGCCCCCGCAATCATCTGGTATGCACGGTTGGCAACCCCACCCAACCATCCGTAGAGACTGGTGGCGCTGATAAACCAGCCGATCAACGCGGGCACAGCGACGGCGCATAGCGTTGCCGCGAAGTTCTCGACCCCGTAAAAGTAGTTCCGGTTGGAGTCGTTGGTGGCGGTCAGCGCCAGGAATCCGCGATTTGCCCAGAAGATCCCGGTCGCGAGGCCCATGGTCAAGCCGGTGATGGCGATGCCGGCGGGGGCAAGCACTCTCAAGCGCATCATCAGGATCATCGCTACTCCCGAGAGCAGCATCCCGACGGCGTAGAGGTGCTTTGAAGCTACGCGGCCCATCAGTCTTCCGTTGATATAGAAGGCCAGGGGCGTAGCCGCATAGATCGACAATTGATAAGCAACCACCTTGGCCACCTGGTTGGAATTGCGCATGACGTAAGCGGCAACGAAGATTTCGATCACCGGCAGCACCAGCGCGTAAATCATGTTCGACACCATGAGCACCTGCATGGAGTGCGGGCATTGACGGAACAGCGCAAGTTCGCGGCGCAGACCCTTCATGCCGTCGCTCCTTTGACCGCGGCGAGACTGCCAATGATGCTCGCGATCGACATGCGGGCCGCGCAGATGACACTGTCGGCGGCGCCGTAGTAAATCGTCAACCGATCACCCTCCACGACCTGGCCATTGGTGAAGATCACCTGGCCCAGGAATCCTTCCTGCTCGTAGGGCGCCAAGGGCTCCATAATTGGTTCTCCTGATCGCGCCAGCACGCGCCACGGCTGGTTGAGATGCAGCAGAAGCGCGCCCAGGCAGTAGCGGTTTTCGCTGGTTGCGCCGTGGTAGATCTCGAGCCAGCCCTCTTCGGTCCGGATGGGAGATGCGCCGGCCCCGACGCGAGCGCTGTCCCAGCAGTTTTCGCGGGTGAGCGCTACGCAGCGATGCCGTCCCCAATGAATCAGATCGGGCGATTCCGCCAGCCAGATATAGTTGCCTCCCAGTTCCGGACTGCTGGGGCGATGCAACGCAAAGTACTTCCCGCCGATTCGCTCTTCAAACAACGCGCAGTCCTTGTTGTGCGGCGGAAAGATCATTCCCTCATGCACAAACGTCTTCCAATCGCGCGTGGTCCTGAGCCCGACGCCCACGCCATGGCTCGAGACTTGTGTATAGGTCAGGCAATAGGTCTCATCGATCCGGGCTACCCTGCAGTCTTCGATTCCAAAGGCCTCCAGCTCACCATTTCCAACCAGGCGTTGCGGAGGCTCCAGTTCCCGGAAGCTAACCCCGTCGTCGCTTGAAAGCAGCCGAAGATGCGAAAGCGTGGTCAGGTAATCCCGGCCGTCATAGCTGATTACGCGCGGGTCCGACAGGTCGAGGCGCGGGTCGCTGGAGTTGAACTCGAGGATCTCCATTCCTCCCCACGGCGTCAGTACCGGGAAAGAGGTTTTTCCCGGCATCTGAACGGGCCGCTCGGCAACCCGGACCACCAGCCAGGTCTTGTGGTCGAATTGGAACACCCCGGGATTCAGCAGGCAGGTTATTTCAAACCCCGGTGCGCTTGGTCGCAGATCCTGAGGCCGAAGAATGGGATTACGCGCCACGCGCTCTGCAAGATCTTGGTTCATCGGACCTCTGGTCATATGCGGAATGGAGCCGCAATTGCCATTACGGAACAACAAAGGCGGACAGAGTTGAACGGTCCTAAGAGTCCAAGACTGCGTGTGCCGCAGAAAAGGTCCTTACGCAAAAAATCATTGAGCATCAATGCGATTCACATGTGAATCGCATTGTTGCACCGGATTTGGCGTTGCTTATCGCTGTTTAACTGCACACCATCCCTGCCTCGCAAAGAGACAAGAGTGCGCACTGCATCAGACTAGATATCAACATGCTATGATTCTGTGTTCACGTGAGTTGATGCTGTGCTGCAGAGTGCAAATCCGAAAACTCATAAGGCGTCGGACCAGGAACTGAATTCCGATCCGCGCTGGCAGCTCATTGAAAGAATCACGGCTAGCCCATCGTTCCAGAAGTCGGCGCGCATTCGCGATTTATTGCGCCACATGGCTGAGCGAACCCTGCACGGGCAACTGTCCGATCTGACCGAGCACCGTATCGGAAGCGCAGTCTTCGGCAAGCCTGAGGATTACAGCGTAGTCGAAGACAGTTCGGTGCGCGTCCATGTGCGCCAGCTTCGGCTGAAACTTCACGAGTACTTCGACGGTGACGGCAAAAATGAGCAGTGGATCGTCGAAATACCGAAAGGCTCCTATACAACGGCTTTTCGTCACGCGGAAGAACGCGCCGCCATGGCGCCGCCAGTCCCTGATGCAATCGGAACTGGTCGGCACTGGCCATTGATTGTTCCCTGGGCGCTTGCGGGGCTATTCCTTCTCACAACTGTTGCTGCCTGGTTCCTTCGTGCGCCGGCCGCCGCTCCACCGCAGGCGCCGTGGCCTCTGGCTGCTTTGTTTGCATCGCCAAATCACCGGGTGCAGGTGGTCGTTGCCGATGTCAATTACGGCATGACGCGGTTGCTGGACAGGAGATCCGTTACGCTGGACACGTATCTCGGACCTTCCTATCGCAACGGCGAAGATATTTCCAACCCGCACCCCACCGAGCGTGAAGCCCGGCTGATGCGATATCTCTCCGGATCGCTGCTGACCTCATATGCGGATGTCGTCGTGGTCAGCACCCTGCTGCGAATCAGCGGCGGTGAGCGCGATTTTATTACAATTCGATCGGCACGCGAGCTCCGCCCGCGCGATCTTGAAGATGGCAGTTTCGTATTCGTTGGCAGTCCAAGTTCCAATCCCTGGGTTTCGTACTTTGAAGGCAGGCTCAACTTTCAGGAGGGCGAGGGCGTGGTCGGCGAGAGCATGAAGTACTTTGAAAACCTGCATCCACGCCAGGGTGAGCAGGACAAGTATCAGGGACTTGAGTTCACGGGAAGTTCCGGCGTGGACTACGCAACCATCTCACTTATGCCGGTTCCCAACGGACGTGGGAGCGTGCTTATCCTGCAAGGGCTGCAACAGGAAGGCACGGAGGCAGCCGGCATTTTCCTGGCTGATTCCGGCAACCGCCAAAAGCTCCAGCAGGCTCTTGGCATCACGCCGACAACGCCTGAACCCGTGTACTTCGAGGCGTTGATTCGCACTCAGGCCGTCGCCGGCGCGCCGAACGCAACCTCCATTGTGACCACGCGGCTGCTGCATCCATAATCGCGCGCGCGAAGCTTGACAAATCTTTCACCTTCGATGAGACTCCCATTCCGTGAACCTGATTCCGACTTCACCATCGTTGCGGACGGACGTGTATGCCGAGTGAGTCTGCAACGTTTGCCGTTCCGCTCAGCAACGCCACGCTCAACAGCGTGTCGGCCTCGATCGCGCGCCCGCAATACGATCGCAGACTGATTCGCCCCCGGCTTGTTCACATTGGAGTCGGAGGCTTCAATCGTTCGCATCTCGCGGTGTATCTTGACGATTTGTTATCCTGCGACGCGTCCCAGCAATGGGGCGAGTTGGGCATCGGATTGCTTACCGGCGACCGTGTAATCAACAAGGCGCTCGCGAGCCAGGATTTTCTTTACGGTGTGCTGGAACTTGACAGGGATCGGGAGAGTTATCGCATCATCGGCTCGCTCGTCGGGCACCTGTACGCACCGGAATCCGTTAGCGCGGTGTTGCAACGTCTCTCTTCGCCGGAATGTTCTATCATCTCGCTCACGGTTACTGAAGGCGGCTATTTTAGCCACGACGCGAGCGGCCGGTTTCTCGCCGATCATCCCGACATCCTTCACGATCTCGAGCACCCAGACACGCCTCGCACCTGGCTGGGCTTTGTAGCTGAAGCGGCTCTACTGCGTATGCGGCTCGGTCATCCCCCGTTTACCGTGCTCTCCTGCGACAACGTGCAGTCTAACGGAGTTATCGCGCGTAATTCGATGCTCGCTTTCGCCGGCTTGCGCAGCGAATCGTTGCGTCGCTGGATCGAGCAAAACGTATCTTTCCCCAACAGCATGGTCGATCGCATCACTCCCCGAACAACCGAGGATCATCGATCGCACATCGAGCGAAGATTCGGCGTTCTCGACCGGACTCCGGTCGTATGCGAGAGCTTTCGACAATGGGTGCTCGAGGACCAGTTCGCAGCCGGCCGTCCCGAATGCGAACGCGTTGGCGCGCAGATGGTGACCGATGTGGCGCCCTACGAGCGGACGAAGATGCGCATGCTCAATGGCGGTCATTCGGCCGTCGGGTACGCGGCCGATTTGCTCGGATACACGACCATCGCCGAAGCCATGAGCGATCCCTTGCTGCGCAGGCTACTGGTTGCATTTATGGCCGAGGTCCGGCAGACACTCGTCCCGCTGCCCGGAATCGATCTCGATTCGTACTCGACAACAATCGTCCGGCGATTCTCCAATCCGGCCATCCGCGACCAGGTTGCCCGTATCTGCTCGCAGGGCTGCGCCAAGATCGCCGAATTCATCCTGCCTTCACTCCTCGATCTGGTTGCGTCGGGAATGCTTCCGCAAGTAATTCCTGTCGTGCTCGCCACCTGGTTGTACGATATGGCCCTGCGCGACCGCGAGAGTCCAGGCTCTATCGACGACTCGGCGCTTGAATCTCTGCGGCCGTTTCTAGCCGCCGGTGGTTCGGACGCAACACGCGCTCTTTCTGCACCCAGCCTCCTCGGCGAGCGGGCTGCAAGTCTCTCTCGAGTCCTGGTGACCGTACAAATGTACATGGACGGGATCCGTAACCGCGGACTCAAGCCCGTACTTTCCGAATTCCTCGGGCAGGATCATCCATGACATCAAATACAACGCCATCGAAAGATCAGCTGCGCCTTTCATTCGCCGAACGAATTGGAATGCACCCCGAGCTCGTTGTCGGTTATATCGGATTGCTTTTGTTCATGATCGGCGATGGAGTGGAAGCAGGCTTCCTGTCGCCGCTGCTTGTTGACATGCACTTTACTTCTCCGCAGGTAGCCGCCGTCTTTACCGGATACGGTATTACAGCAGCTCTGGCATCGTGGCTCAGCGGCGCGCTCTCTGACATCTTCGGCCCCAAAAAGGTGATGTGGGTAGGCCTGCTGTTCTGGGTAGTCTTCGAGATTCCATTCCTCACCTTTGGCATCGCTCGCGCAAACTACTTCGTGATTCTGCTCAGCTACGCTGTTCGCGGATTTGGTTATCCGCTCTTTGCCTACAGCTTCCTGGTGTGGATCACCGAGGTGACTCCGGAGCGCTACATGGGGCGGGCGGTAGGTTGGTTCTGGTCTGCGCGAACCGGCGGCTTGCCTACGCTGGGAGCACTCCTTGCCAGCTTTACCGTTCCCCGCGCAGGCGCTTACGCAACTCTCTGGATATCCGTCTCCATGGTCGTGGCCGGCGGTCTCATCGCTCTCTTCGGCGTTCGCGAAAAACACGGACTTGTCCCGCTCGCAAGGAATGGCCATCACCCCATCCGCCTGCTGCTATCCAGCGTCTCCATCGTGTGGAGGCATCCTAAAGTTGGGCTCGGCGGAATCGTCGCCACGATCACTACAACGTCGGAGTTTGGTTTCCTGGTCTTCTTACCGATCTTCTTCACCCGCGTCATCGGATTCACCCTGGAGCAGTGGCTGCAGATTCTCAGCATCATGTTCGCCACCAATGTAGTCGCAAACCTCATTTGGGGATGGGTCGGCGACCGTATCGGCTGGCGCCGCACCATCACCTACATCGGCTCCTGCGGTTGCGCCGTGACGACGCTCGGCCTCTTCTACGTACCCCATGCCTTCGGCGCAGACTACGCCCTTGCTGTTGCTGCGGGGATGGCGTATGGCACGGCCCTGGCGGGATTCGTCCCCATCGGGGCAATCATGGCAACGCTCGCTCCCGAGTCGCGCGGAGCCGCCATGTCGATCATGAACCTCGGCTCGGGGATGAGCACCTTCATCGGCCCCGCGTTGGCAGGAATCTTTCTGCCGCTGCTGGGCGTCTCCGGAGTGATCTGGATCTTCGCGTGTCTCTACCTTATTGCGGCCGGAATCAGTTATACATTGCGCCTTCCCGGCGTGCATGCACTCCGGTAGTGCTGTGCGATTCACATGTATTGCATTTGTTTGCTCCTGATGAATCCTGTTAAACCCTTGCCTCAGCCGACGGCGAAGTGAACAATGACTTTTGTTCAACGTCAACCAGCTCTGCGATTCCTAACCGGAACCTCAACCCAGGAGATGCAATGAGTATTCGAGTGGTGGATGCCGGCGCGGGGGGAGCAAGCCGGCGTCAATTCCTCATAGGAGCAACCGCTGCCGGATTGCTTACGTCGGCCGGCCGGTTTGCCTTCGCTCAGGAAAAACGCGGCCTTGCCGATCTGCCCGCCAGGCCCGCCAATCAGCCTCTTGATTTCCACTCCCTCGCCAATGCTTTCGATGCCTACGTAATGGACCCGGCGCACGGCGTAATCCTCCGTGATAAGACCGGGCGCCAGTATTTTGCCTCCGCTTTGGAAACAACGGACGAGGGAGGCCTCACCTGCTACGGTCCGATGGCCATGGGCAAAGAACTCCGAGGCAGCGGCCTCCACGAACTCTCGCGTTCGCTCAAAGCCTATTTCAGTGAGCCCTACGGCCTGTTTCTTGATGGGCCGGGTGCGACCCTCTGCGAGTACTGGTACCTGATGAACGTCAACGCTCTGGCGTTCGCGTTGATCCGTACGCGCTTTGCTCACGATCCGGAGTGGACTGATCGCGTCAGACGCTCGGCGGAAAGTCTGCGCAACATGGCCCACCAGATCAAGTACGACTTCAACGATCAGGGTTTCGATTATGCGGCCGGCAAGCCGTTCACCCGGCAAGATATCTATCGCCAGCCGGATGCCGTGGGCGGCTACAGTTACGTGATGCTGCTGGCCTGGGAAATCGCCGGCAAGGACTTCTGCCTGGACGAAGCCAAAACTGCGATCGATCGTTACACTGCCTTCAGGAAGAACCCGTGGTACGAAATTCCGAGCGGCGCAATGGCTGTGCTTTCATCTGCCCGTCTAGAATCCCTCGGTCATCCGGCCAATCCTCGCAGATGCCTTGATTTCGTACTCGATTCCAGGATTGGTCTTATGGCCACCGGGAAATGGGGATCGGTTCCGGTCGACGGCCTTATGGCGGGATTCTGTACCGAACCAGCGGGGCAGGCATACAGCATGGAGTCGATGGTGACTCTGCCGTACCTCATGCCTGCGCTTCGCTTCCGGCCCGATTTCGCGGCGGAAGTCGCGTGCTATGCCCTGAATGTCGCCGCCAATCTGCGCTGGTTTTATCCCGAGTACCTTCCGCGCGAGAACCAGAGCCGCCCCGATCTCACTCCCGCAGTTCCCTACGAGCGGCTTAGCCGCGAAGCTCACGGACGCTCCCCGTTTGCCGAAGGCGATTTCGCCGGTCACCGCTCGATCTACGGAGGAGCATACGTGATGTGGCTCGACAAGATGATCGTGCCGCAGAGCGATCCATGGCTGCTTCGGTGGGACCTGACTCTGACCAATTTTCTGGATCGCAGTCTGCCGCCCACGTTTCTCTATTACAATCCATGGCCGGTGAAGAAAACGATTTTAGTTGAGGGCCCGGGCCACGCTCGCGATCTCGCGCTCAACCGGGTCCTGCCGTCGAAAAGCGGAACCACCGAGGTCGTGCTGGGAGCCGGCGAAGCTCGAGTTATCGAGATTCTGCGCTAAACAGCAGCGCGCTGAGGGGAATCGATGAACGGGATGAGCGTTGCCATCAGAGTTTCGGCCGCGGCGCTGGCCATGTGCGCAGCAACGTCATTCGCGCAGCCAAGAACCACGGAGAACGCATCGCTTGCTCTGAATCAGGGCTGGGAGTTTCGCCAGGTGGTTGCAGGCGCACAGGAGGACGGCGGCGATTGGCTTCCAGCAACTGTTCCAGGGACGTTCACCTTGACCTGCTCGCAAACGGATAAATCCCCGATCCGTTCTATCGCGAAAATGAAGCCAAGCCGCAGTGGATCGAGAACGCGAGTTGGGAATACCGGCTGAAGGCAGCCCACCCGCTGAACCCTTGATTGTGAAATCGACAGCCCTTATTCAATTTGCAGATCGAGTTCAATTTGAGCCGGTCGCTCTTAATCTCCCGCAAATCAAGAGGCGCGCACACGAAAGCTGACTGCTAACTTCCGTCGCGAATCACGCGGCACGATTCGATGTCGAAGCTCACCTCACCGATGGTAAGCAGTGCCTGATCGCGGAATTGCTCAACGAAACGAAGAAATCGCCACACATCGGCAAAATTGCTTGCCAAACCGAGCGAAACGCGAATGGCGCCGGCGCTTTTGTGTCCTCGCGACCTCATCAGGCGCATAAAACTGAACAGATTGATCTCCGGACTCAGCGCCAGCGCAGCCCGCATATCCTCATCGGTCAGACCCTCGGCGATCTCTCCGGTTCCGGGATTGCAGAAGCAGCCTATGCGCAAGGAAATGCCTTCATTGCCGGCCAGTTCTTCCACGCGCCGGTAGTCCAGCAGATGCCCTTCAGGATCGTAGAGGTTCAGCGTAACTGTTCCGCCGCGAGTTTCGGTAGTCGTCGGTCCGTAGATTCGCACCATGGCGTGCCCGTTGCTATGCCGCAGCGCCAGCAGTTCTTCGAGAACCCATCCCGTCAAACAACGTACGCGCTCGCCAATCTTCTCGATCCCGATGGATTCAATGTGACGCAGCCCGATCTCCACCGCAGGAATCGACAGATAGTTGAGCGTGCCGTCCTCAAACGCCGCCTCGCCCTGCGATAGCACATGTTCCTGCCCCTGAACCGATACAAAGTTGACGGTTCCCCCGGCAAACCAAGGCCGCTCTAGTTTCTCCATCATCGATTTGCGCACCAGCAACGCGCCCACGCCTGTCGGATACCCAAACATTTTGTAGAACGAGATCGTCACGAAGTCCGGCTGCACCGCCGTCAGGTCAAGCCGATTGGTAGGAACATAGGCGGCCGCATCGAGCAACACTCGCCATCCCTTGCTTCGTGCTTTCGCCACGAGTTCGAGCGGGTGCTTAACGCCTGAGAAGTTGGATTGCAAGGGATAGGCAAACAGATTCTCCCGGGACGGATCGGCCTGATCAAGCAGCCCTTCCAGCCGCTCGAAATCGATGCGTAGCGCGGGCGGCACAAGCGGAGCGTAACGAATTTCAGCACCCTTTGCACGCGCAAACTCACGAATCCCGTTCACTGAATTGTGATTGTCGAAGGTAAGTAGGAGTACACCGCCTGGAGCGAACGGGAACGACTCGCCCACCAGCTTGAGGCCGCCGGAAGCATTCACCGTGAAGACGAGGATGTAATCCTCAGGCGACGCATGGAAATAGTGCAGGACGTATTGGCGGCAGCTTTCAACGTAACGCGTCGTCTCAGTTGAGGACGGATTGGACGAGTGCGGGTTGCCAAATATGCCGGAGCGCAACAGGGCCAAGTGCTTTTCAATTTGCGACTGAGCGTAGAGGGAACCGGCGGTGTAATCGAGGTAAACCTGGTTCAGTTCATCCAGGCGGCGATACTCCGTGGCACGTAGTTCATCGAGGGCGGTTGTTCGTACATATTCAGGGAATCGTTGAACGAAGTCCGCATAGGCCAGATCGAACCCACTTTTTGCATCCACATTGTTCGCTGCCATTCGCGTGACCGTCGGCTTTCTTTACGAGCGCTGGGCGCAACCACTGCAATCCTAGGGCCTGTTAACACTACTGGGGTGGCTGGCGCCGGGAGCCAGTTTTTCTCAGTTCGAGGAATGAGGAGTGACG
>Ga0335072_10002742_pt1 | contig 27081 bp, 19 predicted proteins | sample Lox_Sample_21_FD_206725 | JGI IMG/M metagenome (GOLD analysis project Ga0335072, IMG submission 206725) | Soil microbial communities from Loxahatchee National Wildlife Refuge, Florida, United States - Lox_Sample_2.1 | ecosystem: Environmental > Terrestrial > Soil > Wetlands | place: USA...
GCTGGTGCTTCGGCCCTTGCTGCGTTCCTCCCGCTCGCGGCGCAGGTAGAACAGCGAGTAGTCGATGCCGACTGCCATCCCGATGAGCAGCACGACCTCTGAGGTTGCCGAGCCAGTTGGCAGCCACTGGCCGATGACCGAGGTCAACGAAATCGCCGAGATAACGGCAGTACCGGCCAGCAGCAGCGGGATCCCGGCCGCGATCAGCGCGCCGAACACGGCGACCAGAAGGATCAAGGTGATCGGCAGGGACGTCGACTCGGCCTTCCTGAAGTCGCGGCTGAGCAACGCGTTGCCTACCCGGTCCTCACTGGCGTCCCCTGCCTCCGCTATCCGGAGGCTGGGGTAACGTGCCTGCACGGCCGCGACCGCGTGCAGCGCAGGCACCACCGCCACGTCCTCGTTAGCCCCCGTGACATTGAAGGTAACGAGCACTGACCGGCCGTCAGCCGATACCAGCGAACTGTCGCCTGGGGTCAGCGGGGACCGGATATCCGAAGCCGTCGAACTGGGCAGCCTGTTCAGTGCGCTGACAACCTGCCGGGTCGCCTGGCGCAGCTGCGGATCAGTGCCGAACGTGCCGCTGCCGCGAGCCTGGATCAGCACGTCCTCGGCCGGCGGCGGCCCATTGTCGTGGAGCCTGGCCAGCGCCCGCTCGGCGACACCTGACTGGCCAGGGTCATACTGCGGCACGTTCTTGGCGGCAATGCTCTGACCGGCCACGAACACGATCGCGACCAGTGCAAGCCAGCCGAACACGGCGGTCTTGCGGTGCCGGGCGCTCCAGCCGGCGATCCGCTCCACCAGCGGGCGGCTGACGGGTCTGCCACGATGCCGGCGGGTGCTTGCCCGGCCACGCCCTGTTTCGGGCAATACTGAACCTTGCGATTGGCGCATGGTGACCTCTCCTGGGAGTCGTGCGGACTGTCGCGTTCTGGCCCTCGCCCGTGAGCTGGCACTCACGGGCGGGGGCATCGTGCTATCGGAGCAATCGGCGGTCAGGCCCGCCCGAACTGGACGGCCCTGGGCCGACGAGCGGGCCCAGCGGGCCCGGGCCTGCTAGCACCGCCCTCGCCGGTGCTAGCGGGTCGGCTGACTGCCCGAGCAGTGCCCTGGCCACGTGCGCGTGCAACCGGGCAGTAGCAACCAGGACGTAGTTGAACAGCAGGAACAACACTGCGAACCCGGCGGCTGCGAGCAGCGCTGTTGGCAGCGTGTCGACCAAAAATCCATGGTGTCCTGGCCCGTGCATGCCATGCGGGTAGTAGCCGATCATCACTCCGTGGCCGGCGTTCGAACCGCAGACGCCGACGCACAAGCCCGGCGCGCGCGAGTACCACAGCGGCAGTGTGACGCCGGCCAGGAAGGTAGCCCAGACCGCGAGCACAGCCACAGCCAGCGCCTGCAGCGCTGGCCACAGGCCAACGAGGCAGGCAAGGTCATGCCACATGGCACTATCGTCCCAGCGAGCCCGCGCCTGCTTCCACAGCCCGTCGCCGTGCAAGGCCGGGTACTCCGCGTGCACCGGCTCGGTGAAAACCTGCCCGAGCATGCCCCGCTCGACGGCGGCGCAGCCGCGGATTACTTCCGCCGCGGCGATCAGCAGCGGGACCGCCACCACGGTGATGGACAGGACTGCCGCGACGATGCTGGTGGCCAGTGCCACCACAGCGAGCAGGCTGCCCACGAGGAGATAGCTGCCCAGGTATCCGGCCGATCGCCACAAGCTCGCCGAGAAGATGAGTCCGATCGGGTTATGCCTCAGCGTGAGCCGACTGTCTCCCTGCGACGACGCGGGCTGCGCCGCAGCGGGGTGTTGCGTGCTCATCCCACGTCCCGCATGAGCTTTTCCACCGCGGCGACCTTCTCGGTGAGCTTGGCCAGCTCGGTGCGCAGCTGTTCCTGGTTGGCCACCGCGTCCTCGGCCAGCTTGCGGTAGTGCGCCATGGCGAGCGCGTCGGCGCGGTGGGCCTGCAACCGGAACCATGCCCAGACGATCGCCGCGATGGATCCGCAGACGACCAGCGGAATGCCCACGGAGATCAAGATCACCTGCACGGCATGCGCAGGGGTGGTCACTCCGGCCAGCACGCCCGTCATCTGCCGTCCTCCTCACTGTGGCTGCTCTGCTCGCCGGCAGGCAGGAATGGCTCGCCGCCCAACGCCTCGCTCGCCCGGACAGCCTCGGTGATTGCGGCGGCCGTCAGGTTGAGCTCGAAGGGCGCCAGTTCGAAGTACTTCATGGCCTTCCCATCCGTAGACAGTTCTAGGTGCCCGGTCACCAGGCCGGCCTTCTCGAGCCGATCCAGGTGCATGTACAGCAGGGGTCGCGAAATTCCGAGCCGTCGGGCCAGTTCACTGACATGCACCCGGCCATCCGACAGCTCGGCCACGACCCGCATCCGCTGCGGGTTGGCCACCGCCGTCAGCACGGCGAGCAGTTCGCTCTCGCTGGTCAGCTCTGACTCCAGGGCTCGGTTTTCACCTGTCAGTCAGAACTTACATATGCTCGTGCTACCTGTCAACTGAAAGGACACCCACCCAGAATCGCCGCTATCAACGCCGCTGGCTGCGCAGGCTGCGGTTCTTAAACTAGCTGCGTGAGCTTCGCGCTGAACTTGCTGGCCGACGTGCGCTGGCGCCAGCGGCCCGTGGTTGGCGACCGGCCGCAGGCGCTGCTGGCATCCCTGGCAGCGCGCGGTTGCCGGCCGGTGGCCGACGAGGAGCTGATCAAGCTCGTCTGGGGCGAGGAACCACCGGTCAACGGGCTCAAGAGCTTGCAAGTGCTGGTATCGCGCACCCGCAGCGCTTGCGGCGCTGACGCGATTGAGCGCGACGGCGCCGGGTATCGGCTAGGCGCCGCGCCCGGCGAGATCGACAGCCTGCGGCTCTCCGAGCTTGTCCGTGACGCTGCGGCGGCACTGGACCAGGACGCGACGCTCGCCGCCGAGCTAGCTCGGCAGGCGGAGGCGCTGGCGGGCGGCCTTCCGGTGACGGCTGACGGCGCCGGACCGCTAGCAGAACTGCGCCGCGCGGCGGCCGCGGACCTCGGCGCCGCCAAGCTGATCCAGGCGCGTGCTGGTAGCCGGATGGGAACTCATGGCGCTGCGCTTCCGGCCCTGGAGGCGGCGCTCGCCCAGGGGCCGGACGACGAGTCCCTGCTTGCCGACTTGCTGCGCAGCGAGGCTGCTGTCAAAGGGCCGGCTACCGCCCTGGAGCGCTACGACCGGTACCGCCGTGACCTGCGCGAGCGCCTCGGCACCGACCCTGGGGAATTGCTGAGGCATGTCCACCGCGATCTGCTAGCGCTCGACCGGCCGGTACGCAAGGGCCTGCGGTATGACGCGACCCCGCTGGTCGGCCGTGCCCGCGACCTCGACAGGCTGAGGGCGCTCACTGCAAGCTCTCGAGTGGTCTCGATCGTCGGGCCCGGGGGGCTCGGCAAGACGCGGCTCGCGCAGGCCATCGCCCGCCACGCGAGTGTTCCGGTCGTGCACGTAGCGGAGCTCGCCGGGGTCAGTGCGGCCGAGGACGTCATCGGAGAGGTCGGATCCGTCCTGGGAGTTCGCGACTCGATCCAGGGTCGGCGTGTCCTTACTGCCGAACAGCGCGCCGATGTCCGCGGCCGGATCGCGCAACGGCTCGCGCAGTCTCCGGGCCTTCTTGTGCTCGACAATTGCGAGCACCTGATCGATGCGGTTGCCGACCTGGTGGCGTTCCTGGTCTCGGTCACGTCGGACCTGCACGTGCTGACGACATCGCGGGCGCCGCTCGGCATCGCCGCCGAGCGCGTCTACCTTCTCAGCGAGCTGGAAGCCGACGATGCGGTCGAGTTGTTCACCGAACGGGCAGTTGCGGCCCGGCCGAGCGTGCGGCTCGCCGAGAACGCCGTGACCAGCATCGTTCGCCAGCTCGACGGGCTTCCGCTGGCGATCGAGCTCGCGGCGGTGCAGGTCCGCGCGATGTCGGTGGAGGAGATCGACCGCCGGCTGGAGGACCGTTTCGGGCTGCTGCGCAGCGGTGATCGCAGCGCACCCGACCGGCATCAGACGCTGCTCGCGGTCATCGACTGGTCGTGGAACCTGCTGGATGCCGGCGAGCGACGCGCGCTGCGCTGGCTGGCGCTGTTCAACGACGGATTCACGCTCGAGGCAGCGCAGGCCATACTCGAGTGCGGGGGGTTGCGGGGGGTCGTCCCCCCGAGCCAGCCGCCTGCTGACGCCTTGCCCGCGGTCCAGGGCCTCGTCGGCCAGTCGCTGCTGAGCGTCCGTGAGGCTGGGATCGGCGTGCGTTACCGGATGCTGGAGACGGTGCGCGAGTTCGGCCGAATGCAGCTCATCGACGCGGGCCAGGACCGCGAGGCGCGCGCCGCGCTTCGCCGCTGGGCGGTGGACTATGCGAGTGACCACGGCGCCCGCCTGATGAGCGCCGGGCAGTTCGCGGCAATCGACGCTCTGGGCGCCGAGGAGATCAATCTGGCCGACGAGCTGCGCGGCGCGATCGCCGACGGCGACCGCGGCGCGCTGGTCGAGCTGCTAGCCGCACTCGGGATGTTCTGGACTCTCCGCGGCGAGCACATACGCCTGCTCACCCTGGCCGACGCGGTCACCGACGCGCTTCGTGACTGGCAGCCGCCGCCGGAGCTGCACGAAGCGACCAGCGCGGCGGTAGCGATCATGCTGACCAACATCATGATCGCCGGTGGCGAGCGGTTCGCTCAGCTGCAGGCGCTGCTGCGGCGCGTGAATGCCGGTGCGGGTCCCGGCCGCCGCGGCTCCGGGCTGGCGGCGGTCATGCTGGCGGGTGACCCGGCCGACCCCGGCGCAACGGTGCGTCGCCTTGAGCGGCTGGCCGCCGATCCCGACCGCGACACTGCGCTGGCAGCCTGTTTCTGGCTGAGTGCTATGCGCGAGAACGCCGGAGACCTGGCCGGTGCGATCGAGGCCGCCGAGCATGCGCTTGCCCTCGTGCGCGACGACCACGGGCCGTGGCCGGTCGCCATGCCGCAGGCGACTCTTGCTCAGCTCTCCATGCATGTCGGCGACCGCGCTGCGGCGGCCAAGCATGCCCACGCTGCACTGCCGTCGATGCGGCGACTCGGGGCAAGCGACGATGAGATCCAGCTGCGCTCTCTGCTCGCCTCCTGCGCGATGGCCGAGGGCCGACTAGCGGACGCGCAGGCAGAGCTTGACCAGATGGACAGCATCACCGAGAGCTGGACCGGCTTCAGCGGAAGGATCCAGGAGATGTGCCGCGCCGAGCTGACGCTGGCGCGAGGCGACTACTCCGCCGGCTTGGCTCTGTACCGGGACTGCATGGCTGCGATGCGGGAGGTTGCGTTCCCGGGCGTCGTCAGGACCGGCCTGGAGCCCTGGGCGCTGTTCGGTGCGTCGGTGGCACTGGCGGCGCATGCACACTACGCCGGGCAGGCCGACGAATCGTACGGGCAGGCGCTGTTCGTCCGCTGCCGAGAGGATGCGCTGACGGTCCTCGGCGCTGCGCAGGTGGATCTCGACTATCCGGTCGTCGGACTGCTGCTCTTCGCGCTCGGGACTTGGAGCCTGCTGCGCCGGGCTGCTCCCGCCGATGACGCGATCGAGCTGCTCGTGCTGGCGGAGCGGTTCGCCTACAACCGCATGATCCCGACGATGATGTGGGAGCGGATCGCGCCGAAAGCTGAGGAAGCAGCAGCTGGCCGGATTGCCGAATTCCAGGCCCGGTACGCGGGCCGCCGCCCGGCGGGACTGCTAACGCAGGCCCGCCGGGCGGTCGAGCGGCTTCCCGGCTGAGTGGCCTGCCGCTACAGGTGCCGTTTGTAGCTGTACACCGACAGCGGGGCGAAGATCGCGATCACCACCAGGCCAGCCAGCAGCGTCCAGCCGACCTCACCGCTGATCACTCCGAGGTTGGCGAGGTCGCGCGACGCCGACACCAGGTGCGACACGGGGTTGACCCTGACGAAGTCCGCCAGCGCACTGGGCAGTGTGCGGATCGGCACGAAGGCGTTGGACAGGAACGTCAGCGGGAACAGGATCAGCATGGAGATTCCCTGGACGCTGCGGGCGTTACGGGCGATCGTGCCGATGAAGGTGAAGATCCAGGCAATCGCCCAGCCGGTGAAGATCGCCAGCACGATCGCGCCCAGCACGCCCAGTGCACCGCCGCCAGGACGGTACCCGATGATCACGCCCATGACGAACGTCAGCCCGGCGGCGATGAGATACCGGACCAGGTCCGCCATCATCGGACCAGCCAGCGGTGCGATCCGGGCGATCGGCAGCGCCTTGAAGCGGTCGAAGACGCCCTTCTCCATATCCTCGCGGAGCTGCACGCCGGTGGACATGCACGTGGTCAGCACTGTCTGGGCGACGATGCCGGGGATCAGCAGCGGCAGATAGCTCCGCACGTTGCCGGAGATAGCGCCGCCGAATATATAGGCGAACATCGCGGTGAACAGCAGCGGCTGCAGCGTGACGTCGAAGAACTGCTCCGGGTTGCGGCGCATCTTCTTCAGTGCCCGCCAGGCCATCGACGACGTCTGGCTGACCGTCTCGCCGAGGCTGACGTGCGGACGCGCGCGCGCCACGGCAGTGGCGGGATCGACGGCCGGTGTCCGCATCCGGATGCCCCGCGCGCTGGTAGTTATGGTGCTCATCGGACCTCCAGGAAGGGCTCGTCGCGGACGGTTTCGCCCGGCTCATCTGCGTCGCCAGCGTCATGGCCGGTGAGGGTGAGGAACACCTCGTCCAGCGTCGGCTTGGCGACGCTGACCGCGGTGATCGCGACGCCGGCCTGCCGGAGCCCGATCAGCACGTCGGCGGCTGCGTCGGCGGTTTCCAGGGGCACGTTCATCCGGCCCGACTCGGGTGTCAGCACCGGCTCCCTGCCCACGACGCGCCACACGACTTGTTGCGCGAGATCATGGTCGGCTCCCTGGGCGAGCTCGAGCTGCAGCGTCGAGTTGCCGACCGAGGTCTTCAGCTCGTCCGGGGTGCCCTCGGCGACCTTCCGGCCGTGGTCGATGACCGCGATCCGGTCGGCCAGCTGGTCGGCCTCGTCGAGGTACTGCGTGGTAAGCAAGATCGTGCAGCCGTCGGCGACCAGGCCCCGGATGGTGTCCCACATCTGGCCCCGGGTACGCGGGTCCAGGCCGGTGGTCGGCTCGTCCAGGAAGATCAGCGGTGGCCTGGTGATCAGGCTGGCAGCCAGATCCAGACGCCGTCGCATGCCGCCGGAGAACTGGGAGATCGGCTTGCTCGCCGCCTCTTCCAGGCCGAACTGTGCCAGCAACTGGCTGGCGGTTGCCCGGGCGCCGGCCGATCGCATGCCTTGTAGCCGGCCAAACAGCCAGAGGTTCTCTGTGGCGGTCAGGTCCTCATCGACGGACGCGTACTGTCCGGTGACTCCGACCAGTTGACGGACCCGATGTGGTTCGCGGGCGACGTCCACTCCGAAGATCTGGGCCTGCCCGGCATCGATTCGCAACAGCGTGGCGAGCATTTTCAGCATCGTGGTCTTCCCTGCCCCGTTCGGGCCGAGTACGCCGAAGATCTCCCCCTGGCCGACCTGCAGGTCGATCCCGTCGACGGCGCGGAGCTCCCCGAATCTCTTAACCAGCCCGTGGGCATAAACGCTGGCTTCAGTCGTCATCGTGTTTCCTTCGAAGACTGGATTGGTGGTTCGCGGTAACCGTAGGCGCGCACGGTTACGCCGCACCTACACGGCGGTTTCACGGCCCAGTGCACGTGTAGCCGCGGCTGTCAGCCGGGTCTAGCGCGCAAGGTCGGCACTAAGGCGGCTAATCCGCTGGCAACAACGAGTCCGTCACAGCCAGCCCTTCTCGCGGGCCGCGACGCCGGCTTGGAACCGGCTGGTCACCCCAAGGTCGGTCATGAGCTGCCGCACCCGGCGCTGCGTGGTACGCATGGACCAGGACTGAGACCGGGCAATTGTCGCGTCTGTCATCCCGGCGGCCAGCATTGCGAGCAGAACGGCCGTCTCTGGGTCTGGCATGCCATCCGCGGCGGCGCCGGACGCGGCAATCGTGCCAGGGATCGGCGTCGCCCTGGCCCACTCGGCTTCAAACAGCGCGATCAGCGCGTCCAGGATCGGCGACCGATGGACCAGGAACGTCGTGTCGATCGAGCGCGAGCTGACCGCAGCCGGGATCAGCGCAAGCTGGTCATCGGAAATGATCAGCTTGATCGGTAGCTCCGGCCGGGTGCGGGCTTGTTCACCGGCCGCGGAGCTAGGGATGATGTCGTCATGCATCCGGCCGGGGATCGCTAGCGCCGCGCTGTCGTAAATGATGCGGTACGCAACGCCGGCCGTGAGACGGCTATTCTCCAGCGAGTAGCCCGTGCCCGGCTCCTGGGAGTAGGGCGGCCGGTCGAAGCCGCGTAGCTGATGCTGAGTCTGCTGGTAGACCCGGACTGCCAGCCTGGCGATGTTCGGCGTGCCGTGCACCACCTCAACGTGCGCGTCGGGGTGCCGCGCCCGGGAGGTCTCCAGGAACATCTCGGTGAGCCGGTGCATGGTTTCCCGAGCGTCCCGAAGTTCGGCCTCCCGATGGGCGATCAGAGTGCTGATCGCGAGGTCTGGGGCGACGGCCCGATACCGGGCGGGACGTCCGGCGACCCGGAATGCCAGGCCGAGCGAGGCGAGGTTCTGCAGTTCGGCCGCCGCCTGCCGCGCGGAGATAGCGCAGCGCTCGGCGACCTGTGCGGCGCTGAGCTGGTCAGTCTCGACGAGTTCGGAGTAGATCCGTCCGGCCGTGCCGGTAATGCCGACCGCGTCAAGCACGCCGCATGGCCCTTCGCTTCGGCCAGCAAGCGCGCGCTTCCGGCAGACGCATTCACCGGCGCAATTCTGCCATGTGGCAGCTACCCGCCACGTACAACTCATTGTCCGGACTGACCTCATCTGCCATGTTGTGCCCAGTCGTTCATGCGCTGCGCGTCACGTTTCCGGTGGGACGGACTGCCCGCTCGGAACCGAAGGTGCGAGCGCGAAGGAAGTTCCGGCGGAAGGACGTTGATGAGGGCGACAGGGTGGATGCGGCGGAAGAAGTTTGCCGCAGCATCGGTCACGGCCATGACGGTCGTGGCGATGGCGGCTGGTCAGGCTAGCGCCGCCGCCGCGGGCAGCCCGGCGAGGGCCACCACAGGGCGATCGGCCCGAAGCAATGCATCAGACTTCAAGCTCGCGAAATCGACGGAGCGAGCCGGCATCGTGCCCGGCTCGGTGATCGCAGTGTTGTCCGGCACGTCCGTCGCCGGGACCAGGCTCCGGGCCGGCAGCGCCCTGCTGACCCCGAAGACGTCGAGCACGGCCGTGAACAGGACGCTGTCCCGGCTCGGCGCTACCTCGATCCAGCCGCTGTTCAGCGAACTCTCCCCGGCTACCGCGCGGGCGCTGACCTCGGCCGCACGGCAGCGAATCGGCCGCGAAGCGCTTAACCTCGGCGACATCGTCGTTGTGCACGTCACCAGAGCGAGCGCCTCAGCGGCCGCCAGGATGCTCGCGGGCACCAGTGGCATCTCGTTGGCCGAGCCCGACAGGTACGTGGAGACTATGGACACCGGCGGCCAGCCGCTGACCACGGGCTCGAAGGCCACGCCGCTGAGGGCGGCTACGCCGCTGAAGGCAGCGGACGTCCGGGCAGTAACACCGGGATCGTCGCTGCTGCCGACCAACTACGGGCTCGAGTCCTCGCTGGACAGCTATCTGAACGCGCAGGGGGTCGACATCGGCGGCGCCTACGCCACCCTGCAGGAGAAGTACGGGCAGCTTCCCGGTAGCGGCGAGACCATCACGAACGTGTCGATCGGCGACCTTACCGATGCCGCGATGGACGACGCCGAAGTCCAGGATTACGGTCCCACCACGATCCTGCAGAACGGGCAGCGCTACCTCGACCTGCCGACCATGCGGCTGATCCCGGCGTACGTGGCGGAACCGGACGGCTCCCTGAGCAGCACCGCCTCCGTCGAGGGGACGGGCGACCCGGTGCTCAGCGAGATCGGGCTCGACTTCAGCGTGATGGCGCCGCTGCCGGACGCCGACCAGCGCCCCGGCGATACCGGTGCCGGCCTCACCGACCTGCTCGGCATCGCACCGGGCGCGAGATACCGCCTGGTAGTCCCCGCCACCCCGACGACTGGTCAGATCGCGCAGGCCTTCCTGGCCGCGGCCACGCAGCAGTCGCCGCCCAATGTGATCACCGCGAGCCTGGGGTTCGGGACCGACGCACAGGGCTTCCCCGGACGCTACCTCGAAGACGACCCGCTCATGCAAACGGTCATCGCCGCGATCGTCCAGCGCTACGGGATCACCGTCGTGGACTCCGCCAACGACGGCACCCGCCTGTTCACGCCGACGGCAATCGGCCCGGACGGCGGCGCCACCCCCACCAACGTCGCGCGGACACCTGCCAAGGCGACCGACATCATTGACGACCAGTACTCCACCACGCCGAGCGAGGTCGTCAACAGCGGCTCAGTCGACGCCGGCGCGACCACCACGGACGACACGCTCGCCATCCCCCCGCAAAACGGCGGCAACGCCTGGCGGAATCCGACGTATGCCGAGACCCGCACGGACGGCGGGGGCAACTTCGCCAGCGGCTGGGGACAGCGGGTGACGCTATCGGCTCCTGGCGACAACGTCCCGGCCTTTATTCATGACGGCCCGGCGGCTGACTCGGTCGCGGTAGTGCTGAACGGCGGCACCTCGGCGTCCGCGCCGGAGATCGCGGCCGCGGCGGCGGACGTCTTGCAGGCTGCGCGGCTTACCCACCAGCGGTACGGCCCCGCACAAGTGATCAATGTTCTGCAGCAGACCGGCGCCGCAGTCGCGACGCCGCCGCAGGCAGACCAGCCCCTGAACGTAGGCAGGCAGATCGACGTCACCGCGGCGGTGAACGCCGTGCTGCGAGCCGGCCACGTCTCGCTGCCGGCCACCAGCATCGTCCGGCTGTCGGTGGCGCACCGGGTGGATATTAACGGCACCGGCGCCGCGTTCACCGACTACACCGACCCTGGCGAGATCGATCTTCAGGACCCGACCGCCGGTTCTGCCGCGGGCATGACCGGTGCAGGCGCCACCGGGCCGGTCACGTTCGCGGCCGACATAGTCGGGAACCGCGGGAATAGCTACGCCCTCGTCGTCGGAGACAGGACGTTCGTCAACACTTCTGACTACATCCGGGTAACGCCCGCTGAACTGCTGGCAGCGGTTGGCGAGCCGCTGGAGTCGGCGTCAAGCCGGGCCGTCACCGTCACCTACCAGGTGCGGCAGGACGGCCACGTGCTCGCGCAGGCCAGCGACGCGTTGACGGTCGGTGCGTACAACGGTGTCTCCACCTACGCCCCTGCCCCGGTCGCTCCCCGCGTCGTAGCGTCCGGTCAGTCGGTGACGGTTTCCTACAACCTGACCGGCGTCGCCACGGTCGTCGATCCGGAGCTCGTCGTTTCCACGGCGGGACACTGGGACCCTGCACTCGGCCCGGTATTCAACGCTGCCTACTCGGTGCCGTTGTCCGGCCTGACCGGGACGGTGACGCTGCCTGCGTCGGCGTTCGGCGACGGCGGCGGCATCTACGGAATCGGCATCGAGCAGGACAGCGACAGCGGCTTGTACGGGGTGTTCGCACCCGTGCGGGTGACCGGATTCCCGGCTGGGTTCGCCGCCCTCGCCCGCCCGTCGGCTCCGCTGCTCGCCGCGCCCGGCACGCCGCCTGGCCACGCCGCCACGGTCAGCCGCGCCGAGCCGGATTTCACCCTGAGCTGGAGCGCCGGGCCGCGGGCTGCGGGCGCCATCCTGGAGATCTCCGCGCCGGGCCCCACGTCCTACGGGTCCTACAACACCTTTAGCAATCCGAACGGGACGCAGCGCGACAGTGACGGCTACGACGCCGGCTCGGTGGTGTACCGGAAGCTGCCGGCCGCTGCGGGATCGGCGACTTTCAGCGCCCTCGCGCTCGGGCTGCCCACCTCGCTGAGCTACGACGTCCGCATCCTGCCGACCAGCGGGTCAGGCGCGGTCGCCGGGCAGGCGTCCCCGACCTCGCTGCTGACCGTGAACGACGGCCTGGCGCCTGACGGTGACATCGTCGACAACTTCGCCATCGCCGGGGCGAACTCGGTCGTGTCGATTGTCGGCCCGAACAGCGCGCAGGTGGTGAACTACAACCCGGCGACCGGGGCCTACGGCTCGGTCATCGCGTCCGACACCTCGGGCGGCCAGTTCTACGTCTTCGGCGTCGACCCGTCGGTCCGCACCGTGCTAGTCGACGACACCGGAACTGCAAGCGACGGTGCCAGGACGGACGACGTGCAGCTGTACGACACGCAGACCGGAGCGCTGGTCGGGACCCCGGACCTGTCGGGGTACACGCTCGAGGGCGGGGTCGTCGACGCGGCGCACGACCGGGCCGACCTGCTGGCGAAGGACGACTCGTCCGGGGACGACACCGTTATCGCGGTCAGCATGCTGACCGGAGCCGTCACCTCGGCGACGGACGCAGACGGCAGCGCGGTGCCGGCCGGCTCGCTGGACAACATCGCCGTCGACGACGCGACCGGTGAGGCGTACGCCACGGCCGCGTCCGGACCCGAGCTGTGCCTGGGCGGCGGAACGGCGCTCGCCGAGGTGGATCCCGCCACCGGCACGGTGACCGACACCACCGGCGGCACCCACTGCGACACCGACCTGGCTGTCGACTCGGCGGCGGGCAACCTGCTCTCGGTCAACTACCGGTCGTTCTCGATCAACATCGCGGGCACCAGCTCGCTGGTCGTGATGCCCGAGTCGGATCCGTCGGACGACTCGGTTTACCCGCTGCGCACCGGTGAAGCACTCCAGCTAGCCGCCGACCCGGTCCACCATCTGGCCCTGGTCTTGTACAGCTCGCCTCCGGTGGCGGCCAAATTCGGCGCAGTGCCTGCCGACAGCAACTTCATGTCGGAGATTGACGTCGTCGACACCAGCACCGGGGACATCGTCAAGACGATCGAGGACTTCAGCGCATCGTCTGTCTACGGCTACCCGTTCCCGGCCGACGGCGGGATCCAGCTCGACCCGGCCACCAGGACCGGCTACATGTTCGCGCCGGGTGATGACCAGGTCCAGCAGTTCTCCTACTGATCAGCAGATGACTGCCGGCCGGCCGCTTGTGAGCGGCTGGCCGGCAGCCTGCCACGGTTAGCTCTGCCTCGGGTAACCGCGGTGACGGTCCCACTCCGACGCCAAGATCGACATCGCCGTGGCGTCGATCCACTCGCTGCCCCAGCGAAGGGCGTCGCGCAACACGCCCTCCGCCACAAAGCCGACCTTCTCGTAGACGCGCCGTGCTCGCGGGTTATGCGAGTAGACCTCCAGCGCGATCCGGTGCATGCGCAACCGCTCGAAGCCGTAACCGACGATCATCCGCACCGACTCTGTGCCAATCCCCCGGTCCCGGCCTTGTGGCCCCAGAATTATCCGGAAACTGCAGCTACGGTTGCCGCTATCCCCCTCGTTTAGCACTGCCTCGCCGACGATCTGGCCCGACGCTCGGTCGGCAACAGCCAGATCGAGGCGGTCAGTCTGATGGTTCCGCGTGCTGTACCAGTCCCAGAACTTCGCTTCTGCCGCGGCGTCCCATTCGGGCATGTCATCGGGGCCATGCGTGCTCCCGGTGAGCTTGAGCGCTTCGGGATCCCGGAGCATCTCCCGCAGCGCGGGTGCATCCTCGTCGAGCACAAATGGCCGCAACACAGCCTGTTCCCCGATCAGGGTGGGCTTGACCGAAAAGTCCGCTCGCTGCTCAGTCACCGGGTGATTGTGGCAAACCCGCCCCGCTGCCGCCACTTGATATGGGGGTATCGAGCGCAACTGGCGGCCTGGCTCCGATCTTGTTGCGTTCTCCAGCCACGGCAGCCGATCACATTTCAGCCGCTGAGCCGGGCGAGGTCGAGGATGGTGTCAACCGCGGTCTCGAGAGGACGCGTGTCGCGCTGGACCTGTGCAAGGAGCAGGCCACCCTGCAGCCCGGCGAGGAGCGTGACAGCTAGGTCATCCGGGTCGGTGCCGGACGAGAGACACCCGGCGTCGTGAAGGCCGCGCAGCCCTTCGCTGATCGCCGCCTGCCACCTCTCGAATCCGGCCGCAATCAGTGAGCGGGCCCGCTGGTCGGTCTCGGCCAACTGTCCGGCGAGCGATCCCAGGGGGCAGCCGCCTTCGCCCTTCGTTGCCCTGGCCTCCGCGATGACCATATCCCGCCAGGCGCGGAGGCCTTCGGTGCTGCCGAGATCGGCCTGCCGCTGGTTCCCGGCGATGACTCCGGCTTGGTGATCGATGACCGCCTGAATGAGTTCGTCCTTGCCAGCGAAGTAGTGCGATAGCTGCGATCCGCTGACTCCCGCAGCCTGCCTTACGTCATCGAGGGTGGTGCCTGCCACGCCCCGCTCATGGACGAGGCGGGCGGCCACCTCCACGATCCGGGTCCAGGTGCGCTCGCCCTTAGGGGTTCGCCTCGGGCGGCTGCCTGCATTGCTGGCCATGGGCATACGGTACCACTTTCTGGGTTTGACAACCCAGAAAGCATTTGCCAGAGTGGGTCACTCAACCCATTCACCTCGAAAGCGAGGCCCACCATGATCCTTGTGACAACAGCTGGAAAGGTCGGCTCCGAAACAGTCCGCGTCCTCCGAGAGGCGGGCGCTGGAGTCCGCGTGCTGGTGCGTGATCCTGCGAAGGAGCCAGTGCGGGCGCTGGCTGAGACAGGCGCACAGATCGCCGAAGGCGACCTGGATGTCCCGGCCAGCATCGATGACGCGATGGCGGGCGTCACCGCGGTGGTTCTCGTCAGCCCGGCCGCGCCGGCCCAGGAACTGAACGTCGTTGGCAGCGCCGCACGGGCCGGTGCAAGCCACGTCGTCAAGGCCACCAGCAAGGCGTCAGCCGACTCTCCCATCGCTCGGCGGCGGTGGCAAGCGGAGATCGAGGCAGGCCTGGCTGCATCCGGGATCCCGCACACACTGTTGCGCTCGAACGCCTATATGCAGAACGTGCTGGCACTGGCCCCGGCCATCGCCAAGACCAGCAGTTTTGGCTCCTCGGCCGGGAAGGGCCGATCCGGCCTGGTCGATGCGCGGGACGTCGCCGCGGTAGCCGCGCACATCGCCATCGCGCCCGCTCAGCACGCCGGACAGACCTACTGGCTCACCGGCCCTGAGCTCGTCTCCAATTACGACGTGGCTGCCGTCCTGTCCGGGCTGCTCGGCAGGACCATCACCTACCGGGAGCTCACCTACGAGGAGAACAAGGACGCGATGATCCGCGCCGGCGTCCCGGAGCAGATCGCGGAGATGAACGCTCAGGCATTCAGCCTGACCGCGGAAGGTGACGCTGAGTGGGTAAGCGACGATATCCCGTCGCTGCTCGGCCGCCCCGCCCGCTCCTTCCGCCAGTTCGCCGCCGATTACGCCGCGGCATTCTCCTAGACATCCGGTCCAGCGACGACGGCCGGGAGCTCCGAGCAGTGTCCGAATCACTACCAGGTGTCTGGTTTACTAAACCGAAGGCGGCACGGGATGCTCACTGTGACGACTTCCACACTCAAACCGATGGACGTTCATTTAGGTAAGGCTTACCTTAGTTGGCGTGACGTGGCCGGACATTTTTCCCAATCTTCTGATCGGGCTTCGCGAGGGCCTTGAGGCTGGCCTGGTCGTCAGCATCCTGCTGGCCGCCGTGCGCAAGGCAGCACCGGCCGGCGCTGACGACCACACGCACTCAGACGGCCCGGCCAGGAAGATATCCGCGGCGCCGATATGGCTTGGCGTGCTCGCAGCGATAATGCTGTCCGGCAGTTTCGCAGCTGTCCTGACCTTCTCGACTGATTCACTATCCAGCCGGGCGCAACAGGCGGCGGGCGGACTGCTCAGCGTGCTCGCGGTGGGCCTGGTCACAGCGATGATCTTCTGGATGCGCCGCACAGCGGCAGGCCTGACAGCTCACCTCCGCGGGGAGGTGGCCCGCGCGACGGCGATCGGAGCGGGCGCGCTGACGATTACCGCGTTCCTTGCGGTCGGCCGCGAGGGCCTGGAGACGACGCTGTTCTTGTGGACGGCCGCCCGTGCGTCGGGACAGACCGTCGGGCCACTCGTGGGCGCCGCCACCGGGGTGGCAGCCGCCGTGGTGCTCTGCTGGCTGTTGTACCACCGAGCGGTCAAGCTGAACGTGGGCGCGTTCTTCAACCGGACAGCGGTCGCCCTTATCGTGATCGCCGCCGGGGTGCTGGCGTACGGGCTCGGTGACCTGCAGGACGCGGGCCTGTTGTCGGGACAGCGCTGGATAGCCTTCGACCTGACTGCGCACGCCCACCTTGGATCCTGGTGGGTCGCGCTGATCACCGGGGTCACCGACCTGTCGCCGAAGATGACGGTTCTTCAGGTTGTCGCCTGGATTGCATATGTCGGCGTCGTCATACCGGCGTTCGCGAAGGCCGGCCGCTCCTTCGCATCGAACACCGCCAGCACGGCAAGCACCGCCAGTGCAGCAAACACCGCCAGTGCAGCAAACACCGTCGCGGCACTGGGATCGGCCGCCGCAGGGACGGCTGGCCGACGCAGACGGGCTGCCAACCACGGGTGGGAGCGCCTCGCCGGACGCCGGCCGTGGGCTGTGGCCGGGGTGCTCGTCGTGATTCCGGCCCTAGCCGCGGGCGCGACCATCGCGGCGCTGCCGGCCTCGAGTGCGGCGTCAACCACGACGGTCACGATCACGCGCAACGCGTGTGCGCCAGACTGGAGCTCCGCTGCTGCGGGAACCCAGACATTCACCGTCGACAACGAGTCCGGCATGCCGGGTGAGATCAACCTCGACGACTCCTCCGGCGACATCGTCGCCGAGATCGAGACCATCGGGCCGGCGACAAGCGCTCCGCTCACCGCCACGCTCAGCAGCGGAACGTATGTGTGGAAGTGCTTCATGGGCAGCCAGCCGACGACGGCGTCGCAGCCGGTCCAGGTGACCGCAACCGGCACCGCCCCTCCGCCCAGTCGCACTGCTAACAGCCCCGTCTCCTCCGGTCCGGTCGCGGTTAAGCCGGTGACCGTCAGCGACCTCGCGGGGCCGAATAAGGAGTACCAGGCCTACGCGGCGGGTAAGCTCGCCGCCCTGACACAAGCGGTCACCCGGATCGAGGCCGACCTGCGCGGCCACAACCTCGCCGCGGCGAAGGCAGACTGGCTCGCCGCTCAGCTCGACTGGGAGCGTGTCGGCGCCTCCTACGACAGCTTCGGCACCCTTGGCCTGGCGGTCGATGGCCTGCCGAACGGCCTCGTGGGCGGAGTCAACAGCAAGAACTTCACCGGCTTGCACCGGCTCGAATACGGCCTTTGGCACGGCCAGAGCGCGGCCACCTTGGTGCCCGTCGCAGTGACGCTGGCCAGCAACATTGCGATTGTGCGGCGCAACCTGACCTCCGCCAACCTGGCCGGCGACCCGACGAACTTGCCGATCCGCGCGCACGAGATCCTTGAGGACGCGCTCCGCGACCACCTGTCCGGGATTGATGACCTGGGCGGTGGCGCGGCGTTCGAGATGACGTACGCCGATACGCAGGTAGCGGGCGCGGTTCTTGGCTACCTGACGCCGCTGCTCAATGCCCGCCAGCCGGGGCTGCCTGCCATCGCCGCCAACGAGTTGAGCATCCTGAAGCAGGCGCTGCTCGCGACCCGCGTCAATGGCCAGTGGGAGTCGCTGGGCACAGCCTCCCTCACAGCGCGCGAGCACGTCGATTCTGCGATCGACGCGGCGCTAGAGACGCTTTCCGCCGTTCCGGACCTGCTTGAAGTTCCCCCGAAGCACTGAGGCCTCCCAGCCCCATCCGAACTGCCGCCTAAGGAGCGCACACCGCCGTGAACGTCAACCGACGCAACTTCCTCAAGGGCACCGCATCGGGCGCAGCCGGGGCGGCGCTGGCCGGCGGCGTGCTGGCCGGTGGTGCGCGGGCGGACGCCGAGGCGGGCAAAACGAGCAGCCCGCTCACCGAGCCTGCATACCCGTTCCATGGTGAATACCAGTCCGGCATTCTCACGCCGGGTCCGCACGGCAAGCAGCCGTACGCCACGGTCGCCGCGTTCGACTGCACCGCCGCCAATAAGGCTGACCTGACGCTGCTTTTCTACGAACTGACGAGCCGCGCCTGGTTCCTGACCACCGGCGGTAGCCCGCCCGACCTCGGCGTCGGGCAGCCGCCCTCCGACAGCGGCGTACTCGGGCCCACGGTCCCGGCAGACGGGCTGACCGTCACGCTGTCCGTCGGGTCGAGCCTGTTCGACGACCGTTATGGCCTCGGGAGCCGCAAGCCGCTGTATCTGACCCAGATGCCGCCGTTCCCCAACGACTTCCTCGAGCCCGCATGGCTGCACGGGGACCTGCTGCTGCAGGTGTGCGCAAACCATCCCGACACGGTCCACCACGCCCTCCGCGACATCGCCAAGCACACCAGCGGCTACATGCAGTTGCGCTGGCGGATAGAGGGCTACGGCTCCCCGCCGCGTCCGTCCGGGACGCCGCGGAACCTGCTCGGGTTCAAGGACGGCACTGCGAACCCCACCGGAACGCTGGCGAGCGACCTGGTCTGGGTCGACGATCCCGCAGAACCGGACTGGGCGCAGGGCGGCTCATACCAGGTCGTCCGGCTGATCCGTATGCTCGTCGAGTTCTGGGACCGGGTGTCCATCAACGAGCAGCAGAACATGTTCGGCCGGCGCCGCGACAACGGCGCGCCGCTGGACGGCAACAGCGAGTTCGATATCCCTAACTACGCCGCCGACCCGCACGGATACGTCATCCCGCTGGACGCGCACATCCGGCTCGCCAACCCTCGTACCAAGGCGACCGCCAACCAGCGGATGGTGCGCCGCTCGTACAACTACGACCTTGGCGTAGACGAGAACGGGAACCTGCAGGCGGGGCACATTTTCATGACCTATCAGCAAGACCTTCAGCGGCAGTTCGAGACCGTCCAGAAGCGGCTCATCAACGAGCCGCTCGTCGACTACGTGCAGCCGTTCGGCGGCGGGTACTTCTTCGCCCTGCCGGGCGTGCGGGACTCGACCGACTGGTACGGGCGGGCCCTGCTCACCTAGCGGGAACGTGCCGCCTCGGCGGAAACTCAAGAGCGCTCCTGCCCGGTGGTGTGGTTGACTGCCCGAATCAGCCGGGAAAGCCGAGCAGGGAGGGTAGCTATGCGCCAGGCGTCCATGTCCATCGTGATGGCCGTTAAGACCTCGCTGAAGGGTACGGGCGCGTGCCGCGGACGATACTCAACCTGGGAATCCTGGCGCATGTAGACGCCGGTAAGACGACACTCACCGAGCGGCTGCTGTACGCCGCCGGTGTCATCCAAAGCCTCGGCAGCGTCGATGCCGGGACGACGCAGACCGACTCGCTCGCGCTGGAACGCCAGCGGGGCATCACGATCAAGTCGGCTGTTGCCTCGTTCGGCATCGGCAATGTCACCGTCAACCTGATCGACACGCCTGGCCACCCGGACTTCATCGCCGAGGTAGAGCGCGTGCTGAGCGTCCTCGACGGCGCGGTCCTGGTGATCTCGGCTGTCGAAGGCGTGCAGCCGCAGACTCGCATCCTGATGCGCACGCTGCAGCGGCTGCGGATCCCGGCGCTGCTGTTCGTGAACAAGGTCGACCGGGAGGGCGCCGACCCGCAGCGGGTGCTGCAGGACATCCGCGGCCGGCTAGGGCTGGCGGCGGTCGCGATGGGCTCGGTGCACGCCGCCGGGACACGCGAGGCGGGCGTGACGCCGTACCGGCCAGACGACCAGGATTTCCGGCTCCGGCTGACCGAACTGCTGGCCGAGAGTGACGAGGTGCTGCTGGCCGAGTACGTGTCGGGCGATCAGGCAGTCGGGTACCTGCGGCTGCGCGCGGAGCTCGCCGCCCAGATCGGACGCGCGCTGGTGCACCCGGTGTTCTTCGGCTCAGCGATCACCGGCGCGGGCGTTGCCGCGCTCACCGCTGGCATCGCCGAGTTGCTGCCGGCCGCGGGCGGTCCCACGGACGGCCCGGTGACCGGCCGGATTTTCAAGATCGAGCGTGGCGCGAACGGGGAAAAGGTGGCATACCTCCGGATGTTCTCCGGTACGGTACGCCTCCGGGACCGGCTCCGGTTCGGTGCTCACCGGGAGGCCCGTGCTGACCGGGAGGCCCGTGCTGACCGGGAGGCCCGTGCTGACCGGGAGGCCCGTGCTGACCGGCACGCCCCCGCTGACCGGGAGGGACGAGTCACTGCACTGGCGGTCATTGACCGCGGGCCGGCCTCGGCCCGACCGTCGGTCACGGCGGGCGAGATCGCCAAGGTCTGGGGTCTTGGCGGGGTACAGATTGGCGACCGGATCGGCGAGCCGGAAGCTGACGGACTGGCGCGGCAGTTTCCGCCGCCAACCCTCGAGTCGGTCGTCGTCCCATGCAATCCCGCCGACAGGGGCCGCATGCGTGTCGCGCTCGAGCAGGTCGCTGAGCAGGACCCGCTCATTAACCTGCGCCAGGACGATGAGCGGCAGGAGATCTCCGTCTCGCTGTACGGGGAGGTCCAGAAGGAGGTCATCCAGGCGACGCTTGCGGACGACTACGGCGTCCGGGTGATCTTCAGGGAGACGACCACCATCTACGTCGAGCGCCCGGCGCGGGCCGGCAGCGCCCTCGAAGTGCTTCAGTCCGACGATCATCCGTACTCGGCCACGATCGGGCTGACCGTCGAGCCCGCAACACCCGGTTCGGGCAGTCACTTCCGCCTGGCGGTGGATCCGCGCACCCTGCCGCTGTTCATCTACAAGAACGCGGGCAGCTTCGCCGAGGCGATGACCTCCTATGTCCGCGATACGCTCCGCACTGGCCGGTACGGCTGGGAGGTGACCGACTGCCAGGTCACGATGACCCGGTGCGGCTACTACGTCGGTGACGGACCGGCGAAGCAGGTCCTCAGCACGCCTAAAACGACGGCGGCCGACTTCCGCAAGCTCACGCCAGTGGTCCTGACACGGGCTCTCGCCCGCGCCGGGACCGTGGTCTGCGAGCCGATGGCCAGCGCACGGCTGGAGGTTCCCGCTGCACGGCTCGGGCCTGTGCTGGCCGCACTGGCCCGGCTCGGTGCCGCGATCGACGCGCCGCAGCCGCGGGGCGAGCTTTCGCTGCTTGAAGCGGTACTCCCGGCCGCGTCGGTGGACCAGATCCAGCGCCAACTACCCGGCCTGACCGGCGGCGAGGGTGTCCTGGAGTCCTCGTTCGCCGGCCACCAGCCGGTTCGCGGCACCGCGCCCCGCGCTAGAGGCCGCATGCGGGCATAGCCCCGGTGGGCACGCCCCGGTGGGGATATCAGCCAGGCTTATAGGCCTCAGCGCTAAGTGCGCGAGCCGAATCGCAATACCGGTCCGGGGGTCACAGTTGCAGCGACCGGCCGGGCAAGGTGCCGGCCATCTGCCACGGGCTGCTGTCCCGTCGGCAAGATCAACCGCTCGATCGGCTAGCGAACCGGTCTTCAACGCAAAGGACGCGTCTCGTGACTGCAACACTCCACGGCTCTTCTGCTCTGGTCACTGGCGGCAACAGCGGCATCGGCCGGGCCACGGCCGTCGACCTGGCGGCGCGCGGAGCGCACGTCATCATCGCCGGCCGCGACACCGCCCGCGGCGAGGAGGTCGTCGACAAGATCCGGGCGAACGGCGGCAAGGCTGACTTCGTCGCCGCCTCGCTCGGAGACGAAGCGAGCGCCCGTGATCTGGCGCGCCAGGCCGTCGGCCTAGGCGGCGGGCACGTGGACATTCTCATCAACAACGCCGGAATCTTCCCATTCGGCCCGACAGCGGCAGCGACCGAGGCCGACTTCGACTCGGTCTATGCCGTCAATGTCAAGGTGCCGTTCTTCCTGGTCGCTGAGCTCGCGCCGGCTATGGCCGCGCGCGGCAAGGGCGCAATCGTCAACGTCACCACGATGGTCGCCCAGTTCGGCCAGGAGGGCATGGCACTGTACGGCTCGAGCAAGGCCGCCCTGGTTCTGCTGACGAAGGCCTGGGCAGCCGAGTACGGCCCGTCGGGCGTCCGGGTCAACGCCGTCAGCCCTGGACCAACCCGTACCGAGGGCACCGCGCCGATGGGCGAGGCGCTGGACCAGCTCGCCGCGACCACCCCGCACGGCCGGCCAGGCACACCCGGGGATATCGCTGCCGCGATCACGTATCTCGCCAGCGACGATGCCGCTTACGTCCATGGCGCCATCCTGCCGGTCGATGGCGGGCGCATCGCGGTCTGACCTCGCACACGCTGGCGGGGGTTCTCCTAGCCATCAGTGGCGGCATCCAGCGCCGCAACAAGAGCGGCAAGGTCGCGTCGCCGGGAATCGGCGTGCCAGACAGCCCAGGTTCGGCGGACGATAGGGTCGCCGACAAGCGGATGCCAGCGGATGCCGTCAGGCAGCGGCTGCGCCCACGTCGGCGAGGCGAGCGCGAATGCCCGGCCGGTCCCCACGGCGGCAAGCTTCACTTCCGCGGTAACGAGGCGGTCATCGTCGGAACCCGGAGTGTCGATGCCGTGCCCGCGAAGGATCGCAGCGACCTGGTCATGCCACGGCGGCGCGTCCGACCGCGGGAACCCAATCCAGGTCAGGCTCGAGAGCTTGTGCAGCTGCACGCCGCCTGGCTCAGCAATCTCCGCAGAGCGGGCAGCGGCGATGATCACGCCCATGGCTTCGGTGACGGCGAGGACAGCATCCAGGGCGAGGTCGGCCGGGCGGTACCGGACGAGCACGAGGTCAAGCTCGCGCTCCCGGAGCGCGGTGAGCTGCGCCGCGCTGGAAGAGTGGCGGACCTCGACTCGCGTGCCCGGATGAGCAGCCGCCAGTTCCGCCAGCGCCGCGGGCAGCACGTCCGGCGGGAACTCCAGCGGCACGGCAATCCGCAGGTTCTCCACGGTGGCCGCGCCTGAGATAGCGGCCAGTGCCCGGTCATGATGGTCGAGCAGCCCGCGGGCCTCCTCCAGCAGCGCCTTCCCGGTATCGGTCGGCCGTGCCCCGGCGTAGTCCCGGACCAGCAACTGCACGCCGAGCTGCCGTTCAAGCGACTGGATCGTCTGCGACAGCGCTGACTGGCTGACGCGCAGGCGACGCGCCGCCGCGGACATCCCGCCCTCTTCGGCGACTGCCACGAACGCGCGAAGCTCCCGGATCTCCATGCTCTTATCGCATCACGCCCGGCCGGCCGGCCTCTGCCGGGCGCGATGCCCGGCCGGCCGGCGTCCGCCCGGCGCGACCGCCCGTGACGCCAGCTCAGGGACGTCGGGCTCAGGGAAAGCTGATCGTGATGTCCAGGCCGCCTGCAGGCCGGGGATTCGCCGCCAGGGTTGCACCGTGGACGCTGACGATGGCGCTGACGATGGCCAGGCCAAGCCCGTGTCCGGTCGGCCGGCTGAGCCGCTGGGTCCCGAGCCGCTGGGTCCCGAGCCGCTGGAAGGGCTGGAAGAGCCGGTCGACCTCGTCGGCGGGGACCAGCGGCCCGGTGTTGCTGACACTTATCACTGCCAGCCCGTCGGTGATACCGGTGGTGATCTCGACGAGGCCCCCGTCCAGGTTGTGCTGAATGGCGTTGCCAACCAGGTTCACGATGAGACTCTCGGCGAGAGCCGGGTCACCAGTGACCGGGGCGGAGGAGAGCGTCGCATCGATGCGGATGCCCCGGCGCTCCGCTTCCTTTTGACAGCTCAGGATGGCCTTACCAGCGCTGTCAGCGAGATCCACGGGCTCCCAGCGGTCAATCTCGCGCTCGCTGCTGGCCAGCGTGAGCAGCGAATCGATGAGACGCTCCTGCTGGTCGTTCCACTGCAGCGCTTTCTCGCAGGCGGATCGCAGCGTGGCAGTGGTAGCTCCCGGGTCGGCGAGCGCGACCTGGAGCACGGCCTTCTCCGCGGTGAGCGGGGTGCGCAGCTCGTGGGAGGCGTTCGCCACGAAGTGCCGCTGCGTCTGGAACGACGCTTCCAGCCGTCCGAAGAGGCTGTCCAGCGTGTCCCCGAGCTGCCTGAACTCGTCGTCAGGGCCGTCAACGGCAAGTCGCTGGCTCAGGTTCGTCGCGGAGATGTCCCGGGCGGCCGCTGTCATGGTGCGCAGCGGCCGCAGGACCCGGCCGGCGATCAACCACCCCACGCCGAGAGCGAGCACGGCCACGACCGCGACCATGGCCAGGCCCGCGAGATTCTGCTTCGCGTCATGGCTGATCGTGCCGACGAAGGACAGGGCCGGCTGGCCGCACGAGATGGTATGGGTAGGCGCACCCACGGATCCGGTCGCTGCCTCGCAGCTAGTCCGCACCAGGAAGTTGGGCTTGAAGATCACCGCGAGCGCGGCTACGGCGACGCATGAGAGGCCGAACACAGCAGCGTAAAGGACAGCGAGCTGCGCTCGCAGGGTCCGCCGGGGCAGGCGGACCGCTGCGGCGGCCAGGCTAACCGAACGCATCACAGTTCTCCAATCTGGTAGCCGCCGTCACGGACGGTGCTGATGACCGGCGGGTCGCCGAGCTTGAGCCGGAGCCTGCGCATTGTCTGCTTGACCGCGGTGGTAAACGGGTCGGCCGCCTCGTCCCAGACCCGCTCCAGCAATTCTTCGGCCGACACCACCCTGTTCCCGGCGGCAAGCAGGTACTCAAGCAGCCCGAATTCCTTCGGGCTGAGGTCCAGCCGCCGTCCGGCCCGGAGCGCTACCCGGCGGTTCGGGTCGAGGGTCAGGTCGCCGTGTTCGAGCACGGGTGGAAGCGCGACTGCCGGGCGGCGGACGATGGCGCGAATGCGCGCGACGAGCTCGGCGAAGTCGAAGGGTTTGGGCAGGTAGTCGTCGGCGCCGAGGCCGAGACCCTCCACCCTGTCCCTGACCGTGCTCGCCGCTGTCAGCATCAGCACCCGGCTTCCCGACCGCTCTGCCGCTAGCTTCCGGCAGACCTCGTCCCCGTGCACGCCGGGCAGGTCCCGGTCTAGCACCACGACGTCGTAGGGAGTGACGTCGAGGTGCTCGAGGGCGGCGGCGCCATCCAGCACGACATCGACGGCCATGCCCTCGCGGCGCAGCCCGGTCGCGATCGCTGTAGCCAGGTCCTCGACATCTTCCGCTACCAGCACTCTCATGACCTGCCCGCGTCCTTCTCTTCGTGTGTTCCGCCCGATGCAGGGCCGAGGTTAGGTGACCTGCAGCGACAATGCCAGGCCAGCGGTATCAGCCAGGTTTCAGGCAGTGACACCGGGCTGATACCTGCGCCGGCGTACAACGACCTTCGAAGCGAAACCACGGAGCCAGAAGGCGGCTAGATGAGTAAAGCAACCATTGAAGTGAGCGGGCTGCGCAAGCGGTTCGGGCCGGTACAGGCCCTGGATGGCATGTCGTTCACCGTGCAACCGGGCCAGGTCACCGGGTTCGTCGGACCTAATGGCGCAGGGAAGTCCACCACGATGCGGGTCGTCCTGGGCCTGGACGCGGCCGATGCCGGCACTGCGCTGGTCAGCGGGCGGCGATACCAGACCCTGCGGAGCCCGCTGACTGTGATCGGGTCGCTGCTAGACGCATCAGCGCTGCAGCCCGGCCGGACCGCACGCAATCACTTGCTGTGGCTGGCCTGTTCTCAGGGCCTGCCCGTCAGCCGGGTGGACGAAGTAATCGAGCAGGCAGGCCTCGCCGCGGCGGCCCGGCGCAAGGCAGGCGGTTACTCCCTGGGCATGCGGCAGCGGCTTGGCGTCGCGGGGGCCATGCTCGGCGACCCGCCAGTCTTGATGCTGGACGAGCCGTTCAACGGCCTGGACCCCGAGGGCATCGTCTGGATGCGCGGGTTCCTGCGGTCGCTGGCCGGACAGGGCCGGGCGGTACTGGTGTCCAGCCACCTGATGAGCGAACTTGAGGACACCGCCGACCACCTAGTGATCGTCGGCCGCGGGAGGGTGATCGCCGACACCAGCACGGCGGACCTGCTGGCCGCCGCGTCCGGCGACCGGGTGACGGTGCGCGCGGCCGCCGCGGCGGAGGCGGCGGCGGTGCTGGAACAAGCCGGGGCCACCGTCGCCGCCACCGGCAGCGGTGCTCTCACGGTGTCCGGGCTGAGCGCCGAGCGGATCGTGACTCTGCTCAGCGGCCACGCAGTGCCGTTCTCGGAAGTCTCCGCGCACCGCGCCAGCCTCGAGGCGGCCTATCTGCAACTGACCAAGGACGCGGTCGAATACCGCGCTGAGCCGGCTACGGAGGCAGCGATATGAGCACGACCACGATAATGGCTGCCCGGGAGGCGGTCAGCGCGGGGCACGGGCTGCTGCGACGGCTAGTGCGCAGTGAGTGGATCAAGTTCCGGACCGTGCGCGGCTGGGTAATCGGCATGGTCGCCGGGGTGCTCGTGACGATCATCTGGGGGCTACTCGTCGCGAACGGCAGCAACGTAGGCTGCCAAGCCGGCCCGAACAGCCCGGTGGAGAGCGGCGCGGCCTGCCTTCCGCGGTTTCCGCTCGGGCCGGGCGGCGAGGCGGTCACCGACAGTTTCTACTTCGTGCACCAGACGCTGACGGGCGACGGCAGCATCACGGTCCGGGTGACCTCGCTGACCGGCCTGTACCTGCCACCGGGCAGCGGCATCTCGGCCAGCGACCCGGAGGCGGGCATGCGGCCGGGCGTGCAGCCCTGGTCCAAGGCCGGGATCATCATCAAGGCGTCCGCCAGGCCGGGCTCGGCGTATGCGGCGATGATGATCACCGGCGGCCACGGGGTGCGGATGCAATACGACTACACACACGACACGGCCGGCCTGCCTGGAGCCGTCTCCGCGCGGTCGCCGCGCTGGCTGCGGCTCACCCGGTCTGGTGACACGCTCACCGGCTACGACTCTGCCGACGGCACGCACTGGACGAAGATCGGCACCGCGGACCTGGCCGGGCTGCCGTCCACTGTGCAGGCCGGGCTGTTCGCCACCTCTCCCGATTACGTTCAGGTGGTCTCACAGTCCCTGGGCAACGGCTCCAGTGCAGGCGGCTCGAGCCTGGCCACCGCGTCCTTCGA
>Ga0335072_10002743_pt1 | contig 27080 bp, 27 predicted proteins | sample Lox_Sample_21_FD_206725 | JGI IMG/M metagenome (GOLD analysis project Ga0335072, IMG submission 206725) | Soil microbial communities from Loxahatchee National Wildlife Refuge, Florida, United States - Lox_Sample_2.1 | ecosystem: Environmental > Terrestrial > Soil > Wetlands | place: USA...
TACCTCCTTGCATAATCTATGTGATCTCTATGTACTAACGTCATAACAGTACAAAATATTTGCCGCATCCGCTATGGCAGCAGCATCTTGCTCTCGATCACTTTTCGGAGCCGTATTACCATTTGCCACATATCCAATGTATAAGAGTCTTGGAGTTCCTTGGGCTTGTAGCGTGCTTGGATTTTTATCTGTTGCCATGTCGATCATTCCATTAGTATTCATCTGGAAAGGAGATTGGTTACGATCGAGAAGCAAGTTTTGTCAGTACCTGGCTGAGCGAGAGCGAAAGGAACGGGAAGAGGAAGAACAGAGAGCAAGACGAGAAGGACTAAATGGAGGGAGAGAAGAGTTGAAAGGTCAAGAAGACGCGCGAGACTATGAGGAGGACGATGACATAGGTAGGATTGTACCAAAAGTTGACGACATGGCATAGAGGTGCATTGCATGAGTAATCGAGCATTTTGGCGCGGCCTAATACTACAGCATATCACAGAATATATGTCGAATTTGAACATTAGCGATATATATATATATATACGGAGGCTTCAGCTAAGTAGTAGAGCATATATTCTACTATTCTAATACAAGTTCTATCACCGAATTCAAGCATTCCGGCGAACTGCCCACGCTCTTCAAGTGGACTTCGTATTTGCCCTCTGGAAGACCTCCGACTAATTCGACTTCGATCTTCCCCTCGTACTCAATGTAAGCCACATACGCAGATCCAAATCTTCCTGGACTTTTTTCCATATACCACAGGATCTCACTGACAGGAAAGAGCTTGCCGTAACATTGAAGAGATATAATTTCACTTCTTCATGTCAATGGCAGAGAGGTTTGGTGGAGCTGCTCGTATTGTGTAGCACATAGCACATAGGTGAATTCAAGGCTTCAAGGCAACATTATGAGACGAGTCTTGGCATTTGACTAAGCGATCCCACACAACCGACTTTAGTAAATCTCAAGATCCAAACTCAAGAAGAACAGCAAAGCCATCTACGAGCGCATAGCAAGCCGCCAACATGTCGCTCGTCAGCGGAGAGAAGTCGAACTTTCAGTTCATCGTGAGTCCTCACTTCGTACAGTCTCGTAATGGCAAATTCCTAATGCAACTTGCAGCTTCGTCTTCTCAACACCAACGTCGATGGCAAGCAGAAGGTCATGTACGCCTTGACCAAGATCAAGGGTGTCGGTCGTCGTTATTCGAACTTGGTCTGCAAGAAAGCCGATGTCGATCTCAACAAGCGGTAGGCTTCGTGACGTCGCAGTATCATATGGAATTGGGAGCTAATGTATTTTTACAGCGCTGGCGATCTCACCTCGGAAGAACTCGAGCGTATCGTTACAATTATCCAGAATCCCACTCAATACAAGATCCCAACTTGGTTCCTCAATCGTCAGCGCGATATTGTCGACGGCAAGGACTCACAGATCCTAGCAAACGGTGTTGACAGCAAACTCCGTGAAGACTTGGAGAGGCTGAAGAAGATTCGGTCACATCGCGGTTTGCGACACTTCTGGGGATTGAGGGTGAGAGGTCAACACACGAAGACCACAGGTAGACGAGGCAGGACCGTCGGTGTCAGCAAGAAGAAGGGTTAGTGGTTGGCATCGCAACACGGATTTGCGGCTCGACATATTACGGAGTTTCTGCTGCGGTTATGGGTCTGTATCTGATCGTTTGCGGCATTCAATCGGTCTGCGGCTAGACAGATATGAAAATCTAAATATCATTCTTGTAACCAAGTATTCCATCCTCGATGCTTTTGTATGGGTATCGACTTGAACACGTAACGCCAACAAATGCCACTGAGAACCACAAAGCAAACACAGCTAATCTTCGTGCATGACAGCCGTGTCTAGCACTTCGGCCCGTGCTCTACCTTTCGTCTGTGTGCCAATGAATTCTGTCAAAGGCTTGAAAGCTCCTGGTTCCACGAATCCTATCACTTCCCATTCCTCACCGATTACATCTTGAGACTCGACTTGTTCGACGAATCCCAGTATCTGATCTTTGACTGTGCCCTTTGCCTTCTCTTCATCATCACCACCCTTTGACGCTGCCTTGACCGATTGCTTCAATATACCTGTGGGACAAGTTATTCTGAGTCTCATCCTTGCCCGAGCCACTGGGATAGGTTGATATGCAATAAGCGCCTTCATAGCAATCAGAGCCTGTTCCTTGGCCGACTTTGTTGTCGTAACTCCCGTCCAGGTTGGTAGGTCCTTCTTCTTGGGCTTTGCATCACCGATTTCTACGTCCTTTGTAGGCGTTGCTGTCCCGCTACTCTCCTTGTGCGGCTCCTGCTTAGTCAATTGATCCAGTGCTTTCTCGATCATGCCGGTAGTGTACACGCGCTTTGATTTCGGGTCGACTAGCTTGCCCGCCACAATCTCCACCACCTCTCGCTCTATCCGTTCGAGCTGTTCCTTCCGCTCCTTCTCACCAACCTGCAGTTCACCCTTTTTCAGGATCTCCAGTATGATCTTGTCGACTTCATCGGTGCCGAAGGCTTTGCGTAGATCTTCAGCTGGTGCCACTTGGCCCTTTGATACGTTGAGGAAGACATTTGGGATTTGAAGGACGTTGTCGAGGTCAGTTTCGATGCCAGAGCGATATTCCAGGACTTTGTTCTTGTAGCAGGCGATTTCGAAGCGTTTCTTGCCTGATGGTGAGAGTCAGAACTGTCACCAAATCCTAATATGAAGCACAAATTTGAAGCTTCGTCGAGACTAACCTTTCTTCATGCGTACAAGAGAAACGTTTGTGAGCTTGATTTGGTTTGACGGCTGTGGGAGAGTCAGACTGAGAGATCTTCACGAGAATGGAGAATTCGCACCTGATTTATTAACAACGGCATCTTGGCGACTCTTCTCTTTTCACTATGAGTTGTGAATGTTCGTTTTGTGAAAACGATCGAGTCACTACCTAAATTTTAGAGAAAGTTTGAGGCCTGAGGCATTATCAACGTCATCTAGGAGCGATGAACGAATCGGGAAAGGCGCGGCGTTATCGATCACTCTTGACGACGAGTTTGAGAGGCACAAGACAAGGTCAAGCTGCGTCGCCCATTCCACCATCCATCCCTCCTTCATCCCACATCTCCTCCATTTCGCACTCTAGCATTTCATTTTCTTCATCGCCATTCCCAATTCTCCTTCTACGCTGTGTTTATCTTCATTCAGCCGCTTCCCTTCCTACTTGAAACACGTTCTTCCGGTCGTCGTACTACTCTCGCTGCCTGGTCACGAGAGCGACATCCCAACTTCTTTGAGCATTCCAACACCTCCACTATGAGGTACGCAGCGGCAATCCCGCTGCTGGGCGCAGCTTCGGCTGCCATGATGCCAGCTCAGCAGCCACTGCAGCTCCCCGATCTCTCACAGATCAAACTCGATGGATGGACCAAGCCATTACACGACCTGGAGGAGTCTCTCAAGGGCTTCACTGGTGAAGCGAAGCGGATCTGGGACGAGGTCGCTGCTTTGTATCCCCATGCCTTCGAAGACGTCAACTTCTGGAGCACACCGAAGCCGCATATCAAGAAGCCCGACAACGCTTGGGATCATATCATGCGCGGAGAGGACCTTGAAGCCGTCTGGGTTACCAATGACAAAGGCGAGAAAGAGCGAGATATTCAGGGCAAACTCGCACCATACACACTCCGGTCCAAGGCTGTCGATCCGTCTAAGCTCGGTGTTGACCCGGATGTCAAACAATACTCCGGCTATCTTGATGACGATGAGCATGACAAGCATCTATTCTACTGGTTCTTCGAGTCACGCAACGATCCTAAGAAAGACCCCATTATTCTATGGCTCAATGGTGGTCCCGGATGCAGCTCGCTCACTGGCCTGTTTATGGAACTTGGCCCGAGCTCGGTTACAAAGGACATAAAGCTAAAGTACAACCCGTACTCCTGGAATGCCAATGCCTCTGTCATTTTCCTTGATCAGCCCGTCAACGTTGGCTTCAGCTACTCCAGCTCACCCGTCAGCAATACCGTGGCAGCCAGCAAGGATGTCTACGCTCTCCTGACTCTCTTCTTCAAACAATTCCCTGAATACGCTGAGCAGCCATTCCACATCGCTGGTGAATCATATGCCGGTCACTATATCCCAGTCTTTGCCCATGAGATTCTTTCACACACTAAGCGAAACATCAACCTCCAGTCGGTGCTCATCGGCAATGGTCTCACGGACGGCTTGACGCAGTACGAATATTACAAGCCGATGGCGTGTGGCGACGGAGGCTGGCCCGCCGTCCTCGACTCGAACACGTGCGACACCATGGACGCAGCATACCCACGGTGCGCAACGCTGATCCAAGGGTGCTACGACTCGGAGTCGGTGTGGCGGTGCGTGCCAGCAGCGATCTTCTGCAACAACGCGCTGCTGGGGCCGTACCAGCGCACGGGGCAGAACGTGTACGACGTGCGCGGCAAGTGCGAGGACAGCAGCAACCTGTGCTACTCGGAGCTGGGCTGGATCAGCGCCTACCTCAACAAGAAGGAGGTGCAGAAGGAACTCGGTGTCGAGGTCTCCCGCTACGATTCCTGCAACTTCGACATCAACCGCAATTTTTTGTTCCAGGGCGACTGGATGCTGCCGTTCCACCGGCTGGTGCCGGACCTGCTGGCGCAGATCCCCGTGCTGGTGTACGCCGGCGACGCGGACTTCATCTGCAACTGGCTCGGCAACCGCGCGTGGACCGAGGCGCTCGAGTGGAAGGGCAAGGCCGGCTACAATGCCGCCAAGACTAAGGATCTCCTGCTCGAGGGTGATGGCAAGCACATCGGCAGCGTCAAGACTTCCGGAAACTTCACCTACATCAGGCTCCACGCTGGTGGCCACATGGTTCCCTACGATCAACCCGCTCCGTCGCTCGACATGTTGAATCGCTGGCTGGACGGCGAGTGGTGGGCGTAAAGAGAGAGATGTTAGGTGCGATGAGGGAGTGATGCGGGAGTGATGCGGGAGCGAGCATCTCGGCGATCTGTCTGGATTGGTATGGACGTTGGAGTAACGTAGTGGATGACTGGGAGGAAACAACTAGAACGCGACTTATATTGGATCTGATACTGCCTATCAACGGCGGCATGGCGCTCGCTCTCGACGCATTTCGCACTTCTCGATTTCTATACTCCTGTACAGAAAACACTTGGAGTTGAGTGTCGTGGAATAAGCCGCCATGGCGTAACCCAAATCGAAGCTCTCCTTAACTTACCATCCGTTTCCATGTTCCGAAAAGCTAAGCTATAGAAGGCTGCTAGCACGCCAAGACGTAACAGCTGATAAGGAGGTCGTCGGTTGACACGTTGTCTCTTGACTTAAGCCGAGCTAATAAGTTGAGACAATCCGAGGTTGGCAACTGCCTGAGAGCAGCGAGATGAAGTGCTACCGGTGAAGGTTGGGCCATGCGTCCATGCTTTTACACCATTGAGTGGGATGCCTTTTGACTCGTTATATTACAGGGCGTGCCTCTCGTGTCTGACTGCAGAAGGAGTGCAGCTTAAGTGCCCGAACTAAGCCGAAGTGATCAGGGTGAGAAGCAGATTCTTCAATTCGGACCGACCGTTCGAGTGCGATAATCTCAACTGAAGAATTACGATCGATGAAGTTGAAAAGGGTTTGAGGTCGTATGCTTGCTTCAAAGTCACCATCATAAATTTTGACTTCATCATGGAATTGAGATGGACCGCGCATCTTTGTGAGACGCTTGCCATGTGCAATGTATTCTGGTCTCAGTCAAGGACGACGGACTCGATTGATGCGACGTCTAAACCTAAATTCGGGAATAATCACGCCTCTTCAATAAGAAAGTGCGGCGTGGCCAGATTTCGAATTGCTTTTCCTCTCTAGTGATGTCCAAATTGCCGCCCATCTTTTCCGGCGGTTACGATTCAGCCTTACCGAAATTCCGGACGCGTGGATCTTAGAGAGATCAAAGGGTTGAAAAAAGAATAGCAGTGCGACGTCGACGCCCTGCAGAATGCTGAAACAGCGTCAGCATGGTGAAGCAAGTCGGCGACTGCTTCGTCAACGATGAATCCTCCGGAGACAAGGTCACAATTTGGAGAGAAAGCTTCAATGGCGGCCGGTCAGAGAATTGCAGCGATTATTCAGGGCTGCGGTCCCTTGCAAGTTGGGTTGCAGGACGCCAACATGTTCCGGAGCTCAGGAACGGATGTACTGCATGTGCTGCCGAAAAGCATGGATTGCTCGACTTGACTTCAAACGGCGTAGTTGTTGCCGGACGCCGTACGAGTGGAGGCAATAGCGTACCGAAGATGAGGTGGAGTGTGGTGTAGCAACGAACCAGCAGGCGCGAGACTTTCATTTCAGGGGCCCACGGTCGGCATAAGTGCAGGTGGTATTATGGCCTTGATGGGCTGTACGTACCTGCGTGGCTCCATCATTCAATAGTGGGCTGGCTGATGAGCCGTTCACACAGGGAAAGTCGGCGAAACGGGCGCTGTGTCCGGTTAGTCTTCATCCCAAATGCCTGCCTGTGGGGAGTGTAGTAATGTGAGTGTTTTTTTTTTAACCTTCTCTTTTTTCCGCTTCGTCCCCACTCCGGCGTGCCCGTATCTTTAGTTCCGACGGGGCGCCAATCGAGCACGACCTGATCGAGACCGGCCGTTGTGGCATTCAGTTCGCAGATTCATTAGTTATTAATTAGCCCAAAGAACAAATTCACGGCAGATCAAAAGCACTTTGCACAATTCAAGCGGTGCAAAGCGTGGGCTACCATTGGTCAAGATACGACAGCCGTGCCTACATCTAATGATGGGGCTGCATAAAATTTACAGGCTGAGCTGGCAGCGGAGCAAGCATGGCATCTGTGGACTTTGCGATTGGGACGGCGGAAATTTCGAGCGCCATTGACGTGCGAATCTCACCGCATGCTCTCTCGTTCGCATGGCAGCATGGGATGTCGAAAATAGGAGACGATTCGACCGCCTGCCAAAGACGTCGTTCCTGCAGCACGAACCGCCGGCTGGTCCACAATGGCGATCAACATTCTGGTTCGTCAGCCAGGCATCTCAACTAATAATCCACTGCAGTTCATGCTAAGAAGCCCAATGATAGTGTCCATGATCCACGAGGGGGCTTGGTGGCGAGTGGTTGAGCAATTGCGGCACCGCTACTCAAGGGTCTGGCCTTGAATCGAAGTGCCTTTTGATCGTGTGAGTGCGGAGAGATGGAGAAGTTGGCGGCAGCTCACGGCAACTGCACACACGATATGCGAAACGTGAGTAACGTAAATGAGAAGAAGCAGGTGTACGGAAATACCAACGCCCAACCTTCCACGCTTCCACGCTTCCTCTGACCCACGGCGCCCGCCTAAATTCGAGGCACAGATTCGGCACTATACCGCTACGGATGCCGTAGGGATAGGCCTTCGAGGGGCCTGGGTGCGGTTTCAAGCCTGCTGTTGTCAGCCAAGTTCCCTCTCGGAAGTATACTAGTCGTTAACACCACCACCAGCCAAGCCGCTTTCAGTACGTGCTCTCTCTTTTTTTCGCTTGGCAGGATCTCCGAAAAGCCCTGGTTAGGTCGCATGCCATGCCTGTGCCCGAGCGTGCCAATGATGACTTGACTCTCCTTCAACCTTCTCATCCCCATTCCCCTCCAGACTCGCCAAAATAATGCCTTTCAAGGAACCCGCAGTCTCTGTAGCGTACGCTTGACGTACTTAGCCCTCAGGCAAAAGGCCAAGTCGCACTCGCTGCTCTCCTGAACCGACTGATGCTGCGTTTGTTCGTCTTATTTCGATCAGAGCTGCAGCCACAGGTATGTCCATGCATTGCAAATCGAACCAAAACCCACTTCCCTTCTCCCACAGACCCTTTTTCGTCCAAGTGCAACCTTGCTTACCGCTCCAAGGTTCATTCACTCATTCATTCATTCTTCCGTGCCATTGCCTTGGAAAAGGAAAACCCACATTCCTTCCTTCTCAGTCGCCCCTCCAGCCTCGCTCTCCAAGACACCTCGCAAATCCATCACCCGCTTTCCGCCTACCTGACATCCTCTGCTATTGGCCTTTGGATCCTCCGAAACAAGGCTTCCAGAACTCCTCGAGATCACCTCCAGTCGAAGGATCGCCCGTTGCAAACGCACTGTACCTCTTCTGTCGACCCTCGTGGCCCATTCTGACTTCCCAATCCGTTGTCAGCACGTTACAGCCGAGCGGTTACTTGCAGCTGTGAGTTGGACCAATCTCAACGCTCGCAGGCAAAGCATCCACTCGCGAGACATATCGATCACAAGTAAAGAAGCATAGGCAGTTGGTGTCGAAAGGGTTTTGAATGTCACTGAATGACATGAACGAGGTTTATGGGTAGGCTTCTTTTCAATCTGCACCATATGATTCTTTCATCTTTGGGTGGCACATATCCTGGCGAGACATGGTACTTGGCATTTGCCTTTTTGTATGAAAGAGCAGGCTACGTCTCTGCCGCTCGAGGTTTTTGTGCTCACCAATTTCAACACCTAAGTCAAAGTTGAGATATCTTACCCTTCCCTTATTGCCTTGGGCAACTTCTTACTACATGCTCCGAGCTTCACCTCCAGTCATTGATTGGCAGGCAGCAGTGAAGACATGCCGATGCCAAGACGTTTATCAATCTAATATCACCCTTCATCATGGAGGAAACGTCCGTTTGCTCCCGATTACAGCGCAGGAAAGTTCGGTTCGGTGCGTTGCTAACCGTACTTCAATAGACCGTCCGACTGGAACTTCCATAACCCACTGTCTACACCAAAGACGGTCAATGTTCACCAGGCTCCGTTTCAAACCCCACGAACAGACCCTCCTTCACACTTTGCCGATGCATTCTATACTCCCCAACAAGAGACTCCTGCCCATACACCGGCACTCCACGAGTTTACCGTAGTTAGGAGACCAGCAAAGTCCTCAAATGCTTCTGCCATCACGCCTGACGACCCAAACTTTCACGTTAACCATTATACCAAGTCTAATACGCTACAACTTCCTCCCGTCGAGCCCGCTCAGCGCCTATCATCATCGCCGAATCCTCAAGCTTTATCCACCAGTCTACAGCGCACCCTTGCCGTACAAAAGTCGAAGACGGAGACCGCGGCAATGGATGGCTATCAGATGCAGACGCCACCGCCAACGAGGGATGCCACGTCACGGAGACAGTACATGTACAACCAACCGGCGGTGCAGGGTACTCCCTCCGCTGGATTCCAGCAAGTACCTCTCTCTACACCAGGCCATCAACCCATTATCCCGAATGTGCAGCAAACTCCCACTTTTCCAGCGGCCAGTCCCTATGCTCAACAACTACAATACTCACCTGAACTGTTTGCCTTCGCTCCGAATGGTCCCATGACGGCACCGGCAGTTCCTCATGCTCGGTACCCCTGGGACGGAACACCACCTCTTGGCCAGTATCCGCAACCTGCGCCTATGAATGTACAGCAACAATCGTTCGGACCTGCAAGTGCGATCAGTCCGCCGGTTCCAGGCTGGCCTTCGAACAATGTGTCTCCAGTCGAACTCCCAAACAATGACGTTCCGCAGCAAAATCGATCCACCGCTTTTGAAGAGCCGGACTTCTGGCGATCAGCGCAGACTGTCAATTCTCAAGCTGCACCTTTCAGCTCAAACACTCTATTTTCATCTCCTAATGCTAGTGTCAACCCGAATTTACTCTTTAGCTTCTCAAGTCCTCCACAAAATGTCACCACCACCGCAAATAGCCAAGAGGAGCAGCAAGAAGCTGACTTCGGTGACCGTCAACCGTACGAACATCAAATGCGGGAATCGACCAGGGAAAAGGAACTAGTACGAAAAGCCAAACAACAAAATCGCATGGCTACCATTCCTCCATCGCTCGGTACCTCCCGGCCTGGTCTGCACCGCAGCAATACGGACAGCGGTTTCAGAAAGATGAAGCACCGCTCCACTGAACTTCGGCCAAGCACACAAACGCTCGAAATAGCAGCTCGTAAGCCTTCACCGCTGAAGCGGTTAAGTCAAGCATCGTTATCTTCGATCCCTGAGTCAAGTAGACCTCGACCTCGAACACGTCTTGTCATTGATGAAAGTGGAAGCGCACGAACCGAAACGGATCCCGTAGACATGGACGAACCGACGAGTGTCTGGGACGAAGCTGATAGCGACGATGATGAAGATCTGGCGATACCGAGTCAACGGAATTCCTTTATCTTCCCTACCGAACCGTCCAGATCAGGGAAACATGCCCGTAATGATAGCGGTGAACAATCATTTAGCGCTTCGAAGCGTCCTTTATCATCTGCCTCTCTTGCGTCGCTTACGGCTCGGCTGGAGTCGACGCCACTCGGTAAGAAGAATCCTCGAGATTCGTTGGATGGCAACTCTCGTCGATTCAGCATGGGAAGCTTTGCTAGCTTGCAAGGACAAGGTCAAGGAAGCAACGATGACGTCTTCGGAGAAGAAGACACATCAGATGCAAGAGCGGCTGTTATGAAGCTCATCCAAGAAAGAAACGGTACGTGGGAAGGGCGCAGTATGCCTATCTCTTGCGAACAATGAACTCACAGCGCGCAGAGCGAGATGACCCACAGGCTACATTGCGAGCGCATAATCAGCGCTGGTCGCAAGCATCCCTCAACACCGATCTTACAAGACTATCTCAATCTCAGCCAGCACCTCAACCATCACAGTATGAATCTGCTGGAGCCGCACCTCCAGCCATTTCACCGGCGTACGGCTCATCGTCGGCAACCTCATCAGTCTCACCAGCAGTCGGATTCGGCGCGGCCACTCCAAGTTCAGCCAACAGTACTGCTTCAGACGGATCCATTCGCTGCGTCTGTGGCGTAGCGACTCCACCTACTGGGCCTCAATCTCCGGGACTCATGGTGCAATGCGAATCCTGTCTTAAATGGCTACACGTTCGATGCATCGGTCTAAATGAGACCAGAATGCCCGAGGTCTACGTCTGTGTCTTCTGCACCGGTACCACTCCGTTAGCTCGCGGCGGTAGAATACGTGACGGACGTGGATTCGGCGGTGGAGGCGGCGTGAGTGTGAGCCCACTCAACTACAAGAATAACCCTTTCAAGCGGTGAAGTTCTCTCCAATCGGACTAGTAGTGAAGGTCCGTACCTCTTCATCCGTACTTCTTCACATTCGCTGCGCCAGTTGCTGGTACTTTGTTTCTTCAGCTCAGCATTCTGGCGCGATTTCAGTCGCTATATCCTCTCCTACATCACTTTTCCTCTCATCCGGGGGCTAGGAAAGCTCTTATGGGTCTACCACCACAATACACTCGACGAAAATGTTTCGCTCAGTGCCTTTTCGGCGTTTCTGCTTTTCAAAATACACAAGATACCCCCCTAGTTTCCTTTTTGGAAAATCGTGGACATGGGAATTATACAAGGGCAAGAGTCTTTCTGTCGTTTTCCAATCTGAGCGTTCCGTATCTGCTTGGTGGATCACCTCTACATTTACATGCGGCGAGGACTTATTTCTAATTGTCTAATCTGCATCAAGGCTTTAATGCCTTGTCTGCCGTGGGTTTCTGGCGTAGTCAAGGCTCTTGACCGGCGGAATGCAAGCGTTGCTATTGAATATCAATGAAAGAGCGTGGGCAGGGGTACGGTAGTCGAAGATACAGGAGATGGAAGTGTAATTAGAGTTGAAGTATGTAGATGAGATTGAATAGGAGTACATATGAGAGATTCATCTAGTTCCAGAACGAAAGATTCCAACGTCGTTGGATGCTCACGACATGCCCAAGACCCTGATCGTCGGCACTTTTCTAATCAACCCGATCCAGGAACGACATCGGCAGCTTGCATTTCCCCGCGTCTAGTTTCCTATTTGGAATACTCGTTAATTATCTATCACCACTTCTTGCTACATATTTCTCCTTTCTTTTTACACGATTTCTCTCGTACAATTCGTGCTATTCTCACACCCGCCATGTCATCTCAAGGAGTCTCCTTTCGCGCCGACATCCTGGGCTTGCCCAACTCTACCGCTTCGCCAAAAGACTCCACGCTCGTCATCATCGACGCACAGAACGAGTATGCACTGGGCAAGCTCAAAGTCTCCAACGTAGCGAGCTCACGCAAAGCAATCAAAGCTCTGCTCGAAAAGTATCGCAGCGAGGGAGGTGAGTTAGAAAAAATCTTCCGTTTTCGCTACCATCCTCGAAGCAATTCCACCCTTTCGTTCAGCACGGCTCCATCGTCCATTACCAATTCACTGGCTCACGGCGCCGTGCAGGCAAGATCATCCACGTGCTGCACCAGGACGACGCCAGCTCGCCGGTGTTCACGGCGGGCACGCACCTGGCCGACGAGTTCGACGAGCTGGCGCCGCGCGACGGCGAGCCCGTCGTCTGGAAGAAGTTCCCAGGCTCGTTCACGCAGACCGACCTGCAGACGCGGCTCGGCGAGTCCAAGAAGCTCGTACTGACGGGCTACATGGTGAGTTCTTTGCTCTGCGCGCGATTGTGATGAATGCTGGATGCTGATGGTAGGCGCCAGGCGCACGTTTGTGTCAGCACCACGGCTAGAGAAGCGTTCCAGCTTGGTTATGAGGTCGTTCTGCCGCAGGATGCTATTGGTGATCGGGATATTCCTGGTGCGTCCGGCGACGACGTCACGAAGATGGTGATGCTGGAACTCAACGATCTATTTGGAACAGTGGTCGAGTCCAAGGATATCAAATAGATGTAGTGTAAACTGAACGAAAGTGATGAAAATGATAGCTCTTTGTTGGAAAAGTTCGAAGCCGACGTGAAATGGAGCATAAAAACCAGCTTTACCTTGCAATTAAGCACATCGCTTGTTAACTGTACACGGGGTATCATCATCTCCATAGGAGCAGTCCAGTCTAAAGCCATCTTACCCACCCGCAGCAAGCAAATCCAGCACACCGATCACATGATTTTGTTGAGAATCCCAGCCAACGCCAGCAATGCAGCCGCAGCCCTCGCACCGCATTCCTCACACCGCATCAATACGCGCGCCCACGCCCGCGCCCGCCGCGATACCCTCCACCGCCTCCTCCTCCACCGCCGGGCGGAATATCCCCGCGGCGCCACTCACCATGCGGGACCTGGCTGCGCGCGATGTCCGGGTAGCGCGGGGCGCCGCCGCCGCCGCCGCGGCGCCCGCCCGCGCGCTCGTACGGGTGGAAGCCGTTCTCGCGGGCGCTGCGGCGCGGAGGCGGCTCAGCGTAGTCGCGGTCGGCGAGGCGGCCGTAGCCAGCGGGGTCGGAGCGGTCGCGGTCGAAGGCGGAGGCGCGGCGGGGCGGGCGCGCGGGCGGCGGCGCGGCGTGGCCGTCGCTGATGGTCACGCACACGGCGTCGCCGATCACGAAGCGCGCCGCCGCGAGCGAGAGGCCGGCGTCGTCGGGGGCGGGCGGCGCGGCGTCGTCGTCGTCGGCGTCGTCCTCCGCGCTGAGCACCACCGCGCCCACGTCCTTGTGCTGGTACTGCCCGCCGCCGCGGCGGTCGCCCGCCGGCCGCGTGTCCGCGTAGATGAAGCGGTACGCGCAGCGCGACCCGACTTTTGGCTCGGGCACGATGTCCGGCAGCGCCTGCGTCAGCAGCTTCGTTAGCTCGCCTAGCGTGCAGTCCATCCACGTGTAGATTTGGAGGTGCGGCGGTGGCCGCGAGTCGGCGAATTCTTCGGGCCTGGAGGACGCGTTAGTTAAGGAGTTTGTGCGTGTCTTGGTGGCTTGAGACGGTTCATTGAGGAGTACGTACCAGTGCAATGCATTCTCGCGGTAGTAGAGCTTGAGGAGGAAGGGCGGGATCTCTTTACGGAGTGCGGCGCCACTGTTCGCCATGATTCAATTCTTTTGAGTTCGCCAAGCTATGTAGTATAGGTTGGTGATGTGATCGATCGAGATGAAGAGAATAGCAAGCGGGTTTGTGACAGATGTAAGTGGCTGCTTTGAGAAGCTTGAAATTGTGAAGTCAGGCCGCCAAGCTTCCCGCGATGTCATTTACCCTCAAAAGCGAATCTTCAGAGCAAACTTTTGCTCACTTTTACCCATTCCAGGCACTCAAGACATTTAATCTAGCAAAGAACCGATAGTTCTTGAACTCATCATTCATATTACAATAAACCGCGCTAAGAAACGCCGGAAAACTCGTACAGTCCTTTCAGCGGCCGTGTGATCGGTACATGGAAAGATGGATCTTGAAGCAGTTCTTAGAGCTCGTGGCCTCTTAGACGACGAAGAAATCCCTCCAGCAGGTGATAGCCAGAAATTCCTCAAGGGTTCCGAGCTCGAAGCCAAGCGCGAAGCAGATTATCTAAAGGAACAGCGCAAACTCGAAGAAGCACGTCTTGAGAAACTCAAACGCAAGCTCGACGAAGAAGAAGCCGAAGAGGAGAAGGAACGACGGCGCCAAGAAAAGAGACTTCGCATTGCAGAAGAATCACGAAGACGAAGAGAAGAGGAGAAGGAGGCAGCGGAGAGAGCTAAGCGGAAAAGGTTGGGATTGCCAGAGTTGCCACCGAAGAAGAAGGAAGTTGAGGACACTGCAAAGGATGATGCGCTGCCAGAAGGACAGGAGGATGTGCCAGATGAAGAGCTAACAGCGAAGTTGCGAGAGCTCAAAGAGCCGGTCAAGATGTTTGGCGAATCACATATCCAGCGATTAAAGCGGTACTGGCGACTCATTGGCAAAGACATAACACCAAAACTCAGCAATACCATTATACCGACAACGCTGCCTCTGCTACCAGAAGCAGAGATGAAAGTTCCAGCCAAATTACCTTCAGATGCTCCCGGAAAGAAACGCATATACAGTCAGCTGGCCTCCTACTTCACCATGGTTCTGACACAGTGGGAAAATGCCATGTCTAAACGCAGTGATGAGGTAAAAGCTTCAGGTGATGGTAAGCGAGCCTACAATTCCTTCCGCACTGCCTGCGAAGATCTTGTCCCACTTTTCCGCACGATGGAGACATCATCGATGGAAGCCGACTTGTTGGAGCCTTTGCTTGAGATCATCCGCTACGCGCAAGAGCGTCGCTATGTCGATGCCAATGATGCGTACCTAAGGCTGAGTATTGGAAAGGCGGCATGGCCGATTGGTGTCACCATGGTGGGTATCCACGAACGGAGTGCGAGAGAGAAGATTGGAGAAGGTGAAAAGAAAGCCCATATTATGAGCGATGAGGGAACAAGGAAGTGGTTGCAGAGTGTGAAGAGGTGTCTGACATTTGCGCAAGTTCGGTGGCCACCTGAAGATGTCGGACAACTTATGGGTTAGACGTTGTTCAAGTTGATTATAACTGCTTTAACTGAACATTTCCTCCCCAGGCGCTTTAAGCGGTGCTCTGTGGCCGCCTCCGCCAACTCCTCTAAAATGCAGTTAGTATTCAATGGATGTCAAGCATCTTAAGTGCGCCATGTGTTAAATATTGGAAATTCTTTGATGTTGGAATGTGAATGTTGGGGCTCCTATTCGCTATCCGAAGTGGCGAGCGGGAAGCTTCGTGCGGGCTGTGTTGCAGCAAAGTTCTTAGAATTCTAACGTCGAACACTGTCCATCGACTACATACATTTCTCCTCATGCATGAAATCGTGACTATTCAAATTGGCAGCCAGAGTAACTTCCTAGGAACCCATTTCTGGAATGCTCAGGTACTTAGATTTAGACATAATACGCATATGTATACATCTGACATCTGGGCAGGAATCATATTTCACGTACGGAGGTGAAGAAGAATCGCCGGTGAATCATGACGTCCACTTTCGGGTACGATTTTTGCTTAGTCCGCACCTCAATTTCTTTAAATTAAACGTCTCCTATTGCTTTGATAATCCTTTATTGAGCTGAAGTCGAGACTGATGTTCGGGGTAGCCTGGCGTCAGCGCGGATGGATCGGATACGTTCACGCCACGAACACTAATATACGATCATCGGTCTTCTTTTGGTACACTCCGTCAGATCAACGCCCTCTATCAGATTTCGGAAGATCAGAATCAACAACTGCCACAGTCGTTGTGGTCCCGCGGAACAGCTGTTCAACGTCAACAGCCCATCGAACTACATCCATACCAATGGAGTCTTGATGCTGGCCTAGAACCGCCTCAGTTTTCTAAAGAGAGCGTCCGATATTGGAGCGACTACAACCGTGTTTATTATCATCCTCGCTCACTGATCCAACTAGACGATCCCGTGCTAACTCAAGGCTCTCAGCTCTCGCCATGGGAACAATACAATACTGGAGAAGACGTCTTCGAGACCTTGGATAAAGAACACGATATTCTGGACCGGGATCTCAGGCTATTTGTTGAAGAAGCAGATCATCTTCAAGGACTCTATCTCGTGACCTCAACGGACGATGCGTGGGGTGGATTCGCTTCGACGTACGCAGAAAGAGTGGAAGACGAGTACGGCAAAGTGCCAAGGTGGATATGCGGATTGGAAGATGGCCGTTCTCGACCTTTGGATCAGCTGAGACTCACACAGTCCAACACAATCCGGTCTCTTCTCTCACTAACAGGAAGTGGAAGTCTATATATGCCGGTGTCGAATATCTCGTCGACCCAACCTCCATCCTACCTGAGCATAGATCCAACAAGCCAATGGCATACCTCTGCACTCCAAACGGCCGCCTTGGAAACCATCACCCTACCAACTCGTCTCCGCCCAGACGACTCTTCTCACAGCCTCATGGCCGACGTAGAAGCCATCTTCACGGCAGAGAATTCGAACCGCACGATCCTCGACCTGTCCCTCAGCGCCCACCCACCCACAGCCAGCACGCCGCACGCCCTCTCAAACAGCCTCCCCAACGGCACCACCACCTCACCCATGGACCTCGACGAACCCGAGGAGCCCGCGCCCTTAGACATCGGTCTCACGCCCGCCCGGCCAGCCCAGCCCAGCACGCAACCCCCGCACCGCCAACCTCACACGTTCTCGCGCGCCGACGTCCTGCGCGGCTCGTGGGCCGACCCGCCCTCGCCGGTGTCGGCGCTGGCGCGCACCTTCGCCTCGCCGTGCCTGCTGCCAGCGCCGTCGAGCTTCCCGCGCATCTTTCAGTTCGCGGGCAGCAACACAGGCGAGGGCGTGGCGGTGCGGGCGCGGCTGGCGAGTGGGGAGGGCGTGGCGGAGAGGTTGAGGGCATTTGGGCGGGTCGTGGGGAGGCTGAGCGCGCTGAGTGAGGAGCGGGAGGATGTGTATTCGCGGCTGATGGGGCTGGCTGAGGAGTATGTTGAAGGGTGGGAGGGCGCGAGTGATGATGGCGAGGATGATTAGCGCTGTTGAAGACGCTGGAGAGAGATCGGAATGATAATGATCACGTTGCGGCGAGTGGATCTTGGCTTTGGGGCCAAAAGGATATCAACATGATTCAAGTAGCTAGGCATATGAATAGTAACCATTCGAGCCATCTGCATCTGCTCTGTCTCCCTAATATGATGCTCTCGTTTAAGTGTTAATAGAAGTACTAGACGAAGTGAATTCGCCGCTCCGGTACTACTAGGCCTTGAAGAAGTGAAACAATGTAGCCCATATCCGAAGGATTACAGAAGGTGCTCAGTTCTTTTTGCTTTCATATCATAAATCACCAGAATCGTGTATTCTTGAACCAGGTACTCTCACAGCTGGTTCTCATCATCAGTGGGGAAATTCTCTCTCTACCCTTCCATAGAGAACTCCCATTTCGATCTCCAAATTTTCAGCCCAGTTGAGAAATTCCATGATTCAATCAGCACGTCTCCACTCAGGCCAATCTCGTATCCCCCGCAACGTATCAAAGGACCACGCGGCAACTCCCCGCAAAAGCGGCCGGCGTGGGGCGCTAATCAAAAGTCTGACCAGCCAACAAACGCCTCTTTGCTTACTTTTGCCCCCTGGAAGGCCAAGGCAAGGCTATCAAACGTCAGTAAAAAGGTCAAAATGAAGCTGCTGCCACCGCTTCGAGGCTTTGAATCGCAAAGGTCTTGGATGATGGCCACTTTCTACTCACCGTTTGAGACTTCTCTAGATCTCACCTTACCACATTCTCCAGTTGTCCGTCTTTGAAGTCTTGGTTTGCTAGAGCTGACGTAACTGTCGCTGTTGTCCAAGGTACTTTCGTACTCTAGCGCTCAAATTACGCAGACGTCATGGGTAAACACTTGCCCAAGGACAAGAAGAATTCAAAGATATCAAGAACCGACTATCTTAGATTACTCGTGAGGTTCAGAAAATGCCTTACCCGTAGCCTGGGATCAGGAACTATGGTATAATGGCAAATGGCGATCAAAGCCTTCCGGGTGTTCCGTGTTGAAGAGTGACGGACATGGGATGTGACACTTCGTCATAAAAGTTTTGCGGCGAGACGGTTCAGCATTAACATCTTCGATTAAAAAGCTAATGTATATCATCTACCGTAACTACGGATAATTATGTCTTCTCATCTGCCATCTCTCTGAGTTTTCTCCGAATCCAACCGCTTAATTGTTGATTTTCGATCGGCACAGAACTTCCGCTTTTGCAACACCTTCCACATTCCCCCTTGCGCCCCACCGAGATGATTGGCAGAAGGCCTTTTGTATCCCGACACAACGGTTAAGTAATTAGTTTTCATACCCAATGCTCTGTGGGACGGATATATATGATTGACTGTCAATTGGCTTGGCGGGCAAGCCGCATGTTTGTCGTCACGGGCCTTCGTCTACACACTCTTTCGAAGCCCATTGGCTACCCACCAGGTCTCCAACATTCTCAAACTAATCTCAAGGGTGTGTTACTGGCGGAGGTGATAGATCCCCACTGCTCCACAGTACGGCAACCTGGCAACTGCTCCACAATGCTGGTATCGCTGGGGTTCAGTTCATATACCCATCCATGACTCCTCTTTGGTTCCATCATCACCTAGAGCTCGCAGTTCCTCGTGAAATTGATATTCAACATGGCGAACACAGACTGGGAGAAAACCCAACAACCGGACACGGATGTCGAAAAGATAGAATCTCAACCAAGTGGATATAATGTGAGATTCACTCGATTGAAGACAACCCCTCAACTCTCATGTCGAGTTCATGTGATGAAATTCTATTCTAACATAAGGTAGGAAGAAGATGCTTCTCTTTCGGAGGCCCATCGCCAGTATCTCATCGAGCGCCATGGTACTGCTGATCTCGATCCTCTTCCTGACTTGAATGATGCTGATCCCTATAACTTGCCAAAATCGAGGGTTAGCAAGAGTAGCATTAGCAAATCTCCCGGCCATTGACACTGACCATTAATCAGAAAGTCGTCAACCTCCTGTTAGTCGCATTCCACGCCATGATGGCCACCTTCACCGCGGCATCTATTCAGTCGGCCTTCGAACCCATCGCCATAGACCTCGGTGTTAGCATCCAGCGAGCCAGCTACCTGACTTCGCTCGTCATCGCAGTTCTCGGTGGAGCACCGTTGTTCTGGCGGCCACTTTCAGATCGCTTCGGGCGACGGCCCATCTTTATCATCTCGCTCGTCTGCAGTCTAGTCGGTAACGTTGGCTGCGCCAAAAGCCCGTCGTACGGCACCATGGGCCTCTGTCGCGCGATCACGGCGTTCTTCATCAGCCCTGCGGCCGCTATTGGCAGTGCTGTTGTCGCTGAGACCTTTTTTAAGCATGAGCGAGCACGGTATATGGGCGTCTGGACTGTCATGGTCACGCTCGGTGTGCCGACCGCGCCGTTCATCTTCGGATTTGTCGCGCTGAGAGTTGGATATCGGTGGATCTACTGGATTCTCGCCTGCGTAAGTGTTGCACCTCTTTTGGCTCCTAAGACTCGCTCGGCTAACTTGATTTGCAGACCAATGCCGTGCAGCTGATCTTGTGGGTAATATTTGGAGAGGAAACCCGCTACATGCGTGGGCAGGAGCAAACTGAACCACCATCGTTCGTGGAGCGCAAATTCCACTTCCGGCGCATCGATCCCAAGCCATTGAGGTTGTGGGATTTTATACAGCCTCTACGCTTCGTCCTTGCGCCATGCATCTTCCTTCCTGCCGTGTCGTACGCAATGGTCTTCCTGTTCGCCAGCGTCATGATCACGATCGAGATACCGCAGCTGTTCGTTGAAAAGTTCCACTTCAACACCCAGCAAGTTGGCTTGCAGAACCTGAGCATCATCATCGGTTCACTGATCGGCGAACAAGTTGGCGGCATCATGTCGGACCAATGGATGCTTCGACGCAAGCGGTACACTGGCAAGTCACCACAGCCCGAATTCCGGCTCTGGCTCAGCTACATTGGTTACGTACTCGCCATCTGCGGTGTCGTCATCTTCCTCGTTCGCATCGAGCAGGCGAACTCGCACTGGAACATCACGCCCATCATCGGCGCGGCCATCGCCGCCGTCGGCAATCAGATCGTCACCACCGTGCTCATCACCTACGCTGTTGATTGCGACCGTCCCGAGGCGGCGAGTATCGGCGTCTTTATCACCTTCGTTCGTCAGGCATGGGGTTTCATCGGTCCATTCTGGTACGTGTAGTTGGTCGAAACTCTTCTAAAGTCGCGTCGCTAATTCTGCAACAGGTTTCCACAGATGTTGGCCCACGTTGGCTTGAAGCAAAGCACCGGTATCACAACGGCTCTCATCGTCGCTTTCAGCATCTTCCCGACCATATTCTTGCAATGGAAGGGTCCTTCTTTGCGCTAAGTTGGGATAGGCTCGCATGTCAATTGGGCAAGCACAGCGAAAGTCGAGAATGCTTGGTATCTTGGCCTGCTCTATGCATGCCAAATTGACTTATCTGTCGTTAGTGATCATGTATAGCGCAGGATCTGATATAAAGGATTCTTGTCTTGTTTTGTACCGGAAAAGTACTCTGTGACTGTAAATAATACGTCATATTGCCAAATGCCCTTCCTTTTAGAGAGACTCCAAAGAGCTTTCCCAAATTGAGGACTTCCGCATGCAACATGTAAAGCTTGCTATCACTGCAACATGTGTTGTGCGGTGCTTGGAATGCCGCACTTCTGACACTTTAACGGAAGCTGCGCTTAAACCGAAGAATAAATCCAAGCATCGAAAAGTAGTGGCAATTATCGAGCAGTTGAGATGATGATGTGCGAGCGGTGAGCTTCGTCGTGAAGTGATAGTAATCGAAACCCTATGCTGAGTCTCCGAGCATCCATTCATGTTCTGTCGTAGTTGTATCGAATGTAAATGAACTGATCCGATATTTAACATGGTAGTCTATACGAGGCGATTTGGGAAGATGGATTAATAACAGGGCTTCTTGAGAAACTAAGTAGTGACGTTAGAATTGGAGAGTACTTATCTGAGGTATATAAGTCCGTATTCACTTGGCGGTCTCGCAATTCAATCCCGCAATGCCTCCTTCGCCAGAACAGTATCCTTCTAAGCAAACAACTTAGTATCGCCTCATTAACAAGCTCATACGTGTTCTGAATACCAACACACTCATTCCCTGCCAGCAACTCTTCTGTCGAAGTCCTCCGTCAACCTCCCTCCATCCACAATCTCCACACCTTTCCCAAGCCCAATCATATCGCTGTGCTCCCACCACTTCTCCGTCTTCTTAACGCTCTCCTTCTCGCCATACCCCTCATCCTCGGTATCAATCAACCCGCCAAGCTGACCGCCCTCCCCTCCAACCACCACAACAATCTGCGTAGTGGTAGCCGCCAGCGCCGCAATATTCGCGCCATCAGCACCCGCCAAAGTCTCTACAACGTACGCCAGCTGCGGCTGGATGTGCTTGAGCATGTGGACGAAGCCAGCGGGCGACGAGAAGGCCAGCACGTCGGCGGGGCGCTCGACGCGCGCGAGCGCCTGCGAGTAGAGCGCATCGTACAGCTCGGCCGACGCGTCGCGGTCGTGCGCTGACAGCGCCGGCGTGTGCGGCGTGGGTTCCACTGCTTGCAGCGGTGCGGCCTGCGCGGGCTCGTCGGCGCCCGGCCCCGCTACCGTCGCGTAGCTGCTGCCCAGTGACTCGCCGGCTGCGGAGGAGGGCGCGCGGTTGGACGGTGCGCCGCTGGCTGCTTGCTGGTAGTGTGGCGCGTAGATCAGGATTAGGAGGTTGGTGCGCGAGAAGTCGACTGGTGGGAGGTGTTGGAGGATGGTCTGCGCGTTGTTAGACTATGCGGTGAAGATGCGGGTCTTGTGTCTCAAGATATAAAAATCCGGCTGCAGAGAGATGGGATGGAGGCTTGGAAAACGTACTGCTTGTTCTGTGGCGTAGCCGCCTTTGCTCTCATCTTCCGGGAGGTTTTCCAGCGGGCTCTCAGCCGAAACTACCACGGCGACCGTTCTGCGTTTCCCATACTGCCGTCCGTTAGATGGCCCGTCGCGAACGGAGCGATTGAATGTATTGGTATGTGTTTCGACGGCTTGCTGAGATTCAACGCTAGTGGCTGTGATGTTCTTCTGGTTGGCAGTAGCAGTCTCTTGGGACCATGCTTCGTGGTCTTCGTAGTCTTGAGCACCTTCTTCTCTGATAGCTGACAGAGCACCTCCCATCATGGCACCAGCTGCTGCGACACCAGCTACGACGCGCTTCGAAGCCGTATCGTAGAGTTGCTGAGGACTTGGTGTCCGTCGCACCATACCGCTTATCGAGCGCGCCGCACCTTGAACATAGCCACCAATGCCCTGTTGTTGCTGATCGTATGTGGTTGTGGTGCCTGTAGTAGTTATCTCCTCACTTCTGTACGTTTCTCCTCTCTGTCCACCAGGATAGCTTCCCGGCGGAGCAGAGCCCGAAGCTGTAAACTCGCGCCTTTCAGTCCTGTCTTCGCCATAGCTGAGGTCGGCATCTTCATCGTCTGTATGATCGTAGTCGCTCCTTGCACTCCATATCCAGGCTGCCAATCCACCGGCGGCGATTGTCACGACGGTGGCAACTGGTAGCCAGTAGCTGAACAGGCCTCGGTTTGAGTGCGACGACGAGCGGCGGTCGTAGCGATCGTAGGAAAAGGAAGCGGACATAATTCGTTAATAGCCAATGTGTAGTTCGCACATTGCCTGAACCAGTTCCAGGTGGATGAGAATTGCGATGGTGGAGGAGGGGGTTTGTTGTGGTTGGTTGATGTTTTGGTGTTGACCAGCTGTTGCACGGGTGGCTGGGATCATCTGAGTGCCAACCGCATAATTAACCACCGTAGAATACAAATGCCTGCTCCTTCGAAGCTCCAGAAGCTCTGTGGTTCGAGAGCTGCGATTGGCTAGAGTAGAGTAATTAATGCAGGGAGTCACTTCCGTGCGCCTGAATCACAGTCATGGAAAATCGCATATCTGAACCTTTTTGAATTTCCTACTATCAACCACTTCAACCGCATTTCCTTTCCTCACCTTATATTTCCTTTTCGAAGCGATAGATGCACTTGATTCAATCATGCCACATGCTACTCTTCCTTCACCGGGCTTCCAAGCCTTTATTCTCTGCGGGCCCGGCGCGTCACTCGACACCTTTACTTCGGATCCTGCAACTTTCCCAAAAGCACTGATACCCGTTGCAAATAGACCCATGGTGTGGTATGCTCTGGATTACTGTTATAGAATGGGAATTACAAGTCCGTCGTAGCTCTGCGAATCCTACTTTTTCCAATTCGGGAACGATCGCTCATGATTTAGATAGGTATCAAACTGATTACTCCACCGGAATCCAAAGAAGCCATACAGTCTGCACTCGACACAAATCCGTATCTAACCAGTCTACCGAGTCCTAAGCCAGACATTATCGCACCCGAGGGCTTGACTTTCACTTCTGGCACTGCCGAGATTTTCAGGTTTACCGAAGTCCAGGACGTCATTACGCAGGACTTTGTCATCTTGCCTTGCGACATTGTCTCGGAACTGGATGGCCTGTCTTTATTGGAAGCATGGATGGTAACAGAGTCTGGACTTGGAGGTGCCACTGGTGGTTTGACCGCAGACGGTAAGCCTATTCCAATGGGCATCGGAGGCGAGAAGATAGGTCGGAGAGGAGGAATGGGAGTGTGGTATGCCGCTGCAAGGTCTGAGGACGGCAAGAAGAAGGTTGAGGAATCAGATTTCCTTGTCACAACGCCGTCTAAGAGAAGTATTGTTCCACCGCCAGAAGGGAGCTTAAGGAGCAGGCTGGAAGAGATCGTGACGAGCATGTCCGTGGACACGCTAAACGACATTCTCGAAGAAGAAAAATCTCTGGTCATCAGGAGCGGTCTTATAAGAAAACATGGCCAAGTAAAGGTGAGGTCGAATCTCCGGGATTCTCACGTCTATCTTTTCCCGTTTTGGGTGAAGGCATTCATGAAGCACAACCAAACATTCGACAGTATCTCCGAAGATGTGCTCGGTTGGTGGGCAAAGGCTACTTGGCAGGACGGATTAGGTGACAAGCTTGGTCTCCGCGAGATTCTGGATCCTCCACGGTCGTCTCGCCCAGAAGCCAACGGCAATGCTAATCCGCTTAACGACGAGATATCCATCACCGCTCTCTCAACAACATCCTACATCAACTCATCACATACCCATGACTCCCACAATACAACACACCTCGCCTCTCGTGTCCACCACTCCTCGTCAACAAACATTCAACCTCCTTCAAAGCTCACAATCCCACCCATTCTGGCCTACATCCACCCCAGCACCTCCGCACCCCTAACGCGCACCGACACCATTCCCGCCCTCCTAGCCACGACCCTACGCCTCGCCAAGCTTCCACCCACCTCAGAAAGCGCCTCGCCCTTCGCGCACCCAGCGAAGCTCGCGTCGCCGGACCCGCTGCCTCCGCAAGCGCGCGTCTCGGCCGAGGACACGCTGATCGACGCGGCGGTGACGCTGGGCAGCCGGTGCAGCGTCAAGGAGAGCGCGGTGGGCGCGCGGTGCGTGGTCGGCGTCGGTGCGCGGCTCTTGCGCTGCCTGCTGATGGAGGGCGTCGAGGTCGGCGACGGCGTGCAGATGAGCGGGTGCGTGGTTGGGCGGAGGGCGCGCGTCGAGGGTGCGCCGGCGGCGGCGGCGGCGGCGGCGCCGGGTGGTGCGGCGGCGAAGGAGAAGGAGAAGGGCCGCACTGTGCTGTGGGATTGTGAGATTGGGCATGGGGTCGTTGTGCCGTGGGGGACGGAGGCTAGGGGCGAGAAGTTTGCGGCCGGCGGCGTGCTGGATGAGGCGTTTGCTGGGGAGGGGAAGGATGAAGGTGAGGATTGGGGGAGCGGGGATGAGGAGTGATGAATGGGAGATGTGGGTTGAGCATCTTATGAATGGCAGTAGAGTACGTGCTGAAAGGTTCATCGATTCCAAGCATCATGGAGAAACTATACACATTTATGACCCGTAGTGCTGGCTTTGAAAACGACAGCTTCTCATGCTAATGGCGATGCCATGCAAGAGCCTGATCCGCCGGAACTCCATCTGTCTAATTCCTTTAGACAATCTTGCGGTACAAGTCGTCAATGAATAGTGCCTGGAATGATTTCGTTGCACCCTAAAATCTAGAGATATCATGCGCGAAAATGACGGAGCCTCTCCTCTCAACTTGAGGCTCTGATTGGACCTCTTCTAACTTCTCATTGTCGGCCTCAGTTTCCGGGGCGTTAGAACGATGATGATGCTTGGCTTTCCGGTGTAAGTGCCAATATTCGCGGAGTCCCTCTCCTAACTCTGAAATCGTCATGCCAAGTAGAACGGTGGCAACAGTCTGACCAAAGTCCCACTCATTTTCATCTCCACCTTCCAACAGGCCCTGGTTCGATGTTCGTAGTGCTCCAACCATGTAGACGTGCACCGGCAACTGGCCAAGAGCAAGAACCAGAATGAACTGGGCTGTTCTCTGAGTACTTGCTAGAGAGGAGCCGATTAAAACGAGTAGAAATCCTGCAGTGACGGCAACGTATGTAATATCGCCGCGTGGATGCGAAGCAGTGCTAGACGTGACTAGTGGTGTGTTGTAACATTTGGCATTCTCGCCGTTTTCGCTCCAGTTTCCTAGCCGCTGGCAGACAATGATTGCGTATGCCAGGTAGAGAAGGGAAAACATGTAGATAGATATTTTCCTTCCGGTCCTCCACGAGCCGCCTCTCTTCTTCTTTTTAACCATGTTCTCGGGCTTGCGCCAGAAAACCAGCTTCCAACATGTAACTGCTGCGCAACTTGAGATTCTGGAGGTAGATTAGTATGAGAAAAGGAGGAGATGGATGTCGGACTCACCCAACCAAGGAGACCGTATCGTACACGAGATGCAAATGGTATAGGCTCATCGTGTACGAAGAAGACAGGCCAGAGATCACTAGCGCAGTGCCTTTTGGTGCATCAGTAGGTATACGTCAAGCTGGAGAAGATAGGCCCTCACCTTGAATCATCTGGAGGTCATTTCCGGCCATCAGGCACCTCGACACAATTTCCAATCTCTTTGTCTCAATCTCATACTCGTGAGTGCCCTCATCATGATGGACCTCAAGTCGACCTCTCCATAGAAGTACATACGTCCATATCGACAATATCAGCGAGATGAAAGCCTGTCCAGCGAAGCCAATGATAATCTAGGCGGGTTATCAGCGGTGTTACTTCCCTGCTTACGGCTGATGAAACGTGTCGCAACTACACTCACCCCATAGCCTGCAATCGTTGGATCTGCCTCTCCCACGGATTTACAGGTCATTGTCAAGCTTCACATTGGGAAAGGGACGCAGGAGAAGTCGAAGATATAAGCTGCAGACCGTACCCATTCTTAATAAGACCGAAGCTATGCTTGAGTGTGTATAATTGGACGTAAATTGCAGTTTCCGCCAAGCGGTTTCATAGTTCGACTTGGCGGCGGATGCGTGAAGGAGCGCTATTGTGGGTAGCGAGAGCGAATGCGAAAGCGCGGGTGGCTTGCGCCTTTGACAATCCCTGACGCTTTATAAGAAATTAGGGGGTCAATAGGAGGTAAGAAGCATGTAGAATCTGCTGTTAGGTAACGATGGCGGAAAGGCACAACACTTCTCCGATTTTGTGCTGAGTAAGGTACTGAGATGTTGCTTCTAGTTACATACGGAGATTCGCGTCAAAAGTCTTGCCCAGGCATCAACAAAAATTCCTCAGGCACAAACACAGTACCGATTGATGCCTTAAAGTTGTCCAGGTGACGTTAGTGGGGCTTCCCCCTAAAATT
>Ga0335072_10002744_pt1 | contig 27079 bp, 28 predicted proteins | sample Lox_Sample_21_FD_206725 | JGI IMG/M metagenome (GOLD analysis project Ga0335072, IMG submission 206725) | Soil microbial communities from Loxahatchee National Wildlife Refuge, Florida, United States - Lox_Sample_2.1 | ecosystem: Environmental > Terrestrial > Soil > Wetlands | place: USA...
AATAATTATGAGTTAGGAGAAGCCGGACAGGCAGATATGATTAGATAGAACCACGAGAAATCCATGGAAGCATAATAATTGCTGTACAGTAATAATCTTTTTGACCCTTATCCACACTTGAAACTTCGTATCCGTATCTGTATTCGGCTTTGTGAATTTCTCTGATCCAATCCTCCGCTTCATTCAGGCGGTGAGCCAGACGGTCAGAAACTGCCATAATATGCCTTCGCAGTTTGATAGAGTGGACATGTAGTATTGATATGTACAGTATAGAATCCCCAGTAATACAGAAATTGTACTTGTACAGCAAGTCCTGATTCAATAATTGTCTGTTTAGATTGCAAAGCTTTTGAGAGAGTACAGATATCCAATTACTCTACCAATTTCTATTGGGGGGGAAAAAAATTCTCTAATCACAGTCACCAAAAATAGCTCGTCACCCCATAGATAAATACTCAGAAATGTAGGACCCGCACCCACTCTCTCTAGAGAACATTCCTTTTCATATAAAAAGAAGAAAGCCCCACCATTTAAAATGCCAAACTTTGCACGAGTCATTTCCGCCATACCCAGAAATGCATCAAGAAGCAAGTCAGGGTGTTTACCACCTTCATAATTTAACGAAAATCAAAGCAAGTTAGATGACCGGTAAGTCCAAAAACTTCATTGAAGTCCTGAGGCGCGTCTGTGGAGACAAAGCTATGGACCTGAGACACAAGGTCTACTCCATACCCAGTCTCATAGGCGACCATGATCGCAGCGGCATTGTTCCAGACTACTCTGAGCTCACTTCTGCGGTTGAACTCTTTGTTGACAGCGGCATAGTTTAGAAGACCCGATACGCCTATCATCGATACGTATTGAGGAATTCCACTTCGCTCTTGCAGCAATGCATTGCCTTTCCGCATGTTAAACTTAGCAAATGCAGAATTCCTCTGTATCAATCACACCCTCGCGCCATTTCTGAACGACCTCGCCTTGCATCGCATGTTGCATGTAGCATTCACCCACCAGAGTATACATCCCATCATTCTGCTGCCGCACAACAAACGGCACAATCCCTCCAAACAGAACACAGCAGCGATCCCCCACTTTCAGCGCACCAGGCCCCAGTCCCAGCATCCCATTCTCAGTGACAAACAATCTCCTTCCCACACAAGCGTTCGAAGTTGCTTCCAAAAAGCGATCATAATCACCATTCGCCTCTTTTGCAAATTTGCGGAGAAACTCTAGTCGTTCTCGTATATCTGAAATCTTTGGCACATTGAATTCGGACCAATACGCGGCGAAATCTGCCCAGTGCGACTCTTCATTGTTTACTAGCATGCCGTACCAGTCTTTGCCCGCTGTGAGAGTCCAGCATAAGGATCTTCCTCTCGTTTCATCGCTGCAGTCTCCCCAGAACGTTTCGATCGTTTTGGTGAATGCGAAGACGTTTATCGAGCTCCTTTGGTGCAGTTCGAAGCTCCATGGCGAGATTATCGCTGTACACCTGGCAATTGCATCGAATGGGATTCCTCTCAATACGAGATGATTCACGTTATCTGTTTCAATCTCCTCAATTGGCTGCCCATCTGCAGCACGATGATTTGGCCCAGGCTCGGAGGGCGCCAGGCCATGGCAGTAGACGCTATTCCAGCAGGGCACCCAGGAAGGAAGAGACTCGCTTATGTGGCTTCCGTGCTGGACTGCTGAGAGGATACGCAGAGATTTGTCGCGATTTAGAATAAGCCTGGCGAATTTTTGATAGAGATCATGTATAGCCATGCGATAATCCGGCTGCAATAAGTGAGATTCGTTGTTAGGGCTAGAATCTGCTGAAGGTATTCCCAGAAGTGCAAAGATCCTATCTCGAGGATCGGTGGCTTCAAATTGACGCGTCAAACCCAAAAGACGTAGAATTGAGAATTGACTGGTATCTTCCCGTCTAGACAAATACTCCATTAGATAAGCGTTGTAGATACCCGATATTCCAAAGTAGCGTAATAAATGATGCTCGTTTGTCCTTAACCACTCAGAAGCCAGCCCTATCCAACGCCAGCATATCTGAGCTTCACCCCACATGATCGTGGCAGAGCGGGCTACGACGATTTCTTGGACCACCCAGAGCCGCCAGAACCATGGAAGCATGTACATTTTCGCCAGAGAGTTAAAAAGCTGCATCCACGACGACATGGACAAGAGTTCCTTTCCGTTGGGTTCAACGTCCTTGCCGGCTACGTTGAAGTTTGCATTGCCCGAACCGAGCTTATGTGTGTTTACAAGAACACAGATAAGCGAGAATGCTGAGATAGCATCCATCTGAGGATCATCACCGAGCCAAACAAGTGTTTGCGATGCTTTCTGGTAGATATTCAGCATCTGTCCAACCTGGTAGCCTCGCTCTTCGTTGTCGTCTTGGTTGATGCATATGGCATCCGCCCAGACACAGCGGGAACTATTCCTGAGTCTGATTCTGCGGAGTGCACTGTGAAGAGATTTTGTAATCTTGAGGATCTTCCCGTTGCAGATTATTGGTGTGTCTCTGACCCCTCTGCCCCAAACGTAGGAGACAGCCTCATATGGCGGAGGGTTAGTAGAGAGATCGATATGGTCTAGTGTGCAGGAAAGCGGGCCAATTTTCCTTCTAGGCTCAATTCGTAGGATCCGTACGACCGGCTTTGATGTTTCAAGATGCTCATATCCATACGGCTCGATAGGAAAGGAATGTTCTGTCTCTTCTCCAGGGTATTTTACGGAACTTCTGAAGGATTCTTTGGGGAGGTTCTGAAAGTTACTTCCAACCTCTGCTGGCGGGATACCTAAAGAAGCCATAATATTCGTAGTCGCCAGTGGTATTGATCGTTGTGCATTCTCTTGCATCGGCCCGACAGAAGCGGCACGCTCAAGGGCTTCGGACAGAGAAAGCTTATCGGAAGGTTGACCAAGAGCACAGAGCGCATCTTGCACCACTCGTTCGCCAAACTTCCTCTGGACTTGAAGACATTATTTCAGCTGGCAACTTGCGACTTAACACGGTATGAGCGACCTACGATAGCTCCTTACTGCCAATTTGTTTGAGAACCACTTATGCAGGACGGGACTCGCCGAGTCGATAATATCTGACGGTGATAATGTGGGTGCTTCATGATCCGTCAAAGTATCATGGCTAATTGGCTGAAGGTATTCTCCTGACCATTGTTCCATTTAGTGGTAACGTGGGGAGCCGCCTTCAGCAAACAGAAGATCCGAGCCGCAGCCGAAGGTGTCAGAATAGGGTTTGGCGGTGTAGCGCGACTTTGCGTACTGGAAAAGCATGGAGTTATGCAGGACTTAAGAGACAATCCACTGGAGATAACTGGGAACTAGTCCAAGGTGGGTGTGTCATGATGAGTCAGCGTCCACTACTGTCTTGGGTATTCAATTGCTACAACGCCCTATGATCGTTTCTAACCTCTCTAATATTACATGCATGACGTAAAAAGGGCGTTCCATTTTCCAACGTTATTTCAACCCGTCTTTGCGAATAATCACGACCATCTAGGTCCATAAGCACCTGCATTCGGATTTACCATTACTTCCGAGCCTGTCTAACACACCATGTATTATAAAAGCGACGGTGACTGCTGTTGAAGGTATAACCCATCAAACAAAGCTCCAACCTTAATACTACCAAATTCAGACAAATATTCTTCCTACTCCTATCTCAGCCTGTGCTAAGCTGAATTCGCGAAAGCTTCCTCGCTATCAACACACTATTACATTATTCTCACCATGCCTAAAATTCTCATCATCGGAGCTACAGGCTACATCGGCCAAGCTCTTGCGCTAAGCCTTATGCGCAGTGGGAGCCACACAGTCTATGGTCTCGCTCGTTCCCATGAGAAAGCCAAATCACTCGAGGCTCTCGAGATAATTCCCGTCAAAGGCTCCGTCTCAGAAAGCGCCGCCTACCTCGACCTGATCCGGTCTGCCAACATCGACATTGTTGTAGATGCCGCAGGTGCAAACACGGAGAGCAAGAAAATCCTCGATGATCTCGTGCGTGTTGGCTCAGAGCGTCTAGAAGAGGCAAAGCGTGCGGGCATCAAGACGGCAAAACTGGGATTTATCTATACGTCCGGCACGTGGGTACATGGATCTTCTACTGAGCCAGTCAACGATCTGACCCCTGTTGGCGTTGTGCTTGCCCCAACACAGCCGCCCCAGCTCGTAGCATGGAGACCGCAGCTGGAGCAAGAGATTCTGGCTGCATCTGACGTTCTGGATGTGGTTGTCATGCGTGCAGCACTTGTTTATGGCGGTGCTGGATCTATCTGGACGGGACTTTTTTCGCCGCTACTGGAGGCTGCAAAAGCAGGGTCTAGCATAGTTTCGGTCAAGGCCGAGCCAGATAGTATGCCTGGCCTAGTCCATGTCGATGATGCGGCAAGCGGTTTGCATGCGGCTGTAGATAAGCTGCCTTTGATCTCTGGCACAGGGGTGTACCCTGTGTTTGATCTGGTCACGAGTCAGGAAAGTATGAGACTTGTGTTAGAAAATGCCGCCAAAGCACTAGGTTTCCATGGGAGAGTGGACATGGCTGGGGTTGATGGGGACTTTTTCGCGGAGGCGATGAGTACCAGCTTTAATGGAAGTTCGAGCAGGGCAATACAACTGCTCGGCTGGCAGCCGAAACGGTTTGGTTTCGTGCAGAGGATGGATTTGTATGCGAAGGCTTGGGCAGCATCTCGAGAATAGGACGGAAATACAAAAAAAGAAAAAAAAAATGAAAGAGACAAATCTTGTACTTGTTGTTAATAAAATCAAGTAGTAAAATTTCTGAAATCAATATAATTAGCAGTAACATAGGACAAAAAGTTTGTACATTTAGAACTTCGTCAAATTGAAAGTCATGCAAGTAGGCCTCCCCTATAACCTTATAGCTCCTTTCACATTTCCGCAGAGCAATCGGCATGCCGCAGCCTAAGAGCACGCAGCTCTTATCACCCGGACTTGCTTGTGGATGTGGCATGCCGATATAGCCTCTGTCGGAGGTGAAAAGTCGCATCCCTTCCTTTAATACGTTATTGACATTCTGTAAATGCTCCCTTGCTTCAGGATGCTCTCGGAGATGGAAAGGCTGTGGTTAATTGCAAGCCATTTTCGCAGTACCGAAGTTTGCTTGTGCAGATACGCCTCGAATGGCTGCCTAGCAATTGCAGAAGGTTTGTTTACGAAAAGCCGCTGCTATATTTCTGGGTGGTTGCGTTGCGGCATTGCTGTACTGCTGGGGAATGTAAGCCGCCTGTTCGCGCTAAGCCTTTGGGGAAATTCGTGCCTAGGAAGAGACATTTTGCCATAGCTCCATCGATTTCTTCTCCATAAGGATTATTCTGGGAGGATGAGAGTATGGTTTGGCTCACGGAGATTTTTTACAACATCAGCATCCGCTTCATCGCTTAATGATGTCGTAAGACGATTGATGGTATCAAGGAGACACCCGATATCCATAAATTTCCCCGTCTATCTATCTTAAGTTCTGGGAACCTTGGAAACTTAGCCCAGTTGAACTGTTCAGAAAGCCAGTAATGGTGTGGTGAGTTGTTTGTATCAGAATTAGTGAAATGGTACATGTCAGAAAGAAGTTCTTTTTGCCATAGTCCGTAAGCGGACTTCAAATCTGCTCCAGCTCGGAGCCCAGGGCGGCAGGTTTTTTTAGTTCAATCCTATTAGATTGTCTAAAGTTGATTATATACACGTGTTTGGCCTTGAAAAGAATCGATATAGCGAGCTCTCAGGAGGCCTCTTGCCCATTCTGATAGTAATTCAGTGGAGGGACTAGCGGATCTAGGCTAGGATATCCCGGGAATCGAGCAAAGCTTTGAGTAGAGTGAAAGGCGTGCTTGATTAGAAAGCTTCAGGAAAGGCCCGGATAAAGTAGATAGAGCTCATCTTCTGGTCAAAGTCAATTATGTTCAATGCAGGTGAGATAATAGCCAGGGGACATGACTTGGCCCACGCTAGACAATCAATTTGGACGGTACAGAAGTCTCTTGAGCGATCCAGACTAGTATGGCCTCCACAAAAGGCTTCAAGGGCATTTTGGAAATCTATACCACTCTCACGCCATTTTACCTCTATTTTCTTCAAAGATGACCTATACCCCACCAACGACAGCACCTCCAGCACCACGCCACTTTCCTCGGCTTCTGCCCCTACCCAAGCAATGACTGCGGATGTTTTCGAATATATACTCATCTGCCGGACCTAAAGTGCTTCTTCTTCGTCATTCTGGTTAATGAATACCGCGTCTACCTAGAGCTTGATGTGTTCGCCAGCACGGAGCTGCCAGAGAGCAGCCTCAAGGTTTGCTGTAACATGTACAGTATCGTTATTGATATGGATGGGCTGGGTGTTTTCCAAGTCGACACAAGTAAATGACAAAGTCTCATACTGCAGGTTTTCCAAAAGAGATACCTTTCCTAGCTTGCATCAGATTTAGGAGAAGTCCTCTGACCTCGCTACAGTAAGAATCTGTATTTCTCCGCGGCTTGAGCTGAGCGGCGTGAGATTCATGAGGGGATAGCGTGAGGAAGTGGTCCGTTGCAACTTTATTCAGCAACAGTTTCCAAATTCAGCTTAACTGGTGCAGGAATTAAATTGCATCCATAATCTGGATATAATGAAATTTAGGACTTGAAGAAGAAAGTCGAGGCAACTGTGCCGGCCTAGACGGTATTATACTGCGATTCCCCGCCGCCTTGGCCCTTTCCATTTTCCGGGTACATTTTCCCCTCCATTTAACCCCTCCTGAACACAATTGCTTGGCGACTGGCTATCTACCTCTGCAAGCAATATGGTCGATTTACAATTCCGCCTGTATTACTGCACTCATGCCTGCTCAACGCGTGTGGATAGGGTCTGAGACGATTTTCTGGCTGGCCGAGCTCAAAATAGGGGGTAAACATGCCGGGCTTGTCTCATAACCCGAGTGGGTAAATATCCACTTGAGACCAAGTTTTCTTCGGCTTGGTATCCTCTTCTCCAACACGGTATATCAGTCTACATCTAAGCTGGCAACGGATACGAAGCTAAGACTCCACGGTGTCAACCCAACTACCTTGCCGGCTTCATGCCGTACCCTCTGTAGCGCTCTTCGAGTGCCGTATTATGTGATGGAAGCTGGAGCTGCGCTGAGGTTGTCAGGGCCTTTTGTAATTCGATGGAGGCGAGGGCGGTGGATGCAACTGGGAAGTGGATAGCTGGGCAGCTTAAGAGAGAATGACTGGAATTTTTTTTACAAGGAGATGGTTTACGGAGGGACGGGCTAGGCTTTGAGCCAATAACTGCAATGATAACCTGGGACATCTAAGTCGAGAAGCACGAAAGTTAGGAGGAGCTTCAATCAATTGTTCAATAGCGTCACTTTCATGGCATGGTATGTGCACAACGTTAATCGGCTAATGGCTGAGGTTTGTTAAGTAGTTTACCGCCGTACACAATGGTTTTGTTGTGACTCTGCGAAGCAGGCCCATATGCTCATCGACGTCTGCCGGCCAATTAGGATCGCTAACCAAGCATGCTATCGCTATCATTGACTTTTCGGCAGTATTGTTGCAACTATTCTTTTCCTCTTTATTCTCTTCTCTTCTCTTCTCTCTCTTTTTTTAATGCATTTGCTCCAACGTCTTTTGGAACCTGCTCGTCCGATCGGACTCGGCTCTGTAAGTGCACGAAGAGTAAATCGACATTGTGGACTGCAAGTAATTGGGCGGTTCGCTGAAGAGCTAGTCGAGGGTTCTCTAAACTCGCCGTCTTGGTTTCTTTTGGGTCTTCCGAAAGAGATGAAGTATTCTTCGCTGCTACTGTTCTGAGGTCGTCACAAGCCCAAAGGTATTTCCAAAATAGATTTCGACGGCAACTCCACCTCCGAATCCGCTTTAGTCCGAAATTAAAATTGCGTGAATCTGTTGGATACAAACCTTAGGCTGTTTAGAAGACTACTAGAGACATTGATGGGCTGCGAGGTTTTGCTCGGTATCTTGCTGTGACTGTGGAAACTAGAACTACTGGTCAACAGCTCTTGGCCTGATACGACGAGCTAATGCGTGTTTTGCCCATTTAAACACTAGGATCCATTTATTCAAGAATTCGTCTGGAATTAGGTGAATGAGGAAGCCAAAGGGGATACATAACACGCCAAGCACAACGGAGATGGCCCATTGGACTGAGTTGAGAGGTGTTACGGAAAATGTCTTTCCGCCAACGAAGACAAATAAGATCTGGAAGCCAATCATAATCAAATTGATAGTAATGAAGAGCCAGTTGCGCCATAGCCCCTCAAAGATATTGAGTTTGTTGTCGAGCCGACGGTAACTATTAGTGGTCAGTAAGAAGCCATTTACTAGCTTGGTAGATAGACGTACTTATACATGTTGAAAATCTGCATCCATACATAGGTATTAAACACCATAGTTTGTAGTTGATCTAACTCCTGGGCCGTCTGGTAAGAGAGAATTTTTGCCCCTCCGAAGTAGAGAATCAAGGTGACGGCCAACTGATAAGTGCTTTGTCCGAGCATCATCTTCCACATTGCGATGGTGATAAGAGGTGCTGACTTGGGATCTGGCTTCCGATCTAGGATGCTGCGTGCTGGAGGGTCTGTTGCCAGTGCTAGAGCTGCCATAGTATCCTGGAATAGGTTGATCCACATCAATTGGACGGCCGTAAGGACCGAGTTCTCCCCAGAACTAGCCGCTGCAGAGATAAAAGTGAGCATTACAGAGGTGATGCTGACAGTAATTTGAAACTGCACGGGGTCAACGAAGTTTAAAAGCCGAAGATCAAATGGTATACCTGCAAGAACTTCTTGACCGCATCGTTGACCGCTCTTCCCCACATAATCGCTTTGACGATCGAAGAGAAATTGTCATCCATCAAGACGATAGAAGAGGCCTCTCTTGCGACCTCAGTGCCCGCAATACCCATCGAAAAGCCAACATCAGCAGCCGCCAGAGCTAGGGCATCATTGGTCCCATCACCAGTCACAGCGACTGTCTCTCCCATCTCCTTTAGCCGTGTTACTAGGACCCTCTTGTCTTCTGGGCTAGACCTTGCTAAGACTTTAAGATTAGGGATGATTTGATTCTTCTGTGACTCGCTCAAATTCCTGAAATCTGAGCCTTCCATTGCAATGTCACCAGCAGAAAGGATACCACACTCTTCAGCAATAGCTTTAGCGGTCAAAATGTTGTCACCAGTAACCATGCGCACAACCACACCTGCCTTCTGGCAGGCTTGCACTGCTTCATGAGCGCCGTCACGGAGAGGGTCTTGGATGCCAGTGATGCCTAAGAAGACTAAGTCTTTGAAAATATCTTCAAACACGACATCAGTTTCATCATCTTCGGCAGTTCGGACTCCCGTTGGTGGCCAATGCTTAAAGTCACGATACCCTAAAGTAATCGTTCGTTGTGAGCGCGAAGCGTAACTAGTAATGATCTGTTTCAAATATTCGGTGTTCTCCGTGGTCATTTCAGTATCCCACACCCCCTTAGTTGAATACTGTATGATTCTTGTACACTTGGCCAATACAATCTCCGATGCACCCTTGACATATAGCCTATATAAGTTGTTTTGAAGTTCGACAACAGTGCCCATACATTTGCGAGCAGCATCGAAGGGGATAAATTGAACGATCTTGGTATCCAAGCGTTCAATACTCACAGGCCCCATTCCTAGGTAGTCCCGAGCAAAAGTTAGAAGGGCTGTCTCGGTTTTTGATCCAATAAAGGTTTGCCGGCCATCCTCCTCGCCTTCGAATGCTGTGGAGTTGATGACGATTGACTGCTTGAGCATTTCCTTTACTTCATCTACAAGGCCACTAACGAATGCGGCTATAGAAACTGCAACGTTAGCAGAAGCGACATTAATTTCCTGTAATGATGGATTCGACACAATTGAGGAAACTCCGAGTCTGCTATCGAATAGCAAATTAATACCGACTATGCCAGCGACAACCGTCATCTTGTTCTGCGTTAGCGTACCAGTCTTGTCTGAGCAGATATTCGTAGCATTGCCCATCGTTTCGCAAGCCTTTAGCTGTCGCACAAGATTATTGTCCTTGAGCATCTTATTAGATGCGAAAGCCAAAGCAAGGGTAACCGCAAGAGGGAGACCTTCTGGAACAGCTATGACAAGGACGGTCAGGGAAATAATTAAGACACCTATGAAGTTTTGACCCTTTTGTGCAGGAGTTTCCGTGTTGTGTGGAAGCTGTACCAAAAATTTGATGAATAGCACAATGAACAAAAGTATGCCTGCAACCCCACCCAACCAAGCAATGCGTTTAGCAAGCTTGTTCAGCCTAGATTGCAAGGGAGTGAAGCTAGGATCTTCTCGTAAAGACATCAAGATCCTGCCATAGGTAGAGTTTACACCAGTTGCAGTGATAAGGAAAGTCCCAAGGCCTTCGGCGACTTTCGTTCCCGAGACGATGAAAGGATCCATCTTGTGGAAATCTCTCTGTTCCTGGATAGCCTGAAACACTTCATCTCCAGGGTGCTTGCGCACGTGCATAGACTCGCCGGTCTCTGACGACTCATCACATTTGACGTTGTGGCCGTTGATGAATATCCCGTCGGCAGGAATTACATCTCCCGACTCTAGATGGACGACGTCGCCCACGAGAACTTCGAAGAGGGAAACTACTTGAGATTTCCCTGAGCGAATCACTTTCACAGTTCGATCTTGCTTCTTCTTGTTGAGCTTTGCGAATTGTCGCTCTTTCTCGTAATCGTTAACGGACCCCGCAATAACGATAATAATAATAGCTATTATAATCGCAACTCCCTCGACCCACTCCAAGGGTGGGTTGTTCGGGGTACGGGCTATTCCGAAGGTCTGGTACAATCCGATGGCTAGTGATACTATGGCAGCAGCCGTTAAAAGGAACAGGATATAGTCATTGTACGCCATCCACATCAGCTGAAAGATGTTTAGTGGCTTTTTGGCTGGGAGAGTATTATCTTGGAAGACACGTTTTCTGTCCGCGAACAGTCCAGTTTGGGGTCTTCCTAATAGTGTGGTTGTCGCTCTAGTGACGGTGGTTGATGCGAACGCTTCTTTCGAAGTAGTTATATTCGATAATATCACATTCGTGCCATCGAAGGACATATAGCCATCGAGCACAGTCTCGTCCGAGCTCAAGCCGCGCTGCCGATCCGTTCGCAACCCTTTTTCCAGGCCAGCAAGGCCACCCAACGCGCGAAACGTTGACAAGCTCTTGGGATTCAGGAGTTTGCTCAACTGTCCGGGTGAGAAGGCGAACTTGCTATCCTTCATCTTGAAATCGGCTCCTGTACCAGCAGCTGGCTTCAAAGCCTCCTTGTCGTTCATCGATTCTCCGTTGCCAAATGGCATGCTCAATTCAACAAGCTTGTCCGATTGTGCTGAAGAGGTCGGCGTCGTATCTTCGCTATATAAGGGTGCGATCGTGGAGCCGGTTTGGTTCGGCTGTTCAGGCTGTGCCTGATGGGCCTGCATGGAGACAACAGGACGGGAAGATTTCGGAGAGGGATAGCAACCATAATCATCTGTTGAGGGAATGATAGTGGAAGTCCGGATAGGTTCACAGCTGGTTCTTGTGCCCCTGCTGTGATTCGAGTGATATAAAGGAGCGTGTAGCCAAGTTGGCCAGCTCCTAGGGAGGACTTCCGAATGAGGTCCTTTTTCGAGTAGTATCCATTGTGGCTATGCTGAAGTTCGCTTGCCAAAATAGCTTGAGCACAACCTATCCAATTTCACGCCTGAGACACGACCACACTCCAACATGAAATTTCCTACCTCGAGCATATATTAATCAATTTTATTGAAATATAAAATCTCAGTAGAATCTTCATTAGTCTCTTATACTAATCCCTAATGTTAATATAATAATGTATTTTGAGAGCTAAGCAAACAAAAAATTTTATAAAATTTTCTTAAGGTATTCAAGAAATGAGATTTTTTTAAAAATAGAAAATGTAGTTAATAAAATGCGCAATTGAAACAAGATATAAATTGAATTCAATTTTTAAATTTGGATAAAAACGGTTAATATTTGGCTGAATTATACAGTTTTGAAGTTGACCTCATTTTAGTTTCCTTGGGGGTGGTCGCAGAGCCGGGAACTCGCTTATGCCTTGGCTTCTGATCCGACCAAGCGAAAATGGTAATTTCGAAAAGATATGAGTATCTCTACCACTTTTTGGTCTTCTTCAGAGTACATCTGCGAACTCGAAGCTCGATTGCGCCAGTACAAACTCCAAGGTATTGTAGGCTCATTAGAGATTCATTTAGCAGTAAGGAAAGTAGTGGACAGGAACAAAGAAACTGCGAAGACTGTTAGCGAAACATACACCAGGGCATGCACATCGACGACGATGGGGAAAGATGTGAGAATTGAGATAGTTCAGCTACACCACTTCAAGTCATGAGCCCAGGCAGCGATGCGGGTTGCACGGGAAGGGTAGGCCGTCGTTGCAGGACTGGCCACGCTTTCCTAGCACCTCAAAACTGCACTCCAGCCTCTGACACACCACTCCTACTCCCCAACTGTTCAATTCCGACACCCATCATCCTATCAATTTTCAAGCACAACTACTCTCACCACATTTCACGCCACAGAGATCATCAATCTATTCACGGTAGCCGTCCTCGACGAAAACATCAAATGCGCAGATGACAGCAATGAAGATTAAAACTCTAAGAGCTGGAACAAGACGTGGAGGACAGAATATATCAGAAGCACCCGACGGAGCAAAGGAAGAGAGGAGGGAAATATATTGAGTGAGTGGGTTACAACTGCACAAGTTCTGGGTGTAGATATTTGAGATCATGGACACGTGTTCGCAAAATTTCACTACTATTCCTTAGCCAGGTACTACTGTGGAAATTGTTTTCGTGGCAGAGGCCTGGAAAATACGCTCTGAATGCATGCGCTAACTAAAGGTTGATCGAATAGGAAGTTGGACTGCTTTCACATTCCAGCTTTACAGCCGCCTAAGGAATATCTCCAGTCAGACCCAGAATCCCGTATCATTGAGCTCAGCTATCCTACCTTCCCTCGCAAGCATAAGAGTCACATAGCCAGCTCCGACGGCATCAAAGCGAGAAACCACCCTCGACTTCGAACTCTACGGCATACTCAATTCAGATGTAATCAACCACTCCAAAAAATCACTGACGATATCCACGAAAAGGCGTAGACAGTCGCCGCCTATGACGAAAGTACTGGTGGGAACACACATGGCGCCTGCACAGCTTTGGGTAGCGTCCGTCTCCGTTCGCCGCAACCCTGCCGGTAGAGAATACTTGTATAGTATTGATTGATTAATTCCTACTATACCACGAACAGGACAAATACGAGCCCTTCTCGACGATAATTTTCTGCTCACCGAGCCATACGTTGAGAGAAGCGGCTTTTCGCCTCCCTACTGAACTTGCTCCTCTCATACACCCACATCTTCACGCAGATTACTACTTTTGGAAGATACGAACCGGCGCCAAAAGGTTTTTAAACTGCTTGCATGGAAGGAAAGACGAGGGAATGGGGGAGATCTATATGGTGAGCGAGAATCTGGTTCATGTTGGTGGAGCATGGGTCGTGGGGGTGTATATAGCGTGCATAGATTGAGAAGGAAGGGATGTGGGTGGGTGGATGTATTAGTTGAAGGGGAGGAGAGAGAAGGCCAAAGACGGGGTTTGGCGGGTATTTCAGATGTAGTTAGGAGGCATGCGCGAATAGTCGTGACGAAAACAGTCACCATGCAACCTCCATCCTGACAACTGTGATGCGTGATATGGGGGGCATTCAGGGTTCTATTTGTACACTGGCAACTCGATAACAGCAGCGTGACAAAAAGTACTCGTTGAGTCGAAGATAGCCTTTTTATATATACTGTACTCTCGTACTTTCGGGGGGAAAGGCACCTGCAAAGCAGAGTTCGCACAACCATATCAAACTTCTGTTGCATCGTAGGGAAGGTCTCTTTGAATAGGTGGCAAGTCATGCTGGGGCGCATGCTGAAGCACTTGCCAGCGCACATCTGGATAGAGTAGGTCATCTCCAGGAAGCGAAAAAACTTCGGATCCCATTCTTTCAGCAATGGGTAGCATATACTGAGATTCTATCACTTACGATGACAGGGCGACGGAGATAGGGTATCTCCAAGCCAAACGACCGATTGTTAGCGAGTGCCGAAATTCGCCAAAGCTCCCTGTTCAGCCTCAGGCACTAGCTCCTTACCTTCTGCCTTTCTGCATCATCGACACGTTCATTACCAACCTACCTAGCGCAGTGCGGCTCGTCGGCGCCAAAAGTCCAACAAAGTTTTCCGAGCTCAATTGTGCAGCCATGCCTACTGATGAGGCACCAGATCGATCGGCACCCGAGACTCAGCCCTTGCTAGGCCCTGAGGACCGCGACTATTCTGACCAGCAATCAGGCCGCAGCAATAGCATCTTTGAATCTTCAGCTTGGATCCGAGCTGCATTATATGCCGCTTCTGCAACAAATGCGGCAATACAAGACAACTATTCATATGTGCTCTTGGTCTTCCTCCCGCTTGGTATCGCTGCTACCACTTTCGGCTGGCCCCCGATTACCGTTTTAATCTTCAACCTCACGGCTATCATCCCTCTCTCAGCATTAGTTTCTTATTCATCCGAGGAACTGTCGATTTACGTGGGGGATTTGGTGGGGGAATTGATTAATGCGACCTTTGGTAATGTTGTTGAGCTAAGTGTCTGGCATCCTTAACTCCCTCAAATACTTTGTCCTTGAGCTGATAATGATATACAGGTTGGCGTTCTAGCCCTATTCCGCGGCGAGAAAGTCATCGTTCAGTCTACTATGCTAGGCAGCATTTTATCGGATATTCTCTTTGTTTGTTCTTCTCCATCTTCCGTCATTCATCTTCTAACTGAATATCTAGGTTCTTGGCAGCTGCATGTTCTATGCTGCATATGGCGACGGAATCCCAGAAGTCAACAAAGCTATGGCAGACGTTCTGTCTTCGCTGATGATTATTACTGCGACGGCTCTTATACTTCCCACGGCTTTATCTATATTCTCGGACCCGGATTCCTCTTATTCCGACAGCGTGACTGTGGCCTTCTCTCGTGGCTCCGCTATTGTTCTACTTGCCCTCTATGCCATGTATCTTTATTTCGAGCTGAAAACCCACAATTACTTCTTCCTTGGCGCTTCAAATGACGGAATTAATACAAACGAAGAAAGCAACCTCGATGAAGAGCATCAGGAGCCTAGGCTTAGCCGTTGGTCCGCTACCGCTATCCTTCTCTCTGCTACCGTTGGCATTATTGGTTGTACACACCTCTTTCTTGACAGCGTTCAAGGCACAGCTGATACCACTGGCTTTACTAAGAGGTTTATCGCTGCAATTCTTATCCCTATCGCGAGCAATGCTCCTGAATGTGCTACTGTAATGGTTGCATCCCGAAATGGTAGGGTAGACTTTGCTATCGGAGTAGTTGTCGGCAGTATTCTACAGATCGCCTTATTTGTTATTCCCATTTTAGTGATCCTGGGCTGGATCATTCAGCAGGAGATGACGCTATCTTTTGAGCCGTTCCAAACCATTATGCTTTTTTTGGCTGTCTTAGTAGTCAATCGCTTGCTTCAAGACGGGAAATACACATACGTCCAAGGTGCTATGTTGGTGGCATTGTGAGCAATCTTTTCCGAATGCATTACAAAATAAGTGGATTACTAACGGCTTTGGTTTAGGTACGCTGTGGTCGTGAATGCTTATTTTTTACGTCCAGAAACCCTGTAAATACTGTCGAGTCAAAGTTTGTAGTGTACAGGAAAAGAAGGGGCATGCCGTCGAAGTGCATGATAGTCAGAAGCAAGACATCGAAGCCTCAAATGCCTTAAGCTGTGGGCAATGGTTCAGGGAAGACAAAGGGACCTGAAGAAAGAAGGAATAAATCAGTTGTCCCCAGAGCTTCCGACCATAAATGTAAGGCCACGTAGACAGCCTAGATCGGTATATAATTACATAATAAACAGCTAGATTATATACTAGCTCTGTGTGCTTGTGCGCACCTCGAATATCGAGCAATAACCCACAAAGTGATTCCAATCCACGGCTTGGAACAACTATCCTCCATAGCCACATGACTTTTCGATGTACAGGCCTACTTTCCCCCATTACAATGTAATTTATTGAACTTCTTATAGAGTGATCGCATCCTACCGCTTTATTCTCACTTCGTTTCAGTGAACACAAACAGCGTTACCCCCACAAATGCCTTGGTGTAATGTCATTCTTCGGGATCAGGACGTATGTAGAATGCAGCAACGACTATTATATATCTGGAGAGAGCTATTAGTTATGATTGCATGTCTTAGAGATTAGAAAATCAGTTTACGCACGTTCCTACCAACATGAACCCTTCAAAGTAGTTGGTTTTCCCATCTTGAATTACATAGTTCACTACCATGACAGCCAAGAGGAAGACTGATGCCCCGAAGATGTCGAAACTGAGTATCATTGGTTTCTCAAGGATCCAGCCTAATAGAACCAAAAAGGGAGCAATGACGAAGGTGATCTGTAGAACGCTACCAAGAATTGCTCTGATAGTAAAATCGATTCGGTTCTTCATAGCCAGAGTAACTACGGTAACAAATTTGGCAGTATTGCCTATTGTCGGTAAAATAACTAAGCCAATAAATGTCTTGCCAATGTCTAAGGCATCGACTGATCCGCCGATACTGTCGACGAAGTAAGAGGCGCACTTGATAACGCAGCCAATACTGGTGATTAAAACAAAAATGGCAACCCAAGGGCTGAGAGTGGGTCCTTGCTCCTCTCCAGCAACATTGCGATTATGTCTCTCTTGGTTTGTGATATTTCCGTCATCTAGAGGGTCAAGGTAGAGGTCCGCGTGGGTTTTGAGCTGAAAAAAGAGGTATATAACGAAGAGGATAAACAGAATAATGGCAATGCTACGGGAGATGATTAAACTGTTGCTATCAGTGGGAACCTCTAGAATATCCGACGGTAGCAATTCAGGGGACATGGTTGTTGGAACAATTAGAATAACAGATGTAACCATCATTAAAGATGACATAATGTTCGTCAGAGTCTGGTCGAACTTTATGCTCTCTTTGCCATATCCGGCGAAGAAAAAGCAACTGCCTAGAACCTAGAAAAGCACTCTAATAAGAAGAAGATAGACATAAGCGGGAAGAAGGTGATTTACCAGGAGAGACTCAAATAGGATACTCCCTATTAGGCCCGATTGAACAATGAGGATCTCTCCGCGGCTTACAGCAATGATCCCAACCTTGACGGAAACCAAGCACGTTAGTCAAAAAAGTAGAATATAGCACAAGACTTAAACAGGGATGCCTCACAATTGTCTTGACAGCATTGCTTAAGGCTATATTCAGCAGTCCACCGAAGACCCATCCTACATTTGCCGACAGCTCCCAAGTCGAGAGAGCTATCAAGGGAGCCAGCGGGATCATAGCCAAAGCGTTCAGGAAAAAGACCGCGACGTCACCCCATCCAAGGGCTCCCGCGACGATCCCAACTGGCACAAAGACCAAGAGCACATTCAAGTAGCTGCCGGCGAGCGTTGCCCTCGTTACGTAGGAGGGATACCACAGGGGTTGTTGCGGTGGCTGATTCTGCTCACGAGGCAAGTCGACACTTGGGCCCTCAGGCCCACCAGCGTCCGACATCATTAGATGGACAGGCTGTCGCAGCCGAAAAAGACGGACAACGTTTTTGGGGCTGATTCGGTCGGCTTTACAAACGGCTGGCTTTGAGGACGAGAAGATTTGACTAGTTTGTGTTCTGCTCGCGTTGTTGGAAGTCTAATTATCATGCGAGTGGAACTTCGTGTACCTTTTTTTTCCCTCATCTCGTTTCAGCGGCATAATCCTGTAGACACCCGATTGGTGGGCACGGTAGGCAGCGGAATCGCCCCCACTCAACACCTCCGTCTCTTCCTTTGCGCACAGTACGCATTTCTCTTTGGTAAACAAGTCTCAATTAGGGTTGTGCTTCTAAAGAAGGGAGAGAAGGGTTTCGGGCCCTGGAATTGCTGTAAAGATGGAGTAGATGGCATGGAGCGCGCAAACCTGCAGTAGCGACACGCCCCTGCGTTTCCCGCTCATGACAGAATAGAGCCTCAGAATAGAATCCGGGGGACGAGAACATGGGCATGGTACAGTAGTCATAAATCAATTGGTTATCGAGCAAAGAAAGGTCTAAGATTTGTGATTTGTATTGCAATTATGCTATAATAATTAACAGTCATGTACTTCGTGCCTGCATCCTGATCGACTTTCGGGTGTTCCATGATTCTCGATTATCCCCCCAATCAAGGCCCTGGTTGACTAAAGAAAAACCTTGCTGCCTGCTGTGCGTGAAAATCAAGCTGACACGTTGGAGAACCGCCAGTACGCGCTTGCCTTGCTAAACCACACCAGCCACCTTCTTTCCCGCCCATGAAAAAGATAGATTTCGAAGGCCGCGATATCATTATCCCCAAGCCCGGCTCAGGCGACGGACTGCTATGAGTCCCACTGAGGCCACAGCCCAGATAGGGGCAAATGATGTCGATTCGCTTAGTGAAGCCTCACGTCGCCCTTGGGCCAAGGCCCTGATATATACCCGTGATGTTATCAAGGCGACGTTATGTAGCAGCTACGCAAATCTTCTCCTGGTTTTCGTGCCCCTCGGCATCGTCTCTGCAGTCTTAAAGTGGAATTCGATGGCAGTTTTTACTCTCAACTTTTTGGCCATGTTCCCCCTTGCGTCATTGCTCTCGTATTCGACGGATGAGCTATCGGCAAAAGTGGGACTGATTGTCGGAGGATTAATAAATGCGAGCTTTGGCAATGCAGTGGAGATGATTGTGGGTTGTTCTTGCATAGTATCACAGGACTCCTAGCTAACCTGTGTCTGTTTTGCCAGGTTGGCATCACTGCCCTGATTCGTGGTGAAATCAGTATTGTGCAGTCAAGCATGGTAGGCAGTATCCTATCATCAATTCTCCTAGTAAGAACCCCCTATCCACCTGTCTCTACTCTACCGTTGCTGAAGATCATGGAGATTCTTGGCAGCTGCTTTTTCTCTGCTGGATACGACAAGGCCGTTGTAAAGTTCAATATGGACGTAACTAGCATTATGTCTTCACTGATGATTGTTGCATCAGCATCTCTCATCGTTCCATCCGTCCTTTACGCTTCGTTTGAATCGCCGGAACCGTCAGACTCAGAGGATCCTGTCTTGGTCTTGTCATACATCGCTTCGATTATACTCCTAATCTTTTATGTCATCTATCTTTATTTTCAGCTCAAAAGCCATGCCCATCTTTTCAAAGATTCCAACGCTGGGGAAGAGGCTGAAGTTCATAAGCTTGACGGTTGGGCCGCTAGCGTTGTTCTCATACTCGCGACCGTCGGAGTCACAGTTTGCTCTGACTACCTTGTTGACAGCATCGATGGAATTGTCGAGGCATCCCATATAAGCAGATCCTTTATTGGCCTAATTATCGTCCCGATTGTAGGCAATGCTGGTGAGTATGTCACCACAGTTAAAGCAGCGATGACGAACAAGCTTGATTTGGCCATTGGGATAGTTGTCGGAAGCACTTTGCAGATTGCCTTATTTGTTACTCCGTTCTTGGTCATTTTAGGCTGGATTATTGGTCAAAATATGGAGTTACGCTTCGACCCATTCGAGACAACTGTCTTCTTCTTGGCTGTTGTAGTGGTGAATTGTCTGATTCGAGATGGACGAACCAATTACTTTGAGGGTGCCCTATTGGTTGGAACGTGAGTAACCATTTCCCTGCTGGCTGGCAAACCTTATAACTTGTATAATTCTAATTAACGGCGTGATCTAGGTATTTGCTGATTGCCATCGCATTTTATGTCCATCCCGACCCTGTCGTCTAAAGCTATAGGAATGGATAATGCTCTCTTCGGCTCTGTTTTGTTTTTCGCAAAGTTTCTTTAGATTGAGCTTCTTGTTGAATATGCTACGGGAGTTGGTTTAAGCCCGGTATGGCCTAGGGCTAGCATGAAGATATCTCGGAGTTAATTATAAAGAGAATTCGTTGCACCATTTCGTGGTATTTTGGCGCTTTCCATCACCAGCCAAAGAAACGTTGCGCTGTTCAATTTCATTACGAGTGACCGGGCCAGTGGGTGAACGGCATTACCAGCATTGAGCCTTGGTCGTCTCAGCGTAGATCCCAGCTCTAAACCACCTACGGAAATGAGGGATCGATCTGATCCGTCAAGGAAAAATACTAGATATGTATTAGGCGTGTTTTGATCTCTGTCCTTCGATTCTCTTTCTTCGCTCAAATCCTTGCCTCGCTCGTTATCTAGCGACAACGCATTTACTATTCACATCAAATCTAAGGCTCTATTAGTACTGTAAATATAAGGCGTTATTCCACAAACGAATAACGTAAAAAAAGGCTGAAACAGCAATGATTACATAGGCCGGGCATATGGCGGAACCGATGGATGTCAAGCATGAAGCCTGTCTTTACCGAGCCAATTGCCCTTTGAATTCGAGAAAAGGAACTCATTCTAGCAGTGATCAGTCTCCAGAGGAGATATACCCCAACCAACGAGACGGTCTTCAGCAACCGACAGCTCCAGAGGATTTGAAGAATGACCGTTGAAGACATTTCGTGAAGTAGCTGACAAAGCCATAAATTCAGTCGTCGACGATGATTCTCGTTGCAGAATATTGTTCCTGTCACTAAATGTGATTTACGTCAGGGAATATATTCCATATCTTTAATGAAGAGGTGGTGCCATCGAGCATTGCAGGTCTGGTGGGCAGATTCATTACAGACACTGCTACCACTGTTGCGGAGAGAAAATGGGGGAATTTGCCACGCTAAGAGCCGCTTCAGAGTCCGCGGGACGGTGCTGTGCGGGTTGGTGTACCATAGACATATGAAACTGAAATATCAAACATACAGGCCGTGCCGGACATACCAATCATGGCCTATTTGCGCATTCGGGGCCCATTGAAGCACACTCGACAAATGAAGGCTCGAATAATTTCTCGATGTATTGCACCAGGTGATAAGGCTTAGTCTCGTCACTAACAGTGTCTGGTAGCTAGGATGTCTTTCTGAGTAGGATGTATGACTGTGGGTCGCGAATCGAGTCAGGTTCTCCCCTTGAATGGCCCCCAAAGCAGTCACCGTATCTCGCCACGCTCCTTGCTCTCATCCGGCACCCTAAATTTGGCGTCTCTCTCCCGGCGCTCAAGTTTCTATTTTGGCAGCATCCGTAGATGGTTACAGGCTGATCGTCATTGGTTGCGGACCTTATCAATCCATGGCTGAAAAGCTCGCCGGGATTACTTGTATCAGAGGTTCTCGGTTGTCTCTGAGGATCTATTTCTCGTTAGTGATCATCAGTTGGCGCTCCCGCCGAGAACATCACCCTGCAACCCTCTTTCGCCGTGACATCGAAATCCAGGAGTTGAGTTCTTTCATCGCATTATTCGTCTCTTTCGCAGACAAGAAGTCGTTAGGAGCCGTGCAATCTCGAGATAACTCTGTGAATACTAGTCGCGACTCGACAGTCGACAGCGCCTGGGATCGTTGTTCAGTATCTGGCACCATCCGCACCATCATCGAGTTCCCAACTTCAATAACTTCAGTCGCAAGTACTCCTTCTATAGCCATGAGCGACCTCAAATCAAACTCTTCCTCCAAAGACTCCAGTAAATCATCGAAAGAATCAACCGAGCATGCGCAACCCTCCGAGAGATCGCAAAGTGGTCCAGCGACTTCGAACGCTATGTCGCGAGGCTTCAGTGAATCTTATAATTCGTTCAGCGGCGCCACGGATAAGTTCGCGACAGAGAAGGATCTCTCTCCACAGCCATGGGAACCGGACACCACTGACGACTATGACGAGGAATATGAGACCGAGGAGGATCAGATACCCACGGCAACGAGAACAAATTCGAGCAGCAGCAAGAAGAACGTATATACAGAATGCGGAAGGCATAGTAATGAATGGCTCGTCAAACCTGCCATTGATGCAGTGAAGTCGGCATTTAAGAAGTGACTGTGCCCGTGGCGCGCTGAAGATTGAGTCGGTCTCATAAGTTTATGGCGATATATAATCGTTAGCAACGAGCTAGCAGAATTATAATTGATGTTCTTACCTTGGTACAAGTTGCTGTCGCGAGGTTTAAGGATCCTTTCATACATTATCGTTCCTGTTTGCTCAACACGAATGTAACCATGAATGCTTTCTGCTTTGACATGAGTGTAGGTTGATAAGAGCGGCAAACTTGTGGCAATATAATGAATGATACATATTTAACAGAGTATTTGTCAAATACGCATTAAAATTTGCAAGGCACATATTTTCGGCATTGATAATCGGACCAGCCGTTAAGTGAACAAGAATAAATAGGTCGATGTTTCAATGAACTTCTAACTAGATGAAAGCATTTCAAGGAACTTTATTTTGGAGTTGTGTTTTCTTTAAAAAGAGATAGGAGATTGTGGAATGGTGGGATAAATGATTATTGACTTGGACGAACTCGTGAAAAGCGAGAAAGTAGATATTGCGCAGACCTTTTGTAATATCCACCAAATCCATGGAACGAATGAATAGTTAACATAAAAGAATTATTATGAATTATTTCATATTTGCAAGATTCGATTCGAGGGTTTATCCAAGGAAAGAGCAACAAGTCGAGAGTAAGGAGGGCTTTCTATATCTCGGAAGTCCCAGGAAGGGGGCTGTGCAAAGGGGCAGTGCAAGTCTCTTCACCTATCTGGGCTACGGGCGACAAGTACGACCAGGTTCCATGTCCTTTGATAGGTCTCAGTAATTGATGTTTCAATTATTTAAATAGTCTACATTGGCATCTGAAATTGTGCTGTCAAGCCAAAATCTTCCTGTTTTGTATGAACTCTCCACACTCAATATGTCCTTCCTCGACTTGTCGCATGGTATCTTTTGCCCAGTGTGCCATCAACTCGTACCTTACTGAGGATACAACCGAGATCTCGTGGATATTTCTGCGGTTGCAGCCTCTATGGCCGCTCAGGTCGACCGACAGATTCGTAGGAATGCGATCGATGTTGCCGCCAGTATTTCGACGTTCTGCCAACATTGTAAGGACTCAAAATGGGTCTCGATTCGAAGAGATTAACTCGTCTCGTATTTTTTTTTGTCTTGAATGTTGTCAATCCTTCATGCGATGCAACGCCTTGTATTTCGAAGAAGCCCTGCATCGTGCCTGGTTTCCTACTCATTTCTGCAGCCGACAGTGATGGTAGAAGCACCTCCGATGACGAACAAATCGAGTACATCAGTTGGCATACAGGTATACACACAGGTCCATTTCCTATAGTACTAGTAGCAAAGCATCCATCAGGCTGGTTCTGAGACTGGCTTTGGGGCCAGTTCGACTGAGAGCATTCAGCCGCCAGCATTCAGCCGCCAGCAGGGCTTTTGGTCAATTGTCTTCGCTTCTTGCATATAGCATCCCCGACGAAAGTGTGGTGGATTGAGAAAGCCCAATGATTGATGAAGTGAAGAGGTGTGTGGGTGTGCGATACACAAGTTTCGACGCCATAGCAGTGAATGGCGTCGCACACCAACCGTCTGGCAACAAGCGACATATACCTACAAGCAGAAAATATTGACAGAAAGACCTCTAGGGCTGAGAGGCAGCTTGCGGCTTTGACCACGCAGCCATTGCAAGTTTCTATTCTGTTGAATCCTGAGTAAAGAGGAAGGTTGTCACCAGAATAGAAAGTATAGGGCGGTTACGGCTAGCGAGATACGCCTAGAGCGTCTTACAGCTGAAGCGATGCAGTTAAATCATCTCCAACCTCCTTCACGACTTGACCATTTATAGACGCCTTCCTACAGGTCTTGAGCTCGCAGGTTTGCCAACGCATAACCCCTGGGCATCGGCTACCAATCATCCCCAACTCCTGCTCAAAATACCTTGTGACCGCTTTCATTGTACGACTCTCAGTCATTCTCGCCATGGTGGAGTCCACATGGGGCAGATCCAAGATTGAGTGCGGGCTCAATTGATCCACTGGAGGTCCAACAGTCCTAATATCGACGGCGTCATCGGTTGAATTGGTGGCTCTCAACCATGTAACATATCGCTTGGCGCCAAGGCTCTATCCCTACATTTCAGAAACAAAAATGGGCAAGTCAAATATTTCAAAATACTCTGTATATCCCAAACGAATAGTCCACTACTTTTAAGAACGTCCTCATCTCCTCTCGTTACCATTAATGATACTCACATTGCTAACTTGAGCCATAATGGCTTAGATTCCGGAGATTCTTCCACGGGACGGTCTTCTTTGCACAGTTTGATCGACTACTGCTTACGAGGTTGAAAATCCTGTCGATCTCTGAGCGCGGCAATAAAAATAATAGCACGGATCCAATGTCTCACGATTTCTCCTATACTTAAAGTCGGTATAGAAGTCGCTGATGACCTCTTGCAGCGGTGTCTGTTTAGGGAGGTAGTGCTAAACGTCGGACAGACATATTGACCTGCTTTCTCATCTGCCTTGATCTTGTTTAATTATCTATCTCTTCATTACCCTATAGAGTGACTTCTCGTCGTTGCTGATCTGTATGCCAAGTTGCTTGTACTCTTTTATAATATCAAAATCTATTGCTTAGTTAATAGATCTATATAAACTTTAATAACCCCTTATACTGTGGTGGGTTTGAGCCTTAGTAGGCATTCAGGAGGCTCATTTTGAGATGTATAACTATCTGATGTATGGTCGGCGGAGTAGCTTCGAAACGAGGCCACGTAAAGAGTACAGATCTCCGTGGTGGTTGGCAACTGGCGGGGTAGCAACTAGCGGGGTGATCCCTAAACGTAACCCATTTCTAGCTCAGCTGCTTATTGCCGTGCTTTGTCATTGGCGATATTTCAGTATGCCATATATTGCTAATATATTCTATCCCATATTTTTCAATCTACCATGTTCCAAACATGATTTTGGAATCGCTATCATATTAACTGATTTCGCTGGCTCTGGCCACGAACCCGGGCGATGGGTTATTTCTCCGTAAATTTCGTCAGGGTAGTTTCGGAGGACCCACCAGGTAAGTTCCAACCACCGGCAGGCACGTTTTTTCAAGTAAGCAAATTTTACCCCGAACAAAATTAACAAGCCACATAAACATTTATGGTTATTATGAAAGCCTATGCAGATAAAATATATCGCTACAGACGTGTATAAGCTAAGAGAATAATATAAAAGTAAACTACAAGATGCGATTAAAATGAGGGGTGGCAAAGATAACGTTGTAACTGGTTGCTAATAGATTTCAGACTACTTAATTACTAAAGAAGAGCAGTAAGAACGGCCTTAATAAGCTCTTAATCTTCTTTTGTTTAGTTGCAGGAAAATATTGTACTATTATTCCTAACTGTTAAGAAAGGAATAAGTTGTAACGGTTCGTCACATGCACGCAACAATTACTGTCCTAGGCTGGCACTGAAACTGTGACGGCACGTACAAAATGCTATTCAATGAAGATGCAGCAATAAACATACTAATACCTAAATCGAACGAAGATGGCTTAGATGATGCAAGTGTTACCTAATTAAGAGAACAGATACACACGCTAGCCTAAGTCTAAAAGGACGATTAAAAGACTTTAAGATAAATTTACAAACAACTTATAACACTAGCCGCGACAAAAATAGCCTAGTAGAACATTACTTGTTCTACTAAACAGGATAACACTTTAACTATAAGATCTTTACATAAGACTTTAAGATACTTAAAAAAAATTTAACTTAAACTTACTATTTAATAAAGTTTGCGACGGCACGTACAAAATGCTATTCAATAGAAGGGAGCTTTGTAGATTGCACTTATCGAAGATACTAAGCTAAGGAGAGAAGGGAAGCAGGACAGGAGAGGAGGGAGTCCCTTTATATACCCTAGCCAGCTGTTACAGCTCTAATACCTATCCTAGGTAACCGCAGTTATCAGTTACCTAACTGGTTACGGACTCGTTAGCTAACCCGAGCTGTTACTCTATCCGTGTGCATGTGACAACCGTCACAGTATACTACTATATTTAACCCAACACATTCCTATTTTATTCTCTTTCTTTTCTTTCTTCTTTAGCTTAGAATTCCTGTAAATACACAACTCACATCTCATCTTTCGATCCGCTATGCTGTGCCATAAACTTATAGAGCAATTTCCATTTAATTCAAATTTGGCCTTAGTTTCCTTTGGTTTTGCTAGCAATTATAGTCACTTTAGGACTAGTTATAGAATTTCTATAACAACTCTGTATCAACTCATCTATTTATTGTGGAGGGAATGAATGGATGTGCCGTCGAGGTGCACGATCGTCAGAGCAATAGGTAGGTCAGCGTGCGCTCTAGTAGTGCTCGGTGGGAGGAATAGGGCCCAAAACCACACAACAAACAGCTAGCACGATAGGCAACGTGGAAAACGACTGCATTCTGTGTCTGTAAAACCCGTAAGAAAACCCGTAAGACCTCTATAGTTGTCCGTAAAACTCAATACATGTCCGTAAAGCTGTAAACCGTCTGTAAAAGCACTCATAAAACTCGTCCTGACCTGTCTAACCCGTAAAGAATGAATATTAAGGATGATGTCCTTGAGAACGAGATCCTCGGGCTAGCTAAATACATCAAAAGTGCCCAGTACAGGAACAACAATTGCCCAGATCAGCTGACTCAACCCGACTCAACGCTTGCCTAAATCATGTGATTTTATAGGGGACCACGGAACCCCACCACATTATGTATCCGTCTAGCTTCTAATTTATACGTAGACCAGACGAGCATTTCAGTTACGAGATAGAATGGATGCCTGAGGATTCATTCGCTTAGGTCACCTGATACATGTTTCAGATCTTGTTTGAGCATAAAAGGGGCTCGTGTAGCGTAGACAAACCATCATCATTCCTATCTATCATTATAAGTAAAGCGAGTTCGTGGGCTGCTGAATTCGGCTAGTTTGGTCGCTGTTTTACAAAGCCTGAATACCGCATAAATTG
>Ga0335072_10002747_pt1 | contig 27075 bp, 16 predicted proteins | sample Lox_Sample_21_FD_206725 | JGI IMG/M metagenome (GOLD analysis project Ga0335072, IMG submission 206725) | Soil microbial communities from Loxahatchee National Wildlife Refuge, Florida, United States - Lox_Sample_2.1 | ecosystem: Environmental > Terrestrial > Soil > Wetlands | place: USA...
AGCTCCGCGGTGTTTGAGACCGCCAATGCCGCCGAAACCCTCGAAGACAACAAAGGTGCCATGCGCGCCGACTGGACGCTGGGCAAGGGCACTCTCACTGCTTACTACTTTCTCGATCAGTACTCGCTCGACAATCCCTACCCCACCGGCACCGGCGGCTCCAGCGTTCCGGGCTTCGATGCCACCTCCAACGGACACGCGCAGCTGGTGAGCCTGCAGCATACCCAGACCGTCGGAAGCACCGCGCTCAACCAGGCGCACCTGAGCTATATGCGCAACGCCAATTCCGTCGGCCAGCCGCAGGGCGGCGTAGGCCCTTCGCTTACCGATCAGGGATTCTCCAACATCGTTGCTCTCCAGCCCTCAACCGAAGGCATCGCCAACGTGGCCTTCAACGACTTTACCTTTGGCGTGGACACCACCGCGCTGGTGCAGAACGAGAACATCTATGAAGCCAGCGACGCCTTTTCGCGCATCGTGGGCAAGCACGGGCTCAAGTTTGGCGGCGAAATTCACTCGAGCGAAATCGATACGCACCCCGATGTTGTCTTCAACGGCAGCTTCTCGTTCAATGGCTCTGAGACCGGTGTCGACTTTGCCGACTTTCTGCTTGGCGTTACCTCGAGCTACACGCAAGGCCAGGCCGGGAGCTTTTACAACCGCAACCTATACATGGCGGCCTTCGCGCAGGATAGCTGGAAAATTTCACCCAAGCTCACGCTCAACTACGGCGCGCGCTGGGACCGCATCCGCCCCTGGCTCGAAAAGTACAACCAGTTGCAGACCCTGGTTAAAGGCGAACAGTCGCAGGTCTTTCCCGGCGCGCCGCAGGGATTGGTGTTTCCCGGCGATCCGGGCGTCCCGCGCTCACTCGCCCCGCCGCGCAACAACCTTTCGCCGCGCGCAGGAATCGCCTACAGCCCGTCTAACGAAGGCCGCGGTGGGTGGCTGGCGCGCCTGATCGGCCCGGCTGGGACAACCAGTATCCGCGCGGGGTACGGCATGTATTACACCGCGTACGAGGGGCTCTCAGCCGGCATCATGAGCGCCAACCCGCCCTACGGCTACACCTACACCAGTGCCGCGCCGCCGCTATTCTCAAATCCATTCACCGTCGCCGCGACCGGCGCCAACGCGGGCCAGCGCTTCCCGTTGCAGCACGTGGCTTTCGGCGCCAGCGCGTCGCATCCCAATGCGTCGGTCAACTGGAGCCAGTTTGAACCGCTCGTCGGCATTCCCGCAGTCTCGCCCAACGACGTGACTCCTTACGCGCAGCACTGGATGATGAGCGTGGAGCGGCAGTTCGGCTCCGGAACCCTCGCCACCATCAGCTACGTGGGAACCTCGTCGCATCATCTGCTGGTGCTTGAGGAGGCGAACCCCGCCAATCCCGCGCTCTGCCTGAGCCTTGGCTCGGCCTGCGGACCCTTCAACGAGCAAGCCGCGCGCACTACATTCGGCCCGCAGTTCGGCAGCGTGGAGCTGCAGCGTACCATCGCCAACTCCAACTACAACGCGCTCGAGGCCGCGCTCAACCATCGCATCCATGGGCTCGAAGTGCTGGCCAGCTATACCTATTCCAAGTCGATCGATCAGTCGGCGGGACTGCCTGAACCCGTCAATCCCGTCGACCCGTCGCTGAGTCGCGGCCTCTCATCGTTCGACCTGCGCCACAACTTTGTAGCCAGCTTCGACTACACGGTGCCCAGCCTCAAGACCAGCGGCTGGCAGCGGGCCGCGTTCGCCAACTGGAACGTTGCCGGAATCGCGCGCTTCACTACCGGCCTGCCCATCACGCTGCTCAACAACAACGACACTTCGCTGCTGGGAACGATTCCGAACGGCATCAACAACAATGGCGTCGACACCCCCGAGTGGAATGGCGAGCCGCTCGACATCAACACCAACCCGCGCCAGGGCGCGCCGGTCTTCAATGCGTCGGCCTTCGCGCTTCCTGAACTCGGAACCATGGGCAACGCCAGGCGCCGGTTCTTCTCGGGTCCGGGGCTCGAAGATCTCGATGCGACCGTCTCGCGCGAATTCCACTTGAGCGAAAGCCGCGCCTTCGAGCTGCGTGCCGAGGGATTCAACGTCTTCAACCACGCGCAGTTCTTCGGCGCGGCATCGGTTGAGGGCAACATATCGAGCGGAACGTTTGGCAACGCGGTGAGCGCCATGCCTCCGCGCCTGATGCAGATGGCCGCGAAATTCAGGTTCTAATGCTAGCGAGTCAGCAGGTCAGCCGCGTTAGCGTTGGCAGCGAAACAAGCGGAGTCAGCGGAGTCAGGCACGCAGCGAATTATGCAATTAACAACGCGCTGTCATCCTGAGCGACCGTACGGAGTCGAAGGATATGCAGTCGCTTTTCGGTGCTAGCCTCTCATCAGAGACCTCGGATCGTGATCGCCCCATATGGCTTTCGATCTACCACGCCTGTTCTTTCTGGGGCAGTTGGCGCGAAAAGCGGCGTATTGCCGCCGCCTGAACGGCCCACCTTATGAAAGAGCGCACCAGCACCCCGTTTGCGCACCTCAGCAAACCGATTTATGGTTATCTGGCCTGAGAATTCAGCGAGGAAATCGCCATGCAATCCAGAACCATTGCCGCCTTCTCTGCCGCTTTGCTCGTTTCAGCCGTATCCCTCACCGCCATCGCGCAGTCCGCGCCGCGACCCAAGATCACCGGCATCTCGCACCTGGCCGTCTACACCTCTGACGCTGCCGCCACCGAGCATTACTACGTTGGCATCCTGGGCGCGGCCAAGCTGCCCGACCCCGAGAACCCGCAGGGCGTGAAATATGCATTCAGCGCCACGCAATATATTGAGGTGCTCCCCCTGCCGCCCAACGCCGGCGTTAACCGGCTTGACCACATCGCCTTCAACACCGAAAGCGCCGAGGGCATGCGCAGATATCTTTCCGCCAAAGGCTGGAAGGTTCCTGCGCATGTTGACCACGGCGCCGATGGCAGCCGCTGGTTCGCGGTGCTCGACCCCGAGGGCAACAAGATTGAGTTTGTGCAGCCGCCTGCGCATCCCGCGCCGGTAAACGCGCCCAACGCCATCGGCCACCACATCATCCATTGCGGCATGCTGGTGCACAGCCGCGCCTCCGAAGACAAGTTCTACCGCGACCTGCTCGGCTTCCGTCCTTACTGGTGGGGAGGAATGCAGACGGGCAAGGTGGATTGGGTCAGCCAGCAGGTTCCCGACGGGCACGACTGGATTGAGTACATGCTCACCAGCGGTCCCTCGGGCTCCGGCATCCCGGCCAACATCTCGCAGCAGTCGCTGGGCGTGCTCGACCATTTTTCGGTCGGCGAGGTTTCAGTGCCCGACGCCTACAAGGTGCTCGAGTCCGGCAACCGGCTCGACTGCAGGCACGACCAGGGACCGAAGATCGGACGCGATGGAAAGTACCAGTTCAATCTCTACGACCCCGACGGAATCCGCGCCGAGCTGATGAACTTCCACGCGACCGACAAGCCGTGTTGCTCGCCGTTCACCGCCGACGATCCGGCCGAGTAGCGAGTCGGCGAGTCAGCAGGTCAGCGAGTCAGCAAGCCAGCATGCGCATGGTGTAATTGTGCGTACTTCAAATTGAGTGCGCGAAAAACAACTGCAGATCCCTCCACTGGTTCGGTATGAAAATGTTCAAGCGGGTATGATCTACCGGCTACGCCAGCGCAACGTCGGGAAAGGCGTGTTTCTTGATTGCCATTAATTCCATCGCGCGCGCTGCAATGTGTTCGGCGCTCACACCCAGTTCCTTCATCAGCTCCCAGGGCGCGCCTGAGTCGCCAAAGCGGTCGTTGACGCCGATCGCTCCGGTAATCACCGGCAGACCGTAGAGCTCGCGGCTTCGAGTGATAACCGAACTCACGCAGCCCGACAGTGCGCCGATTTGATGCTCCTCTGCCGTCACGATGACGCCAGTTTCGCGCGCGGCTCTGATGATGGCCTCTTCGTCGATGGGCTTGAGCGTGTGCATGTTGATGACGCGCGTTTCGTAGCCGTACTCGCGTTTCAGAATCCGCGCGGCGCGCATCGCCTCAGGAACCATCGGTCCGCAGGCGATGATGCTCAGGTCCTCGTATTCGTCGGCGTAGCGCGCGGCGAGCCGGGTTTCAAAAGCTTCGGCGAAACTGACGCCCTCGCGACGCAGGCGGATGATGTTGGCCTGTCCGAACACGAACGGGGTTTGCTCGTCGCTCACGATGGGCGTGGCCTCGCGCGCGAAGCGGATGTACTTGGGGCCAACGTGCTTCAAGAGTAGATACTCGGTTGCCTTGCGCGTTTCAATGGCGTCGCAGGGTGCAACCACAACCATGTTCGGCAGGCCCATCATGGCAAAGAGATCTTCGAGCGCCTGGTGGGTTGCGCCGTCCGGTCCAACTGACACGCCGGCATGAGCGCCCGCGACCAGCACATTGAGCTTGGAATAGCAGATAGAGACGCGCACCTGGTCGAGGTTGCGGGCCGCGGAGAATGTGGCATAGGAACCAAGAACGGGCAGCTTGCCCTCGCGTGCGAGTCCCGCTGCGGCGGCCGTGGCTGATTGCTCGGCGATGCCCATCGAAATCCAGCGCCGCGCGCGTTCGGGATGGCCTGCGTAGAAATCGGAGATGGTGATCGAACCGGAAATGTCGAGGCCGATGCAAACCACGCGCTCGTCGCCGCCGCAACAGGCCAGCGCCTGGCCGAAGCCTTTGCGCGTGGGCTCCATGGCCACACGCATGGCCTCGCCCTCCGCAGCGCCGTGCGCGTTCCACCAGTAGTCGCGCGAGAAGCGCGGCATGCGCGCGTCGAGGCTGTGCGAGGCTTCAGCCTGATAGTCGCGAGCTTTCTTGAGCAGTTGGTCCACCGGGATGCGATCGGTGAGGCCGAGCTCGGCCAGCGCGGCATCGAGCTCGGCGCGGTTGGGCGTCTTGCCGTGCCACCCGGCAACGTTTTCCATAAAGCTCACGCCCTTGCCTTTTACGGTCGCGGCCAGAATCACCGTTGGCTTGCCGGTAGACTCGCAGGCCTCGTCGAGCGCAGCCACAATCGCGCTCATTTTATGGCCGTCAATGGTAAGCACGCGCCAGCCGAAGCTCGCGTATTTTTCGGCCAGCGGTTCCACCTGCATCACATCCTTTACCCAGCCGTCGATTTGCAGGCGGTTGCAGTCGACGATGGCAATGATGTTTTCGAGCCCGAAATGGCCGGCCTCCATCGCCGCCTCCCAAACCTGGCCCTCCTGCTGTTCGCCGTCACCCATCAGGCAGAAGATCTTGTGACTCCTGCCGTCGATGCGCGCGGCCAGCCCCATGCCGACAGCAATGCTGAGGCCCTGGCCGAGTGAGCCGGTTGAGACTTCAACGCCCGGCAGCTTGAGCCAGTGTGGATGGCCCTGAAAGGGCGACCCGAGCTTGCGCAACGTCACCACGTCATCGAGCGGGAAAAAGCCGGCCATGCCGAGCGAGACGTAGAGCGCGGGCGCCTTGTGTCCCGCCGACCACAGAATGCGGTCGCGATCGGCCCAGTTGGGATTGGCTGGATCGTGATCGGCGGCGTGAAGGTAGAGGGCGGCGGCGAGGTCCATGATGGAGAGCGTGCCGCCTGCATGGCCTGAGCCGGCCGCGCACAGCGCAACCAGATTGTAGCCGCGCATCAGCCGCGCAGCGTCTTCGAGTTCGGCAACTGAATATTCGCGCCTCGCGCGTCCGGTGGTTGCATCTTTAATCGCCATGTGTTTCTCCTTCACGCCGTTCAACGTCACAAGTTGACGTGGGCCCACGCATCGATGCGGCGCAGAGCTTCCTTCAGGTTCTCCATTGAATTGGCGACGCTGAAGCGGACGAAGCCCTCGCCGTAGCGGCCGAATGAGGTGCCTGCGAGCCCGGCCACGCCGGCTTCGTCAAGCAGTGAGTCCGCGACCGCCTTGGCGCTCCAGCCGGTCTGCTGAATGTTGGCGAAGACGTAGAAAGCTCCTTTGGGCATGAGCGCGTTGAAGCCGCGAATCTTGTTAAGGCCGTCGACAAATGCGCGGCTGCGGCGCTCAAACTCGGTGCGCATCACGCGCACAGCACTCTGGTCTCCGCTGAGCGCCTCGATTGCGGCGCGTTGAGTAAAGCTCGCGGTGCAGGAGTTCGAGTTGGTCATGAGCCGCGTGATCTGGGTGGCAAGGTCGGCGCGCATGACGCCGTAACCGATGCGCCAGCCGGTCATGGCGTAGGTCTTTGAAAAGCCGTCGAGCAGGATGGTGCGCTCCTTCATTCCGGGCACGCTCGTGATCGAAAACGGTTCGCCCTCGAACTGCAGGCGGCTGTAAATCTCGTCGGAGAGGATCATGATGTCGCGGTCGCCGATAACCCGGGCTGCGGCTTCGATATCGGCGCGATTGAGAATGCCGCCGGTGGGGTTCTGAGGCGAGTTGAGAATGATGAGGCGCGTGCGCGGCGAGATGAGCATGGCGAGCTCGTCCATGTCCACGCGGAACTCGCGTTCTTCACGCAGCGGAATGGGAACTGCCGCGCCGCCGGCATAGTTGATCATCGACTCGTAGATGGGGAAGCCGGGGTTGGGGTAGATCACCTCGTCGCCCTCGTCGATCAGGGCGAGCATGGCGTAGAACATGATGGGCTTGCCCCCGGGAACAACCACGACCTCGTCGGGCTCGACCTTAACGCGCCGGGTGCAGCTTACGTAGCGGGCAATCGTCTCGCGCAGCTCGGGCAGACCGGCGGAGGGTCCGTAATGCGTCCAGCCGCCGCGAAGGGCTTCGACCGCGGCTTCGACGATGTTCGAGGGAGTAGCGAAGTCGGGCTCGCCGATTTCGAGATGGACGATGCTGCGGCCCTGGCGCTCCAGTGCCTTAGCCCGGGCGAGGACTTCGAAGGCGGTTTCAGTTCCCAGGCGCGACATCCGCCGCGCCAGCTTCAATTCATATTGGATTGCCTGTGTTGACATGGTTCACGCTCCGGTACATCGGAGGGCCGGCGTGCGATTGGAAATTCCAGTCCCGTGAGCCGGCGAATCCGGCGGTTCTCCGCTGGCAAGGCGAGACTAAGCGCCACAAAACAAGGCCCTTCTGCTGCGAAGGAGCCGGGCAGCATTTGCAGATCAAAGCTCGCCGGGAGCCGATTTCGACTCTTGGCCGGAGGAGATTATACGCAGATTGAAAAATGGGTAGATGTGATGGATGAACATCGCAGGAGCAGAATTGGAGTGAGCGCAAAAGGGTCCTGAATGCAAAGCTCTCGTATGAGGGCTCGGCTTTTTTCAGCCGGCTCTTAACCCCTGCCTGGTTTCAAATCCTCTGCATGCCAAACCTGCCGGTCACTGCCGCTCAGGCTTTGGCTTTTGTGCGGCGAGGCGGAATGTAGTGGAAGCGGACCAGGTAGATTTTGTCGCCGCGGCCGTGTTTCGCCACCTTCAGCAGGTCAAGCACTCCCAGGAAGCCCGAGGCCCGAGCCAGCTCCGGCGTGATGTCGGGCAAACCGATCGGCTCAATCGAGTCGATCTCGATCTCCCCCTCGTCCATGCGGTAGCGGCCGCCCACCTTTACGTGAGGACGGGTCCAGATACGAACGCTCGAGGTAATGTCGCCGCGGCGAACGCCCTCGCGCAGCCGTTTCGTAAAGACCATGAGCAGAGTCTACGGCGTTTTCCCGAATAAGACTCGGGAAAACGCCGTAATTTGCCGGCAGTGAACGCTACTGGATCAGCACCACGTTCATGCTCCACGGCGTCAGCGTTAGGGTCAGCGGAATCGACTCGGAGCCCATATCTGTCGTCGTTGGGGGCGCCCAGACCGGGGTGGCGGCGTCGGTCTGGTCGTAGATGGACTTATCGTAGGTGATCACTTTCACGTCGGGCGAAGAGCCTTCGCCATCGACCGTCACTTGTACGGTTTCGCTGGTGGTTTCATTCACATTGAAAAGCACAAGAGCCGTACCGCCGGAGTGCGTGGCTGCGTAAGCGCGAACGTCGTTAGTATCCCCGGTTACTGTGGGCGTAAGCACGTGCTCGCCGCTTACAGCCACGTTGCTGAAGAGCTCAAAGGCCCGGGCCGTTGGGGACATCGTGCCGATGGGACCGTATCCGGCGCAGGTGGGGTCGAGAGTGGGGCCGTCGGAGAAGACGTTGTAGGCGCCGAAATCCTGCCAGCCGTAGAGCGAGCTACTATCGTTCCCGGCCTGGCCGTTGCAATTGCCGAAGCCGATCCACCAGGTGGCGCGGGAGACGCCGTCGTTCATCATTTCGCCCAGCATCTGGCCGGCATACAGGCCCTGGGTGATGGAGATACTCTGCTTGCCGGGATTGGTGTAGACCGACCCCATTTCGCCCACGTAAATTGGCGTGTCGGCTGCGCCTGCCGACGCCAACTCGCTCTTCAGGATGTTGATGTTCGCGGTCAGCCCCTGGGCCGCCTGCTGAGTCAGGTAGGTGTCGCTTTCGTTGCCGGGCCCTTGCGGGTAATAGTGCAATTCCACGAAGTCGTAAGAGCCTTTCGCGTTCGACATCACCGTGGAATCCCAGCCGCCCGACGTGTTATCCGCGTCTACATCCACGCCGACGAGCGTATTCGGGCTGGCCGCCTTGATTAGATCGTAGTAACCGCTGCTTCCCACAACAGTTGATGCATAAATGGAGGGATCGTTCGGCGTGGAGTGCAGGTCGGTCTCCCAGCTTCCGTACTCCTCGTTGCCCACGGTGATGTGGCTCGGCGTAATGCCGTCAGTGACCGCAGCGGCCGCCCACGCTGCCGCTTCCTTGGGATCGCCGCCTCCAGTGCAGGTCTCATTGGTGCCGTAGTTTGCCGTCAGGGCCAGATCGTACGGGCCGCCCTTCGGGATGGCAGCGACAAACTCCGCGAAAGTGCTGTAGCCCGCCCAGGCCATGCTGTTCGCGGTGCATGAGTTGGCGGTACTGCACGTGCACTGATACGGAGTTACCAGCGTGCTGCTGCCGGTCTGGTATCCCCAGTGGTAGCCGTCGGACCATGAGCCGCCCGGCCAGCGGATCGCCTGGATGCCGGCCTGTTGGAACGCAGGATTGATCGAGGTCGCGTTGCCCACGACGTCAAACCACGCAGGCAGGTTCATGCCCAGGATCTGGTTGGTGACCACGATGCCCGTATTCGCCGGATTTACCGTCACTGAGGTCGGGCCGGTGGTCACCGTGACGGTCGCCGTCTCGGTCGCTTTGCTGCCCAGCGAGTTGGTTACGGTAAGCGTGTATGTGGTGGTCGAGGTGGGGCTAACCGAGACCGCAGTGCCGCTGGTTGCGGCCAGGCTGCCCGGCGTAATAATGCCCGTGCCGTTCGCGAAGACTCCCGTCAGGTTCGAGCTGCCGCCCGACACGATCGGGTCAGGGTCAGCCGTAAAGCTGGTAATCGTTGGGAAAGGCACCACGGTGACCGTGGCAGTTGCCGTAACTGCGGTTCCCGAAGCAGGCGTGACCGTGAGCGTGTAGGTAGTGGTCGCTGTAGGGTTCACAATCAGAGCGGTGCCGCTGGTCACGGTGGTGCCGCCGGGCGTCACGACGCCCGTTCCGCCGCTGAAGACTGCCGTCAGGCTGGAGCTGCCGCCAGCGGAGATTGAAGTTGGATTGGCCGTGAAACTGGTGATGACCGGAGGCACGTTGACCGTCACCGTAGCCGTAGCCGTCATGGAGGTGCCAGCCGCGTTGGTAACCGTAAGCGTGTAAGTGGTCGTCGAGGCGGGACTGACCGAAGCCGCCACTCCGCTGGTTACCGAAATATTGCCGGGCGTAATGACACCGGTGCCGCCGGTAAACACCGCGGTCAGATTTGAGCTAGTTCCCGAAGCGATCGTTGTCGGGCTGGCCGAGAAGCTGGTGATGGCCGGAGCGGCCACAACGGTGACGGTTGCCGTCTGGGTAATTGCTGTCCCCGCCGCGTTGGTGACGGTGAGCGTGTAAGTGGTGGTCGCACTCGGGGTGACGGTGACCGCCGTTCCGCTCGTCACGTTGATGGGGGAACTGCCCCCGGTAATGACGCCGGTGCCGTTGGTAAACACCGCCGTCAGGCTGGAGCTGCTTCCGGCCGTGATCGTAGCGGGACTGGCGCCGAAGCTGGTAATGCTGGGTGCGGCCACAGCCTGCACGGTTGCGGTCTGGGAGACGGTCGCACCGCTGGAGCCCGTTACCGTCAGGGTGTAAGTGGTCGTGGTGTCACTTTGTGGGGTGACCGAGACCGCGGTTCCGCTGGTGACGGACATATTGCCGGGCGTAACCACGCCGGTGCCATTCGAGAAGACGCCTGTGAGTTGGGCGGTCGATCCATCGGTAACTACGGTCGGGTTGGCCGTGAAACTGGCGATCGACGGCGGGGTGCTGCCGCCCCCGCCGCCACCCCCGCTGTTGCCGCCTCCGCAGCCGGCCAGCGTAACCATTCCAAGCCCAAAAACAAAGGCGAGAATCGCCCTGTCAAAACGGTTGTGTCTCATGGCATCCTCAAATGAAAGTAAATCGATTCCGGCGCAGCGCAGGCGCTTTACCAAATAACGGCAAGATTGCATCCGCTTTTCTGGGGCCACGCAAGTATACACTGCAACGAACGCGGCAGGCGTGAAGAATCAGGGCCGCGGTTTCGACCGCTCGTTACGCGAGTGCGCCGATCTGTTGGGGGAACTGACGAGCCCCGCCCGAGAGTCGTGCTGGATACAAACAATCCACACGCAATAACAGAAATCAAAGTTGGTGTGAGCGAAGACGATGAAGTCGAGTGCCATTTTCTTCAGCGAGTCCCCGGCAGCCACTGGCCGCAGCGGGGGAATGAAACGCCACCGAGGATGATTATCGGGCTCCCTTGGTGACTCCGATTCTGTCCTCACGCACCTTACGCCAAGTACCTACTGAATCATGTAGATACTACGGTTCCATGTAATAGGCCTACCATTTTCTACATTTTCTGCGGGAAACGGTGCCGGCCGCGGGTGACATTTGGCCGCCGAAAGCATCCATATCTTGTGATTTCCGTAGGAATTAGGCATCGCTGGGTCCTAGGTAACCCGTTGATGGCAATCGACGTGCAATAGAGTCTCTTGATGTAGAAAGTCCCCCTCATGGAAACCAGTCTGCTCAACCGGGTGCGGGCGACACTGCTGGCGGTTGCCACGCTTGCGCTTTTCGTGTTGGCAGTGCTCAACCTCGAGCAGCAGCAGCAGTTCCAGCAGCCGGACGACGGGGTCTGGTGGCACGAGGCAGCCGGAGGGCTGCAGGCTCAGCGGGTGTTGCCGGCTAGCCCCGGCGAGCGGGCCGGAATATTGCCCGGAGACCTGCTGACCGAGGTGAACAATCGGCCGGTGGCGCGGGTTGCAGATCTTGACCGCGCTCTGTCGCCTTACGAGCAGGTCGACTACACGATCACGCGTGAAGGCATACCTCTCGACACGCCGGTCAAGGTGGTCCCGGTTCCGCTGGACCGCAGCCTGGCGATGGGTCTGCGGGCCATTGGCTTCATTTATCTCGTCATAGGCTTCTACGTGCTCTTTCGGCGCTGGGGCGCGCCCCGGTCGACTCACTTCTATCTCTTCTGCCTGGTTTCGTTTGCGCTGTACGCGCTCAAGTACACGGGCAGGTTCGACGTACTCGACTGGACGATATTCTGGACCAACATCCTGGCCGAGTCACTGCAGCCGGCGCTGTTCTTGCACTTTGCGCTCAGCTTCCCCGAGGAGCGATACCGGCGGGTTCGGGGCTGGATATTGCCGCTCATCTATGCTCCGGGGGCCGGGCTGTTCGGGCTCTGGCTGTGGTCGATTACCACCCGCGAAGCCACCAAACTTCTGCTCGACCGGCTGAACCAGATTGCCACCGCCTACGACGCGGCGTTCTATCTGCTGGCAGCGGCTCTGTTCATCTGGAGCTACCGGCGCGCCAATACCCCGCTCTTGCGCCAGCAACTGAAATGGGTAACGCGCGGCACGCTGCTGGCGGTGGTGCCGTTCACGATTTATGCGGTTTTGTACCTGCTCGATCTGCGCATCAGCCTGGTTGAAGATGTGGCCGGGCTCTTCCTGGTTTTCCTTCCGCTGACCTTCAGCTGGGCGATTGTGCGCTACCGGCTGATGGATACCGACCTGATCTTCAAGCGTGGGGTTGCTTACATGCTGGCTACCGGCCTGCTTGTAGGCGGCTCCTTCGGCACTATAGCGCTGGTTTCGGTGCTGGTGCACAACGCCATGCCTGAGGCCATTCGCGAGTGGGGCCTGGTGGCCAGCATCCTGGTCACGGCGGCGATCGTCGATCCGCTCAAGCGGAAGATTCAGGGATGGGTGGACAAGGCATTTGACCGGCACCGCTACGACTATAGAAAAGCATTGGTCGAATTCGGCCGCGGCCTCAGCTCGGAGACGAATCTGCAGGCGCTGCTCAAATCAATTGTCGAGCAACTGCCGCAGACGCTGCTGGTGGCCCGCGTTGCCGTTTTTCTTGCGCATACCAACGGCGGAGGCGAGGGACATCTGCAACTGGCGGCCGCCCATGGGCTGCCTGAATCACTCGACAAGGATCCGGGGAATGCGAAACTTGCACTCGGATTCCTCGACTTCGACCACAACGGCGATCACTCGCACATCTTTTTTGAAAATGCCCAGCAGGTGTTGCATCTGCCCGAGGAACAGCAGCGCACCGCGGCATTGCTCGACCTGAACTATTACCTGCCCTGCCGCGTGGCCACCGTTGAAGAGGCCGATGGCTCATCGACCGCCCGCACCATTGCCGTAATCGGGCTGGGGCGCACGCTGGGCGGCGATTTCCTCTCCAGCGAGGACGTGGAACTGCTTGAATCGCTGGCCAGCTACATCGGCATTGCGCTGCAGAACGCCAGCCTTTATGCGCGGCTCGAAGAAAAAATGGTGGAGTTCGAGCGGTTGAAGGAGTTCAACGAGAACATCGTCGAATCCATCAACGTCGGTATCCTGGCCGTCGATCTGAACGGCCGTATCGAGAGCTGGAATGCGCAGATGGAAGCGATGTACGCGCTGAGCCGCGCCGAGGCGCTGGGCGAGGCACTCGGTTCGGTGTTCCCGTTGGAGTTTATTGAGGCGATCGAAGAGTTCCGCAACGAGCAGGGCGTGCATCACCTGTACAAATTCCCGCTCACCACGCGGGCCGGCGAGCAGCGCACTACCAATATCGCCGTGGCGCCGCTGCTCTCGCGCGACTTTGTCCCGGTGGGCCGCATCATCCTGGTCGACGACATTACCGATCGTGTGAGCCTTGAAACCCAGCTCGCGCAGGCCGACAAGCTGAGCTCGATCGGCTTGCTCGCGGCCGGCGTGGCCCACGAAATCAACACGCCGCTGGCGGTGATCTCGTCGTATGCGCAGATGCTGTCAAAACAACTGCGCGGCGATGTGCGGCTCGCGCCCGTGCTCGACAAAATCACGCAGCAGAGCTTTCGCGCCGCCGAGATTGCCAACGGGCTGCTGAACTTCTCGCGGACGTCGACGACGGAGTTTCGCGATACGAATCTGAACCAGGTGATCCGCGATACGCTCTCGCTGCTTGAGCACCAGTTCAAGACCGCGCAGATTGCCGTCGATCTCGAGCTGGCCGAGGATCTGCCCATGATTTATGGCAACTCAGGCAAGTTGCAGCAGGTCTTTCTGAACCTGCTGCTGAATGCCAAGGATGCCATGCCGGGCGGCGGAACGCTGCGCGTCGCGACCGTCGCCAACGGCCAGGTTGAGGCGCTGGTTTCAGACTCCGGAAACGGCATTGCGCCCGAGCATTTGAAGCGGATCTACGACCCGTTCTTCACCACCAAGAGCAGCGCCAAGCCCGGCGACCGGCGCGGCACCGGATTGGGGTTGTCGGTCTCTTACGGGATCATCCAGGAACACGCCGGCAAAATTCACGTTGAAAGCGCAATCGGCGCCGGAACCACGTTTCATCTCGAATTTCCCCTGCTGAGGAACTCTGTCAATGTCTGAGGCTGCACCGACTTTGAACGCGCCCGTGGCAACAAACCCCGCCGGCGGCAACCCTCCTCCCGCCCGCATCCTGGTGATCGACGACGAAACCGGCATACGCGAATCGCTCGAAGTCCTGCTGTCGCTCGAGGGCTATCAGATCGGCATGGCCGGCGACGGCGTCGAAGGACTGCGCATGATCGACGGGGAGAACTACGACCTGGTGCTGCTCGACCTGGCGCTGCCGGGCCTGAGCGGGCTTGAGCTGCTGCCGCAGATCAGGGAACGGCAGCCTGAACTGCCCGTCATCATGATCACGGCCTACGGCACCGTCGACAACGTGGTTGAGGCGATTCGCGCCGGCGCTGAGAACTTCGTCCAAAAGCCGTGGGACAACGAAAAGCTGCTGGCCGACATTCGCTCGGCCATCGCCCGGCACCACGCCGAAGAAGAGAACCTTCAGCTCAAGCGGACCCTGAAGCAGCGCTACAACTTCTCCAACATCGTGGGCAAGAGCGAATCGATGCTCAAGGTCTTCGACCTGGTGGCGCAGGTGGCGCCCAGCCGCTCGACGGTGCTGATCCAGGGCGAGAGTGGAACCGGCAAGGAGCTGATCGCCAAGGCGATTCACGCCAACTCGCCGCGGCGTGACAAGCCGTTTGTGCCGGTAAACACCGGCGCCATGCCGTCGGAGCTGCTTGAGTCGACGCTCTTCGGCCATGTGAAGGGCGCTTTTACTTCGGCCATCGCCAGCAAAAAAGGGCTCTTCGAAGTCGCCAACGGGGGCACGCTGTTTCTGGATGAGATTGCCACCATGGGCTTCGACACCCAGGCCAAGATTCTGCGCGTTCTGCAGGACAAGCGCTTCATGCACCTGGGCGGCGTGCAGGAGATCCAGGTGGACGTGAGAATTCTTGCGGCCACCAACATCGACCTGCGCCAGGCCGTGCGCGAGGGCAAATTCCGCGAAGATCTCTTCTACAGGCTGAATGTGATCATGGTCGACCTGCCGCCGCTCCGCGCGCGGCGTGAAGATATTCCGCTGCTGGTGCAGCATTTTCTCGATTTCTATACCAATGAGAACGCCATGCCCCCGCGCAAGCTCTCCACCGACGCGCTGCGGGCGCTGGTGGACTACGACTGGCCGGGCAACGTGCGCGAGCTGGAGAACTCAATCGAGCGCGGCGTGGTGCTTTCGTCCGGCCCGGTTATCGGCGCCGACCTGCTGCCCGGGCACATCACTGGCCGCAGCTTTCAGGATGCGCTGCTCGACAACAATCCCAACGCCTCGCTCTTCGACATTCTCGAAGTCATCGAGCGCCGCATCATTATCGAAAAGCTGGAGCGCTGCAACTGGAACCAGACCGACGCGGCCGAGCAGTTCCGCATTCCCCTCTCCACGCTCAACCAGAAGATCAAGCGGCTGAACATCGAGATCAGGAAGAAGGGCAGGGAATAGGGAACAGAGAACAGAGAACAGATTTACGATCTCTGGCACGATTTCTCTGGATCTGAGTTCTTCTGCCCCTGCCCCATCCGTTTCGCGCTTTTTTGCGAAAAGGGTGGGAAACCGCGAATCCCGGCCAACCGTGGAATCGTTACCTTGCCGCCGCCAGCCAGCGCGCCAGGAAAGCGCGCAGTTCCGCGGGCGGCTTGAGCCATACCTCCGCCGCGGTCTCCCGCCACTTGCGCTTGACCAACACGCTCAGGTGAGGGCCCGAGGCGCCATTCATCACGCCGAAGGCCGCCTCATCGGTAAAGTCGTCTCCCAGATACGCTGCCGGAAATTCTTCCGCTGCGCCCGCCTTCATCTCCTCGAAGACCGCGGCAACGGCATCGCCCTTGTCGCGCCCGGCACGCAGTTCCAGTCCGCTTTCGAATTCGAGAAGCCTCAGGCCTTCAGTTTTTGCGGCCGGCTCAAAGAGCACGCGCGTGCGAGCTTCGACCTCGCGCGCCTTTTGCCGCGAGGCTCCGCGCCAGTGCATGACAACGGCATTGGGCTTCGATTCAAAAAGGCCGCCGATTGCGTCGCGGCGCAGGGCTTCGGTCAGATCGTCGAGCCTGGCCCTTGCGCCGGGCAGCAAGTGATCGAGTTCGCTGCGACCGTCAGGGTATAGCCGCTCTGCGCCGTGCAGGCCCCAGACCTCGACCGGCCTTTCCAGCGCGAGCAACGGCAGAATCTCGCGAGGTGGGCGGCCGGTCACGAAGACCAGGCGCGTTCTTTTCTGGCATTGGATCCGATTCAGTAACTCACGGACACCGGCCCACGGCCGCGCGGTAAAGCGATCGACGCGGAAGTCGGCGAGCGTGCCGTCATAGTCAAGCATCAGCAACGCCCGCTGCGCGCCGGTGAAATGGCTGAAGAATTCTTTGAGTTTTTCTTCCGACTCCAAGGTCAAACCGGGCTCCCTAAGCTGTTCTTCGCGCCCCTACCTCAGCCTCGATTCCGTGCGCCGGTGCGGGCGCCATGCGGTGAGAGTTCGTCTCTGCATCTTCCAGGGCATCGATTCTCAGTTCACGCAGGTCGCCCAGCACATTGGCGGCCCATAGGTAGATATTGTGTTCCATCACCTGCCGGCGCATGCGCTGCATGCGAATGCGGCGATCGTCGCGGCTCATGTCCAGTCCCGTGCAAATCGCTTCGGCCACGCTGCCAATGTCATAGGGATTCACGATGAGGGCGTCCTGCAACTCACCCGCTGCGCCGGCAAACTTGCTCAGCACCAACACGCCGTCTTCATCGTCGCGCGCGGCCACAAACTCCTTGGCAACCAGGTTCATGCCGTCATGCAGCGAGGTCACAAGGCAAAGATCGGCGGCGCGATACCAGCGCGTGACCTCCTGATGATTGCATTGCCGGTCGATGAGCACGACAGGCCGCCAGCGCGCCGTCTGGAATCGGCAATTGATGCGCTCCACGGCTTCTTCGACGCGCAGGCGAAGGTCTGCATAGGCACGGATTCGCGTTCGGCTGGGCGCGGCGATCTGCACCAGCGTGAACCGCTCGAGATAAAAGGGATGCTTCTCAAGCAGTTGCTCGACTGCCGTCAGACGCTCAACGATGCCTTTGGTGTAGTCGAGCCGGTCGACGCCGACAGCGAGCATCTCGGCGCGCGCTCCGAATTCGCTCAACAGCTTGTCTCTCTCGTCTGCGTGAGTTTCTGCTGCTTCGGCCTCATTCCGCGATGCGCCGGCGTGCGGATTGCCCTGGAAAGCCACGCTGGCCGGGTACGGACGCACCGTGGTGAGATGACCAAGACGGCGAACCGTCATGTGCGCAGTGTCGGTGCGGGCTTCAAGGGCGCGATCGACCGTGCCCAGAAAGTTGTGGCAATGAAGGGGGACGTGGAACCCGATCAGATCGGCGCCCAGGATGCCATCGATCAACTCTGCCTGCCAGGGACAGATGCCGAAGGTTTCGGGATTGGGCCACGGAATGTGCCAGAAAATGGCCACTCGCGCATCGGGACGCTCCTGTTTGACCATGCGCGGCAGCAGCGCGAAATGAAAGTCCTGCACAAAAACCACCGGATCCTCGCTGCCCTCCATCTCTTCAACCAGCGCGCTGGCGAAGTGTCGATTGACGCGCCGATAGCATTCCCAGTCGCCCTCTCGGAAAGTCGGCCTGGTGTGCGCGATATGGCAGAGGGGCCAAAGACCTTCGTTAGAGAATCCATCGTAATACTTTTCTTCTTCTTCGGGAGTGAGCCAAACGCGTCTCAGCGTGTAGCGCGGCTCGTCCGGGGGAACGCGCAGTCGGTCGAAGCTGTCCACCGTCTGCCGGTCTGCATCGCCGCTGCCGCTTGCCACCCAGACGCCGTCGCAGGCTTGCACCACCGGCTCGAGCGCGGTCACCAGGCCGCTGGGCGGAACCACCCAGGCAATCTCGCGCCCCTTGTGCACATGCATATAGGGTTCGCGATTTGAGACCAGGAAGATGCGGCTTGAGCCGGATCGATTGCGAATCCGCACCGCAAGGCGCTCTGCCGTCCACAGGCTTTCGCCGGCCTCGCGCAGGCGGGCCTCGGCCTCGGCCGCGGCTCGCGCCGCAATCAGGCTTTCGGCCATTGTCTCTACCTCGCGCGCCAGCGGCGGGAAGAGGCCGAGGTCGGCGGTCCCCGGCGAGGACGAGCCTCCACTGTGGCCCGTGCGCAGATGGCGGAGCCGCTCGGTTACGCGTTTCATTGGCCGCATCAGGAACCAGCGCACCATGGCGAACGTGATGAGAACGATGAGAACAACCAGCGCCAGGATGCGCCAGAAGCTCTGCATCCACAGGTCGGTGGTTTCAACGTGAATATATCTTGCGTCCACCGCCACCGTCATGGCGCCGGCCAGTTGGCTGCCCTGGTGCAGCGGAAGGGCTTCTTCGAGCCACTGCCAGCCGCCGCTGTGGCTGAAACGGCTTTCTATGGCGCCCTTCTGCAGGCTTTTCTGCACCAGGCTATGCGAAAGGGCATTCATGAGCTCCGGCGGCCCCGAGCAGGCCAGCAAGCGCCCGTGAGGATCGAAGATGGCGAGACCCAATGAGCCGGTTCCGGCGCGGAGAGTCTGCGCGAGGTCAGGCAGCCCGGCCGGATTGCCTAAGGCGAGGGCCAGCTCGACGTTGGGCTCCAGACTCATCCCCATCCATTTGGTTCGTGCCTGAAGCTCCTCGCGCAGCACATGCCGGTGGCGCAAAACATCGAAATACGTTGAGGCTACCGACACGACCGTGACGCTTGCGATGAGAGCAAGGATCAACTGTACGCGAAAGCGATGCATCGATACCTCCGTATAAATGTTTAGATGCGAGCAAATATCTGATTGGCCGGTCTCGCGCCTTGGGTGTTTTGTTTCAGTTAGTTAGACCGCCGGAGCGATGGCCCGCCCGGGTGCTTGGGTTGCGATCTGCTTGCCTGTTTGTGCGGCTCGACCGGCCGCGAATCGTTCGTGTCTCTTGCGATGCGCTATTCTGTCTTCGGGAACAAAGGCAAGAGGGGTCAGACAGTTAAGGGTGCAGGACTCGATCTGTTGAACAATCTTGTGTTTACCGGAGTCGATGACTTCCGGAGATGCCGCAACCAAAGCTCAGAGCCGCGAACCCGTATCTTTTCAGGCCAATAGCACAATGGCGATCCAGACACTTGACCGTACCGCCAAACAAATCGTGCTCACCGTGCAAGATTACTCCATCTTCGCATGGCAAAGCCTGATGAATCTTTTCCGGCCTCCGGTTTACTGGTCTGATTTTTTGATTCAGTCCGATGTTATCGGGGTTGGCTCGGTGTCGATCGTGCTGCTCTCGGGATTCTTTACCGGCGCCGTGCTCGCGCTGCAGTCGGCGGCCACGCTTTCAGCCTTCGGCGCGACCAATGTCACCGGCCGGTTTGTGAGCCTGACCATGATTCGCGAGCTGGGCGCTGTGCTCACCGGCATCATGGTCGCGGGTCGGAACGCATCGTCGATGGCCAGCGAACTGGGGTCGATGGTGGTGACCGAGCAGATTGACGCCATGCGCGCGCTGGGCGTTGACCCGCTGCGCAAGCTGGTTACGCCTCGCGTCTACGCTACCATCACCATGCTTTTTTTCCTCACCATCGTGGCCAATGCCTTCGGCATCCTCGGTGGCGCCGCAGTTACTGTCTTTCTGAATCACCAGAACGGCACGCAGTACTTCTCCATGGCCTGGGAGGGCCTGCACTTCCGCGACGTTGCGCAAGGGCTGGTCAAGCCGCTCTTCTTTGGCTACATCATCGCCTCGATCGGATGTTTCTACGGCATGAAGACCACGGGCGGAACCCAGGGAGTGGGACGGTCGACCATTTCTGCCGTGGTTACTTCGTCGGTGCTGATTATTGTGGCCGACTTCCTCATCACCCACGTCATGCTTTCGCTTTGGCCATCATGAGCCTTTCACTGCTCACCGCACTCGAGCCGCTCAAAGACACCCTTCCGGTGGTGGAGATGCGGCATGTAACCATCTCGTTCGAAGGGCCGCCCGTGCTGAGCGACATCAGCTTTCGCGTGGCGCCGGGCGAGACCCGCATCCTGCTGGGACCGGCGGGCGTGGGCAAAAGCGTGCTGCTCAAACTCATCAACGGCCTGGTGAAGCCCGACCACGGCGAAGTGCTGTTGTTCGGCGACGAGATTTCAACCATGCCCGAAGAAGAGCTCTTTCCCATACGCGCGCGCACCGGCATGGTCTTCCAGGAGGGAGCGCTCTTTGACTCGCTCACAGTGCGCGACAACGTAGGTTACCAGCTCATCGAGGAAGGCAAGCTGACCGGCGAGGAGATTGACGCCAAGGTGCACGAGTCGCTGAGATTCGTGGGCCTCGAGGAAACATTTTCGATGTTTCCCGACAGCCTTTCAGGGGGCATGCGCCGCCGCGTGGCCATTGCGCGTGCGCTTATCAATCAGCCCGAACTGCTGTTATATGACTCACCCACCGGCGGCCTTGACCCCATCACTTCCACCAACATCATCAGCCTGATTGTGAAACAGCGCGACGTTCGCAGCACGCCTTCGCTGCTCGTGACTCACCGGCTCCAGGACGCGTTTACCATGTGCACGCATCGCTTCGACGCCGGGAAGGATGAGATGGTTCCACTGCCCAAAGGCGAGACCGACGCGAAGACGACGTTCATGATGCTCGATGAAGGAAGGCTGATCTTTGACGGCTCGCTGCACGAACTGCTGCACAGCGAGAACCCGTTTGTGAAGGAGTTTCTGGAATAGGGGGCGTGGCGGAAATCTCGAACATTCAAACGAGCCACATATAGGGGTGCCCCCGGTCTCGATTTTGAGACCGGGGAAAGCGCACGCCTCACGTTTCAGGGCTTCGTATCAGTCCGCCACTGGGAGAACCCGACCCGCGATGGATGAATCGGATGCGCCGACGACTCGGCCCCGTAGGGGCCGAACGACGCTAGCCCAGGGTGGAGCGAAGCGGAACCCTGGGAACGCGCGATGATTGATTAACACCGCCCCGTAGGGCCGGTGCGAAAATCCTGCACAACTCTCACCCGCCTCTCAACGCCTGTGAGGACCTCGACGCGCCAATCACCCCCGCCATGCTAGACTTCCCCGTGCTGATCGCTGCGCACGATTCCACATGCGCTATCGCACGAGGCATCCATGACTCATCCATTCGCTTCCAAAATCTCTCGCCGCAGATTCATGCAGGCCGCGGGCGCGGCCGCCGTACTTTCGCGCAGCGCATTTGCCCGCGTTCCGGCCTCCGACCGCATCACCATGGGAGTGATTGGCTGGGGCATGATGGGCCCCTCGAACACGAATGTCTTTTTGAAGCAGCCCGACTGCCAGGTGGTGGCCGCGTGCGACCTGGACAAGATCGCTCTGCAGGCCGCGGTGAATACCATCAACACCCACTACGGCAACCAGGACTGCCGCGCCTATCACGACTACCAGGATCTGCTGTCGCGCGACGATATCGACACCGTGATGATTGCCGTTCCCGACCACTGGCATGAACTGGTGGCCACTGCGGCCGCGCGCCGCAAGAAGGACATCTACGGCGAAAAGCCGCTGGCCCGCACCGTGCGAGAGCAACAGGGAATCGTACGCGCCGTCGAGCAGAACAACGTGATCTGGCAGACGGGATCGTGGCAGCGCTCGCTGCCCGAGTTTCGCAAAGCCGCCGAGATTGTGCGCAACGGGCTTATCGGCGACGTGATTCGCGTTGAAGTGGGGCTGCCCGAAGGCCATCATGACTTTGGCGGCACCGAGCCGGCGCTGCTGGCCAAGCTGGCCACGCTGCCCCAGAAAATTACCGACCCCGCGCTGGTGGTGCCGGGAACGCCCGCCTGGGATCTGGCCGTTTCTGAGCCTCCGCCCGACCTTGATTACGACCGCTGGATCGGCCCCTCGCGCATGGAGCCGTACATTGAGGCGCGCGTGAATAAAAACTGGCGCTGGAACTATAACACCGGCGGCGGGCAACTGATGGACTGGATCGGCCACCACGGCGACATCGCGCACTGGGGCCTCGGTTTCGATCACACCGGCCCGTCGGAGATCGACGGTGTCGGCGAGTTCCCTGCGCCCAACGCGCTGTGGAACACGGCGACGAAGTACCACATCGAGTGCCTCTACAAAAAGGAAGTGACCGGTTACGCAAACGATGTGCGCATGACCATCGCCGGCGGCTCGGGCGCCATCAACATGGGCTGCAAATGGATTGGCGCCGACGGTTGGGTGTGGGTAGACCGCAGCGGCTTTGACGCCTCAAACCAGGAGTGGGTGAAGTGGGATGCTCTGCCCGATTCGCTGCGCAAGGTCCGGCTCTACGAGTCGGTCGAACACCGGCGCAACTTTCTCGATTGCGTCAAGTCGCGCAAGCCAACCATCACGCCAGTTGAAGTGGCGCATCACTCCACTCTGCCCGGGCACCTGGGATTGATCTCGATGCTGACCGCCCGCAAGATCCACTGGGATGTGGAGCATGAGCAAATTGTGGGTGATGGGGAAGCATCGGAGTTGCTGACGAGGCCCTATCGCGCCCCGTATGTGATGGTGTAGAGATCACTCGAACAAGGAGAGGTCCATGACAAAGCTAACGAGCTTTCAAGATGACATTCGTCCGCTCTTCACCGAGCGGGATATCCGCGCCATGAGTAAAGCTTTCAACTTGGCGAGCTATGACGACGTGAAGAAGTTCGCAGCCGCCATCTACGACCGAATTCGGGGGATCGGCGGCGCCGTGATGCCGCCACCACCGCCCAGGGGAGAAGGTCCGTGGTCCCAGGACCGCATTGATTTATTTGCTCAGTGGATGGCCGATGGATACCAACCCTAAGCTGGGTCAAACCTCAGGGCTTGTGCCCTGATGTTCAAATCCACAGCCGCACATCCTTTTCCGGCCCTGATCTGCTAGCCTTTCCTATTCCGGCTTAACGCCGGAAGGCAGGTAAGGTATGGCAACTAAATTTCAAGGCTTTGATTTTCTCAATCTTGACGCGAGTTTCAGTGAGGACGAGCTTCTCGTCCGCCGCACCACGCGCGATTTTGTCGACGACAAGGTGATCCCCATCATCGAGGGCTGTTTCCGCGAAGACCGCTTCCCGCGCGAGCTGGTGCCGCAGATGGGCGAACTTGGTTTCTTTGGCGCCACCATCAATGGCTACGGCTGCGCCGGCATGTCGAACGTCGAGTACGGCCTGGTGATGCAGGAACTGGAGCGAGGCGACTCGGGGCTGCGCAGCTTTGTCAGCGTGCAGTCGGCGCTGGTCATGTATCCCATCTACACGTTTGGTTCGGACGAGCAGAAAAACACCTGGCTGCCGGCCCTCGCTACCGGTGAGAAGCTGGGCTGCTTCGGGCTCACCGAACCGGGCTTCGGTTCCAACCCCGGAGGCATGACGACGCGCGCCCGCCGCGACGGTTCTCACTACATCCTCAACGGCGAAAAGATGTGGATCACTTCGGGAACCATCGCCGATGTGGCCGTGGTGTGGGCCAAGCTCGAGGGCGTGGGCGACGGCAGCGACAGCGTGCGCGGTTTCCTTGTCGAAAAGGGAACCCCCGGTTTTTCGGCATTCGATGTGCACGGCAAATGGTCGCTGCGGGCTTCGGTCACCAGCGGATTGTCGTTGCAGGATGTGCGCGTGCCTGAGAGCAACCTGCTGCCCGGCGCAACCAGTCTCAAGAACGCGTTGATGTGCCTGAACCAGGCGCGATACGGCATCAGTTGGGGCGCGCTGGGAGCGGCCATGTCGTGTTACGACACGGCGCTGAACTACGCCAAAATCAGAAAGCAATTCCACGACATGCCCATAGCCGGCCACCAGATCGTGCAGGAAAAGCTGGTGTGGATGGCGAGCGAAATCGCCAAAGGCCAGTTACTTTCGCTCCAGGTGGGCCGGCTCAAGGACAAAGGCAAGGCCGGTCATCAGCACATTTCCATGGCCAAGCGCAACAACGTGTGGATGGCTCTCGAGTGCGCGCGCATGGCGCGTGACGTGCTTGGCGCGAACGGCATCACCGAGGACTACCCGATCATGCGCCACATGATGAACCTTGAGTCAGTGAAGACCTATGAAGGCACCCACGACATTCACACGCTGATCCTCGGCCACCATTTGACCGGGATCGGCGCGTACTGAAGGCGGTCCGTAAATAACCGCCGGGATCGAACTTTCGCATCGACAATTCGAGCCTGACGAGTCATATTCGTATCCATGCAGACTATGATTTGTCGCTCAGGGTTTTTGCCGATTGGATTGCTGGTGGGTTGCGTGGCTCTCGCCTTACCACTCTCCGCGCAAGCGCAGGCTGCGAGTGCCGCAGCGCCTCCCATCGTCCTCCACGCCGCGCGCCTGCTCGATGTGGCCACCGGCGAAATCGTTTCGCCCGGCGAAGTGCTGGTTGAGGGCGAACGCATCAAGGCCGTCGGCAAGCAGGTTGACCATCCTGACGGCGCGAAGACCATCGATCTCGGCGACACCACCATCTTGCCCGGCCTTATCGACGCGCACGTGCACCTCTTCCTGCATCCCGGCGCCGAAGATCTGCAGACCGTTGAAGAGTCCGTGCCCTGGCGCGTAATACTCGCCGAACACGCCGCTAAAGCCGACCTGATGGCCGGCTTTACCGCCGAGCGCGACATGGGCACAGAGGGCGCCGGCTCAGCCAGTTCGGCGGTGCGCGACGCCATCGATAAAGGCATCATTCCCGGGCCGCGCCTGCGCGTCTGCGCCAACGCCATCGACATCCTCGGTGGGCACGAAGACGCCAACCGCTTCAACCCTGCGCAGCACGTGCTCTCGAACGCCGACTACGCCAACGACGCCGAGCAGCTCATCGAGGTCATTCGCGAACAGCATAAAGAAGGGGCGAGCTTCGTGAAGATCTACGAGACCGGCCCCGACCGCATGATTGACGGCGTCCTGCACACGCCTTACCAATACACTGAGGCCCAGCTTGCCGCAGCCGTCGAGGAAGCGCATCGGCTGGGAACCGTCGTCGGCGTGCATGCCATGGGCGAGCCGGGCACGCTGTTCGCGGCCGAGGCAGGTGTGGCGTCCATCGACCACGGAACGCAATTGAGCGACGAAACCATGCGCATCATGAAAGAGAAGCACATCCCCGCGGTGCCCACTTTCACCATCTTTGACTACTTCGCCAACCACGCCACCGGCGCAACCGAAGCCGCGACTGAGAGCGCGATGCTCAACTATAAAATTGCCGAGTTCAAAAAACAGATCGCGTTTGGGATTCCATTTGCGGTTGGCTCCGATGTGGGGCCGTTCCCGCACGGCACCCAGGCCCGCGAGATGACGCTTATGGTAAAGTACGGCATGAAGCCGCTGGCCGTGCTGCAGGCCGACATGATTGAGGGCGCGCGGCTGCTGGGCTGGGCCGATCAGATCGGCCAGCTCAAGCCGGGGTATTATGCCGACATCGTCGCCGTCCCCGGCAATCCGCTTGACGACATCAGCGTGTGCGAGCACGTAAGCTTTGTAATGAAAAACGGCGAAGTGGTGCGGCAGTAATGCAATACTCCTTTGGCCGCGACTGCTTTTTTGGGAGTTCGCATCAGAATCTGCAAAAATGCTTTATGTTTAGGACACCAGACTGAAAACACTGGGCACCTGTCCGAAGAGTCTGCATTCCCGCAAGCCCAAAAACAAGGAACTCCAGGAGCAAAGATGTCTCGTTTTGCCACTCTGCTTGTCGCCGCAACGTTGTCTGTCAACGCGTTTGCCGCTGTGCCCGCAAAGCCCAATGCCCATGCCGATGCAAGTACCGATCCCCGTCTCGAGGGCGCCTACAAATTCAACGAGGGCGGATGGACCTATGTGCATCTCCAGGGCTCGCCGGAACAGGTCGGCTTTCAGCACGGCTACCTGCTGGCGCATGAGATTGAGGACAATGTGCACGTGTACGTGGTGATGGGCAAGCACAACGACAATCGCTCCTGGAGCTGGTTCCGCGATGTGGGGCAAACAGTCTTCTGGCCGAAAGTTGAGCCCGAGTACCAGGCAGAGATGAAGGGAATTGCAGAGGGCCTTGCGGCTGCGGGTTCGAAGACCGACCTGTGGGATATTGTTGCGCTGAACAGCTATCTCGAGATCGCCGATTACTACCTGCCTCAGTTGAATGCGCAGAAGCACAAGCCTGCTCCACCCGACGCGGTTGCGCCGGGCAAGTGCAGCGCGTTTATCGCTACCGGTTCGGCAACCACCGACGGCGGCATCGTAATCGCGCACAGCAACTGGTCGTCGTACGCCGAGGGCGAGCGCTGGGATTATGTCTTCGACATCGTTCCCGCCAAAGGACAGCACATCCTGATGGATGGGCTGCCTGGCGTGATCACCAGCGAAGACGATTTTGGCATCAACGCCGCCGGCCTCATGATTACAGAAACGACGCTTTCCAAAGCCAGGGGATTCGATGTAAACGGAATTCCCGAGTTCGACCGCTCGCGCAAGGCCATGCAGTACGCCACTTCAATCGACGAGTACGCTGCCATCATGCGCAAGGGCAACAACGGGGGGTATGCCAATTCATGGCTCATCGGCGACCGCAAAACCGGCGAGATCGGCTATCTTGAGCTAGGCCTGCACGACACTCCGCTCAAGAAAAAGACCGACGGCTATTTTGTTTCGGCGAACTTTACCTGGGACCCAAATGTGAATCACGACGATACGCCGGGCTTCGACCCCACCAATCTCGAGAGCAGCATGAATGCGCGGCATCTGCGCGCCGAAATGTTCATGGAGGAGCACTACGGCAAGCTCGATACCGCGCTGGCCGAGGCGTATCTGTCTGACCATTACGATATCTACGAGCACAAAATCGACGCCGGCAAGCGCAGCCTGTGCGGCCACGAGGATACATCGCCGGTCGGTGAGAAGGTGTGGGACGATCCGCCGTATGATCCCAGCGGCGCGGTGACGGGCAAGGTGACGAGCTCGGCGCTGGCGGCCAAGATGAGCTTCATCGGCCGGGCCGGCCATCCCTGCGGCGAGGATTTTCTGGCCGGACCGTTCCTGAAAGCGCACCCGGAGTTCGCATGGCAGAAGCCGGTTCTGCACGACATGATCGCCGGTCCGTGGACCCAGTTCAGCGCAGATGAAAAGGCGCCGGCCCAGACCGCGCAGCGGTAGATGCGGCGCCACTCATAGGCTGACGTTAAGGTGGAAGTTC
>Ga0335072_10002749_pt1 | contig 27065 bp, 31 predicted proteins | sample Lox_Sample_21_FD_206725 | JGI IMG/M metagenome (GOLD analysis project Ga0335072, IMG submission 206725) | Soil microbial communities from Loxahatchee National Wildlife Refuge, Florida, United States - Lox_Sample_2.1 | ecosystem: Environmental > Terrestrial > Soil > Wetlands | place: USA...
CTGGACGCGGACGCGCTCCTGGTCGCCAAGCACGGGGTGGACGGGGTCTACGACTCCGACCCCAAGCACAACCCGGACGCGGGCAAGTTCACCAAGCTGACCTACGAAGAGGCCCTCGCGGCCGACATCCGGGTCATGGACACCAGCGCGTTCGTGCTCGCCAACGAGCAGGCGCTGACCATGCACGTGTTCGACGTGGCGGCCTACGGGGCGATGCGCGCCATCTGCGAGGGCGACGACGGCATCGGCACCAAGATCACCGCCAAATAGCGGGGCGGGGGCCATCCCGCTGGGCCCCGCGCCAGATGTCAGAAGATGCGGTCAGTCATCCGGTGCGGGCTGATCTTTACCGTCCCGTCCCAGTTTGCTTCCCTGATCTCCTTCATCGCCCGCTTCCTGGTCGCCTGGTCCATCCGGTCGATGAAGAGCACGCCGTCCAGGTGATCGGTCTCGTGCTGCAGGCACCGGGCGAGCACCTCGGTGCCGACGACCTGGATGGGGTCCCCCCGGTCGGTGAAGCCGCGGGCGACCGTGTTCAGCCGCCGCTTCACGTCGTGGTAGATGCCGGGGAAGGACAGGCACCCCTCCTCGCCCTCCTGGTCCTCCTCGTCGGGGAAGTCGAGCACGGGGTTGACCAGGTAGCCGCGCTCGCCCCGGACCGCGTAGGCGAACACCCGCAGCCCGACCCCGATCTGGGGCGCGGCCAGCCCGGCCCCCTCGGCGTCGTCGAGGGTCTGGGTCAGGTCCTTGACCAGGCCGCGCAGTTGCTTGTCGAAGTCGGTGACGGGGTCGGCGGCGGTGCGCAGGATCGGGTCGCCGAAGAGTCGGACGGGACGGATCGTCATGTCTCCGAGGGTAGCCGCCGTCGTCGCGCTGCCACACCCAGAGGCAAGTTATTTGACATGCCAGGAGAAGGAAATATATAACTTGAGTTGTATGTTTCTTACTAGCACAGGGCGAGACCACACCGGGTGGCAGCCCTCTTTCGGAGGTAGCGATGTACCTGACGACTCTCGACCCGTTCACCCGTGACTTCGACCGGATCGTCCGCCGCGCGTTCGGCCCCGGCAGCGTCGGCGCCGGCTACGCCCCGGCCCTGCCGATGGACAGCGTCCGCCGCGACGGCGAGCTCGTCCTGCGGTTCGACGTCCCCGGCGTGGACCCGGCGAAGATCGACGTGACCGTCGACAAGGGCGTGCTCACGGTCAGCGCGACCCGCGAGGAGACCACCGCCGAGGGCGAGAACCCGATCGTCCGCGAGCGGCGGTTCGGCAGCTTCACCCGCCGGGTCCGGCTGTCCGACAACCTCAACGCCGACGCGATCGAGGCCAGCAACAGCGAGGGCGTGCTCGAGATCCGGATCCCGGTCCTCGAGGAGGCCAAGCCGCGCAAGATCACGGTCGGCACCGCCGAGGCCGAGGAGCTGGCCAGCTAAGGTCGCTCTGGTCACGGGACAGCAGTTCGCAATCGGTAAGCGGTCGGCCGGCGTTGAACGCCGGCCGACCGCTTAGCATCGTGTCCGGTGGAGGTGAGACGCATGCAGCCGTTCGAGGAAGAGGACGTACCGCTCTTCACGGTGGGCCAGGTAGCAGAGATGCTGCAGTTGAAGCAGGCGTTCCTGCGCCGCGTCGATCAGCTCCAGGTGGTCTCGCCGCAGCGGTCGAACGGCGGTCAGCGCCGGTACACCCGGATCGAGATCCGGGTCATCCAGCAGGTCGCCTCGATGGCTGACGAGGGCATGACGATGCCCGCCATCCGGCGGATCATAGAGCTCGAGCAGCAGCTGGCTGAGGTCGCGCGCCAGCGCGACGAGCTGGCGGCGCGGCTCTCGGAAGCGTCGGACGAACGGGCCCGGCTGACTCAGCAGCTGCAATTCCTGCTCGCCCGGGCCGACCGCGAGCGGTCCGGCGACTAGGGCGCCCGGCCGGCTCGGTCAGCGGGGTCAGCGGGCCATGTACTGGTCGGCCAGGGGGCGCGGGGCGACGGCCAGCCAGCCGTCGGCCAGCGCCTCCCTGAGCGCCCTGGCCGACACCAGGTCGAGCTGGACGAGGTAGGCGCGGTAGCCGTCGAAGTGCGGGATCGTGAAGAAGGAGCCGGCCCCGGCGGCGAGGATCGCCTCCTGCACGGATCCCACCGTACTGCGCAGCCGCCTGCGCGTGAACTCGGAGTCACGGCCCGTCCGAAATGATTGTTTTTATTTACCGTTCAGCAGGATTTCTGCATTGTCGTGCAGGATCGCGGCCTGTTCGGCAACGGTGAAACCGAGGTCGGCGACGGCGCGAGCGGCGGTCATCGGGTTGTCGAGCGGGTAATCGCTGCCGAAGATGACCCGATCGATTCCGACCTTTCTCAGTACCCAGGTGAATTGCTCGGCAAACGGGCTGCCCGCGAGCATCAGGCCGGTAACGGAGATGTCGATCCAGACATTTCGCTGCCACCACGGATAACGGCCGACGATGTCGTACACGAGCAACTGCGGGAACCCGGGACCATGGGCATGCGCGAGAATGAGCTTCGCGTCGGGAACCGCCGTCGCAAGGTTCACGAACTTGCCCGGCTGGTTCGCGTCCCAGGGCGAGTAGGCGTCGAAAAGGACCGGGAGCCCCTTTTCCGCGGCCCTCTTCACGACGGCGGCGACGGCAGGGTCGGCGACGTCGAACTGTTGCGTATTGGGGTGCAGCTTTAGCCACGCCGCGCCGGCCGCGGCGACCCGGTCGATCTCGTCGAGGGCGGCCCGGTCATCGGCCGGGTGGACCGAGCAGACCGGGTAGAAAAAATGGCCGGAGTCTTCGGCCAGTTGCAGCAGGCCGTCATTTCTGGCTTGCGTCCGGCGGAGATCATTAGGCGAGGCGATCGTGATGGCGGCGGCGCGGGTGATCTGGGTCCCATTTACCAGCGACCGATAGTTCTCGGGCGGATGCGGGGCGTCGACAATCGACTCATCGGGGTCGAGCATCGGGTGGGTGTGCGCATCGATAATTGCACCTTCGTACACGGATGAGACGATATACGTGGGATCGACCCCCACGCAATTGCGTGGTCGGCTAGCTATCCGCCAATGGACGGCTATTGGGTCTCCGGCGGCGGGTTATCGGATGCCCGGGGCTTCGCCACGCGCTTGAGGATCTTGCCCGGTTCCAAGTCGAGGCCCGTGGGCAGTCGCCAGCCGCGCCAGTAGGCGAGCAGCCGGAGCGCGAACCCGACCGCGATCGCGACCACGGTGCCGGTGAAGTAGCGCACGCCATACGCCTCGGCGAAGATGACCTGGATGATCGCGACGACGATGGCGACCGTCGCGTACAGCTGGCCGTCCTTGAACACGGCCGGGACCCGCTGCAGCATCAGGTCACGGCTGACGCCGCCGCCGATCGCGGTGATCGTGCCAAGCAGCACCGCGGGCAGCCATTCAAGCCCCGCCTCCAGGGTCTTCAGCGCCCCGGCGGTGGCCCAGAGCGAGATCGCGGCCGCGTCCACCAGGAGGAACACCCGGTGCCAGGCCCTGCTCTGGATGTGCATCAGGAACGCGATGGCCGCCCCGGCGAGGGCGGTCGGGATGTAGGCGGGGTCGACCAGGGCCGCCGGGGTGCCGTGCTCGAGCAGCACATCGCGGATGATCCCGCCGCCCAGGCCCGAGACCAGGCCCATCGCCGCGAACCCGAACAGGTCCATGCTCTGGGTGCGCGCCACCGCGCCGCCGAGGAGCCCGTTGGCGAAGACGCCGAGCAGGTCGAGGGTCGTGGTGAGAAGGTCAGTCTGCATGCATTGAGACTACTGTCGGTAATATCGCTCAGACATAGAGTGAGACATTCGATCTAGCCGGGAGCATCTGCGCCGATGACGGCTACCGAGCAGCAGCAGGCGGCCGGCGAGATCAACCGGCTGCTGGTCAGGCTGACGCAGTTCCTGCTGCGCAACAGCGCCGAGGGCGGGTTCGAGGTGCGCGACACCGTGCGGCGGGTGGCCGACGCCTGCGGGGCGAAGGCCGACGTGCTCGCGATCGCCGAGGGCGCGGTGCTGACCGTCCGGCATCGCGACGACTCCGCCTACGCCGAGACCGTCCAGGTCACGCCCGAGCTCGCCCGGCTCGATCTGGTCTCCGAGGGCAAGTTCCTGGTCCGCCGGATCGTCGACGGCGAGCTCGGGCCGGTGGCGGCGAACCGCGAACTGACCGAGCTGAACCGCCGGCCGGGCCCGTACCAGCCGTGGCTGCGGGGCATCGGCGTCATCCTGTTCGCGGTCGGGTTCGCGCCCAGCGTCCAGGCGACCTGGACCGAGATCGGCTACAGCCTGGCCCTCGGCGCGGTGATGGCGGTCGTGTTCCTGGCCGCGGAACGAGCCACGGCGCTGCGCATCCTGCTGCCCATCGCCGGGCCGCTCGCGGTCGGGGTGGTGGCGTTCGCCGGGTTGCACGCGCATCGGCAGCCGGGCGGGCCGATCGTGCTGATGGTGCCCGCGCTGTTCGTGCTTATCCCGGGCGACTACCTGTGCGCGGCCACCGCCGAGATCGCGGTCGGCCAACTCACGCCGGGCGCGGTCCGGCTCGCCCAGGCGGCGTTCACGCTGCTCGAGATCGCCCTCGGCATCATCATCGCGGCCGAGGTCAGCGGCGTCGGCACCCGCAGCCTGTTCGAGGCGACGGTGCCCCGGGGACTGCCCTACTGGCTGATCGTGATCTCCTGGGTCCCGTTCGTGCTCGGGATGGCGCTCACCTTCAGCGCCCGGCTGCGCGATATCCCCTGGATCCTGGTGCTCACCTACCTCGCCTGGGGGGTGCAGCTCGGCGTGACCAAGTGGGTCGGCCCCGACGCCGGGACCTTCGTCGCGGCCGGGCTGCTGGCGGCGTCGGCCGGGTTCCTCGAGCTCGCGCCGTCGCGTCCGCCGCGGATCGTGCTCATCCTGGGCGGGTTCTTCGCCCTGACCGTGGGATCGGTCGCGCTGCGGGGCCTGACCACCCTCGACGGCGGTCACTCGATCCAGGGCTTCGGCGACCTCCGCGACGCGATCACGCAGACCGCCGCGATCACCCTCGGGCTCATCGTCGGCGCCGTCCCGGTCCAGGCCGCCGCCGTCCGCCGGCGCCGCCTGGCCGGGTCGACGGCGGCCGGGTCGCCGGCGCCGGGCGCCGGGCGCTGACCACGCGAGGCTCAGCCGGCCGGTGATGGCCGGCTGGCCGTTCAGCGCGGTCTCGCCGACGGGGACGAACCCGTTGCGGGCGAGCGCCGTCCGGCGCGCCGGGAGTCGGATTGTCGTTCGCCTGCGCGAGCATACCCGGCGCCCCGGTCCGTCCAGGTTCGGGATTCCGCTCTGGACGGACCGGGGCTCGGCGCCTCGCTAGGCGCGGGCGCGGCTGGCGGCGTCGAGGCCGCTCGGCAGGTCATCGCCGGGCGACTGCCCGCCACGACCGCCGTGCCGGCCGCGGCCGCCACCGCCGCCGAGGCCGTTCTGGTGCCCGGGCCACCACGCGCGGGCCCCGAGCAGCGCCGTCACCGAGGGCGTGAGGAACATCGCCATCACGAACGCCGCGATCACGATGCCGCACGAGATCGCGAAGCCCATCTGCTCGAACGTCGACCCGCCCGCCAGGATCAGCGAGGCGAAGGTCCCGGCCAGGATCAGCCCGGCCGAGGCGATCGTCGGCCCGGCGTGCTTGAGCGCCTCGGCCGCCGCCTCCCTCGGGGTCTTGCCCTCGGTCGCCTCCTCGCGCAGGCGCGACACCATCAGGATGTTGTAGTCGGTGCCGAGCGCCACCACGAACAGGTACATCATGATCGGCAGGACGAAGGACAGGCCGCTCTGGTTGTCCAGGTCCTGGAAGATGCCGACCGAGGCGCCCAGCGTGGCGGCGAAGCCGAGGCCGACGAACAGCATCAGGTACCAGGGCGCCACCACGCTCTGCAGCAGCAGCCCGAGGATGAGCAGGATCAACACCGCGGCGACCGGGAACACGATCGAGTAGTCGTGGTCCATGGCCGACTCCAGGTCCACGTAGACCGAGGTGATGCCGCCGATCAGCGCGTGGCTGCCCGTCGGGGCGTCGTTCACCACCGCCTGCAGCGGCCCCCGGACGGTGTTCATGGCCGCGGCCGACTCGCCCGCCGACGACAGGATCACGGTGTAGTCGGCCACCTCGCCGCTGGCGTTCACCTTGGCCGGGCTGACCGAGGCGACGCCAGGGACCTTGGCCAGCCGCGCGCCGAAGGTCGACAGCGACGCCGCCCCGAGCGGCTTGCCGTCGGTCGACTGGACCAGCACCGCGGTCGGCTCGGAGTCGCCGGCCGGGAACCCCTTCAGCAGCACGTTGGCGTACTCGGCGGACTGGGTGGTGGCGGTGTTGCCCGCGGTCAGGTCGAACGTCGGGTGGAAGCCGAAGGAGACGATCCCGAGCACGCCAAGCAGCACCACGATCGTGCCCGCGAACCGGCCCGGGTGCCGTCCGAGCGACCGCCCGAGGGCGGCGAACCGGGCCGACTTGGGCTCGGTCTGCCAGGCCTTGGACGGCCAGAAGACGCGCGTGCCGAGCAGCGAGACAACGGCCGGGACGAGCGTCAGCCCGGCCGTGGCGGCGCTGAAGACGGCGATGGCGAGGGCCGGCCCGAGCTGGCGGAAGAGCGACAGGCTGGACAGCGTGAGGGCCAGGAACGCGATCATCACCGCGCCGGCCGCGGTGGCGATGGCCGGCCCGACCCGCCCGATCGCGCTCTCCATGGCCTGCTTGGACGGCTCGCCCGCGCGCAGCCGCTCCCGGTAGCGGAAGAGCAGGAACAGGATGTAGTCGGTGCCCACCCCGAACAGCACGACGATCAGCATGATCGAGGTGAAGCTGTCGGCGCTCCAGCCGGCCGCCTTGCTCAGGAAGTCGATCAGCCCGTTGGCGACCGAGGAGACGAGCCCGATCGTGAGCAGCGGCAGCAGCACGATGATGGGACTGCGGAAAATCAGCAGCAGCAGCACGATGATGAGCAGGATCGTGCCCACGAAGACGATCTTCTGCGCGTTATTGCCGGTCGAGGCCGAGTCGACGTCCTCGGCGACCGTCCCGGTCACGCCCGCCTTGAGGTCCGACCCGGACACCAGCGAGGACAGGTCGGACCTGAGCGTCCCGATGGCGTCGGTCTGGGCGGTGGTGAGCTCACCGGTGACGTTGGGTATCTGCACCGAGATCGTCTGAATGAGCTTGTTGGCCGACGGCGGCCCCGCCTGCATGGTGCTCAGGGTGGGGATGTGGTCGGCCGCCAGCTTGCCCGCGATGCTGTCGACCAGGCTGGAGTCGGCGGCGGTGAGCCTGCCGCCGTCGGCCCGCTCGAAGACCACGATCGCGCCGGGCGCGGCCGCGGTCGGGAACGCGCTCTGCTGCAGGTTCTGCGCCTGCACGGACTGGTAGTGGCTCGGCAGGAACGAGGACTCGCTGCTCGAGCTGCCCAGCTTAGGCGCCAGCCCGACGATCGCGACGGCGGCGACGATCCAGATCCCGATCACTAGCCACGGGTGCCTGACGACGCCCCGTCCCAGTCGAAAGAACATGCTTCCGCTCTCCTCTGCCCCTGCCGCTGCGACGCGTTCCCACCTGCTCGCGATACGATACCGTATCGTATCGCTTAATCTGCGGCCGGGTGCCATAGGGTGTAGCGGAACGGATCGGCACCCAGCCGAGCGGGTGGAAGAAGGATCATGCAGCGAGCCGCCGACCACGGGGCCCAGGAGGGCGGCGCGCACCGCGGCCGCCAGCTGGACGCCTCCCGTGACGCCGCGCTCCGTGACGCCGCGCTCGAGCTGCTGGCCGAGATCGGCTACGACCGGCTGACGATCGACGCGGTGGCGGCCCGGGCCAAGGCGAGCAAGATGACGATCTACCGCCGCTGGTCGGGCAAGGCCGAGCTCGTGGCCGACGCGATCGGCTCGCTGCGGAAGCCGGGCGACCTGCCCGACACCGGGTCGCTGCGCGGCGACCTCGAGGCGATGGCGAGACGCTCCGACAGCCCCGACGTCCGCTTCGACGCCCAGCTGGTGCTCGGCCTGGTCACCGCGCTGGCCCGCGACCCCGAGCTGCGCCAGATCGTCCGCGAGGAGTTCCTCGGCCGCGGCGGCGTCCGGCTGCGGCAGGTGTTCGAGCGCGCGGTCGCCAGGGGCGAGATCCCGCCGGGCCGCAACCTCGACCTGCTCGTCTCGGTCTTCCCCGCCCTGGCCATCCACCACCTGCTGATCTTCGGCGAACTCCCCGACGCGAGCTTCGCCGCCCAGGTGATGAACGAGCTGATCCTGCCGCTGGCGGTCGCGCCGCTTTAAGTCGCCCCGAGATTTTCATCGGTTCGCGTGCGGCTGGAGGCGGAGCAAACGGTCCGTTCGATAAAAAGATCTTCAAATCCCTATCTCAGGCGGCGCCGTCGCCCCCGGGGCCGATCGACCCCGGGGGCGCGATGACGGCTGCCGGTCAGGCGACGCGGCCGGCGTAGCGGCGGGTGAAGCCGTCAGTCGTGTTGGCGGTGATGATCACGTCGTAGTAGCCGTACGGGTCGGTCGGCCAGCTGACGGGGGTGGAGCCGCCGCCGTTGACGGTGACCGTCTGGGTGCTGCCCTCGTACTCGTTCGGGGTCAGGGTGTAGGCGATCGCGGTGCTGCCGCTGTTGGACAGGGTGAGCGTGACCGTCGCGTTGGCGGTGTCGAGGGCGGCCGTGACCAGCGGGATCTGGCCGGTCGTGGTGGCGGCGGCCACCACCGCGCCCTTGAAGGTGGTCAGGAAGCCGTCCGGCCCGTAGACCGAGAAGTTGTAGTTGCCGCCGGTGCCGGCCGCGTTCCAGGTGTAGGAGCCGGCCGACGACGCGGCCACCGTGACCGGGGTGGGCGCGGCCGCCAGGTAGGCGTTGGGGTAGACGGAGAAGGACAGGCCGACCGAGCCGGTGTTGGCCAGGGTGGCGGTGACCACGCTGGTGCTGCGGTTCACGGTCACGTCGGCGAACGGCTGCAGGTTGGACGGGCGGTGCGGCCTGGTCCCGGTCTCCTGGACCGGCATCGCCTGGTCGCCCTCGGCCGGCGGGGCGGTCGAGCCGCCCGTGAGCTGGGTCAGCGCCCAGGTCTGGGCCAGCGTCGGGATGTTGGTCGGGATGGTGAAGTCGGGGTTGGCGAAGTCGAACGCGGCGGTCAGGTTGCCGACCACCGACGACCGCCACGGGGTGACGTTGCCCGGCTTGGCCGCCCCGGTCCACTCGGCCAGGAACTGCAGCATCGAGGTGTGGTCGTACACGTTGGAGTCGACGTACCCGCCGGTCGTCCAGGGCGAGCAGATCAGCATCGGGACCCGGGTGCCGGGGCCGATCGGCTCGCCCGAGATGTACTCGTCGGTGACGCTGGTCGCGGGGTAGGGCGGGAGCTGGTGGTCGAAGAACCCGTCGTGCTCGTCGTAGGTGACGAACAGCGCGGTGCTGTTCCACACGGCGGAGTTGGCGAACAGCGTCTGCAGCACGGTGTTCACGTAGTGGGCGCCGTAGTCGGGGGTGTAGGACGGGTGCTCGCAGTAGCCGGCCGGGGCGACGATCCACGACACCTGGGGCAGGGTGTTGTTCTGGACCGCGTCGATGAAGGACGACAGCACGTAGGCGGCGTGCGTCTGGCTGAGGGCGGGCGCTCCCTTATCGGTTTTCCACTTGGTCACCGCGCCCTGGGTCGCCAGCGTGCCGGTCCCGCCCTTGGTGCTGTTGGTGGTGTTGTACTGCTGGTAGAACCACAGGGGGTTGTCGCCGTAGTCGCCGAGGAAGTAGTCGGGGTAGCTGCCGCTGTCGCCGACCTGGTCGTTGGTGTAGACCTGCCAGCTCACGCCGGCCGCCTGCAGCAGCTCCGGGTAGGTGGTGACCTCGGCCGTCTTGGCGTCGGAGCCGAAGTCGACCTTGTAGTCGCTCGGGTTTGAGGTCCAGCCGGACGACGTCCCGGTCCAGAAGTACATCCGGTTGGGGCTGGTCGGCCCCATGATCGCCTGGTGGTAGCCGTCGCAGATGGTGAACGCGTCGGCCAGCGAGTACTGGAACGGGATCTCCGACCTGGTGAAGTAGCCCATCGTCTCCTGGCCCTTGGCCGCCACCCACTGGTTCCACAGGCCGCTGTTCCACGCCTCGTGGTCGCCGCTCCAGCTGTGGTCAAGATCGCCGTCGGTCTGGTCGGTCAGGTTGTACGGGTAGAGGTAACCGAGGTCGGTCCGGGCGCTGTCCGGCTGCTGGAACACGCTGTTGCCGTTCTGCCAGGTGAGGGCCTGCTTGTCGCCGAACCCGCGGACGCCCGACAGGGTGCCGAAGTAGTGGTCGAAGGACCGGTTCTCCTGCATCAGGATCACCACGTGCTTGAGGTCGGCGATGGTGCCGGTCAGGCCGGCCGCGAGCGGCTTAGCCGCCGCCTTGCGGCCCGCCGTGGCCGCGGCGGCGGTCCCGGCGCCAAGGCCGACCGCCGCCGCGGCGGCCGCGCCGAGCCCGGTCGCCTGCAGGAAGTGTCGTCGGCTGACGCCCGGCACGACCGGCCGGCCGGGCCGCCACGGTGATCCAGTCGGGTCGGGGCCTTGCTCACGTGAGTTAGTCATCCTGGTCGATCCTCTCCGCGCACTTGTCTGTACAAGTCGACATGTAACGTCAAATGCGCGCACCGTGGGCCGCCGCGGGATGAACGCTCCGTGTCGATCTCCGGGCAGGAGAACAACGAGCCGCCGATGCAGGAAAAGATCCCTGCCACCTGGATCGCCCGGTCGAACTGGACCTCGGCGGCAAGAGCCTCGGCCTGCTGACCGCGGGCATCGTCGGGCCGGCCGCCGTGCTCGGCCCGCGCGGTGTCCCGGTGCTCACCGCGCGGGACTGACCTCGGCCGCGGGGTCCGTCGACGCTAGTACGGGTAGTGCACCTGACCGGGGTTGAGGGTCAGCCAGCGGCGTTCGGTGAACTCCTCGAGGTTGGCGTCGCCGCCGGAGCGGCCGCCAAGACCCGACTGGCCGATCCCGCCGAACGGGGCGGCGGCCTCCGCGTAGGTCGCCGAAGCCCACGCCCGCTGGGCCAGACCGGCGCTGGCGGCGGCCGCGTCGACGTCGGCCGCGTCGGCCAGGCCGACGGCGGCGAAAATCTCACCGGACGCCTTGTCCCGGACGCTCAGCAGCCCGCCGCCGCTCGGCGCCCGGAACTCGCCGTCGACGAAGAGCGCCTCGTTCCACCGGTTCGTGCCCATCGTGCACTCCATCCCACAGTCACCATGCTTTCCTCAGCCCGGCGGTGGCGATGGCGGCTCGGCTAGGGCGCTACCGCCTTCACATTTCCGGTCGCGTCGGTGACGTAGCGGCCTTTAGACAGGTCGACCAGGACGAGGGTGTTGCCGAACGGATCCGCCACGACCGCCAGCCGGCCGACCGGGATGTCGAACGGCTCCCGGGCCGCCTCGACGATGCGCTGGCGGGCCTGGCGCTGCTTGCGCTCCGCGAGCGGGAGGGGCGGGGTCATGACGGCAAGCATACCCGCCACTAGATTGCGGTACCAAGAGGTACGCAGTACGCTACGGTACTGAGTACCAAACGAACGGAGGACACGGTGACGCACGAGCTGAACGCCGAAGACCGCCTGGCCATCGGCGAGACCCTGTCTTTGCACGGGCACCTGTTCGACGGAGGCGAGCTGGACCGGCTCGGGGAGATCTTCTCGATGCCCGCGCCCACCCCGGTGCACGCCGGCGCGGCCGCGCCCGACGACGACGCGCACTCCTGCGATCGAAGGGATTCCCGCCGTGCCGGACGCTAAGCCCTTGCCCGGCTGGTTCCGGGCCGCCAACCACGCGGTGCGCGCCATGGCGCGCATCGGGCTGCCGATGGGGCCCGTCTGCGTGCTCACGGTGCCGGGACGGCGCACCGGCAAGCCGCGCTCCACTCCGGTGTCGCCGCTGACCGTCAGCGGCGGACAGTACCTGGTGGCCGGGCGGCCGGATTCCGACTGGGCCCGCAACGTCCGGGCGGCCGGGCACGCCCGGCTCTCTCGGGGGCGCCGGCGCGAGCCCGTCACGCTGACCGAGGTCACCGACAGCACGCTGAAAGAGCAGGTCATGCGCGCGTATCCGCGCGAGGTCCCGAGAGGCGCCCCGATGTTCGTTCAGGCCGGCATCGTCACCAGCCCCGACCCTGACGACTTCGCCGCAGCGGCCGGCCACGTCGCGGTATTCGAGATTCGCCCCGCTCGGCTCGGCGGCGGCCCGCCCTCACGCGAGGACTAGGCACACCGGCGTGGGCGCCTCGGTAGAGTGCACCAGTCGGAGCGTGCCGGCCTCGTCGTCGAACCGGTAGGACGCGAGGTGGTCGCTGTCCTGGCTGGCTACGATAACGTGCCGGCCATTGGGCGTGACGATGAAATCCCGGGGGCACTCCCCCACGCCGGGTGTGATCCCGACCGGGGACAGCGACGAGGAGTCCGGGTCAAAGCGCAATACCGCCAGGCTGTCGTCACCCCGGTTGGACACCAGGACGTGCCGACCGGACGGCGTCACGCGCAGGGCCCCGGCTAGGTTCTGCCCGCCCGCGCCCTCGGGCCGGGTCGGCGTCCCGTCGGTCACCACGAACTGGTCATCATCGCGGCGCAGCGCGCAGAGGGTGCTGTCGAGCTCGTTGACGATGAACAGATGGCGGCCGTCCGGGTGGAAGGCGAGGTGCCGGGGCCCCGCACCAGGGACGGCCTCCAGGTTCGCGGAAGCCTTGGCGGCGAGGCGGCCGTCGCGGTCGAGCGCGTAGACGAAGACGGTGTCGGAGCCCAGGTCGGACACGAGGATGTCCCCGGTCACCGGGTCGCTGGCGACCATGTGGACGTGGGAGTTGGCCTGCCGGACCGGGTCGGGGCCGGAGCCGGCGTGCTCGACGTGGTCGGTCATGTCGCCCAGCCGGCCGTCGGGTTCGATTCTGTGCACCGTGACCGAGCCGGCGTCCACGCCGTAGTTGGCGTTCAGCACGAAGCGGCCGCTGCGGTCGAGGGCGACGTGGCAGGGCGAGTCCCCGAGCGTGGCCCGCGCGTTGAGCGCGGTCAGCTCGCCGGTGCGCGGGTCGCGTGCGTACGCGGTGAGGCCGCCGCCTGGCCGGTCCTCGAAGTCCAGGGTCTCGTGGACCGCGTAGACGTTCTCGCCCGAGGCCGAGGTCGCCAGGTAGGACGGGTTACGAGCCGCCGCCAGCGAGGTGGCCGGCCCGATCCGCCCGCTGGCCGGGTCGAAGCTTGCGGTGAGGAGGCCGTCGGCCTTGCCGTGAACGTGCGGAAGTTGCTCGGTGTACGTACCGATGATCAGGTCCATCGCGCTCCCTTCGGCCCCTTCCGCTGATTCCTCTACCTGCCTGATTCCTCTACCCGTCTCATTCCTCTACCGCCTCAGGCTAGATGGTCGGTGACGCTCGTGACCACTGGGGCGGAAGGAAGCGGTCCGCCCAGGTCAATTGCGGCGCCAATTACGACTGGACATCACGAACGACCGTGATGATCGTGGGCAGAGGCCACTACTCCCCCAGATATCGTCAAATAAAGTCTCGCCAGACCTCAAGATCGCGCGCATAATCACGTTGGGTCGTGAGTAACTCAGCGAAACAGGACCGAATGCGTGTCCGGCCCTGACCAGCTAGTGCGCCAGCTGTCACAACTAATCACCAAGATTAGGAGCGTCATGAGGCATACCCGCGCAGGCCGATTCACCCTCACGGTCGTCAGCGCCCTTTCCCTCGCCGTGCTTTCCGCCGGGTGCGGCAGTTCTGGCGGAGGCTCCAACGGCGGATCTGCGTCGGCGCAGGCAACAGGAAACTCCGCCTCGACGACCAGCATCGTCGTCGGCTCGCTGCCGGTCATTGACACCGCGGGGCTGCAGGTGGCGCTCAAAGAGGGGTTCTTCAGGCAGGTCGGCCTGAACGTCACCGTCGAGTCCGTCGCCCAGAGCACGGCCGCGATCCCTGATCTGCTGCACGGAAGCATCGACGTCATCGGGGGAGGTAATTACGTATCCTTCCTCGAGGCCGAGGCGAACGGGACGTTCCCCGTCGAGATCCTGGCCCCGGCCGATGACTGCACGGCCGATACCTACGGCGTGGTGGCGATGCCGTCGTCGGGCATCACCAAGCCCGCCGACCTGGCGGGCAAGACGATCGCAGTCAACCTCACGCAGAACGTCCAGACCCTCACCACCAGCGCGGTGCTGGCGGCAGACGGAGTGAACGCCTCGTCGCTGCACTACGTGCAGATCCCCTTCCCTGACATGGGCGCCGCGCTCCAGGCGGACCGGGTTGACGCCATCAGCGCGGTGGAGCCGTTCCTGTCGGCGGCGCTGGCAGCGGGCGGCAAGCTCGTGACCTCCACCTGCACTGGGTCGATGGCGAATTTCCCGCTCTCCGGATACGTGACCACCAAGTCCTGGGCGCAGGGGCACGCGACGGCGGCCCGCGCCTTCCAGCAGGCCATAGAGAAGGGCAACGCTTACGCCGACGCGCACCCGAGCGTGGTCAGGGCCCTGCTGCCGGCCTATACCAGCATCACCGCCAAGGCGGCGGCGGCCATGCCGCTCACCTCTTATCCGGACGCGCTGACCACGGCCCCGCTGCAGCGCATCGCCTCGCTGATGCACGCCGGCGGTCTGGCCACCCCCTCGGACGTCGCCTCGCTGCTGTTCCAGTAGCCAGGTGATGAATCACACGACCGTCACCGGCGGTACCGTGCCGAGCGGCGTCGTCCGCCCCGACGGCCGGACCCGGCGCCTGCCACCCTGGGCTGTCCCGTGGCTGCGCGGGACGACCGGTGTCGCGGTGTTCCTGCTGCTCGCGGAGGCGGCCGGGAGGCTCGGCATCATCAGCCGTTCCGCCCTCCCGCTCACCTCGGCCGTGCTGGCACGGGCGGTGCTGCTGACCGGCAGCGCACGGTTCCTGGCCGACCTCGGCGCGACCGTCGAGGCGTGGGCGGTCGGGATGGCGATCACGGTGGCCGCGGGAGTGCCGCTCGGCGTGCTGCTCGGCAGCCTGCCCGGCGTCCGGGACGCGACCAGGACCGTCGTGGAGTTCCTGCGGCCCATCCCGTCGGTCGCGCTGATCTTGCTCGTCAGCGTGCTGCTCGGACCCGGTCTGCGGATGTCGGTCACGCTGATCGTCTACGGCGCGATCTGGCCGGTGCTTTACAACACGATCGCCGGCATCGACGACGTCGACCCGCTGGCCAAGGAGACGAACCTCGCGTTCGGGTTCTCCAGGCTCGCCACGATCCGGATGGTGTCGCTGCCGAGCGCAGCGCCGTTCATCGCCACTGGCGTCCGGCTTGCCTCCGCGGTCGCGATCATCCTCGACATCGCGGCCGGCTACATCACCGGTCCGATCAACGGTCCGGGCATCGGCGCGTTCATCGCCCAGGAGAGCACCGGCGCGAGCGACCTCACCGTCATACTGGCGGCGACGGTCTGGGCTGGCATCCTCGGACTGGCCCTCGACCTAATGCTGATGGGCGCGCAGCGTCGCCTGCTGCGCTGGCACCGCACGCACCTCGGAGAGACGGAGTGAGGTGGCTGTGGCGCTGCGCCGTGCTGGTCGCGGGGGTCGGCGGGTGGCAGCTGTGGGCGTCAGCCCAACGGAGCTCCTTCTTCCCCCCTCCGTCGGCGATCGCGGCCCGGATGCACCACCTGTGGTTCTCCGGGCCGGCCGCGCGCCTGTTCCTCACACCGGACGCGACCGGCAACATCCTGCCGAGCCTGGGCCGGGTGCTGGCAGGCCTGGCGATCGCGACCGCCGTCGGCCTGCCGCTCGGGATCGGCCTCGGGCGCTCCCCCGTCGTCACCAGCTACCTCAACCCGCTGTTGCAGTTCGCCCGCGCGCTGCCGGTCGTGACGATGGCGCCCGTCTTCATCGTGCTGTTCAAGATCGGCACGCAGATGGAGGTCGCGACGATCGCGTTCGGCACGGTATGGCCGATCCTGCTGAACACGATCGACGGTGCCGCCACGGTGGATCCCGTGCAACTCGAAACCGGGCGGGCGTTCCGGCTGTCGCCATGGCAGCGCCTCGTCTGGGTCATCATCCCCGCCGCGCTGCCGAAGGCGTTCGCCGGGTTCCGGCTCAGCCTGTCGCTGTCGCTCATTCTGATGGTCTTCGCGGAGCTTGTCGGCAGCAGCAACGGCATCGGCTACGAGATGAGCAACGCGACGAACGCGTTCGACATGACGTTCCTGTGGTCGACGATCGTGCTCCTCGGCATCCTCGGCTACCTGCTCAACGCGCTCCTCGGCGTGGCCGAGCGGCTCGTGCTTGGCTGGCACATGGACAGGGGGCGGGACTGACGTGCTCGAGGTGACAGACCTATCCATGATCTACGGCCGCGGCGATGCCGCCCACCTGGCCATCGACCGGATAAGCCTCAACGTTGCGCGAGGGCAGCTCATCAGCATCGTCGGACCGTCCGGTTGCGGCAAGTCGACCCTGCTGCGCTGCGTCGCCGGGCTTATCGCGCCGACCGCCGGGCACGTCGTGCTGCGCGGCGCGCCGGTGCAACGAGTCCCCGACGGGCTCGCCGTGGTCTTCCAGGACTACGGGCGGTCGCTCTACCCGTGGCTGACGGTCCGGGACAATGTGGCGCTGCCACTGCGCCGCACTACGGGTGCCAGAGCCGCGCGCCGGAAGGCGGCCGACGCCTCGCTCGCCACGGTCGGGCTGCCCGGGGTGAGCGACAAGTACCCGCGCCAGTTGTCCGGCGGGATGCAACAGCGGGTCGCGATCGCCCGCGCCCTGGCCGCCGATCCGGTGCTGCTGCTCATGGACGAGCCGTTCGGCTCGGTAGACGCGCAGGCCAGGGAGGACCTCGAGGATCTCATTGTGCGGGTGCGCCGGGAACGCGACATCACCATCCTGCTTGTGACCCACGACATCGACGAGAGCGTCTACGTTGGCGACCGGGTGATCGTGCTCAGCGCCGGCCCCGGCCGCGTCCGCGCAGACTTGACCGTCAGCCTGCCGGAGCCGAGAGACCAGATCACCACGAAGGAGCTTCCCGAGTTCGTTCGGTTGCGGACCGAAGTGTCCCGGCTGATCCGCAGCCGGGACGCGGCCGGTCTTCCGCTGGAGTCCGGCACCCGGGCGAAGACCGATCAATAGCAGTTTCCAGTCCGTGCTGGGCTCCGTTGACGGGCACGATCTTGACGGTCAGCCGCTGACGGGCGAAATGGGAAAATCGCGCAGCCCGGTGTTCGCGTCGGCCAGCGTGCGGCCGCGCGTCCTGATGGGTACCGCGCTACTCCGGCGTCATCGCGGCGGCCTGGTCCGCGGCGGCCGCGCCGGCTGCGTCCTGGCTTGTGAGCAGGATGTCGGTGGTGCGCCGGATGTGCGCGGTGAGCAGGTCGACCGCCCTGGGGGTGTCACGGGCGACCGCTGCCTCGAGAATGCAGGCGTGCTCGCCGGAGACGTCGCGGTCCGATTCCCCGCCGAGGGGAATCGACCAGCGCCGGTAGAGCTCGGCCGAGGCCCGCAGGGTCGAGGCCATCGACTTGAGGCGCTGGTTGTCGCATCCGTCAAGCAGCGCGGCGTGGAACTGGTCGTGGGCGGTTACCCAGGCGTCGCTGAGCCGCTCGGGATCGTCGGGATCGAGTTGGGGTGCGCGGGTGAGCAGGTGGTGGACGGCTATCAGCCGCGATTCCCAGTTGACGTCCCCGTTGCTCACCGCCAGCCGCAGGGTCACGGCTTCGAGTTCGGAGCGGGCTTCGGTCAGCTCGAGCAGGTCGGCGGCGGACAGCGGGACGACCCGGAAGCCGTGTTGCGCCTCGCCGTTCACCAGCCCTTGCTCGACCAGCCGCAGCAGCGCCTCCCGGAGCACTCCCGCGCTCGTCGCGTACCGGTCGCACAGGTCCGTGTAGCGCAGGCGCTCGCCGGGACGCTGGCGTCCGGCCAGGATGTCTCCTCGCAGCCGATCGAGCACTACATCGGCTTTGGTGGCACCGGTCGGCATGGCCTCATCGTAGCGCACGTTCTCGCACTAGCTGACATATCTCGAAGATATAAAAAAATCTCGAGTTTATCTTGTGATCTCGTTTTCGCCTGTCGCCGACCGCCCGCACCGCCAAGCGTCGGTCACCGCGCAAAGCGTCCGGCACGTAATAGTTCCTACATTTGCCAATTTCCACAGGAAGCCCAGCGCAAGTGTCCTAGTGTGTCACCGCCTACAAGGTGGTGATGAAATGAATCGTGGGACACTAGCGTGGACCGCCTCGTCCCGCCGGGTCAGGATCGCGGCGTCCAGCGCGCTTGTGCTTGCCGTGCTGATCGGCGGGAGCCTGTATCTGGCTGACGGCGCGTTCTCCCCCGCCCCGACATCCGCAGGAAAGGTCACGAGCTCGCGGACCACCGCGGCCGAATGCAGCGCGGCGGGCGGCAGTCCCTGCGCCAGCAGCCCGGCCGCGATGGCCGTCGCCGCCGCGCCGGTGGTGGTGACCGTCCCGCCCAGCCGCACCGCCGCCAGCACGCGCAAGACGAGCACCGGAACGGCCGCGCCCTCCCCGGGAACGACGAGCGCTCAGCCCTCCGCGTCCGCCGTCGCTTCCCCCGCGGCCTCCCCCGCCGGCAGCGCGACCGTCGACCAGGACGGCGCGCCCGCCCAGCAGGTGCTCGCGCTCATCAATCAGGCTCGCGCCACCGCCGGGCTGCCCGCGCTGACCGTCACCGCAGGCCTGGAGACCACCTCGTCCGCGCATAACCTGCTGATGGCCGACGGCTGCGGCCTCTCCCACCAGTGCCCCGGAGAGCCCCCGATCGGAACCCGCGAGACCGACGCGGGAATCGACTGGACCGCCGCCGGGGAAAACATCGGCGAAGGCGGCCCGGTGGCCGACACCACCACGGCCATCGCCGCGATGGCGGTCGGGCTCACCCAGTCCATGCTCAACGAGCAGCCGCCGAACGACGGTCACCGGATGAACATCCTGAGCACCAGCTTCACCCACATCGGGATCGCGGTCTACCGCGACAGCTCCGGCACGGTCTGGCTCACCCAGGATTTCTCTAACTAAGGCCCGCAGATCAACCCCGTTTTGTCGAACGGTCCCTGCTGACTCATCACCCCGCAATTACCCGTCGATGGGGTAGCCGACAGGAATCGAAACTCCGATCCGGCTCAGAGCGCCACGCTCAGCGTGAGCCGGCCGCGTCGAGCGTCGCCGAGATGGGCTCGAGGTCCGCGATGAGCTGGTCGAGCTCGGTTGGCTCGAGGCTGGAGTACGCCGGCGCGGCGAGATCGTCGGTGACCGACTCGATGCGTTCCTTGGTCCTCCAGCCGACGTCGCTGAGCCATCCGGAGGCGTCGATGAGGCCGCGAGCCCGCATCCCGTCCACAACCCTGGCCAGCCGGTCCGCGGCAAGATGGTGCACCCTTCCGAACTTCTCCGCCGGGATGCTCTCGGAGAGCGCGTGCAGCACATGGGCCTCGGTCCCGGCGATGCCCGCGGCGACCAGGGCGGCGATGTGACCGTCCCCGCGGTGCTCGCGGAGAAGGGTGGCCGCGTGCCAGAGCCGGGCGACGGGCTCCCGCGGGAGCGGGAGCGCCCGGAGGGCGGCGTACAGGATCCGTCCCTCTGTCGGCGCGCTGGTCGCCGCGGTGGTGGCGAGGTCGGCGGCGCGGGCAAGACCGGGGGCGTCGGCGAGGTCGCCGAGGATCCGCCTCAGGGCCGCGACGCTGCCCTGCTCGCGCGCGGCGAGCGCCGCCTCGGGAGTGGTCGTTCGCCAGACGCGGGGAATGTGACGGGCGGCCTCGCCGTCGGCGAAGTTGTAGAAGACCGCGTGGACCACCTCGGCCGGAACCAGGCCCAACGGCGCGGCCCGCCCGGCGAAGTACCCATCCCAGTAGTTCCGGAGGCCGAGCGCCAGCAGCGCCTCGGTCGGCTCGTCACACAAGTAGGTGACCAGGTGAATCGGCTCCACCAGCCGGTGCAAACGGCGGGCGACGGCGTCGGGCACGGAAACCAGGGACTGCATCCGGGTCATCTCCTGAGATCAGGGCGGCCGCCCCTCGCCGGCGACGCGCTCACCCTCGCTACGAACAGCCCTACTCCGATCCGACACCTTCCCCCGATTCTTTTCCATCGGCCGGCCCTCGTCGGCCCCAGCGCTTTTCCACCCAGGACCGAAGCCAGGCGTCGTGGAACCAGCGACCGAACAACTGGCCGCCGTAGACGACCCAGCCGACGCCGATCAGCCACGACTGCACGACCAGGACGGTGCCGAGCGCTCCGTAGGTGACCGCGTTGGTGACCACGAGGGGCTCGAACACCAAGGTGGAGAAGACCCGCAGCCCAGCCAGGAAGGCCAGGGTCGCCACCGCCCCCGGCATCGCCGCCAGGTAGCTCACCCGGCCGCCGAGCAGGAACCGAACCCCCCACCAGAAAAAGATGAGGCCGAGGACGATCGCCACCAGGACCCGGCTCACCGTCTGGGCCGGAGTGTGCCGCGTCGGCGCGCCCACCGTGGCCGCGGCGTAGATATAGGCGATGAAGACGATCAGCCACACCAGCTGACGCCAGATCTTGTGCCACGGCCCGGCCGGAAGGTCCCAGATCCTTTCGAACCCGCCCTGGACGCTGCCCGCGAACGACACCCCGAACACGGACACCAGCACCAGGCTGAAAGCACTGGTCGTGCTCAGCACCTTGGTGGGCGCGGAAAACAGCTGCGTCACCGCGCCGGCCGACGAGCCGTTCAGGCCCATCCCGTAGACCACCCACACGGCTACGCCGTGATGCGTGGCCGCGCCGGCCGCAGCGACGACGATGAGCAGCGGGAACACGGTCAGCATGGCCAGCGCCGCGAAGCTCATGGCCCGTTCCATGAGCTCGAACTCCTTGCCGCTCCGATGAAGATCGTTGACCCGGAAGCCGGTCCAGACCCGGTCGGCGCCTCGACGCACCACATGGCGCATCCTCCGGTCAGGGACCTGGCTCATCTGCCGCATCACGCAACGATCCTCCGCAGCCGCCCATACAGGCAACACCGCAGGAAAAAGCAATTTCGCCAGCTCTATCCAGCTTTAAGCGCCTCAAACACGCCAAATCAAACCCGCACCTTGAGAGCCGCCCCCCGTATCCCGGCGACGACCGACAGGTCGCCGACCGCGACGCCGGACGCCCCCGGCAGCGCCGCCCGCCGCCGTAATTACCCCAGAGGCGGACGGCGTCCCCGTTGCTGCCGTCATGAGCGGAGACGTCTCCTGGTCGTACCAGCAGCTCGGCAGCGCGACGGCCCGGCTGTTCAGGCTGGCGGCCCTGCATTCCGGCTCCGACTTCGACTCCTACGCCGCTGCCGCGCTCACGGACAGCACCGTGCAGCAGGCCCGTCGGGAACTGGACGAGCTGACACGCGCCCACCTGGTCCAGCGCATCTCCGACCGGCTCTGCATGCACGACTTGCTGCGCGACTACGCACGTGAACTCACCGCCACCCAGGATTCCGAGGAGGAACGGCACGCCGCGCTGACCCGGCTATTCGACTAGTACCTGCACACGCGACTCAACTCAGGCCCGGCACCACTGGCAGGAGGCCCTCACCCGCTACACCGCCGTCGGCGCCCCCGAAGCCGATGAGATCCGCGCCCGCCTCGGTGCGGCCGCCGATCACGAGCGGCCGCGATGATCGGCTTGCGGCCCGTGCGCTGGCAGCCTGATCATCTGTTTATGAGCGAGACGCCCGCCCCGGTGCGGCTACGACGTGCTGTCCGGGCGATCATCCTGGCCGATGATGACCGTGTCCTGCTGTGCCGGTTCGGCTTCCCGCATCCGGCTGTGCCAGCGGGCGCAACGGTCGTATGGGCGGCGCCCGGCGGCGGCATCGAGCCTGGCGAATCGCCGCTGGCGGCCCTGCGCCGGGAGCTGCACGAGGAGACTGGCCTCGTCATCGACGCCGACCCGCCGCACGTCTGGCACCAGGAACTCACCGCTCCCGGCCAGGCGGACGGCTACGACGGGGCGGTCAACGACTACTTCCTCGTCCGCACCACGCGCTTTGATCCCCGCGGCGCGCTGTCCGATGACGAACTCGCCGCCGAGCACATCACGGCGATGCGGTGGTGGCGGCACGCAGACATCGCAGGCTACGGCGGAACCGACCTGTTCTCACCCCGGGACATCGCCACACCGCTGGCGCCGCTGATCGCCGGCGACATCCCGGACCCGCCCGTGCTGCTCGGCCTGTGATCTCCCCGGGCACTTATCTCCCGCGGCAATTGACGATGGCGGCGTGAGCCTGAACCCTAGCGGGCTAGTTCGCCGTATGTTCCCGGGCAGTGACTGGACGGGCCGGCAGGCGCACTATAAGGACATGGAGTCCGGTGCGAGCCACGCCGCGTCGGCCAGGGCCCGCCGCCCGGCCGACTCGAGATCAGACATCCCGCCGCCGCCGAGTACGGCGCGGGGCCGTTCCGCGATCCCGCCGCCGGTGACCGCGCTGGCCTCGTGCCCGGCGGTCCCGCCGCCGCCGGAGACGGCGCTGGCCTCGTGCTCGGCGGTCCCGCCGCCGCCGAAGACGGCGCTGGCCTCGTGCTCGGCGATCCCGCCGCCCCCGGCCACCGCGCTGGCGTCCTGCTCGTCCGTGCCGCCGCCGCCGAAGACGTCGGCGGCCTGCTCCGCGATCCCGCCGCCGCCCGCGACCGCGCTGGCCTCGTGCTCGCCGATACCGCCGCCGCCGAGCATCGCGCACCTCACCCCGGATGACGACGCGGTGTGAACATGGCCGCGGCGGCGATACGGGCGGGCTTGCCCGGGTAGTTAGCCACGGTGGTGACCTGAGCCTCGGTGGCCGGCGGGCCGGAGAGAGGGCCCTGGTGAGATCATCGGGAGGGTGGACCCGGCGGTGATGACGTGGGCTGAGGTGGCTGGCCGGCTGGCGCCTGCCCGGACGTACTGGCTGGGCACGACGATGCCGTCCGGCGCGCCGCACGCGGCGCCGGTGTGGGGCGCGGTCACCGGCGGCGCCCTGCACGTGTACACCGAGCGGCGGACCGTCAAGGCCCGCAACATCGCCGCCAGCCCGCGGGTGCTGGTGCACCTGGAAAGCGGCGAGGACGTCCTGATCGTGCGCGGGCTGGCGGAGGACCTGGGCCCGCCCGCGGGCGTCCCGCACGTGGTCGCGGCGCTGGCCGCCAAGTACACCCGGCCGGCCGACCGGCAGTACCTGCCCGACGGCGACCCCGACTTCGACGTCGTCTACGCGATCCGGCCCGCCTCAGCGGTCGCCTGGCAGCTAGCCGACTACTCAGGCTCCCAGCGCCGCTGGTCCCGCTAGCCGACGCCGCGGCTAGGGCTCCGGCGTTCCTGAGCTTGTGCCTGCGCTGTCACTGGGCCGTACATCTCCGCGGCGCGGCCCACGAAACTGGTCACAGCGATGCTCAGCCCCCGAATTCCGCGCCGAGCCCGCCCGGGAACCGTGGGGCCTGGCGGAGCTGCCCGCGGCATCGTCAACGCAGCGGGATGCTGAGATCGCAGACCGGGGTGGCCGGGGCGGCGGTCCGCTGATCAGCGATCAGGACCTGGCGCAGTGCTCCCGCCGGTTCGCGCCGTTGGTCACGCGACCACGCTTCGAGCGCGTCGACCGCCGGCGCCAGCGCAGGCCAGCCCATGTCCTTCATGGCAAGCCGGATGAAGACCTCATCGTGGGCCGGCTCCACCCGGAGCTGAACGCCTGCCATCGCTGCGGCCTGGTCCACAGCGCTGCCGGCGGCGACCGGCCGGCACAGTTCCACCGGACCGTCGCTATCGTCGCTGACCTCGCCGTAGAACACGAGGAAGGGACAGCCGGCGATGCCCTCCACCCCGGGACCAGCTGACCGCAGCCGGGCGAAGGCCTCCGCGAGGAAGGCATCGGCCTCGCCTGCGCGCAGATGGCGGCTGATGGAAACGAGCGTGCGCTCGGGGATGGTGCGGGTCTGGACGTCGTATTCTGCCATGCCGGCTCCCGTGAGTTTCGCCTGGATGTAGGAGACCAGGACCCGGCGGTCCGCCATCACCGACTCGACGCCGGCCCAGTAGCTTGCGACCGCTTCGGCCGCCTCGCCGGGCGGCTTCGCCGTGATGTCCCCGATGACCGGCAGCGGCATGCCGAGGCGCCGCAGCAGCGCGACCAGGCGGGCGCCGGCCACCTGGTCCTCGCTGTAGAGGCGGTAGCCGCTGGCGGGATCGGTCCGCGCCGGCGGCAGCAATCCAAGCCGGTCGTAAAGGCGCAGCGCCTTGGGCGACAGCCGGGTCCGCTCGGCGAACGCGCCGATCGTCATCAGGTCCATCAGTTCCCCTCCAGGGCCGGGCGGCCTGCCCGGCTCCACGAGCATGCGGCTTGCCCCGAGGGAAAGGTCAAGCAGCCTGCGCCAGCGTGAAGGCCCGTCGGGACGATGCGACGATGGTGACCCTCATCTATTCCAGCAGCGGGCGGACCTGCTCGGCGGCGAACCGGACGAAGCGCTCGAAGTGATCGAGGTCGGCCTGCTCGGGTGCGGGTGTCAGGTACTCGCTCAGCAGCGTCATCGGGGACTGCGCGGCGACGCCGTTCTGCCGCATCCAGGACTGGATGCCGTGCCCGACGCCCACAGCCACAGCTCGTCGAGTCCCGCCGCGTCCGCCGCGACGGCGACGTTACGCAGCTGTTCTGGTACCTGAGGGAGGCATACGGCGCCAAGAGTCGTCATGCGGACATCATCGCGGACCCGGCGGCCGACTGCCTAAAACTCAAAAAGCCAAATCAAACCCGCAAATTCTTTATCTCGAACGGTCCCTGTCTCCGCCTCCACCGCCCACGTGTTCCGTCCGCAGGTGGACGCAGTCGTGCTGGAAAGTCGCCTTTCGGACGGCGGTGCGACGTATGCGCCGCTCACAAAATGTCACGGATAGTAGGGGTGAATAACTCAATGTAGCCAGGGGTACATCGTCGCTCGCACGCATCGCGCGGCAGCAGATACAAGCGGGAGCAGATATAGGGGGACTAATGCACCGCAAGCTCGACATCCTGTCGAAGACCGGCTTTGTCGTACTCGGCGACTACGACGGGCCCGCGATCCCGCAGGCCGAATGGGAAAGCCTGACCTACATGGACTGGAAGAGCGGCGGCGACACCAACTTCGCCCCGCTCACCTCGGCGACCGGGGAGATGGACTGCCGCGGCTTCTGGGACCACGGCAAGCCGGACAAGGACGGCATCTGGACCGTCAACCGCGAGATCGCGCCGGGCCTGGCCCGCTACGTGGAGTCCATCGGCGGCAACTACGGCCGGGTCCGCGTCATCAAGCTCAACCCGAGCAGCGAGGCCGAGGCCGTGCGCCAGCTGCACCGCGACGACAACAACCGGCTCAATCCCGACGGCGCCGGCTGGGTGGTCCGGTCCTGGCTCGAGCTCGACAACGCCGCGGGCGAGTCCGTGTTCATCCTCCGCGAGGACAAGGACGACCCGAGCACCGAGACCCGGATCAAGCTGCACCCGGGCATGCAGCTCGTCATCGACACCGAGCGGCTGTGGCACGTGGTCTGGCATCCGGGCAGCAAGCCCCGCTATGCCCTGATCTCCTCCTGGGAGTCCAGCCCGGCGATCGACAGCTGGATGCGGACCAGGTCGCTGCCGCGGCGGGTCGCCAAGGTCGTGCCCGCGCAGACGACTCGCAGGTCCGGCACCCCGGTCAGCTAGCACCAGCCGCGCCGGGACGGGCCGCCGGCCTCCTCGCCGGCCGGCCCGTCCGGGCGCGAATGCCGGGCGCCGTGGTCTCAGACGATGGGCGGCGGATCGTCGAGGGCCGCGGTCTTGTCGGGGTTGAGCCGGACCCAGAGAGAGGTGATCTGGCCGCCGACGGCCTCGCCGGTGATCACGATCGGGCCCTCGGGCGTGTCAAGCACGAGCGACGGGCTTGAGTTGACCTCGATGAGGCGCACGGGGGGCCGCTCGTCCGGGCTCGAGCGGGTCTTGAACGCGATGAGCGTCCAGCTGCCTTTGAGTAGCTGCCGGACCCGATCGGCGCCGGCCACGGGGTGCCTGGCCGCGCGCCGGGCGGGGCCGCCGTCGGATGTGAGCACGACGTCGGGGTGGAGGAGGCTCAGGGTCCTCGCCTCGTCGCCCGCGAGCACCGAGTGCATCAGCTGCTCGAGCATCTCGGCCGAGGCGGGGGCCGGAGGGGGAGCACCGGCGCCCGGTCGGGCCGCGTGCAGCTTCCGCCTGGCGCGCGAGACGAGCTGCCGACACGCGGGCTCGGTTTTTCCGAGGATCTCGGCGATGGCCGGGTACGGTTCGCCGAACACGTCACCGAGGAGGAACGCGACTCGCTCGTACGGGCCGAGCGAGTCGAGCAGCACCAGGAAACCGAGGGTCAGCGACTCGGCCAGCTCGGCCGCCTCCTCGGCGTTCCTGGCGGTGGCCACCGGGTCGGGAAGCCACGGCCCGACGTACACCTCGCGCCGCCGGCGCTGCGCCCGCAGGCGGTCGAGGGCCAGCCGCGAGGTGACGGTCGTGAGCCAGGCGGCCGGGTTGTCCACGGCGGCGGCGTCGCGGGCGGCCCACCGTATCCACGCTTCCTGCACCACGTCCTCGGCGTCGGCCAGCGAGCATGTGATCCGGTAGGCCAGGCCGGTCAGCCGCGAACGCTCGCGTTCGAAGGCGTCGAGGCCGCCCGCCGCCGATGCGGGGTTCACGCCGCCCTCGGGGAGCTGCGGTTCTCCGCGGGCGCCCCGGCGGCGAGCAGGCCGGCCTGCTCGCCGCTGCCCATCGCCGCGTCCGAGAGCCACCCCGACGGCCCCACCCAGTCGCCCGCCAGGTACACCCCCGGCGATCCGGCCACGGTGACCGCGGGCCGGCCGGCCAGGCCGTCTTCCGGACGGGGAAGCACGTCGGTGACGACGTGGGCCTCCAGGAACCTCTCGGCGACGATCTGATCGCCGGCGATCCCGGCCAGGGCGGCGAACCGGTGCAGCTCGGCCCGGTCCAGTTCCGCGTCGCGCGCCCCGTACCGCATGACGTGCACCACCGACCCTCCGGCGGGCGCCAGGGCGCCGGGCGGGCAGTGGCACGACAGGTACCAGGGCTGGTCGACGCCTATCACCGTTGACGGATGCGGCCCGCGCAGCCC